>Ga0193751_1000241_pt1 | contig 47767 bp, 47 predicted proteins | sample L1c2metaG_FD_143050 | JGI IMG/M metagenome (GOLD analysis project Ga0193751, IMG submission 143050) | Soil microbial communities from a riparian zone of the East river system, Colorado, United States - L1c2 | ecosystem: Environmental > Terrestrial > Soil > Riparian zone | place: USA: East River...
CGGCATGGGGGAGCATCACTGCGTCCACCCCATTTCCACCCCTGCCGAAAGAATTTCCCGGCCAAATCCTAGGGCTGCGTTTCTATTATTTTTACAACCTCGAAATCAGCGACGTGAAGTAAGCTCGCGCAATCTGAATTCCCGTAGAGACGCGGCTTGCTGCGTCTCGGCAGTGCCTCGCTGCTGGAGACGGGGCAAGCCCCGTTTCTACTACATGGTAAAGAATTATGTGATTGTTATTTCAGGCCCAGCCCGCCGTTAAAGTGCTGGATGACTCCGTAGCACTCACAGGCGGCTTCTTCGAGGCTCTTGCGGTTCAACACCCTTATGGTACCGCGCATGTTTTCGATCAGTCCGGCATTTTCCAGGTCGGCCGCCGCCAAACTCACGCTGGGACGTCCGGTACCGAGCATCTGCGCGAGGAATTCGTGAGTTAAGGGAAGTAACTCCGAATCAACGCGATCCTGACACATTAGCAGCCAACGGACCAGGCGCTGATCAACCTCATGCAGCCGGTTGCAGGCGGCAAGCTGGGCGACCTGCATCCCGTGCATCAACCCGAAGCGGCTGAGTTCAGACCGGAGTGTCGAAGCGCGCGGCAGGACATCTTGAAAAACTTCCGACCTTATACGCATTCCAGATCCCGACATTTGCATGATGGCGCGAAAAATTCCTCGTCGCAGGCCCATCATCAGGGACATTCCCACCATCCCTTCCTTGCCCACGATGCCGACCTCGACGCTTCTTCCGTCATGACTAAGAGCCACGAGAGAAGTCATGCCCTCATTCAGAAAATATGCGAAATTGATCTTCTGCCCGGGCTCGTGGAGGATTTCGTACTGCGGCAGTTCCGCTGGCTCCAAGTGAGGTCGAAGCAGGCTGTACTCCTCATCCGGAAGCGACAACAGAATTACATTGTTCACCGCCTTTCCGGCCGCGTCGGAACGTGCGCCGGGATGCAGCGGAGCTGGCTTGATCGGCCTTGTCGGTCTTTTAACGATTATGTTTTCCTTGGCCAAAGTGCCCATGTCCGCTTTGATGCGATGGATGGCTTCGGTTCATTTCATGGAACCTGTAGTTACAGCCAAAATCTTACGGATGCTCGAAGAAATATCAGGGTAGAAGGTACCGAGAACGTCTCCCCTGACAGTTCTCCACCTAAAACCGTGTGGCGATACGCCGTCTGATTTCTTACAAACGGATGCCGCGAAGAACGTCGGCAGGCACACGAAACCTAATCGCTCATCTCGTCGCTCAGCTTGTTGTTCTGGAGCCGCTCGCGTTTGACGGCCAAGATGCGGTTTAGCTCTTCACAGAGCTGTAGGAATTTGTGCCGGTCCTGTTCCACCGCGATAAGCGAGCAAAGCTCGTGAATCCGGTCACTATCGGCTTTGTTCATTGTGAAGCGGCAGTATTACAAACCCCGCCATTTTCGGTATGTTCGATGTCGAACACTGTCGAAAATCCTACGGGGACCGCGCAGTTGTGGAGGTACGGGATGCTGGGACGGCTATTTTTCTTGAGTATTAGACGTAAGATCACCTGAATTCAGCGCGCGGCGCTCGCGGAGAATACAGCAAGAGCAGCAGAAAGCCGCCCAGATAGAAACCCCAGACGTTGCCAAGCGTAAAGCCAGCCATCCGCAAAATGAGTCCGAACACGCCTAGCAGGTCGCACAAGGTGTACAAGAAGAGATAGCCCGTTCTCCAGCGCGCCACCGCTACAGTATCGTCGGACCTCTCTTGGAGCACCGTTTCGGACGGCAGGACGAGCGTCCGGCGGACCACCACCGTCGCGCCCACGAGGCTGATCGAAATAAAAGAGAGGGCGTGAAACAAAGCATTCGCCGGATCGTGAGCGAGTTTCCCGGCGAGCATCTCTCCCGCCACCGCGCACAGCGCGATGCTTACCAGCATGGCGATTTGAACCTGGCGCACTAGCCGTACTGCGGATCCTGTTGCCATAGATTCCGCGCTTGAGAGATTCTGCACCTAAACACAAGCCCAGTCATTCCGTAGCTTCACTGAGAACACATTTTGATAATGGCGCAAACCCCAACAATCGGAGAGTGCATGCCGTTAAGTTGTGCCCTGGCAAGCTGCGAAAACATTCCGGCTTCGTATCATGGTGCAGAACGCTCAAGTTTCGTATCAGCGTATCGCTTTAGCAATACTGTAAGTTCCCCGAAATCAGGTGACCTTTGGGGTTGACCGTCGCCCCGGGCGCTAGTGCTCGTGATGGCTCAAAGCCGGACGAACCCTCAGAAAAACCTGAAACGACACTGGATTTTTCCCGTAGGCGGAGTCCAAAGTTGAGGCCTTCGAGTAAAACGTAAGGTCGGCGCCCACGGCCAACTGCCAGAGCCGGCTTTGGACGAGGTCGTGCGCCCCGCCAAAAGTGTACGCTCCGATACGGAAGCTCGGACGCAGAGGATTGCCGGGAAATAATTCATCCTTGTCGACCAGTTCCATCCGGGAGAACGCATAATTGCGCAGCTTGAAGTTCGCCGTCGTCTCCAGCAAATAACTGTTCAGATTGCGATTGCCAACGTCCTTGTGCACTCGTCCCCACACCACCGTCGTTGCCCACGAGCCGCTCGCGAACGGCCGCACATATTCCACCGAAGCCGTCTGCCGGCGCTGGCTGCCGGGCTCCAGCACCTCGGGACGCTCCAGCCTCCCGTAGCTGTACTGCGCCGTCCAATTCCGCGATGGGGCAATGCTCAAGCGCGCCGACCAGGAATCGAGCGCCGCGAACTGGATGCCGTAACGTTTCTCATTCGGCTCGCGTCCGTTGAATACCGAGCCTTCAATCCTTAACCGGTCCACTACCAGCCCGGTGGTGATCACTCCGAAGCTGGTGTGAGTGGAATCCTGCAAGTGATGCGACAACGGCGCCATCGGCAACTCGGACGCAGAGGCGCGATGCATGAAGGCTACCGGACCAAGCGCCGGCTCGCCCGCGGGCGCGCCATAGAACTCCCAGGTAAATTTTTCGTTGATCGGAACCGTGTAGTAGAACGAAAGTTCGGAAAACACGTTGTGCGGATGCTGGTGGTCGATCAATGGCTGACCGTGATAGGTCTCGCCGGTCTGGAAAAGCTCGGGAAATCCCGGATGGGGGGCGGTCAGCGACTCGGCGGAAAACATTTCACGAAATAGGATGCTGCCGCTCCAGAGCTTGTGCTGCTCCATCAGCATCAGCCAGTTCACCGACTCCGCTTTGCCCTCGCCTCGTGGCCCGCCCTGCTGGTTGTAATCGGCAAAGACTACACCGTGCGCCATCAGGTCCCAGGCTTCCGCGGACTTCATCCAAGAATGCCCGGGCGTCGCGGCGGGCTGCCATCCCGTGCCCGAGGCGTCGTGGGGCGAAGCCATCCAGTCCGGCGCAAGCTGCGACATATCCATTCCCGGCATGTCCATGCCCTGCATGTCCATCTTTTGCTGCGTCTGATCTTGCCTTTGCTTTGTCGAATCTTGGCTTGGGTGCGTCTGATCTTGCGGCTCAGGCGCATCCATATCTGCAACAACGTCATCTGCAACAACGTCCTGCGCTCCAGCGAAGGACACCCATAAGTTGATTACGAAGAAACTCAAAATCAGCGCCCGCACGTGACACTCCTCATACGCAGAAAAATCATGCGCGAAAAATGAAGCTCTTGATTTAGCAACTAAAGAATCGCCGCGACTGAGGAGGGAACCTAGATTCGCAGCGGAGTCGTACCGGGCGGTTGGGCGCAGGGTATGATCGAAACTTCCAAACCGCCCAAAAAGTATCCCGTAAGCAGAGACTCGATTTGCGGAGGAACTGGTGTGCACTGAGCCGGAGGCTGGGGCGTTATTGACGCCGGCAACACCGCCGCGTCATGACCAGTCAGACAACACTTGTAGCTCACTGGCGCGGGTAGCGGGGAATGGGGGAGCGGTGAATCGGGAAGACTCTTGTGCGCGTGGCAACCGGCCGGGCGCTCACCGAGCGCTACCGACGGCCCGGACCCGTGATCAGTACCTGCCACTGCCGCGGCCACTTCCAAAGACCCCGTCGGCAACGCCGCCGTCACGAGCGCCGCGATCAGCAGAAGTGCCAGAATTTTCGATCCGAACTTCATTACTATTTCTCTAAACCCGAAATTACCTTGAACCCAAACACCGTCGCGGAACCATCACGACCCCGTAAGTTTCACCCGTATTTCTTCCGGCAGCCGTTCTCGGATCTCCGCCGGCAGCCGGTCGTGCACGTGTCGCGCTCCGAGTTTCGCCGCATCCACCACCACCATGGGCGCGGGAGTAGCCACGGCCACGATCAACCAGATCAGTGCCGACAGCGCGAATCACCACAGCCGCCAGCGCGCCCACCTCCAGCCAGAAAGCGTGCCGCGGCCCAAAATACCGGATCACGGCAAAGGCCAGCAGAAACACCGCGGCCGATGCCGAAGCCAGCGCAATCAGCGAAATATCGATGATGCGGTGCAGTTTCTGCCGGCTGCGGCAGCGCTCGCAATCGACGAAATGCAGCTCGTAGTCCCCGCGCATCTCCGGCGCCAGGCCGGAAATGTCGTAGCGCCATCCCGCAAGGATCTTCCCTACGATCGGTTCCACACACTCGCTCATAAGAGGCTACAACCGGATGGGTTCCAGAACTTCCGTCTGGGTTGCCAGCAGCACATGGTTGTGCCACAGCCCCTGACGGCCGCCGAGCGCATGTTCTGCCGCCGCTCGCGCGATTTCGGGATGGTTATTCTGTTCAGACAGATGTGCCAAAACTAAGTATTCGGCTACTCCATCATAGTCGTTGGAGAAAAATTCCGCGAGCGCGTCATTCGACAGATGCCCCACGCGGCTCATCACTCGCTGCTTCACCGACCACGGATACGGTCCCGAACGCAGCATCTCCACATCGTGATTCGATTCCATCACCAGCACGCTGCAACCCCGCAGATGGTTTCGCACGCTGGCCGGCATGTAGCCCAGGTCGGTGGCAAAACCAATCTTGACGCCTTCCGCGCGAAACGTGAAGCCCACCGGATCGGCGGCGTCATGAGGAATGGTGAAGGGCATCACCTCAATATCGCCAATGCGAAAACCCCGGCCGGCGGCAAAATGTTCCGATTTCGGCAGTTCCGGAATCGCGCCCTCTGCGTCGCGCACCGCGCGGCTCCAGGCATGATAGGTCGGCGCCGTCAGGAAGACAGGCACGTTCAGTTTTGTAGCCAGCCGCCGCAAGCCCGCAACATGGTCGGAGTGCTCGTGCGTGATCAGGATCGCGGAAATTTCCTCGGTGCGCTCGCCAAGCGCGCGCAGCCGCTTGAAGGTTTCGCGGCCCGACAGACCGGCATCCACCAGAATGCGCGTTGAACTCGTCGCCACCAACGCGCAGTTCCCACGACTGCCGCTAGCGAGCACTGACACCGACACGCACATAACCGTAGCTTACCCCTACCGGCTGTGGAAACGGGAGCAGTTTTTCACTGGCCGGTACCTTTGGTGGGAACTCCCTCTGGGTGGAACTCTCCCGCCGGCGGCTGAAGGACTCTGATTCGCGCAGGCTCTTGGGAAGGGCGCGGCTTAGGATCGCTGAAAAGCGCTTTGGAATTGTTCCACCCTATCGACAAATGCCCTCCCGTCTCGGAGCCGAGCGGAAGGGCATTACTGTCAGCCTTGGAGAGATGTCCCGCTATTGCCTGTCGTACACCGAAATATTTTTGAACTTCTTACCACCTGGATCGGTCCCGCTCGTGGTGACGGTGCGGGTTTTGCCATCGGCCGACACGACGATTTGGCCGCTGAGCGTAACCTTCCCGTCTTTCTTCACGGTTAACTGCAACGTGTGGTCATCAACCTTCTTCAACGACCGTGTGTCTGAGTTGGGATCGCCGGTAACGGGGTAGTCTTTGCCGTCGACCTTGCCCGCCCACTCGTTGTGCGTGGCCTTACCGTCTTTGTCGGTGCCATCTACCGTGACTTTCACGTCGTCACCCGTGGCCTCGTAGACGACTGTGCTGTTCTTCGGCTGCCCGGGGGCGAGCTTCGATTTAGCCTCGTTCAGCTTCCAGTTCCCCACTTGTACGTCGCTCGCGAAGCACATTGCCGCCGCGACAAAGCACAGCGCCAGGGTTAATACAATTGTTCTTGTTTTCATGTCCCCTCCATAGGAAACATCAGACTGTTAGAGTGATTTACCGCGCCGCATTCTAGCGCTTCATTGCGCGTTCAGCAACTCGCAATTCTCTCCAAACATAACCCCAACTATCCGGAATGCCCCTTTATGCGATAACTTCTATTCATGTCACCATCATGAAGAGAGTCGCGCGTTGAGCATTCAGGATGAGCAGGAACTCATTTCCTTAAGAGCGGTCGGCCGCATCGTCCGCATGGTGCTGGATGCGATGAAGGCGGAAGTGCGTGCGGGCGTCACGACGCGATATCTGGATGAAATCGGCGCGCGCGTTATGCAGGAGAACGGTGCGCGTTCCGCTCCGTCGATGGTGTACCAGTTTCCGGGCGCCAGTTGCATCAGCTTGAACGATGAGGCGGTCCACGGAATCCCAGGTGAGCGCAAACTTGAGGAAGGTGACCTGGTGAAACTTGACGTGACGGTAGAAAAGGACGGCTACATGGCCGACGCCGCCATCACCGTGCCGGTGGGCCGCGTGAGTTTGCAGGCTGAGCAATTGATGAATTGATGGCCTGCGCGGAGCGAGCGTTCCATCAGGCGATGCTGGTTGCCCGGGCCGGATTCCGCGTGTTTGAAATCGGAAAGATGGTGGAACGCGAAGTGCGCAAGTCCGGGTTCTCAGTCGTCCGCGAATTAGGGGGACACGGCATCGGGCGCACCATACACGAGTTGCCGCATGTCCCCAACTATCCTGACCCCGAGGCCCGCCAGATCATGAACGAGGGCCTCGTCATCACCGTGGAACCGATCATCTCCAGCGGCTCGGGGCGGGTGTTTACGGACAAAGACGGCTGGACGGTTCGGACGGGCGATCACGCACTTTCGGCACATTTTGAGCATACTCTGGTGATTACTTCCGGCTCACCCATCTTGCTGACCGCTGGCTAGGGCAAACATATTAGGGCAGAATTGGTTGACCGGCGACCGGCTTCGGGATAAAGTTCAAGATCAAGGGTTACAGTTGTCTTCCCTCCGCCCCCGGTTTACGTTCGATGGTTTGCATGCGCCCCGTCTATTCGAAACTCGTCGCCCCGAAACTCGTGATCTTGCTGTTTGCGCTGGCCAGCGTAGCTTGGGCGGCGGCGCCGCAATTTTCCGGGCAGAAGCGGGTCGGCCTGACCAGCGGCGACCAGTGGGAACCAGCCGTAGCGGCCGATGGTTCGGGCCGGATCTACGTTCTTTATCCGCACTACGGGCGAGTGGCCGATTGCAAAGCCTGCCGCGTGCCCACCATGTTGCTGGTCGCGAGTAACGACAACGGCAAGACCTGGCAGACTCCGCACGTGATGCTCGAATCGGGTTCGGGCCAGTTTGACGCGCAGATTGCCGTAGACCCGGCCGACCGTCGCACCGTTTATGCGGCGTGGCTGCAGAATGGTAAGCGCGCGGTTATGCTCGCCAAGTCGGTGGACTCCGGCGCGACGTGGACTTTTACGATGGCCGTTCGCAGCGACGTCCAACTGGATAAACCGGCGCTGGCGGTGCGCGGCCAGAGCGTCTACGTGGCTTTCAATCATGAGGAAGAGGTGTGGGTGGCCGCCTCGCAGGACGGAGGGCATAGCTTTATACCAACGCGCGTGAATGCCGAAAGCCGCCCGGGATGGTCTCTGCTCGGCGCGGCCACGATTGATCCCGCAGGCAACGTCTATCTGGCCTGGGCTTCTTACTCAAAAGCGGGCGGAGCGCGGGGCACGGTGAACCTGTATGTGGCGAAGTCGGGGGATGCGGGCAAGGCCTGGAGTGCGACTCAACTCGACGTTTCGGCGGCGGCGCCCGACTGCAAGGGTGAGGAATGTGGCGAGGCATTCCTCGGCGCGCAGATCGCTCTGACATCCGACTCCGATGGAACTCTGTACGCGCTCTGGAGTGCGGGCAGCGCGCCCATGGGCCCGCAGCGCACTTACTTCTCGTCATCGACCAACGGCGGCGAAAACTGGCTGCCGCGGATCAGCGTTTCCTATGCCAAGCTGGGAGTGGAACATGCTTTTCCGGCGATCGTGGCGGGGAACACGGGCGACGTGCGCGTGGCGTGGATGGATAAACGTGACATTTCTCGCAACTCGTCCCGCAACTCTCCGTATTGGAACACTTACTATAGGAGTTCGAGCAACGGCGGCGCGACCTGGGGAGAGGAGATCCGGATCTCGGGCTACCTGCCGGGCTACCGTTATATAGGCAAGGAAGGCTTCCGTTTTCCTTTCGGCGATTATTTCGGACTCGCGATCGACAACCACGGAGATACGCACGTAGTGTGGGGCGAAGGTCTGAACTATCAGTCGCCGGGATCGATCTGGCACGCGAGCGGACGATAGAAGCCTGGGCCCGCTCACTTCCCCGCGAACAGGTTGTCCACCAGGCCCCGCCCTAGGGCTCCCCCGAACGCGCCCGCAATTCCTGGCAAGAACGCCAGAAACGATTCGTAGATCTGCGCCCGCTCCGGTTTCTGCGAAAGAAAAAAATACGCCAGCCACTCCACCACCGGCACGAACACTCCGACCAGGAGCACCCAGCGCCAGGGCTTTCGCGGACTCAAAATTCCAAGCAGCATGCACGCCGCCAGCACTACCATCGCCGTCAGCAGCAAATCACCTACTTTGATGTTCACCCACCCCGCTAGCGCTCCTGACATCACCGCCAGCAAATAGTAAAACCCGTCACCTTCCGATTTCTTTTCTGGAAAAATCTGGCCCCAAGCTGTCGTCATATCCCCTATTTTACGAGTAAGTGTAAAACCCGCGTCCGCTCTTCCTTCCCAGCCAACCCGCATCCACCATCTTGATCAGCAGGGGACAAGGCCGGTACTTCGGATCCCCCAGTCCGTCCTGCAGCACCCGCATGATGTCCAGACACACGTCGAGCCCAATAAAGTCCGCCAGCGTCAGCGGCCCCATCGGATGCGCCATCCCCAACTTGAACACTTCATCCACCGCCTGCGGCGTAGCCACGCCCTCCATCACGGCATACATCGCTTCATTCAGCAGCGGCATCAGTACCCGGTTTGACACGAATCCCGGAGCGTCATTCACCTCCACGGGCGTCTTCTCCAGTTTCACCGCCAGCTCGCGCACCGTCTCATACGTGGCCTGTGAAGTCGCGAGGCCTCGAATCACTTCCACCAGCTTCATCACCGGCACCGGATTAAAGAAGTGCATCCCAATAACTTTGTCGGCGCGCCTGGTCAGCGCCCCAATCTTTGTGATGGAGATCGAAGATGTATTCGAAGCCAGAATCGCCTCCGCCCTCATCATGCGATCCAGTTCGCGGAAAATCTCCGCCTTGATCTCAAACTTCTCCGTCGCCGCCTCGATCGCCAGATCGCAGTCCCCCAGCTTCGCCCGATCCACCACCGCCGTAATCCGCCCCAGCGTGGACTCTTTGTCGCCCGCCGCAATCTTGTTCTTGGCGACTTCGCGATCAAGGTTCTTCGCAATCGTATCGAGCCCGCGGTCCAGAAATCGCTGCTCCACATCGCAGAGCACGACGTTGAACCCGCACCGCGCAAACACATGGGCAATCCCATTGCCCATCGTGCCCGCCCCAATCACTCCCACGCGCCGAATCGCCATGATCGCCTCGCTTCATCAAAGAAGGACTGGAAAGTCTAGCAGACTGGACTATGGCCCCAGCCCCCTGTGGTTTGTCCGCTGTTCACCGGTAATTACAGCGGAAAGTCCATCCCAGAGCATCCCATCCGTAGCAGGGTGCATCCCATCTTAGAAATATGCCCATCGACAGTGCCACCGTCGTTTTACCTGGCGTGTCGACTGCCACCTCGGACAGCACCTCCAATAACACCTCTAACTATAAAGAGTATGTGAACCCGCAATGGGTCACACTGCTCAACCTACTAGGCATGAACGTTGAGTATGAGCGCTGTCTCGGTTGCGAGTTGTTCACAAAAGACGGTCGTCGCGTCCTGGACTTCTTGTCCGGCTACTGCGTTCACAACTGCGGGCACAACCATCCGTACATCATTCAGGCGTTGAAGGACGAAATGGATCGGTGTGGTCCGGCGATGCTGCAAAGCCATGTATCCGAGATCGCCGGCGACTTGGCGCGGCGCTTGTGTGAGTTGGCTGGCGGGGAATTGGAAAAAGTCTGCTTTGGCAACAGTGGCAGCGAGGGCGTGGAGGCGGCCATCAAGTTTGCGCGAGCCACCACTGGCCGCGCCGGTATTGTTTATGCGAAAAGCAGTTTTCATGGGCTGACCGCCGGTGCGCTCTCGCTGATGAATGACGCATTTTGGCGAGAGGGATTCGGTCCCCTGCTGCCAGATACTCACGGAGTGCCTTACGGCGACATTGCCGCGTTAGAGACCGCCATTGCGAAGAAACATTATGCCGCGTTTATCGTGGAGCCCCTTCAAGCAGAAGGCGGCATTCATGTGCCCACGCGCGCCTACTTGCAGCAAGCGCAGGACGTCTGCCTGCGGACGGGCACGCTTTTCGTCCTGGATGAAGTACAGACCGGAATGTATCGCACCGGAACTTTCCTGGCGGCGCACCAGTTCGATGTACAACCAGATATGGTGGTGCTGGCCAAGGCGCTCAGCGGCGGCCTAATGCCCGTGAGCGCGGTTCTGATGACCAACAAGATTTACCACGCTGTATATTCCTCGCTGAAGCGGGCCATCGTCCACACCTCCACCTTCAGCGAAAATAGTCTGTCGATGAGAGCTGGCCTCGCTGCGCTGGATGTTCTGCAAGACGAACAACTGGGCCCGCGCGCGCTGCGTCTCGGCGAATCGTTTCGCGCGAAACTACGCCGGGAACTGGCGGGCTTCGACATGGTCAACGAAGTGCGTGGCATGGGCCTCCTGAACGGAATCGAATTCGTTCCGCCGAAGAAATTGGCCTTCCGCACATTGTACGAAGCGTTTAACAAAATCCATCCCGCCATGTTTGGGCAGATTGTGGTCATGCGGATGTTCCGTGAGAAGGGCATTCTCACCCAAATCTGTGGAAACAACTTCATGGTCCTGAAAGCCGCGCCACCCCTGATGGTAACCTCGGAGCAGATGGATGAATTCGTAGAGGCGATTCGTGATGTCGTCGAAATGGCACAGACTTCGCTAACCTTCTGGACCGAAGCCCTGGCAATAGTGCGTCGCGCCGCCAACATCGAAATAAAGAAATTAGGAAGACCATGAGGGCTTTTCGCGCGAGATCTCTAACCGTTGCAGCATTGGCGATCCTCGGCTTAGTCCTGTTTCTCGCGGCCGCGCCTCTGCCTCGGCCGCAAGCTACTCCCGCGCCTGCCTCCGAAATTGTCCTGACCCTCGACCCGGAACAATCAACCGTGCATTGGGCATTGGACAGCTCGTTGCACACGGTACACGGCACATTCGCGCTGAAGAGCGGAAATCTACATTTCGATCCGGAAACCGGGAAGGCTGGCGGAGAGATTGTCGTCGCGGCCACCAGCGGTGAAAGTGGTAATCATTCCCGTGACGCGCGCATGCACAAAGAGATTTTGGAGACGCCAAGATATCCCGAGGTGATCTTCCGTCCCACTCAAGTGGAGGGCAAAGTAAGCCAGGCTGGGGCATCGGACGTAAAGCTAAACGGTATTTTTTCTATTCATGGCGCGGACCATGACCTGACCGCGCTGGTTCACGCGGAGCTAACCGGTGATCGCTGGACGGGAACCAGCAAATTTGAAGTGCCGTATGTGAAGTGGGGCATCAAAAACCCCAGCAATTTCCTGTTGAAAGTGAAGCCTGTGGTAAGTGTGGAATTGGAAACGTCCGGAGAAGTCAAGGCCGCGAAATAGATTCTCCGAGGCGGATCGCCCGATACTCCGTCGGATAAGTTAGAGCGATCCCATGAATCATTATGCGAAGGCGCACGCGAGCGGAAGATATCCCGGCAAGGCAGGAGAAGAATTCTACTTCTCTTTCGCAACACTCAGCCGCGTTTCCGCGCGCTGCAATGCGTCTTCGGCGCGCGCGTAGTCTACCTTAGGATCGTTGCTCTTCAGAAGCGCTTCCGCCCGGCTTTTGGCCTCTTGCGCGCGTGCTACATCAATTTCCTGGGGACGCTCCGCCGCCTCCGCCAGGATCGTCACCTTGTCTGGCAGTACTTCCGCAAACCCCCACGCCACCGACAGCGTGTGCATCGCCCCACTGGCCTTGTAAGTAATCACACCGACGGCAAGCTCGGTAATCAGAGGAGCGTGTCCGGGAAGAATCCCAAGATACCCGCTCAATCCCGGGATCTGCGCTTCCTCCGCAGCGTCCTTCACCATCAGCTTCGCGGGAGTAACGATTTCGAGTTGGAAAGTATCTGCCACAGTCCTCAATTCAGAGCCAGCATCCAGCAACACCCGGCCAACCAAAATACTAAATGCTAATTGCTAAGTGCTTACCGCCGCTCCCTTCATCTTCTCTGCCGTCTCCATCACTTCGTCGATCGTTCCCTTCATGTAGAAAGCCTGCTCGGGAATATCGTCATACTTCCCTTCCACGATGCCGCGGAAACCTCTCACTGTGTCGGCGATCTTCACATAACGTCCCGGAGTGCCGGTGAACTGCTCGGCCACAAAGAACGGCTGCGAGAGGAACTTCTGGATCTTGCGCGCACGCGCGACCGACACCTTCTGATCCTCGCTAAGTTCGTCGATGCCCAGAATCGCGATGATGTCCTGCAAGTCTTTGTAAGTCTGCAATGTTTTCTTAACCATCTGCGCCACGTCGTAATGATCCTGTCCCACAATCCGAGGATCAAGAATCCGCGAAGTGGAAGCCAGCGGATCCACAGCGGGATAGATTCCAATCTCCGTAAGCGCGCGCGAAAGCACCGTCGTAGCATCAAGGTGAGCAAACGTAGTAGCGGGCGCCGGATCAGTCAAGTCATCCGCCGGCACATAAATCGCCTGCACCGAAGTGACCGACCCCTTCTTAGTAGAAGTAATCCGCTCCTGTAACTCCCCCATCTCCGTAGCTAAGTTGGGCTGATATCCCACGGCGCTGGGCATGCGGCCTAGCAGGGCGGATACTTCGGAGCCGGCCTGCGTGAAGCGGAAAATGTTGTCGATGAATAACAGCGTGTCGCTGCCTTCTTCATCGCGGAAATATTCGGCGACGGTGAGAGCGGTTAGCGCCACTCTTAGACGGGCGCCGGGCGGTTCGGTCATCTGTCCGTAGATCAACGCAGCCTTTGACTCGTCGGGTTTGCCGGGCTTGATTACTCCTGACTCGGTCATCTCCAGCCAAAGATCGTTGCCTTCTCTTGTGCGCTCACCGACGCCGGCGAACACGGAAAACCCGCCGTGCTGCTTGGCAACGTTGTTGATCAGTTCCATGATGACGACGGTCTTGCCGACACCGGCACCGCCGAAGAGGCCGATCTTTCCGCCTTTCAAGAAGGGCTGGATGAGGTCGACTACTTTCACTCCGGTCTCAAACATTTCCGCAGTGGTCGATTGTTCATCGAATGCGGGCGCGAGGCGGTGAATGGGCATTCTCTTGTCGAAGGCAATGGGACCGAGATTGTCGACGGGTTCGCCTATGACATTCATCACACGGCCAAGCGTTCCGCGGCCGACGGGGGCGGAGATGGGCCCACCTTGGTCGATGGCTTTCATGCCGCGCACCATACCATCGGTCGCTTCCATGGCAACGCAGCGGACCCGGCCTTCGCCGAGATGCTGCTGCACTTCGAGAATGACGTTGATGGGGGAAGGCACGGTAAAACCGTCGCTGACGACGCGAAGCGCCTGATAAATGGGAGGCATCGCCCCTTCGGTAAACTGCACGTCCACGGCGGGGCCTGCGATTTGAATTACGTTTCCGATATTTTCTGACATAAGACCTCAAAACCGGCAATTAGCAGTTAGCACTTAGCAATTAGTCTGGGACTTGGGCTCTTGCTAGATGCTAAGTGCTAATTGCTAAATGCTGATTCACTGCGCTGCTGCTCCGCTTACGATTTCGATAATTTCTTTTGTGATCTTTGCCTGGCGTGCGCGATTCATTATCAGCGTTAGCGAATCGATCATATCGCTGGCGTTGCTGGTCGCCGCATCCATCGCCGTCATGCGGGCAGCGTGCTCGGCGGCTATGGACTCGAGCAGCGCACGAAAAATCTGAATGCCGATATACTTCGGCAAGATCCCCTGAAACAGCTGCTGGGGCAGCTGCTCGTAGATGTAATCGACCTGCGACGCCCCGAAGCTAGCGGCAGCCTCATCGACGCCGCGGGTATCTACGGGTCGTACCCCGACCCCTGCCGACTTCGCCGCTTCCAGTCTCTTCTTGCGTTCCTCTTCCGAAGCCTCTTCCGCCATGGCGACATCGATTGCGCCGATTTGTTTGATCGGCAACAGGCGCTCGGCGATGAGGCGTTGCGCGATGACCGACTTGAATTCGTTGAAAAGAATGTAAACGGCGTCAATCTCGAGGCGAATGTAGCGGGCGATCACGCTCTCGCTTAGAGTGGCAGCGAAATCGTAGTCGACCTTGCCCAGAACTCCTATGTGTTCGCCTACGATCTGCACGCGATCGGCGCGTGCGGGAGCAACTTCAGTATCCGAGTGGACGGGCGAGACGCCCGTCGCTCCATCGGCAGAAAGCTTCTCCGGGGCGCTGGGGTAGCGGCGGCGCATGAAGTCGCGGCCTTTGCGTCCGATGCATTCGATGTCAATATTCTGATCCGGCTTGGACTCGATGAATTTCGAAGCCATCTTCAGGATATTGGTGTTGAATGCCCCGGCGAGGCCCTTATCTCCGGTGACCACGATCAGCAGGATATTTTTCTCAGGGCGCTCGGCGAGCAGGGGATGGATTGGCAGTCCGGTGACCGGATCGTAAATATCGGCTCGCGCCACCAGCGATTTAAGAACATTGGTGAGCATCTGCGAATAGGGACGCGCGGCAAGCGCGCTCTCTTGCGCACGGCGCAACTTCGCCGCCGAGACGGTCTTCATGGCTTTGGTGATCTGCCGCGTGTTGACCACGCTGCGGATGCGGCGCCGGATGTCGAGGATGTTCGCCATGGAGAATCAGGTCTCAGGTCTTAGGTGTCAGGTCTCAGCCTTCAGTTAATCTCAATTTCCAGGAATTTCCTGAGACCTGAGACCTTGGACCTGAGACCTTTATTTTGCTGCCCCTTGTCTTGAATCTACGAATTGTTGTTTTGCTTCTTTTATTACTCTCGACATCTCTGCCTTTAGGTTGTCGTCCAGAATCTTTTTTTCCATGATCGTGTTGAGCAGGCCTGGATTTGTGGTTTCCACGTACTTGTAAAGATCCATTTCGAAGTCGCGGACCTGGTTGACCGGCATGTCGTCGAGCACTCCGCTGGTGCCGGCGAAGATGATCAGGATTTGTTTTGAGAACGGTAACGGCGAGAACTGGCCTTGTTTCAGTAGTTCCACCAGACGCTGACCGCGATTGAGTTGCTGTTGGGTAGCTTTGTCCAGATCGCTGCCGAACTGGGCAAAGGCGGCCAATTCGCGGTACTGGGCGAGTTCGAGCTTGAGAGTTCCGGCCACCTGGCGCATCGCTTTGATCTGGGCGCTGCCGCCTACGCGGCTCACGGAAAGTCCTACGTTCACGGCCGGGCGAACGCCCTGGTTGAAAAGGTCGGTTTCAAGATAAATTTGGCCATCGGTAATCGAGATCACGTTGGTCGGAATGTATGCGGAAACGTCGCCCGCCTGGGTTTCGATTACGGGCAGCGCGGTTAGCGACCCTCCACCGTTCTTGTCGCTGAGCTTGGCGGCGCGCTCTAACAGACGCGAGTGGAGATAGAAAACGTCTCCGGGATAGGCTTCGCGACCGGGAGGACGCCGGAGCAAAAGCGAAATCTCGCGATAGGAGGCGGCGTGTTTCGAAAGATCATCGTAGATACAGAGGGCGTGGCGTCCCGAATCGCGGAAAAATTCGCCCATGGCGCAGGCCGCGTAAGGAGAGATGTACTGCATGGGAGCGGGCTCGGAAGCCGACGCCGCGACCACGATGGTGTATTCCATGGCTCCGGCATCTTCGAGAATCTTGACCACCTGCGCTCCACCTGCGCTATCGACGAGCGCTTCTGACCGATAGCGTTATAGATGCAGATGAGGTTGTTTCCCTTGCTGTTGATGATGGTGTCGAGGGCAACGGCGGTCTTGCCGGTCTGGCGATCGCCAATGATGAGTTCGCGCTGTCCGCGGCCGATCGGGATCATGGAGTCGATGGCCTTCAATCCGGTGGCCATAGGCTCGCGCACGGGCTGGCGGGCAATGACGCCAGGAGCAATGCGCTCCAGGGCAATGAATTTATCGGTGGCGATGGGACCCTTATCGTCGATCGGTACGCCGAGCGAATTGACGACGCGGCCGATCAGGGCGTCGCCGACGGGGACGCTCATGATGCGGCCGGTGCGCTTGACTTCGTCGCCTTCCTTGATCTCGGTGAATTCACCAAGCAGGACGACACCGACCTGATCCTCTTCGAGGTTCATGGCGATTCCGGCGACGCCGTGCGGGAAGCTCAGCAGCTCGCCGGCCATGACCTTGTCGAGGCCGTAGACACGGGCGATTCCGTCGCCGAGGGTAATGACGGTGCCGACTTCGTCGACCGCGATCTTCGATTCGTAGTTCTCGATTTGCTCGCGGATTAGTTGGGTGATTTCGTCTGCTTTGATTTGGGGCATAAAGTCTTGTCGTTGGTCGTTGGTCGCTAGTCCTTTGCTGCTCGTCGTTCGCTCATCGTCCCAGCCCTTAAACGCGCCCGGTTTCGCCGCGCTTGCCCTGATACGAAGCCGTGCCTTGCCTAACCTGGCGCTAGTTTCCTACCAATTGCTCCTGAATTTTCTCCAACTGGCCTTTTACTGAACCGTCGTAGATGGTGCTGCCTACTTGCACGACTGCGCCGCCCAGTAGCGAGGTGTCGTGGCCGTAACGCGCTCGAACTTTTTTGCCGGTCAGTCTTGTGATCTCGGCTTCGAGCATTTTTTTCTCGGCGTCGCTCAGTGGGCGCGCCGTGCTTACTTGCGCTTCCGCGAAGCCCTGGCGGTCGTTTAATTCCTGCTCCAACTGTTTCAGGATTTCGCTGAACAGCGGCAGCCTGCGGTGGTCGGTGAGTACGGCTATGAAATTCCGCACCTGCCTTGTAGTGCCCAGACGCTTGGTGATGGCATCGAGCACGGCGCGTTTCCGGTCTCCTGGAATGGACGGATTTTCGAGGACTCGGCGCAACGGATCGCTTTCCTTGAGCAGGGCCTCGATGGTGCGCAATTCCTGGAGCGTGCCGGAGGGATCGAGGCGGCTGCTGGTCTTCATTACAACATCGGCGAACGCGCGGGCGTAGATACCGACGACGGAGGCCATGTTTACTTGTCGTCCTTTCCGCCGTCATTATCATGCGAAGAACCATGCGAAGAGGGACGCGACGCCAGCTTCGAGGCGAATGTGCGGACCAGTATCTGGTCGGTATTGGAGTCGACGTTAATCTGCTGGCGGGCCAGAGCGATGGCCAGGCCGGCGGTATGAGTGGTCAATTCGCGGCGGGCTTGCTTGGCAGCGGCGGCGATTTCCTGCTCAGCGGCCAGCACCACTTTGCGAATATCCTCTTCGGCGGATTTCAGGATGCGGGCTTCCTCGGCATCGGCTTCCTTTTCCGCGGCGGCCTGCATTTGTCCGATTTCTACATCCAACTGCCGGAGACGGTTCTCGATGTCTGCTAACCGGCGATTCGCATCCTGGCTGGCAGCCCGCGCTTCTTCCAAAGCCCGTTGAATGGATTGGCTGCGGTTGCGGAACATTGCGGGTAAATACTTGCGCGCGGCCCAAAACACAACGACGACCACGAAGGCAAAATTCAGACTGAGCGCCACGAGATGCGCCTGATGCACGCTGAGACCGGTTTTACGCGCCAGCCAACGGATCGGCCCCGCGTGCGTCAGATTGACGTTGTCTTCCTCTTCTTCTCCGGTAGACTCGCGCTGCTCCTCGATTAGTTGTCCGACCGCACCTTTGTGTTTGGGGGCAGACTCGTTGTCTTTTTCTGTGGGGTCCGCGGATGTTTGCTGGGACGGGGGTGTCGCGGATTGCTCTTGCGCGAAGGCTCGTGCTGGAACGACCGACAAGCATGCCAATAGAGCGAGTGATGGCAACTGCCGGACAATGCCCGTCATGGTTTTCGGTTTCACTATGGTGAGTCCGGGGTTTCCGCGGCCACGGGCAGCTGCCGAGCTGCGCTCGGCTGGACAGCCGAGGGCGGCTGTCCCTACGCGGACGGGCGAGGGCGCCCGTCCCAACACGAACCCGGGCTCCATTTTCATTGGCCACCGACCGGGCTGGGTGATGCCATGGGGCGCAACACGATGCGCACGATATCGGTGGCGAGTCTGGTCGCGTCCGATTGCAGCTTCGACATGGCTTGCTGCTTATCCACTTCGATGGCGGCGCGGGCCTGTTTGACTTGTTCCTGGGCTCGGGCTCGGGCTTGATTGACGGCCTGTGTGCGGGACTGGGTCGCATGCTGGCGCCGGGCTTCCTGGTTCTTGAAGACTTTCTGGCGCGCTTCGCGCAGGCGCTGCTCGTATTCGGCGGTGCGGGCCTCGGCAGCTGCGATATCGGCGCGCGCTTTTTCCATCGCGCCTTGGGTACGATTGCGGCGCTCGGCGAGCACGGCGGTGAGGGGGCGATGGACGAGGAGCGTATAGAGGATGTAAAGCATCGCCAGAAGGATGACTGTGGGCACGGCTCCGAGCAGTAATTCGCCTAGTTGTCGGAGTGTCTGATCCATTTTCTGATGATCTAGCTTCTGATGATCCTTCTGATTGTCGAACCCTGATTGTCGAACCGACGACCGAATCCTTGCTGATAACTCGCTGATTCTGCTGGCCTCTGCTGGAAGAAGAGCCGCTTCTAAAACCAATAAAAGTAACACTATGGCGAGGATAGTGTCAATAATGAGAGCGCATTTTGGCACGGAATTGTCCCAAATTTAAACCATGTCGGAGCTAGAAGTTGATCCTTGACAATCGAGGTGAAGGGTCTACGATGTAGATATCACCTCCGATCCCAGTCCGGATCGAATGGGCCGATAGCCAAGGAAACGTCACCGCTTCTTGGCTGGCGGCCCATTTTAAATTTCGGGGTTACTCTTGGACAGAAATCAGCCGCGCAAAAACATGACGACAAGTTGACACGAGTGTGACAACTGGTGGGCCGCAGATGGTGAAAATGATGGCTGATTCCGGGAAGCTTTCAAAGGGGCAACTCTGAATCGCCTGGAAGTGGTCTGGCCGGGTGCGACTCTCTCCACCTGGCCAGACCCATTTTTTTGTGAGAGTGTTTGGCGCTTAGCGGACGGCCGCCGGCTGAAGCAAGCTTGCAATCCGCTCGAGGATCCGGTGCATGCTCAGGTTGGAGTCCATGGCGGCGTCGACGGCGTGATGGTGGGAGCCAGCGTGCATGACCAGAACCTTCGTGCCCTCGTGAGCCTTCTTGACCATGTAGGGCAGGTGATGGCGATCCTCTTTGGATAAGGTGGCGCCGAGGATGACGAGGTCAAAGGCGTCGCGGCCCAGGGCTTCCTGAACACCATGGCGGTCGAGGGCAGTGGTGACGTGATGCCCGGCCTTGGCGATTTCGGCGGCTTGGGCGGAAAGCGTGTGTTCGTCGCTCTCGCCGTAGAGAATCTTGATGGTCGATTGATGCGCGGTCGCGGGCACGGGCCCTCCTGTGGCACTCACTCGGAGCTTAGCAATTGGCGGGCGTTGTTCCGAGATCACGGAAGATCAGGGTCTCCTGGCGGCGAACCGGCCTGGACGCTCAAAATGTGATGCGGATTCCCCCGTCTGGCGCACCCCGCGGAGCCTCACAGAGAGTCCAAGAAGCTAAGCAGATCTTTTTGCTCGGTTGGAGTCAGCCGGTGGAACTTTTTCGTTACGTCGCTGGCTTCGCCTTTGTGGCGAGCAATCGCCTCCCCCAAGCGGACTGAATCGCCGTCGTGCATCAAACGGGAGTGCGTTCTAAGTCCCCAGAGTGGAGCAGTTCTGATCTTGTTCCTTCCATCATGGACCGCCTTATAGGAGAAGCCGCGGCGATTCATGACCTTGTCGACGTCATCAAAAGAAACTTGCGCAGACTGCTTGGACTTGTATAGCGCATGGACGGACGCTGCCGGCACTGCATAGTGCTCGACGACGGCGATGGCTATACCGTCTCCGGTGCCAACATCGTGGAGCAGGAAATCGCTGTACGGATGAAACGTCTTCTCTCCCAAGGCATCGGGGATCGTGAATTGGCCTCCATTCACCTTGGTCCCGGCCTTGGCCGTCGTAAGCGTGGTCAGGTGGCAGGTGGCGCATCCTATAAGGGCAAAGACCTTCGATCCGCGCTTCGCCGCTTCGGTTGCCGCGAGAGTGTCGTCCCGTGGAGGCACTTTCGAAGCACGCATGAAACGGGCAAAGTGATCGATATCTTCCAGGTGGTCGGTGGGGTCCGGCTGATCGTTCGGCTCGGTTACTGACTTGGGATTGCAAATCGAAGTCACCTCGGTTGGGAAAAGGCGATTGGTGATGCCCATTTCGTTGAGGTACGCATCGCCGGAAAAAGAGAGCAGGCTGGCGTGCTGATCTTTCCATCCAAATCGCCCCACCGCGGTTTGGCCTACTGCCTCGACGACTGGCACTCGCAGCGCCTGGCCGCAAATCTTGCCATGGGTGGAGCGGCACTGATCTTTGCTAATGCTGAGCAGCGTGTCGTCCGCGACCGCTTCAATGAAACCGTCACCCAGCGTGTTGACCGCAAGCCGCCTGGTTCTAATGGTCTCCGTCGCGGGGACGTGTTCCTGAACCTCGGGACAAATTGCCCGATCGTTGATCAGAGTGCGTCCGGTGATCACCTCCTGGCCGTGGTCGATCGGAATGCTCGGATTCTCGAAAACGCCCCCGGGACCTAGATGTCCGACGCGTAGCTCCGTGACTTGACTTACGGCGCCGGAAGTCGGATTTTGATGGCATTCGCGACACGATTGAGCGTTATAGATTGGGCCTAGTCCGTCTTTTTCGGCTTGCTCTACTGTGTCGAAATGCGTCTGATCGGCGGCGTGAACAGACTGCGCCACGAAGTTGGGGTCGATAGTCTGGTTGTCGAAACCGCTCGGAGCCTCAGGCGCGGTGCTCGAAGACAATGCCCATCCCAGCAATACGAAGCCCAGAACCAAAAGAGCTGCGGAAAACATCGTCGCCTTTTTCATCAGATTTTCCTCGGGAAAGCGTGAGTACCTTCAACAGAATGTCTTATCACACAGGACCCCCTTAGCAGGAGGCCAGAAGTACCTTCACTACTACGGCTGGGTGGGTCGGAAGCGCGAAAGGCCGCCCGTGCGGGCGGCCTTTGCGGTATTCCTTGTGCGTTCTTCTGTCTTCTGTTGTCTTGCGTTTTCGAGCGCTTGCAACTACTTCGGACTTATTACACCAAACGTCCCGGCCAGATTATTGTGCGGACCGGCGGTGAAGAAGAGTTGGTTGGTCCGGCCGTTGTTTGGCGTTCCTCCCCCGAATTCAATCCCCCAGAGCTGGTCGATGACGATATTCTTGCCGTTCACGTCCCTGACCGTGCCCACAAACTGGCCAGTAAGGAGACTAAAGGCAACGATGGTGCCGTTGTTGGTGTTGTTCGATACCAGCAGAGTGTTGCTTAGCTTCCCAAAGTTCGGAGGCGCGATAGCGATTCCCCAGGGCTGGTTCAGGGGCGAACCCTGCACGAGTTGCCGCACAAACTTCCCGTCTTCCTGGAAAATGTCGATGAAGCCGCCGGTCCCGCCGGTGGTACTCGCAAACGACACGTAGAGCAAGCCACCGATGTCCTGAATGCCGAACGGCGCGAAGCCCGGCGGCAGGGTGCTGTCGGTAAACGAGTTGACGAGGGTAAAAGTTCCGTCGTACACGTCGACTTTGTTGTTGGCATTGTCGGCGGCGTACAGGAAATTTCCCGAAGTTTTGCTGGTGATGGCTAAGCCGGTGTAGACGGCGCCAGACGCCGACTTATCCGCCGCGATGAGGGCGTCGTTGGGATTGGACTGCGGAGCCCATCCGCTGATGGTCCCGTCCAAAGTCGCGAAGATGAAGATAGCTGACCATCCTTGGACCTGGAATTCTGACGACCCGTTGAAGACAATTCCTGTTGCCTGACCTGGGCCTGCGCCGCTTGCTGTCGGGATTTCGACCCGCAAGCTCTTCGCCACTCCATGGCCGTCGTAAAGTGTCGACCAACCCGATCCTTCGTCGGCTATCCAGAATGGTGAGCCCGGCGTGTGAACGAGCCCCCAGGCGTTGACGATCAATGGATCCGTGTGCCCTGCCGCTCCTACCTGATTTGAAACCAGATTCTTGAGTTGATATTGGGCCAGGGCTGCACTCGAAAACAACATGACTGCGAGCCCGAGGCAAATTGTGAAAGCAATCTTGCGACGCTGCATAGAGAATCCTCCTTGGATGGTGCGAGCTTGGATGTGCGAGCCTGAGCAGGGAGCGAGCGAGTCGCGGAGCTGTACGGCGCTCGAACGACAATTTCTCAGTCCTACCGGCAATCGAATGCTAGTTCCAGGGCGTCAAGCAGGTTGTCAACAAAATGTCACCTGTTTGTACAATTCTTGCCGAAAGGCGCAGTGTTCGCCGCGATCGGGGCCAAGGGCAACACTGCCGGTTATATCGGGTGCCAAAAACTTGTCTGAAACGATTCACGCCCTTTCTGCACTATCCAAATAAGTGGAAGACATCGCGCTGTGGGGCGATGAGCCACGGTTTAGGTTCCCAACCTGGAAACCCCCGGCTGGGATCCAGTAGAGTGCCGGAGCCGACGGGGAAGCGGCTCCGGCGCTTTTTGCGCAGGCTTCTCCGAGCGCAGTCTTCTTTAGATTTAGAGGAGCAGATCGGCATGGCTGCCCCAAATGACAGGAGTTTCATTCTTCCCGTGTACGCCGCCCGCTCCATCCCGCCGACCGTACACCGTTGCAGCGGCCACACGGCTCTGAAACGCCCGGCGTCCCCCGTGTCACTCACCCTTGTTCCCGAAAGCAGCCGCCCTTCGCCACCCCAAATGCTACACTGTCTGCCACTTCCGGCGCCCCGGAGCAAGTACTTGGAATTTGACTCCTTTGACGCAGCTTACGTCGAACGTCTGCGGGCAGGCGACATCCGCACGCAAGAGCACTTTGGCGCGTATTTCAGCACACTGATCCAGGTGAAATTGCGCTCTCGACTGCAGTCGCGTCAAGCCATCGAGGATGTGCGTCAGGAAACCTTTGCCCGATTTTATGTGGCTCTGCGCGCCGGGAAAATCCTGCACCCGGAGCGCCTGGGATCGTTTGTGAATTCGATTTGCAACAACGTTTTGCTGGAGCACTACCGCACGGCCGCGCGCCACATTTCGCTCGATGATGAACAGAAGGAACTCCGCTCCTGCGCGATCGATCTGCTGAGCGCCCTCGCCGCCAAAGAAACGGAAAAGAAAGTCCGGGAGATTCTGGACCAACTTTCAGAACGCGACCGGCGTTTGCTGCGCGAGGTTTTCCTCGAAGAGCGGGACAAGGATGAGGTATGCCGGGACTTCGGAGTAGACCGCGAGTACCTGCGCGTGTTGCTGCACCGCGCGAAACAATCGTTTAAGTCGTTGTATAAGAAGAATACTGGAAATGATTCGCCGGAGTTCACTCCGGCCTGATGGCTGTGCAACGCCGGGTCGCGCCGGCGCACTATTGATACGGGATTATACGAGGGGGCATTTAATGGACCACGATATGGTGGTTCGTCAAAAAATGACGGAAAGGTATCTGCTCGACGAACTCGATCCCGCAGCTCGGGACGAGTTTGAGGAGCATTACTTCGACTGCAAGGAGTGCGCGCTCGACGTCCGCGCCGGCGCTTTGTTTGTGGAGCAGAGCAAGTTTGTGTTGGCAGAGAAAGCTGAGCCGGTTGTCGCGCGCTTGCCTGCGACTGCCTCGGTCCCGGCCGTCCCGCGCTGGCTCACATGGTTCCGTCCGGCGGTTGTCGTGCCCGTGATGGCCCTGTTGCTGATCGTGATTGGGTACCAGAATCTGGTTATTTATCCGCAAATGCAGCAGGCGTTGAACCGTCCGCAGATCTTGCCGTGGGCGTCGGTGAATGTCGGCACCTATGGATCTGAGGGGCCAGTGATTACGACGCATCCGGGGGAAGGCTTTCTGCTTTTTGTGAGGATACCGCCTGAGAGCGGCTACTCCCATTACATGGCGGAGTTGTATAATCCGGGCGGTAAGTTGGAATGGTCGCTCACTATTCCTGTGTCCTCGGGGAAAGAGACATCCGCCCAAGATCAGTGGCCGGTCCAAGTACCGGGAGCGAATCCAGAAGCGGGCAGCTACACGTTGACAGTTCGAGGCATCACCGCCGCGGGGGAAAGCAAAGATATCGGTAGTACGTCATTCGAACTGCAAATCCAGAAGTGATCTCAAAAGGGGAGGAGCAACATGGCCGCAAATCCGAAATCACCTGTTTCACCGGGCCCTGTTTTGTCACCTGTTTCACCGGGCCCTGTTTTGGAACGGTACCACGTGTATCATGCCGAAGCCCACGTACTTAGCGGCAACTTGAAACATCCTATCAAGCAGCCGATCGAGCACCATGCGCGCGTTGTATTAGAGAAGACGCGCCGCGACGGGCACATCCGGCAGTCGGTCGAGGAAACCAGTCTGGAAGGCCTGATTTCCTTCAAGGCCGGCCACACCCGGGCGTCCGGCACCAGGATCGAGAAAAAGGATCTTTGGGGCAATGACCATTCTGGCTGGGTGACGCTGTCGACGTCGGTGATTGAAGGTCTGAACGTATTCGAAGTCATCACCGCCGATCGTATGGTGGCACAGGTTTCCACTGAGCATGCGCTAACCAGCGGCCATGTTCCCAAGGTGACGTTCCTGGGCACGCGCTTCGAAAACTTGCGGGTGGCCGGATACCCGGTCCAGATAGAACTCGATTTCACATTTTGCGGCGAGAGACCGGAAGGCGACCGTCCTTATCTGCAGGACCGCGGCTTTCTTGATCGCGTCCAGCGCCAACTCGATAGTGTGGCCGGCGCCAAGGGTCTTCCTGAAAGCCTGGAGAAACAGTACGATGCCAAAATCGCGCACATCGACGATCTGAAGAAACGTGCCAATGGGCGCGCGAAAGGGGAGCGGAGCGGCTATCCTAAACTCGAATGCTCACTGGTCAAAAGCATCGGGCCGATTCCGATTCCCGGAGTCAGGACGTTCGGGAATATTATCTTCATCCCGGACTTTGGAACCGTCTCCCTGGCCGAAGTCGAAGTGGGCCTCGCACCCAGCCACGACGGCTTTCCCGACAAGATACGGGCTGGTTCTCCGCAGGAACCACGCGACAGCAATTACTTCACCCTGAACATGCTGAATATGCATCTGGGTTGTATCGGCGGCGGGACCGTGGCCGCTGGGACCGTTACTGCCAACGGGCACACCCATCCCTGAAGTTGGGTTTGCTGTTTTTCGCATTGGTGTGGGTGGCTTCGTGCAGTGATCGTCAAGGCTATCCACAATTGGAGTTCGAGCGGGCTTACCAGGACTTTATACATGGCGAGCTGACGAAGTGCCGGGAAGAGGCTGAGCGAGGCTACAGAAGGTTCGGCAAATCGAGTCCGGAATGGGCCCGCAAATTCAGAACCCTCGAAGCGAAAGCTCTATTGGAGCAAGGGCTGTTTGAGGATGCCCTGAAGCTCGTCGAATCTCAGTCGCTACCTTCCGACCAGCCAGAGTCGGACGTCTCGATCTTGACGCTCGTTGCCTTGGCCAAGATCCGCATCCACGAAATCCCGGAGTCTGAACACGCTCTTAATGATGCACTGAAGCTATGCGATGCGTCGGAAGTTGCCAGTTGCGGTGGCTTATACCAAGCCTTTGGGATATTAGCCAGCGAACGGTCTCAATCGTCTTCCGCAGAAAAGGCGTACGAACACAGTCTTTCGTTCGCCCGGTCCCATAGTGACCGATTTCTCGAATCCACTTCACTTCTCAACCTGGGGTATGAGTCGCTGGCGCAAGGCCGCTTCGATGAAGCAATCGATCGTTCGGAAGCCTCGTATCAGTCTGCGAAGATCATCGGCGCCAGGGTCATTGAGTTGGTGACTCAGGGCAACATGGGATGGGCATATTACAGGCTTGGCGATTCCGAAAAGGCTCTGGGGCTATCCGTCGAAGCGGAGAAAAGTGCCGCTCAACTCGGAGATGTCTTCGACCAGGAAAACGAACTCACCAACATCGGCCACATCTACATGGACTCGCGTCGGTTTGACTTGGCCGCGCTGTCGTTTCAGCGGGCTTTGAATCTGGCGGAGGGAATCAAGGCTAAGCAAGACATCTCCAACGCCCTGCGCGTTTTGGCGCGGCTTGCTCTGTTGACGGGCGAACCCGGGAAGGCGAGCCAGTATGCCGAGCGAGCATTGGCCATCGCACGAGAGAGCGGGAACCATCCCGATGAACTCTATCCCATGCTTGTCCAGGGGCAAGTGGCTGCCAATCGCGGCGATACTGCAACGGCTGAGAACAAATTTCACGAGGTCGAGCAGGACAAGGTTTGTCCCGTCTTTCTGAAGTGGGAGGCGGAGCACTCGCTGGCGCGACTCTTTGAAGATGAAAACCGCCCGGATTCCGCCGACCATGAATATCGCGCCGCTCTCGCGACGTTCGAAGCAGCTCGCGATACCGTGCAGCATGAAGACTCTCAGCTATCTTTCCTTACCAACGCTTCGCGCATCTACGACGACTACGTTCATTTTCTCGTCGCTCGCGGGAAGACGGAGGATGCCCTGCGCTGGGCGGACCATAGCCGCGCCCGCACTCTGGCCGAAGGGTTGGGACTGCTGGCTAAGGGAGCTTCCACTGGGCCTCCGCGCCTGAACCCGCAGCAAATCGCCCGGCGAGCCGAGGGCACCGTTCTTTTTTATTGGCTGGGCGAGAAGCAGTCGTTTTTGTGGGCGATGGCGCCGCAGAAAGCCAGCTTGTTTACACTTCCCCCCGGCTCGGAAATCGAAGCGGCCGTGCAACGGTATCGCAAGGCTCTCGGGGGGCCAGGGGACGTTCTGGAATCAGCCGATCAGGATGGCCGCTGGCTCTATCGCACGCTGATCGCGCCGGCACAAGAGTTGCTGAAGAGGGATGCGAAGGTTTTCGTCATCCCGGATGGCAGCTTGAACAACCTGAATTTCGAAACTCTTCTCGTCTCTGGGCCAATGCTGCCCGACAAAAACTTGCACTACTGGATTGAAGACGTGACGATTGCGAATGCCAGCTCGTTACGGGTGCTCGCCGCGGCGCGCGCGGGCGAAAGCAAAAACAAAGAGAAGCGCGACCGCGGCCTGCTTCTTGTCGGCAACAGCGTCGCGCCGAACGATAAATATCCCGAACTCCCGAAAGCCGCGGCCCAGATGGAAAGCGTTGCCCGACACTTTCCGGCCGTCAAGCAGCGGATATTTGCGCGCGAGCAGGCGACTCCGGCAGCGTATCTGGCCAATAGTCCAGAGCAGTTTTCCTACATCCATTTTGTGGCGCATGGAACAGCGAGCCGGCTGAGTCCGCTCGACTCCGCCATTGTACTGTCGAAGATTGTGCCGTCGAAGACTGTCCTGTCAAAGACTGCAATATCAAAGACCGCGCCGTCCGAAGGCAACGCCGAAGACGAATCCTTCAAGCTCTACGCCCGTGACATCATTCGCCGTCCCTTACGGGCTGATCTAGTCACGATCTCGGCGTGCTATGGCGCAGGCGAACGCGCGTATTCGGGCGAGGGACTGGTCGGGCTCTCCTGGGCTTTCCTCAGAGCCGGCGCCCACAACGTGGTCGCCGCCTTGTGGGAAGCGACGGACGCTTCCACCGAGCAACTCATGGATAAGTTTTACGACGAGTTAGACAAAGGAGCGGGCCCGGATGCCGCTCTTCGAGCCGCCAAGTTGTCATTGCTTCGAGGTGGCGGATTCCACAATCCGTTTTATTGGGCGCCGTTTCAACTCTACACCGGCTCGTGATACGGGAGGAATAACTAATCATCATTTCTGGGCAGGCGCATAGAAATAGTAGTCCGCAGAGTAGGCGCTCCTCGACTCCTTGCCGTTCGCAGACACATTGCAGTCGCTCGCTTTCGGTGGCAGGCCGCCCTCGGTGTGGATTCGTTGGATGGTCGTAATGCGGGCCAAGGCTCCTTCTCCCATGTGACTTGCCGCCGATAGCAGCAGCCACGGAATCGCGTCCGGCTTCGGCGCATCCTGCTTAGCAACCACCTTACCCGTCACTTCGCTTCCATCGATGTGCTTCCATGCCGGTCCCGCGAAGTGATGCACGATCTGCTTCCCAGTTGCGTCGGTCAACTCCGCTTCTGGCGCCTTCAGCACCCAAGCCGACTTTTTCTCCGTCTCGGCTTGGCACGCGTATATCTGCACGCCCGTAGCGCGCGCCATCAGAATCACTTCCTCGCCCGGTGGCGCTTTTAGACTCTCCGGCACTTCCGGTCGCGTTGGTCCGAGCCCCAACGTGAAAAACAGCACAGCGATTGCGCCCATTGCCTGGATAAGAATTCTCATCTCTGCGCCCCCTTCGTCGATGCAATCCCAAGTTTCCTTAAATATGTCGCGCCACGATTTCTAGAAGCCCGGCTGAGCAGTGATTCCTTTTGCTTCCACGCACTCATAGGCCCGGCCGGCTGCGAGGTTTTTGTATTCTTCCGTTCTTCCGCTGGGCCATTGGATTACCAGACGATCGATCTTGTCTCGCTTGCCTAGTCCGAAGGTTACGGGCAATTCCGATTGTGACAAATAACTGGACCCGCCTTTGACCAGGCGTGATTGGGTCGTTGTTCCGTTCAATGTTCCGTTCGATGTTCCGTTCGACGCGCCGTGAAAGATTTTCACTGCAGCCCCGATGGCGTCGCGATTGGACTTCGTCCCGACAAGGCGAATGCGGATGCTCCGGTTCCCGGCAGTCTGGTCGGTGCGGTAGAGATAGGCTGGGCCGTTGTTGGTGGTGATCAGCAGATCAAGATCGCCATCGCGATCGAAATCGCCACAGGCAAGCCCTCTCCCGACTTTTGGCTGACTGAAGCCTCCACCGATTTCACCGGCCACGTCAACGAATGTTCCCTTCCCGCTGTTCAGGAAAAGTTGCGGCGGCTGCGCATACCCGACGCCGCTGACGTTGCGCACGGTGTCGTCAATGTGTCCATTCACAACGGCTAAGTCGAGTGCGCCGTCGAGATCGGCATCGAGAAACGCGCATCCGAATCCCAACTTATCTTTGGACGCCAGTCCCACTCCACTCTGCGTTGCTACGTCAACATAGTTCCCGCTGTCGGAAAGGCGATAAAGCCCTGTCATCTCGTTGTCGAAGTTCGTGATGGCCACCCCCGAGCTACCTGAATTGTCGAAGTCGGCCACATCTACGCCCATCCCTGCACGAGCTCGGCCCTCCGCGGAAAAGGCGATACCGGCATCCACGGCTACGTCCTTAAACGTGCCGTTGCGCTGATTGCGATAAAGCTTGTTGGGCTGCGTGTCATTGGTCACCAGCAAATCGGGCCAGCCATCGTGGTCATAGTCGAGCATGGCCACACCGAGCGACTTCGAACTGCTGTCAAAGATTCCGCTTGTGGCCGTGACATCCTCAAAAGTTCCATTGCCGCGATTGCGAAATAACCAGCAGGTCTCTCCCCGGTAGGCTTCCGGCGTGCAATAGGATTTGTGCTTGCCATCGAGGCTGCAAAACACATCGTGCTCGGGAGACCATTTGACATAGTTGCAGACAAACAAGTCGAGCAGTCCGTCGCGGTCGAAATCAAACCACAAAGCGGACGTGCTCAAGGCCTGCCGTCCGCCCAGCCCGCTCGACTTAGTAACATCGACGAACGTTCCCTTGCCGGTGTTTTTGAACAGCCGGTTTTGGCCAACGCAAGTAATAAGGATGTCAGGACAGCCATCGTTGTCGTAATCTCCGATCGCAACCCCCATGCCGTACATCTCGACGTCGAGCCCAGCGCTACGGGTCACGTCGGAGAACGCGCCGTTACGATTGTTGCGATAGAGCTTCAGCGTGCTGGGCTCAGATTTATGCTCGCGTCTGCGTCCGGACCAATCCGCGCCGTTCACCAGAAGAATGTCCTGCCAGCCGTCGCGGTCGTAATCGAGGAATGCGCAACCGGCGCCGAGTGTTTCGGGCAGCAGTTTCCCACCGTAGGCGCCGCTGTTGTGACGGAATTTAATTCCAGACGGGGCAGTCACATCCACGAGCTGGAAACCAGGGGCGGGCGGAGAAGCCGCGAACACGTCCGCTCGCAAACTAAACGCCGACGCCAGGCCTGCCATTCCCCAGAGAAACGACCGGCGGTTCAGAGCAACGCGGTTCGCCGTAGGGTCATTAACGGAAGGGCCTTTCACGGAAGATCGTTTCACGGCAAATCAACCAGCCCGTTGCGGATGGCGTAGACAACCAACTCGGCGGCTTTGTGGATTCCCAAGGTGTCCATCATGTTGGCACGGTGGACGGCGACCGTGTTCGCGCTAAGGTCGAGGGCGGACGCAATCTCCTTGTTGGACTTGCCATCCACGATCATCTGCAACACTTCGAGTTCGCGCGGCGTGAGCGCGGCGTGGCGCTTGCCTTTGAGTGGAGCCGGGCGCTTGAGTTGGGAATCGAGTACGGTTTCGCCCTTCGCGACTCGCCGGATGGCAGCGCCCAACTCCAGGTCCACTGCATTTTTCAGGACGTAACCGCGCGCGCCAGCATCGAGCGCCTGGCGCACCAGAGTTTCCTCCGGATGCATACTGAGCATGAGCACCAAAGATTGCGGATCCTTGGCAAGAATCTGACGCGTGGCTTCCAACCCGTTCATGCCGGGCATGGCGCAATCCATGACAATTACCTTCGGGCGAAGCTCCTCCGCGAGTTTGATTGCTTGAAGCCCATCGCCAGCCTCGCCGGCAACAGTGATGTCCGGCTCATCCTCCAGAATGCGGCGGAATCCCCGGCGTACCAGGGAATGGTCGTCAACCAGCAAGACTGAAATCTTATCCGGCATGGGAATCAGCTTCCAACTTCTCTCTCGGGACTCGTAATCGAACCAGCGTTCCTCTTCCGTCCGCGCCATTTCCGCCATCACCCTGCGCGGGCCGCAAAAACTCGACCGTGCCCCCCAGCAACTCTGCGCGTTCCCTCATCGCCACCAGTCCAATTCCCTGCTTTGCGGCCTGCGCTTCGAACCCTCTCCCGTGATCTTCCACTTCGACTTCCAAAGCTTGCGGCAAAAATCGCAGACGCACCCAGGATTCTCCGGCTCCCGAATGCCGGGTCGCGTTATTCAGAGCCTCCTGCACCACGCGATACACATGAATGGCGGCGTTGCCATCCACGGGAAAGGGTTCGCCCGATTTCTCATAGAATACGTGAATCCCAGCCTGCCTTTCCACCACCGGCAAATACCAGTCGAGCGTGCTCTCCAACCCGGTTTCTTCGAGCATCACCGGATGCAAAGCCTGCGAAAGGCTGCGCACTTTGTCTAGCGTACTTTGCGTGATCTCGCAGACTTCGCGCAGTTCGGAGCGCAGCGCCGATCCCTCCGGAGCATGATTTCCGGCGCGCGTCAGCATGGCCCCTACGGCAGTCAGGATCTGTCCAAACTCATCGTGTAACTCGCGTGAGATATGGCGCAAGGTGGATTCCTGGGTGGAAATGAGCTTCTGAGCAAGTTCGCTGCGCTGTTCGGAGAGCGCCGCGAGCTGTGCGAACAATCGCCGATTCGAGCGGATCAAGTAAAGGCTGGTAAAGAGAATGGCAATCAAAGTCGCCGTCAGAAACAGATATACCTGGCGCTGAACGCGGTCATAAATCTGCCGAATACGCAACGCAGCTTGCTCTTCGCTCTCATTGTTCTGTACAAGCAGGCGGGACACGGCCGTGCTCAACGCCTCTTGCCGCGCTCGCAGCGAGATCCGAATCTGGGTCCTGGCTTCCGTCTGGTTGGAATCATGCGCCAAGGCAAATGTCCGATCCACCGCATCCCAGAACTGCGTGACAGAATTCTCCAGATATTGCTCTTGCTCGGGCGTGCGATTCACCGGGGCAACCTGCTGCTCGCGGCGCAGCGCGTCGTCCAGATCCGTGCGCACGCGCTGGAACTGCGCCGACCACGCCGTCAGCGGGTAGGGCTCATCGTTGTCCAGCATGTCGCGCATCGCCAGGGCCAGAGAGTTCAAATCATTCTGGATGCGAAGCAACTGCAGCGAGTCTTTCCGGTTGCGGTCGACCAGATTGTTCTGCAGTTCGCGCAAGCCGGAAATCTGCCGCGTGATGTATCCCGAATAAGCAACCACGGCCGCCAGGGTGATAATCAGTCCCACAAATAATCCGGGAGTTGGAGTTCGATGGGGCGCAGGCGCAGGCGAACGACGCACGCCCCGAGAATACAATGCCGACGGCCTAATTTACCAACCTCCCCAGCGCCGCGCGTAATTCCTCCGACTTAAAGCCGAACGGGCCGGGTTTGGCCTTGTAGGCGATGTGACCCTGGGCGTCGATCAGGTAAAGACGATCGGGCCAGCCCGTGTAGGCTTGCTCGGTCGAGTTGCCAAATGCATCGATCACCGCGGGAATCTGGATGCCGAGTTTTCGTACGCACGCTCCCGCCACGAGCGCGCGCTCCTCTTCGTCTCTCGGGCTGGCAAAGACAACTTTGTCTTTGACATTGCTCTCCATCTGCCAGACGTCGCTCGGATGCGCTTCCGTGATGTACACAACCAGGAAAGTAACCTTGTTCCCGTATTGCTCGGAGAGTTTGTTGAGAGCGGGAACCTCCCGCCGGAACGGCGGTCAAGTATAGCTGCCAAAGATCAGCGCTACGGGCCGCCCTTGCGCCGTCAGGCTAGATAGCTGCACCGAAGCGCTCTTGTCGAGTCTCATCAGCGAGAAGTCCGGGGCCGGGTCGCCAACTTGCAAGTCGCCGGCACGAGCGTGCGTCCACAAAGTCTCGAATGGAAAGAGGAGGAATGGGACGGGCCCCGGCAATTTGGCCATAAAGCGCGCAAATGTTTCCGGTGGCCGGCGCATGATGTGGAAGAGCGTGGCGCAGCCGAGCAGCCATAACAAGGCGATCACAGCGAACGCTCTGACGAATGCGCGCTTCACTAATTTGCGTCTTGTGCTCAAAGTCCTCTCACTAGACTCTGTCATCCGGGCGAGGCGAGGGACCCCTATTCCCGGCACACATTTTCGGGTGAGTAGGGGTCCCTCCCTTCGCTCGGGATGACAATTTATGAAGTTTCCAATAAGCCGCCTAAATGCCTAGAACAGAAACTTCAGCGCCACCTGGATCACCCTCGGGCTTACATCCGACTGGATGTGCCCGAACGCAGTTGACGGGGCGCTGATGTCGCTGACCGGCAACCGGAAATTGGTATGGTTCAGCACATTGAACAACTCGCCACGGAATTGAACCTCTTTCGATTCCGTCAGCCGAATGTTCTTGAGCGCCGAGAAGTCCCAGTTCACGTATCCCGGGCCCTGGACCGCGTTGCGGCCTTCGTTCCCGAACTGTTGGACCGGAGAATTCGGGTCTTGGGTAATGCGCTGAAAGGCATTTACGTTGAACCATTGCGCCACGGTATGCGCTCCGGAATTCGGATTCCCAATAACATTGGGCCGGTTGCTGGAGAATCCGGAAATCTCCGGCGCCTGCCCTTGCAGCGAAACGTCGTTAGAGTCGAATACCGTGAAAGGAGTACCGCTCATGGCGGTTACAATCCCGTTCAATTGCCAGTTGCCTAGGACGTGCCCGTACCAGTTATCCGACTGTTGCAAAAAAGGAAGGCTCCACTGATAACTCAGCACGAAGCGATGGCGGGCATCGAACATGGACCGGCCGCGTTCCGCCGCGAGATCGAATGGATTCTGCGCCAAATCATTTTCTCCGGCCACTGGCTGCGATGCCGAGCCCGTGATGTTAAAGGAAGAAACGTCGTCGATGGAATGCGACCAGGTGTATGAAGCGAGGAAAGAAAGTCCGTGACTGAAACGCTTACGCAGGCTCGCTTCCAAAGCGTTGTAGCTGGAGTTTGCGATGCTGGCGATCTCGCCGACCGAACTGTAAACGCAATTATCCGGCTGTGCCAGCGTGCATCCGGAATAAAGACGCCGCTGGTTTACGTTGCTCGTTGTGGAATAAGGTTTGTTGGTGTTGGGGTCAATGCCCGGCTTGTAGATCGCCGGATTCCCCTCGATGAATCGCGGCAGTCTCACACCCGTGGTGCCTACGTATCCAACCTGAAATAACCAGTCCGCACCAAACGACCGCTGAATGTTCAGATTCCAATCCTGCGCGTAGGGCAGACGCAGGTTGCGGGAGACCACGAGCAGTGTCATCGGCTCGGGGAACGGCTCTCCGAAGGGATCAGGTTTATAAAACGGATTGGCAAATGAGTTGACGGGAAAACCTATCTGCAAAGTCTTCAGGTAGGGAGGCGCGCTGATCGGATCCTGTAGCGGGCCACCTTGGCCAGTGTAATACGGCTCATAGAAAATTCCGTAGGCGGCGCTGACCGCCGTTTTAGCATCGCCGCGCGGGTCCCAGGCAAAGCCGACTCGGGGAGCAAAAGCTGTCTTCTGAGTGGGAATCAAGCCCGAGGGCACGCCCGGATCACCTGGATAGAGAATAGAGAAGTCCCGCTGGAGCGTTGGGAAGCACTTTCGACTGCGCCCCGGGAACAAACAGATTTACCCGGTTCTTGTTCTCGGTAGCATGGAACGGCAGCTCATAACGAAGTCCGACGTTCAGCGTCAGATGAGAGGTGACCTTATAGGTATCCTGCCCGTATAAATTCAGGGCGCGGTCACGGATCTCGCGACTAAAATCACCTCCGCCCTGCAGAAAGACCACCGGACTGCCCGACAGGAAGCTGGCAAATCCATCGCTGTAGGGAAACCCGGCAAATACAAAGAATCCATTGGTGGCGATGCCCTGCAAGGCGTTGATCTGGTCGCGCCGATAGCCTCCGCCAAATTTCAATTCGTGGCGGCTGTGAATCCAACTCAGAGAGCCAGAGAGGTCAAACGTATTCTGATACGTGTTCCGCGGTCCCGTGATCGGATCGCCAACCGAAGAGTAACCCGATATTTGGATGAAAGGTGGCCCGGCGGCAGAAGCTAGAGTAGGTTGGTACTGAAAACCTAAGTCCGACGGCGACTCGTGATTCAGGTGCTGGTCAAGCAGGAACTTATTGCGCAGATACGAAAAGCGCGCGACGGCGATGGTCGTTGGCGAAAAGACGTGCGTCTCCTGGGCGACAAAGTTTTGCCCGCGATCATACTCGCCCACCGGAAAACCGGGAACGTTGGCGCCCACGGGCGAAAGCGGATCCGTCGTCGGACCACTGCTATACATGTAGCGGAAATTCAGCGTGTCTGCGTGAGAAAGATAATGATCCAGGCGGAATCCGAATTGGTCGTTGTTTTGGCTCAGGGTCTGCGTGGTTATGAAACTGTTTTCCCCGCTATTCGGCAGTGGGAAGAACGGTAAGACATTCGCCGCAGTCGGATCAATGGCGGGTAGCTGGTTGTTCGGCACCGGCACCGGTTGACCGGTGGAAAAATTAAAGAGCTGCCCTGGGAAGAAGAGCTGTCCGCTCTTATCGACGCACACGCCGCCGGCGACTTGGTGCCCGGAATCGGTGCACAACTCCGCGAAGTTACCCTTCCGCTCAGCAGGTGAGGGCACCGTTGCAGGCACCGTCTCGCCCTGCCGATTGCGGAAGCCCTCGTAGTATCCGAAGAAAAAAGTCTTGTCTTTGAGAATCGGCCCACCGAAAGTTCCGCCAAACTGATTCTGCTTCAAAGCCTGAACGCTGTGCGAGAAGAAATCGGAAGCATCCATGGCATCGTTGCGCAGAAACTCCCAGGCGGCCCCGTGAAATGAATTCGTGCCCCCACGCGTCACGATGTTGGTGGTGGAACCAGTGTTCCGCCCGAACTCAGCGTTCGCGTTGTGCGTAAGAATTCTGAACTCGGCGATCGAGTCGATAGGTGGCTTAAGCACAAAACCAGCGTCCACAGCATTGACATTGTCGGCACCGTCGATCAGAAAATTGTTCGACTCCGGCCGCTGGCCATCGACGGCGTAAGCCTGGCCCGCCCGCGCGGGACCTCCGGCTTGAAGAAGTCCGGGGGTCAAAGGCACCACGCCGGGCTGAAGAGTCCCCAACTGGGAAAAATTGCGGCCGTCCAGGGGCAGGTCGAGGATCTCGCGCTCCATCACCGTTTCCCCCAGACTGCTGACCGTGCTCTGCACCAACTGAGCGTCCGCCTTCACTTCCACTTGCTGCGTCTCCGCTCCGAGCTTGAGATGAACGTTGACCGTCGCCGTCTGGTTGACGTCTAGCGAGATTCCTTCTTGCAGATATTTTTGGTAGCCCTTGGCTTCGGCCCTGATCTGATAGTGTCCAATCGGCAGTTCGACGAGGACATACGCGCCATCGCGATCCGTAATTGCGGTGCGCGTCAGGCCCGTTTCGGTTTGTTGGGCGCTCACTGCAGCGGACTGCACAAGCGCGCCGCTGGGGTCAACCACAGTCCCGCGAATGCTACCCGTGATTTGCTGCGCACCAACCTCCAAACCCGCAAAAACTGTAAGCAGCACACAGGCCAAGCTTCTCCGGCTAATCATGCGTTTCCTCACTGTTAGCGAATCGTTCCCCGATGCTCCTCGTCACCGAACGTGTAGGGCTGTGCGACGAGAATTCATCACAGGCTGAAGTGCCGTGATTATAGGGAGGCAGACTGATAGGTCAATAATGCAAAAGTAGTACGCGGGTCCGCGAAAGCGCGAGACTGTCCGTTTCGGGTATGCGAGCTCTCCGTGAGCTCAGCGGAATCGCGCGGTGTCGCGGATCTGCCGGGCTGATCTCGCGAGTGGAGGCTAGAGGGCATCGGCGAGGCAACGCATTTGTGCGGGTAATCCGCAAAGCGAATTTCCGGGAAGTTATGCTAACAATCCGAATGGCGGGTTGGGGAATCTAATGAATTATGAGTGTACGAAAAGAGTTAATCGGTTTCATTGCAATTACTCAGTCCGTTCTTTTTTTGACCCATTATCTCCTCTATGAGACGTGGATCTTTTCGCCCGCGGGGAGCGAAACCCCCGGCGCGTTCTGGATCAAACTGGCCCTCGGGTTCTTGTCGGTAAGCTTTATTGCCGCTTCGCTACTGGCCTTTCGCTATACAAATCCCGCTCTGCGCGCGCTTTACAGGGTTGCTGCGGTTTGGATGGGTCTGGTGAGCTTCCTCTTTCTCGCAGCGGTTTCCTCCTGGATTATTTTCGGAATTGCGCGGCTGGCGGGTCTGGACATGAACTTCCATCGGACGGTGGAATTGCTGTTCGGTGCTGCAATAGTGGCCGGACTCTACGGCGTTTTTAACGCAAGTTGGATGCGGATCACGCGAGCGACGGTGCGGCTCGCGAACTTGCCAGCGGCGTGGCACGGGCGAAGAGCGGCACTGATCAGCGATGTGCACCTGGGGCACGTGCGAAACGGCAATTTTCTGCGGCGCTTGGTTGCGAAGATTTTGAAGGAAGAGCCAGACGCGATCTTTGTTGCTGGTGATTTGTATGATGGGACTGCCATCGACGCGCGGCGAGCAGCGGAGCCATTGCGCGAGCTCGTGGCGCCACACGGCGTGTATTTCGTCGCGGGAAATCATGAGCAATTTGGGGACGACAGTAAATATCTGAATGCCATCGCGGCGGCCGGAGTGCGCGTGCTTAGCAATGAGAAGGTGGAAGTGGACGGTTTGCAGATTATCGGTGTTCCGTACCGGAACGCTGCGCAGGACAGAAGGTTTGCGTCGGTGCTGCATGATATCGGCTTGGATCGCGACCGCGCGAGCATTCTGTTGACGCATGCGCCTGACCATCCGGAGATCGCGGAGGCCGCCGGCGTCTCCCTGCAGCTGTCCGGGCATACGCACCTTGGGCAGTTCTTACCTTGGAGTTGGATGGCGCGGCGGATTTACCGGCAGTTTGTGTATGGCTTAAGCCGGATCGGGAAGATGCAGGTTTTCACTTCGAGCGGAGCAGGAACCTGGGGACCGCCGCTGCGGCTGGGATCGAATCCGGAGATTGTAATGCTTCAGTTCGAGTAAGGTTTACGAGCTCTTTCCCTTCCTTCTTCAGCAATGCAAGATTGAGTTGAAAGGCGGTCACATGTGAAGGCGATTCTTCTAGGGGCAACGGGTATGGTCGGACAGGGCGTCCTGCGCGAATGTCTGCTCGATCCCGATGTGGAAACCGTCCTGGCAATTGGGCGCAATGCCACCGCGCAGCAGCACGAGAAAATACACGAAATCGTACACAACGACTTTTTTGATCTCTCCCCAATTGAAGGTAAGCTGTCGGGCTACGACGCATGCTTTTTCTGCCTCGGCATCTCCGCAGTAGGGATGAACGAGGAGGCGTATAGGCGCGTGACCTACGATCTCACGATCTCCGTGGCTAGAACCCTAGCCAGGCTCAACCCGACGATGACGTTTATTTATGTGTCGGGCGCGGGCACCGATAGTACTGAGCGCGGTGGCAGGATGTGGGCGCGGGTAAAAGGTAAGACAGAAAACGCGCTGTTGCGGATGCCGTTCAAGGCTGCATACATGTTCCGTCCCGGCTACATTCAGCCACTCCAAGGGATTCGGACAAAGACGAGGTGGTACAGAGCAATTTACGCGGTGATGGGGCCGCTCTATCCAGTATGGAAGTTACTTTTCCCGAAGTACGTGACAACGACGGAATGCGTAGGCCGCGCGATGCTGAATGTCGCGAAGCGGGGCGCTCCTAAATCTGTGCTTGAGAACCAAGACAACCAAGACTTCGACAGTATTTGCCGGGATGGACCGTAACGCGTGGTGGGTGGGAGTCTCCCTCAATGTTTAGCTGGGCACAGCCAAGCCTCCTACCGCGCCAGCCGCCGAATCTCTCGATATCGGAAACAGTCGACGAGGTGATCGTTCACCATGCCGACCGCCCGCATGTGCGCATAAACCACGGTCGAACCAACGAAGCTGAATCCGCGGTGTTTGAGATCCTTGCTAAACGCGTCCGATTCACTTGAGGTCGCCGGAATCTCCCGAATTGCCTTCCACCGATTGAGTTTGGGTCGTCCATCGACGAACCGCCAGCAATAGGCATCAAAACTCCCGAACTCTTCCTGAATTGTGAGGAGCGCGCGCGCGTTGCGTACCGCAGCTTCGATTTTCATCCGGTTCCGAATGATCGCCGGATCCAATGTAAGCTTCTGGATTCGTTTATCGGTATAGCGGGCCACTTTCTCAGGATCGAACTCGCTGAAGGCACGGCGATATCCTTCCCGCTTTTTGAGCACGATCGACCAACTGAGCCCGGCCTGCGCCGCTTCGAGCACAAGAAACTCAAAGTGTTTTCGGTCATCGTGGACTGGCACACCCCATTCGCGATCGTGATACTCAAGCATCAACGGTTTGTCCGTGCTGACCCAGGTACATCGTTTCGTGGTCATAAAGTGTAGACGTTGGTGGCATCAGCCTTAGAAGCCGAGATCGCTTAGTCCCGGATGATCATCCGGACGGCGCCCGAGCGCCCAGTGATATTTGCGGTCCGTCTCCTTGATTGGCAGATCGTTGATGGAAGCAAACCTCAAGCGCATCAGCCCGTTCTTATCGAACTCCCAATTCTCATTGCCGTAGGAGCGAAACCAATTCCCGGAGTCATCCTGCCATTCATAAGCAAAGCGCACGGCGATACGGTTTCCCTCGAACGCCCAAAGCTCCTTGATCAGCCGATAGTCCAGCTCTTTCGTCCATTTGCGTCTGAGAAACTCGACGATTTCTTGCCTTCCGTTCACGAATTCCGAGCGGTTTCTCCAGCGTGAGTCAACGGTGTAAGCCAGGGCCACCTTTTCCGGATCACGAGAGTTCCAGGCATCTTCTGCCAGTCGAGCCTTCTGAATCGCCGTTTCGTGCGTAAATGGCGGCAACGGAGGACGTTGAGTTGTGGCTTGGGCGACGGACATCGCATCTCTCCTTTTCCACCTGACGAAGCGCGTGTTCGCGAATCAACCGCGAATCACAGACATAGCTGCTCTTTCCTAGCTGGCACGCGCCAAGCCATCTAGTTCCTGCATCTTGCTTGCGTCAATCTTTATTTCCGCTGCCGCCACATTTTCTTCGAGATGCTTGACCTTGGAAGTTCCGGGGATCGGCAGCATAACGGGAGATCGAGCCAGCAGCCATGCCAGAGCCAACTGTGATGGGGTAGCTTTCCATCGCGCTGCCATACGACTGATAGGGCTCTCAGAACCGGAGACACGACCGGCCGCCAGCGGGAACCACGGAATAAAACCGATTTTCTCTTTTTCGCAATACTCCAGAACATCTTCCGATCCGCGATCGGTGACGCTGTAACGATTCTGAACGCTCACAATCGGAACAATCGTTCGCGCATGCTGAATCTGGCGCACGCTGACTTCCGATAAACCGATGTGTTTGATTTTTCCTTCCGCCTGCAAATCCTTCAGAGTGCCGAGCTGATCTTCAGCCGGCACCTTGGGATCGATTCGATGCAACTGATAAAGATCAATCCGGTCCAGACGCAATCGGCGCAGGCTGCCTTCGCAGGCCGATCTCAGGTGTTCCGGCTTTCCATTTTCAACCCATTGGTCGGGACCGGGGCGGTCAAAGCCGCTCTTGGTGGCGATCACCAGCCCTGCCGGATACGGGTGCAGCGCCTCAGCGATGATTTCTTCACTCACGCCGGGACCATAGGAGTCCGCGGTGTCGATGAAATTGATCCCCAATTCGGCGGCGCGCCGCAAGACCCGGATGGCCTCTGCCCGGTCCGCAGGCTCGCCCCAAACTCCATCTCCCGTAATTCGCATCGCGCCGTATCCGAGGCGCGTAACTCGAAGATCGCCTCCGATCACGAATTCTCCAGACTTTTTAGCGAGTGCCTGGTTTCGTTGCGCTCCGAACTTGTGATTCTGCATATCTTTTCCCTTTCCAATGACGAGGACTGATGTGTCGAACTGCTCTTCTCTTTTGGAGTAGCGCGACGCAAGCGACGTTGCAAAAAAAAGCACGTCTATTTGCGTCTCCTGCAATTCTCTCGCTTTAGCCCAGCCACTCAATGAGGAGATGGTTCAGCCGGTCGGGCGCGTCCAATGGAATCCAGTGGCTGGCGTCATCAATCTGCTCGTAGCGCCACCGTGCTTTCACGAATTGTCCTGACATCTTCATGCGTTCACCGTCGAGGTAGTGATCGTTTGAGGACCAGATGCCGAGAGTTGGAGCTTCCACGGGCGGCAGTTTGGGAGGCGACTTCGGCGGGCGCGGCGCGAGGTTCGCGCGGTACCAGTTGAGCGACGCCTTTAGAGCATCTGGTCGGGACAGATCTGAGATGTAACGATCGATATCACCATTGCCTCGGAGCATTTCCCGGAACAGCGCCCAGTTGTCGTGCTGCAGCCACGCCTCCGCAACTCCCTCGAACTGGAAAAACAGTTGGTACCAGGCCATCTCCCGCTGCCGCAACGAATATGGCGCAAGTGGATGTGGCACCGAAAGAACGACAAGCCTGCGAACGCGATTCGGATGGGCAGTAGCCGTCAGCCATGCCACAGCGGCTCCCCAGTCGTGAGCAACAATGTCGGCTGCGTCGATACCTAGCGCGTCGAGAATGCCGACCAAATCGGCGACCGCGTTCTGAAGGGAATATGCGGCCACTCCTTCCGGGCGATCGGAGCGCCCGAAGCCACGCTGGTCCGGCGCGATGGCGCGGAAGCCATTCGCGACAAGGAATGGAATCTGGTTGCGCCAAAGATACGAAGAGTCCGGCCACCCATGTAGCAAGAGCACCGGCTTACCGCTGCCGTGGTCTTCTACATAAAGGGAAACGCCGTCTCGCGGAATATGATGGTCCGTATACCGAGGCGTCGACGGACTTGCTGGAACCAGCTGACTTTCGCGTTCAAGACCTCCGCCAAACGTTGTTTTTGTGAGGGCAGCAGCGGCTCCCAGTACGCCGCCAAACCCGACAATGAACGAACGACGGGAATCGACGGATTTTTGTTTAACGTGATCGTTCATATGCCCTTCTCCATCAAGTGGAAAATAAGATTCCTTCGCGATTGCACCCGACTGTCAAAAATTCCAGAATACAACCCGCTGCCTAACTGGCGATCTGTTTCAACCACAGTTCATACCATTGAACGCCCCGACGTTCTGAATCGTTTTATGGACGTCCCATGATGTGCACATGCGCGTAGGGCGATCCGGCAAACATGATGTACGCACCGGTCGACTTGTGTGTGGTTGGCAGTCCGGTGGTCTTCGGATCGAACGGCCACATGATCATCCAGTGGGGACCGCCCTCGATGGGCATACTCGTCGTGTCATTCGGATCGGAATCGCTGCGCTGCGTAGCGCCTGCCAGCATATATGTGATGCCGGGGACTGTGTTGGTCGGTTTGGGTTTGTGAGCCTTGGCGTCTGCGAACCACCGCAAGGAAGCTGCATCCACACACATGGGTGGTTCGCCGACAACGTTTGGATTGCCCGACATGCACGTGAAGCCGTTGCTGCCTTCGCGCAGAACCACTCTATTGCCCAGAGCATCGGTATCGATGATTCGTGCGGAATCAGAAATGTTATCTGGTCCAGCGGACATTGCCCGAGCTATTTTTTCCTGTGCCGTATCACCGTCCTTCGCCGATATTCCGTTGTGCGAAGTCTGCGATTCGGCACGGCTCACAAGCCCGGTTCCAGTTATCAGAAATAGAGCCATGGCAGTGATGGCGCTCCCCAGGAACTTACGTTTCGAATTGTCGGATCTCATGTCTGTCCTCCTCTGATTGTTGGTATTGCGATCACATATGTCACGTTTCGTCCTTTTACCGACTATCTGCGGATGTCGCGGATCCGCTTCCTAGCTCGCCTGCGCGTGCCAAAGCGCCCCATGTTCGAGTTCGCGTTCGGCTTGAAGCCAATCGTCCAACTCGTGGCCTGGTTGTTCGCCGCGTTCGAGATAGATTTCGTATGCGCGAAGTCTGATGTCCTCGTCACGCACCGCGCTCCCTACCGAAGCCGCTCCCTTGTCCGCCGTCTGGGTGGTGGTCGCTTGCGGCTCCGTACTTAGATTTCCCTTTGGTTTCGACGCCATACTCATCTCCTTTTCCTTGTGACTCGACTGTTGTTGTCTGGGCGTCATAACTTCCCCTGTCACGCCGCATTCAGCGCACTCTAAGCACCTCCGTTCTTCGTAACCAGCACCATGCGGAAGCGTGCTTTGCCTTCCATCATGCGAGCGTAACCTTCAGCAGCTTGTTCGAGCGGAGCCGTCTCGATCATCGGGCGGATATTCTCCAGGACGCTGAAGGCGAGAGTGTCCTCGCTATCAATCGGCGTTCCGGTCAGGCTCCCGTAGATCGACCGCCCTCCAAAGACGAGCGGGAACGCATTCAATTGGATTGGGTCCTGCGGTACACCCACCACGATGAGCTTGCCGCGGGCAGCAAGACCGGACACAAGTGGCCCTATCGCATCACCACTGGTGGCGGTTGAGAGAATCGCTCTGGCCCCGCCCATACGCTGCAGCACCGCTGCGGCATCCTCGGCGGCAGTGTCGATGTAGACGTGCGCGCCCAAATCTTTCGCAAGCTTTTCCTTGTCGCGTCCACGACCGATTGCGACAGTACGGAATCCCATGTGCCGCGCAAACTGGACACCCAGATGGCCAAGCCCGCCAATGCCCTGCACGGCCACCAAATCTCCACCGCGCAAACCGGCATTGCGAAGAGCGTTGTAGGTCGTGATCCCCGCGCAGAGGAGAGGAGCGGCTTCCGCGGGTGTGAGTTCATCCGGAACAGAAGCGAGGGCGCGTGCTTCCGCGATCATCACTTCCGCATATCCTCCATCCGCGGTTACTCCCGATACCACGGGGTTCTGACAATTCACACTGTCTCCGCGCCGGCACGGTTCGCAGACCCCGTCTTCTCCGGCAATGAGGCCGACACCGACACGTTGGCCGATTTTCCATCTGGACACTCCGCTGCCCAAGGCTTCAATGCGGCCAACCACTTCGTGTCCAGGAACCCGCGGCAGAGTCAGACCGGGGTAGATTCCCATCACCGTGGCCGCATCGGTGTGACAGACTCCGCATGCTTCTACTCGAATGCGGACCTGACCCGCTTTAGGTTCAGCAACCGGCCGTTCCACTACCCGAAGCTTCCCCGGCTCATAGACTTCTACTGCCTTGTATGTATCTTTCATTTTCGTGTGCCTTTCCTCTTCCGGTTTAGCCGTAGGTTCGTCACTTCCGATCGAGAAACTCGAATGCGTGACTGGTGAATGCGCCGGCGTGCTGAAACAAAGTACTTCGCGCTCATGGCCATCGCAATGACACACTATTTACTGGCTGTTGGCCCGCCATCGGTGAGAAGTAGATGAAGTGGGGTCAGCGGACCAAGTTCGATGAACTCGTGCTTCATAAGGCCTGCTTGGCCCAACGGCAACTTTTCCATCAGGGCACGGGCCTCTTCGAGCGAGGTCACGTTCAAGAGGAAAACGGGGCCTGTCTGGGTCTGGCGAATCCACCATTGGTCGATCTTGCCAGCCAGATACAGTCGAAGCGTAGCCGGCACTTCCTTCGGAAAGAACTCCTTTATTTGCTCCGGTGTTAGAGGCTTCGTGAATTGTCCGATAGCCAGAATTTTTGTTGTCGGGACTACTGGGAAATTGCGCTTAGGGATTTCTTTGGTCTTGGCCGCCTTGTCTTCAACGTTATCCATATCCAGTTCCTACCTTCAATGCGCGTCTGTGCCTTTCATTTGTATGTACCTCTCATTTGTCTCTTAGTCGGGCTCAACGACAAGCGCGTCGCTAGCTCGTCGCAACCATTCAATCTTTTTCTCTTTCCATCCATTCGCGAATATATGGAGTGCAGTTCTCCAGCCTCACGCCAACCGCTTCGCAACGCAGAAGGAAGCGCATTACCTCGCGATCGATTACGCTAACGTCTTTCAGATCTAAAACGATGTCTTGGTAGTCCGTCTGGCATTTGAAGAGTCTTCTCAATTCGGCTATCGCCGGTGTTTCGATTCGGCCACTCAGGATGAACACTGTGAAGGTCCCTCGGGCGGCATTCTCAATCCTAAAAGTCATCGATCAGGCCGCATCGCGGCCGCGGCCATGCAGCAACTGCGTACTTTCCATCCGAGCACCGATGGTGACGAGTGCACCCGAGTGCCCAACTGGATTTCATTGCAAACAGGGCTCGAAATAGCAATTTGGAGTGACAGAATCTTAGGAAGTGCCAGAATTCTGGGAGCTCAACGAGGGGACTTATCGGATACCGTTTTTCTTTATATTGAGTGATTTGATTTTCAAATCCAGCGTCGACCGCGGAATGCCGAGTTTTACAGCCGCTCCATTTGGCCCGGCAACTTTTCCCTTACTTTCCGCAAGAGCCGCTTCGATCAGTTCCTTCTCATAGCCATGGAGGGTCTCTGTGAAAAGACCTGACAACTTCGGGCGAGGTCCGTCCTTACTTGAAAGCCAGGCCTCATCGATACGAAAGGTATCCCCAGTGGAGAGGATTACAGATCTCTCGATGATATTTTGAAGTTCACGAATGTTTCCCGGCCAATGATAGGACTGGCAGAGCTTGAGTGTGTCCTTATCAATCTTACCGATTTGCTTTCCGGCCTTCTCCGCATAGCGCTTCACGAAGTACTCGACCAGCATCGGAATGTCTTCTTTCCGTTGCCGGAGAGGCGGCACATGAATCGGGAAAACATTCAGCCGGTAGAAGAGGTCGGCGCGAAATGTTCCTGAAGCAATGGCGGCCGCCAAATCACGGTTGGTAGCGGCGATGATTCGAACATCGGTGGAAATGACGCGGTTACCCCCCACTCGTTCAAACTGGCGCTCCTGAAGCACACGCAACAATGCAATCTGCGTCTCAGCGGGAAGCTCGCCGATTTCATCGAGAAAAATCGTGCCCGAGTGCGCCAACTCAAACCGGCCTTGCCGGCGTTGCAGGGCGCCGGTGAACGCCCCTTTCTCGTGGCCAAACAATTCAGAGGCAATGAGCGAAGAGGGAATCGCGGCGCAATTCACGGTCATAAAAGCGTGGCCACCACGCTGCGAACCCTTATGTATGGCGCGCGCAATCAGTTCCTTCCCGGTACCTGTTTCGCCCGTAATCAGCACCGTAGAGCCGGTGGGAGCGACTCTCACGATGCTGGAAAGGACATTTTTCAAGGCGGGCGAGGAGCCCACGATCTCTTCAAACATGAAGACCTGATCGATTTGCTCTCGCAACGCGAAGTTCTCTTGCCGTGTTCTCTCCTCCGCCCGTTTGCGATCGTCGATGTCGGTACCGGTCGCATACCAGCGGATGACCTCTCCTCGTTCGTCCCGCAGCGGGTTGTATTGGACCAGGAGCCAACGATACTGACCATCCCTGCGGCGCACTCGTCGTTCGTACTCGAATGGGACCCCTCGGGAGATCGCCGCAGCGCGTTCGTCGCGCAATCTCTCGGAGTCTTCCGGATGAAAGACCTCACGAAATCTTTCCGATCCCACTTCTTCTTTCGTCAGGCCGGTGTACTCCAGCACGGCCTGATTTGCGTATAGAAAGTTTCCGTCGGTCCCAATCGCGATGATGAGCTGAGGGATTGCATCGATGATGGTTCGAAGTTCAGCTTCGGATTTGGCTATTTCATCGAAAGCCCTCCTCAGCGCCGCCTCGTTGCGCTTGCGCTCAATCGCAACCGCCGCGAGATGTGTAATCTGCTCAATGGTTTTTTGATCCTGCTCAGATGGGCTGCGCGGCTCGCGCCAATAGATCGCAAAGGCGCCCAATACAAGACCATTCGAGGCCAGTATCGTGGTCGACCAGCACGCTCTCAGACCGTGCGTCAAGGCGTCCATCCGCCATCCATAGGTGTCCCATCGCGCGTCCGCGGCGATGTCCCGCACGATCACTTGTGTCTTGCGTCGCGCTGCCTCAGTGCAGGGTTCTCCTTCGCGATCTACCGGACAGCCTGGAAACCGGTCGTTATAGTTGGATGGAAGGCTCGGCGCAACTGCCTGCTGGATTTTCGAGCCACCGGGATCGATCAATATGACGCTGCAGAGACATCCGCAGAGACATCCGCTGGCGGTCTGCTCTACAACTCGGCAAAGCGCTTCGAGAATGGATTCCAGCGAATCGCCCTTGGCAGTCATCTCCAGGACGAGATTTTCTCCAGCGAGCAAGCACTCCGCGCGTTTTCGGTCTTCGATGTCGGTGTTCGTTCCGAACCATTTGACAATCTTTCGATCGTTATCGAACGACGGAGTCGCACGGAAAAGAAACCGCCGATACACGCCATCGAAACGCCGCAGGCGTCCTTCAATTTCGCCTGGCTCGCCAGAAGCCAGAACGGATCGCCAGTAATTCACAAGTGCGCTCAGGTCGTCCGAGTGGAGGGCAACCGTCCAGCCCCAATCACGCGCCTGTTCGGCCGAGAGGCCGGTATAGTCGAGCCAGCGCTGATTGAAGCAGTCAGCGGAGCCGTCCGC
>Ga0193751_1000242_pt1 | contig 47760 bp, 40 predicted proteins | sample L1c2metaG_FD_143050 | JGI IMG/M metagenome (GOLD analysis project Ga0193751, IMG submission 143050) | Soil microbial communities from a riparian zone of the East river system, Colorado, United States - L1c2 | ecosystem: Environmental > Terrestrial > Soil > Riparian zone | place: USA: East River...
GCTCGCCGTGCAGACCGCGAAGGCGACGGAGGATATTTCCAGCCAGATTCTGGAAGTGCAGAACTCGACCGGCAAGGCCGTGTTCGCGATCGGTCGGATCGCACACCGCATGGGAGAGATCGATGACCATACGTCCGCGGTCGCCGCGTCCGTGCAGGAGCAGACCGCCGCGACCGGCGAGATTTCGCGCAACGTGGCAAGCGCCGCCGACGGCGCCAAGCTGATCGTCACGGTGTTGAACGAGGTGGCCGGCGCCACCACCGAGACCCAACAGTCGGCGCAGACCGTGCTCACCGCCTCGGAATCGGTGGAAGAGGCCGCCACCAATCTGCGCAGCGAAGTCGAGAGCTTCCTCACCAAGGTGGCGATGTAGTCTGGCAAACGGGCTCGCCAGCCCGAAAAATGGAGCGGCGATCGCCGCTGTCGCCGAACTAGTGACGGTGAGACGAAAGTCTGCTGGTGCAAGGTCGTAGAAAAAACATAACAAAAAGGGAACCGCACCGGCTTGGGCGTTGCGTTCGAGCCGAAGCTTACGGCCTCACCGCAGCCACGCTTATCGAAGCCGCTCGCTAACTATTGCATTCGCCCCCCGACGTTGATCAACGCTCCTTCAGCGCTGCTTTTCACGACGGAACGTCCGAATTTGGCGCTTTTCGGAGCAAGCGGCGGCAATTACCTATGTCCGCATCGGGGGCAAAGCGGCCATGACCATCGCCATGTCGCAGATTGACCCCGACGTGGACATTGCCACCCAGCATCTCATTTTGCAGTAGTGAAGCCGGTCTCAGCCCCTATCAAAGCAATCGTTTGAGCTGATACGATGCCGTCTCCAGAGCCTAGGGGCGGACATGCGGCGGCGGGAATTTCTCGGTGTTATCGGCAGCGCGGCGGCTACGTGGCCGCTCGCGGCACGCGCGCCGCAGGCGGCGAGGCCGGTGGTCGGGCTTCTCCGGGACGCCAGGGCTGCGGGGTCCGGGTTCATGGTCGATGGGCTGCGCAAGGGACTCGCCGAAGCAGGCTTCGTCGAAGGTCACAATCTCACCATCGACTATGCCTGGACCGAAGGCCAGAGCGCGCGGTTATCGGCGCTCGCGGCAGAATTGGTGGGGCGGCACGTGCCGGTCATCGTCAGCAGCGCTATCAACGCGACGATCGCGGCCAAGGCCGCGACCTCTACGATCCCCGTCGTATTCGCGATCAACCACGATCCGGTGGCACTCGGGCTAGTCGCGAGCCTTAACCGCCCCGGCGGCAATCTCACCGGCGTGAGTTACTTGTCCTCCGAGGTTGGAGCAAAACGGCTGGGGTTGATGCACGAGATGCTGCCAAAGGTTACCGACTTCGCCGTGCTCGCGCACCCGACCTATCCGAGCTCCGCGCCGTTCATCAGCGATGTGAAGGCGGCCGCCCGCAGCCTCGGCCTTCGGATCGAGGTTATCAACGCCTCGACTGAAAGCGAAATAGACACCGCTTTCGCAGCTATGAGCGCGCACAGGTTGGGCGCGCTCCTTATGGCGAACAACCCGCTGTTCACCACCCGCCGGGAGCGCATCATCGCACTCGCCGCGCGCTACGCGGTGGCGACAATGTACGTGCAGCGGGAGTTCGCCAACGCAGGCGGCCTCATCTGCTACGGACCGGACCTGCCCGACGTGTATCGCCTAGTTGGTGGCTATGCAGGTCGTATCCTCAAGGGTGAAAAGCCAGCGGACCTTCCTGTCATGCAGCCGACAAAGTTCGAACTGGTCATCAACATGAAGACCGCCAAGGCGCTGGGCCTCGAAGTACCGCCGACGCTGCTTGCCCGAGCCGACGACGTGATCGAATGACCGCTTATGGCACTTAGCGGACTTGGCGCGATGTCTGACTTGAGTCCGCTAAGCGCCCCAAAGCGGACATTGCGCTGAAGATGATCGCGCCGTCGCCAAGGCCTTCGAGCGAGGCCCGCAGCCGCGCCGCCATCGCGGACGATGCCTCGACGATCGCCACTCCGAGCAGCCGCCCGTCACGCTGGTACACCAACCACCACATGGGCCCGAATCGCGGCAATTCCTTTAGGAACGTAACTGATCGTACTGGAGGCGCGCTTCTCGATATCCGCGTCTACCGTCTTTTTGGCTTGGGCGATCACGGCTTCACGCTCATCCTTCTTCTCGGTGTACGGGGTTTCCGAAAGCCCAAATACTGCTCCCGGCGGATAAATAAAAACCTTCCAGCCGGGCCCCTGGTGCAGGACCTCCAATCGATATTGTCTGTAGTAGATATTCTCCACACCCGGTGACAAGATCATCATCATTTCCTCTTAGGTCCCCGCTTCTTGCTCGTCTTATCTGGTTTTGGCGGCCCGGCGGTCGCGTCCGAGGTGCTTGGCATGGGCTAAACATACACAACAGGCCCAGCGGCGTCACTGAGCCGTTGGACCGGAACGGCTGCCGCGGCTGCCTTGCTTGTCACGGCCCTGAGTAGCCTCTCATGAATCCTCCGACGGGTTTCGCTGGCGGCTCACACCAAGGATCTTCGGCAGCGGCCCCTTTGGTCCGCATCGCTGGCAGGTGAAGCTGCTCGCTAGATCGGGCGAGCGGCGTCACGATCGGGCGGCCGATCAACCGCCACGGAATCATCGCCTTGTGGTGGCAGCCATCGCAGTACACATCAAGCCGCTCGTAGTCGGCGGCCATCGCGGTGGCGATCGTGGGCGACGGCCGCAGCAGCTCGCCGGCAGCAAGCCGCTTATGCCATTCGTCGACGATCGCCTAGGCATGGGCGGCGGGGTCGGCCATGCCGTGGTGGTCATCTCGTGCGGCGGCGGTCACGGCACTGTTGCACGGCGTCAAACGGCTCGCGCCGATCGATCAGCCCGAGCTCATGTGCCTTGGCTAGCGCGTCGGCGATGGTTTCGCAGGAATGAGAGCCTTATCGGTTCTCGGCACCCTGAATAGCAACAGCACGCTGAAATCGAAGATGAAATTGCCTTTCGCGGTCGAAGCCTCTGACCGAGAATAAAACCGTCACGACCTTTGGAAGTGGTCAATCTTATACAGACTTCCGTTGACCGACCGCCGCATACTGCGCGCGCCCGAGCCGCCGTCGCAAGGCGACCGGGCTTACCATTCAACTTAAGAAACGGGGCCCATGCGGGTATCCGTGGCATTTCGCACCACTGGTGCGGAGGGTGTCAATCAACGTCCCTGTCCACCAGGAGTGGGAAAGGAAAAATCCGATGACTATGCCTCCACAGGTGAAACCCGCGCTTTGGGGTGCGGCAGGCGGCGCAATCGTATGGTGGGTGGTTCTTGCGTTCGGCTTCGGCTGGACGAGTGCCGGCACTAGCTTGAAGCTTGCGGATGCGCGAGCGGAAAAAGCCGTCGTGGCTGCACTAGGTCCGATCTGCGCAGAAAAGTTCAACGCCCAGACCGACGTTGCCGCAAAAAGGGTGGCGCTCAACGACACCAGCTCGTGGCAGAGGCGCGACCTCTTTCCCAAGGAATGGGTGACATTGCCGGGCGGCTCGTACCCCAGCTCTGATTTGGTCGAGGTGTGTTCGGACTTGATTCTCAAGCCGAAGACTGCCCTCAAGTAGTAAGCCCGGTCTCAGCCGGTCATCTGTAAATCGTTCCTTGCCGGTCGATAGTGCGGAGCAGGTAGCAATCGCTCCTCGTCAATGGCGAGGAGCAACTCTGTGGTGCTGCGGCCGCCCAGCCCTGCCGGCGTGGCAAGGTTGATGACGGATTTCTTACCAAAGGCGCCGCGCACATAGAGCCAACTCCAGGAGGGTCGCCAGATGTGGCTCCATGTCCAGATGTGGTTCCCTTTGTTGACCATCGCTTTGACTGCCGCAATCTGCTTTAGCGTGGGGTCGTTCATCATCGGACAGCCAAAGCTTCAGCGGTAATGTGGCCTCCGCGTGACTGTGGCACGGAGCGATGTCGCCGACCGGATCGCCGGAAGACGTGATGTCCGGTGTCCTGCTGAATTGAGTCATTACTCCACCGAGCTAATTTCCGCCGGTTTCGCGTGCGTGGGAGGGCGCGGTCGCGCGCCGAGAACGCCGAGTCGGGATGACCACAAGGGGTGGAAGCTATGCCTCGCTATTATTTCAACTTCGTTCATGGAAAGCGCACTTACAAGGACGGAAATGGCAAAGAGTATTCCGACATTACATCAGTGAACACAGAGGCTAGCGCTGCAGCCCGTAGACTGATGAAGCGCTCGTCACCGCGCTCCCGACCGAACTGGTCGAATTGGATTGTCCTTGTTTTAGACGCGAAAGGCGAAGAAGTCATGAGAACGGCCTTCCCACAGGCGAGCATTGACGCAGACGATGCGATTGTCCTAATTGCGACGAAGTGAATAGGGAGTCGTGCCTCAGGCTGGATACTTCCGGTATTGGCACTTCTCGGAAGTGGCGTCGCGGCTGGCTCATGTCCGCTATCGAGGGTAGCGGACCTTTCACGGACGTTGCGAGGACCTAACGCCGTTTATCCGAGGATCGCCCCCGGGCTCCGTTGGTCACCGGCGATTAAACCAGTCAGGTCGTCGCCATTATCCGGGCGCCTGGACATCGAAAAAGAGCTTGTCGGCGACTTCCTCGATCGAGGTGAGTTTTTCGGAACGGTTCTTTTTCACGACACGGATGGCCTTGCGCTCGCTTTTCGGTTTCCGCGTGTGGGTGGCCACGTGGTCCCCCAATTCCGGGATGGGTCGACCCGGAGGGCCGCCGAACCAGAAGAATGGGCCGATCTTCCTCTCGCTCTCGTCAAAGGTAATCCAGAGCACGCATCCGCTTGGCTTGCGGCAGAGCCCGGTATGCACATCGACCTTGGTGGCTTTGGCCTCTTTGTGGCGGGATTTGAGCTGCACGTGCCGTTCTATCCCCCTGCATCCGATCACGAGATCATATCCGGCGCGGTCGACCTCGGCCCTGAGCAGCTCGATTTCTCGAATCCCCCTCGACCACAGCAGCGCCATCAACTCGCCGACGAACAGGTGCTCCACGATGCTCGCGCGCAGGCTCGATTGCAGGGTGTGGCCTGAGTCGAGCGGGGACTGACGATTGGTGGTCCTGGCCATGGCCGTGCAGTGGCTTGCCTTGTGCCCCAAAGTCCAGGCGGCAGGCACACAGAAGCACGGAATGGTGAATAATTATCCTCTTTTGGGATAATCCGATTCGGGGATCAGCCTGCCGGGCCGATGGCATCCCCGGCGCGCCGCATCCCCAAATCGGTTCACTCCCCCGAACAGACCGCCTTCGGCGAGCTGATGGTCGCTGCCCGCAGGAACGCCGGCTTGACCCAGCACAAACTCGCCAAACGACTCGGAAAACCCCAGTCTTTTGTCGCCAAATACGAGGGCGGGGAACGTAGGCTCGACGTTCTCGAGTTCATTGCGGTCGCCCGGGCGATCGGGGCGGACCCGACCCGGCTCATGCGGACGTTGGTCAAGCGCAGCGGCTAGCACGCCCTATCGGCCGGTCGATCCGAAGATGATCCGGCTGGCGGCAACAAAGCCATAAGATTGCTCAGCTTCCGCTCGACTTCCCCGGCACGGCAAGCATGTGTGGTGTCATGACGGAGAAGGCACCCCATGAGCCCGGAAATGGCCGACATCGCGATCCCGACCTTCCTCAAATGCATCCGTGAACGGCTGGAGGAGGCAACCGGCATCGCCAAGGCGGCCGAAGCCTGCGCCCAGGCCGGCAATCTGGAAAAGGGCGTCGAGATCATGCTCGACGTCGAGCAGCTGATCTACGATGCGAGCACGCTGCTCAACGGCGCGAGCCTGATCAACCGCTGCGCCAAGTCCTGAACCCCCGCAGGGGTTCAGTTTTTCGGTCCCTCGCACCCGCCAGCGCGTTGCGCCTCCGCGGGCTCGGCGCAGTGGCAGCAACCCGCTGTCGCCAAACTGTGAGGGCTCCGATGCCGAAGCTGACCGATACCCAACTGATGCTCCTGTCCAAGGCGACCCAGCAGGACGGGCTCCTGGTGATCCCGGCGAACCTGAAGGGTGCGGCCGCCACCAAGGTCGTAAAGCCCTTGCTCGCCCACGGGCTGGTCAAGGAAGTGCCTTCCAAGCCGGACACGCCGGCATGGCGGCGCGACGAAACCGAGGGGCAGTCCTATGCCCTGGTGATCACCCGCGACGGCCGCCGGGCAATCAATGCGGAAGACGCGGGTGAGGAGCCCGATCCCCCAAAACCTGCCCCGAAGGCCAAGCGGCCCGCCAAGGCCGCCGCCCAGAAGAGCGCCAAGTCGACGCGAGCCTCCGAACCGCGCGCCGGATCGAAGCTCGCGCTCGTGATCAAGCTCTTGACCGCGGCTCGGGGCGCGACCCTCGACGCCATCGTGAAGGCAACCGGCTGGCTGCCGCACACGACCCGGGCGGCGCTCACCGGCCTGCGCAAACGCGGCTACCGGATCGAGAAGGAGAAGCGCACGGACGGCCAGACCGCCTATCGGATCGTGGGCGGTTCCAAGAAGGCCGCCAGGAAGAGCCGCAAGGCCGGGTGACGCCCGTGGTTCGCCGATTGGTCGATCCGACGACACTCGATGTCGAGATCGCGAAGGTACGCGATCTCGACATCACCGCGCTGCGTGCGCAGTGGCACAAGCTCTACGGCCGCCCTGCCCCCAAAACCTTCCGGCGCAACCTCCTGAGACGTGGCGTGGCCTACCAGATGCACGTCGCCGTCCACGGAGGCCTGTCGGCGGCCACCAAGCGCCGGCTGCGCGAGATCGCCGAGGCGGTCCGGGCCGGCAACGAGGACGCCGTCCTGCCGGGACCGCGCATCAAGCCCGGAACGCGGCTCTACCGGGTCTGGCAGGACAAGACCCATCACGTCACCGTCCTTGACGACGGCTTCGAATGGGAAGGGACCCGGTACGCCTCCCTCTCCGCGGTCGCCAAGGCAATCACCGGGACAAACTGGAACGGCTACGCATTCTTCGGCCTCAAGCGGCGGCCCTCGAAGAACAAGAATGCCCTCAAGCCTCGCGAGGCGGCCGATGCCTGAGCGCCCGAAGCCTAAGACCCTGCGCTGCGCCATCTACACCCGCAAATCCTCCGAGGAGGGCCTGGAGCAGGATTTCAACTCGCTTCACGCCCAGCGCGAGGCATGCGAGGCCTATGTCGCCAGCCAGCGGCACGAGGGCTGGAAGGCCCTGCCCGTCCCGTATGACGACGGCGGCTTCTCGGGCGGCTCGATGGAGCGCCCCGCCCTCCAGGCGCTCCTCACCGACATCGCGTCGGGCCGCATCGATGTCGTGGTCGTCTACAAGGTCGACCGACTCACCCGATCGCTCACCGATTTTGCCAGGATCGTCGAGGTGTTCGACCGCCAGGGCGTCTCGTTCGTCTCCGTCACCCAGCAGTTCAACACCACCTCGTCCATGGGGCGGTTGACCCTCAACGTCCTGCTCTCTTTTGCCCAGTTCGAGCGCGAGGTCACCGGGGAGCGCATCCGCGACAAAATCGCGGCTTCGAAGAAGAAGGGCATGTGGATGGGGGGCTGGGTCCCGATCGGCTACGACCGCAAGGACCGCTCGCTCGTCGTCAACGAGGCCGAGGCCGAGACGGTCCGGACGATCTTCCGGTTCTACCTCAAGCGCAAGAACGTCCGCGCCGTGCAGGCCGACCTTGATCGCCTGAAACTCATAACCAAGCGTTATGTCACCACCACCACAGGCGGCGCCATGGGCGGCCTGCCGTTCCGGCGCGGCCACATCTACCACATCCTCTCGAACCCCCTTTACGTCGGGGAGATCGGCCACAAGGGCACCCGGCATCCCGGCCAGCACCCGGCCATCATCGACCAGGAGACCTGGGACGCCGCCCAGGCCCGGCTTCGGACCAACGGACACGAACACCGCATGAGGTCCAACGCCAAGGCTCCCAGCCTCTTGGCGGGCTTGCTGTTCGACGGCGACGGCAACCGGCTGACCGCGACCCATGCGACCAAGAACGGCAAGCGATATCGCTACTATGCGCTCATGCCGTCGTCCGGCCGCTCCGCATCCAGGCGGGAACGACCCGCCTTCTCGATCGCGGCGGCTGAGATTGAGGGAATCGTCGTCAGCCAGATTGTCGGGTTTCTCACCGATTCCCGGCGGCTGCTCGAGGCGCTCGACGTCCACGAGGCGGAACCCGCATCGCCGTCCCATGCTCTGGCCAAGCAAAGCAGCTGGCGGCCGCGCTCGAAATCGGGGCGGTTTCCGAGCGAAGCGCCATCATCGCTGAGATGATCGGCCGGATCGTAATTGGTCAGCATACCGTGTGCATCGACCTGAAGCGCGAAGCGCTTGTTGCCCACCTGTTTGGCCAGCTAATCCCCGCGGCTCATGACGATGACGCCCCTCTTATCTCCGTCGAGAAACCAATCACGTCCCTGCGCCGTGGATCCGAAACAAGGCTCGTCGTCGATGGCTCCGACAACTTGGCAGAAGCCGGCCATTTCGATCCCAGCCTCGTCAAGGCGATCGCCCGAGGCCACGTGTGGTTCGACGAGTTGGTCGGCGGGCGAGCTGAGTCCATTGCGCAAATCGCCAAACGAGAGTGCGTGACCGATCGGTACGTCAGCCAGATGATCGAATTTGCCTTCGTGACGCCTGCCGTCATTGAGGCTGTCCTGGACGGGCGCCAAGTGCCGGATTTGACTCTCAGGGAACTCATGCAGAAGTAGCCCTGCAGCATCCTCTCTGCTGGGACCGCCGCTGAAACCTATTGAGTTCACACGTCCTCGTTTGCGTTTGGGCAGCAGCCGCTCCGTTCACTTCATTTTCGGGGCGCCCAGTAGCTTACCCCGGACTGATCAAGCCCACCCCATCATTTACTGCCCGAGAATTCCTACTAGCACGCATAGCAAGTAGCACGCATAGTAAGCAGCCTCGCGATACGGACGCATACGTGCTGGCTGGGCGCCCGCTTGCTACTGCGATTTGCTCGTGCAAAATTGGGGTTTAGTCTGGGCAAGTTTTTTTCACACTCGACCGCTTTTGGCTTTCCGGTCATGCTGACGGGCGGCGCGGCGGTCTAGGTCCGCGGTCTGCACAACGCCGTCAAGGACTGGCGGTTTAGGGGGTAGAATGACGCTCTTCGCTGAGCGCGTGTGGAAGTTTACGGGCGCGCGGCGAAGGCTGTGGGCCGGTCGCCAGCCATATTCCTCGTATTCGTCGCCCCATTCTTACGATATTCAAGAGAAGACTTGATGTGCCCGACTCGAAACGTGACCCGGGTGCCCGCTTGGCTGTGCTCGACTCCTGATTGGGACTCGGCGGCATGCTGTTTCCCGACGTAAGTCCCTCCCGCGAGCAGGCGTTTGCCGACCTGGCGGACGCATTGGTCGGCAAGAGCACGCGTATCTATTTGGATGCCAGCCTTCTAATTCACGCCTACGAGATCAGCCTCGCTGCGCGAGACGAGCTTCTTGACGCACTAGAGTCGTTCGGCGACCGTTTGGGTGTTCCTCTCTGGGCGGCGCGCGAGACGTGGGAATTCATGAGGGGAAGGATCTCGCCCCGCCCCCTCCAAGCACCGGCCGCTCGACTAAAGAATGAGCTTGATCGGTTCAGGTCGGAGGCGCTCCGATATGTGGACGACGATACCCTTAGCGATCTGAGTAAAGACGAGTATCAGGTTCAATTGGATACCGCCTTGAAGGCGGTCCGCGATCTTTCCAATCGCGTTGCTGGCCATGAACCCAAGTCGGATGTCACAACCGCGCGGCTGATGCCTTTCATCGAGGCCCGTCGATTGAATTCGGACCTCGTGAAGGTTCTTGAGATCGTCGGCCACACGGCTGCAACGCGCGTCGCCCACTCAGTGCCGCCTGGGTTCGCCGACAGTCCGATGCTATCGAACGACGAGTCGGACGACACGCCTCGACAACGGAGGGGCAAGCAGAACAACCCTCATGGGGACCTCATCATCTGGCTCGAAGCGCTAGAGGATTGTGCGGAAAAGGCCGTCGAACAGCTGGTCATCATCACGCGCGACACCACGAAGGGAGACTGGGTCTACGTTCCCGCTAAGGTGAAGGACGAGCACGGGCGACCCCAATTAAATGCAGGCTTGGTCACCATGCCATCACCTCTTCTGGTGCACGAGGCTCTTAGGTCCTGCCCCAAGCTGAAGGGATTGCATGTGGTCTCGCTCGAGATGTTTGCACATGTGTTGCAGCGCAATTTGCGAATCACGGTGCCAAATCTAGCTGCAGCAATTCAAGCCGGTGACGAGGAAACGAGGCGCGTTCCCACGAAGGCGACGGAGCCCGCCGAACCAACTGTTACGGCCGTCGCCGACGAAGCCGGCGGGGAGCCGACCTTCGGATCCGCTGACATGACCTACGACTTCCCACGCGGCGACGAGATCGACGAGTTGCTGCGTTCGCTCAGCGTGGAAGGTTGGCGTGTCCAAAATCAGGCTGTCCGGGGCATAGAACCGCTTTTGGGCAAGGCGGCACGCGATCAGCTTGTCCAGATTGGGCGGGGCCTCGCGGGAGCGGCGAACGACGGAGCGCTGGAGCCCATCGACCTTCTCCGCCGCGTCTTCGGCAACACGAGCTTTGGCCGGACCATTCGATCGGGGATCCTAATCGGGGTCTTGGCACACATATATGTGGCGGAATCCGGGGAGCCGAAGAAGCCGCAGGCCCACCCTGAGCTCATCAATTTCATCTACGAGCACGAAATGGAGCCGCAGCTGCAAGCGGCGTACACGGCGGTTCTCGGTCGGCTGGCGGCGCAACGCCGCACCTATCTCGCGCTGCCGACCGATCATGCCTCACCCATCGCGCTCGAAGTCACGCTGGAGGGAAAGCGAATTCGGGCAGTGAAGGCTTTTGGCAATCATTTGCTCGAGGAGGATGCGCCGTCGACACGGGCACTTCGCCTCATGGGGCAGGAAGCTGCCTTGACGGCCGGCGAATTCATGGCGGAACTGTCTCGTGAGTTCGTCGTAGCAGCTGGTATCCTGTCGCCCGACGTCCCCGGTGGCATGCAACTCCAGTTGCCCGAAAACATCGGTTACGTGCCCTGGGGACCAAACACAGGCGCGTTCCTGCGATGAAGATGCCAAGCTCAACTGCCGCGGTCGCTACGGACATCGAACCAATCGAAGTGGGCTCCTTTTTCCTGGAGACGCTTACTACCGGGATGTATGAAGATCCCTCACATTGCATCCGGGAGTATGTTCAGAATAGCTACGACGCCATCCGCGACGCCGTCCGGACCGGAGTCCTCAAGGAAGGTGACGGAAGGGTTCTGATCAGCGTCGGTGGGGCCAGCCGGAGCCCTTCACTTTCAATTAGAGATAATGGGATCGGTATCCCCGCCGCACGTGCCTACTCCACCCTTGTCTCGCTCGGCGCGAGCCGCAAGACCCCGGCACAGCACGCAGGGTTCCGCGGTATCGGCCGGCTAGCCGGCATTGCCTACTGCACTACGCTGCGCTTCACGACAAAAGCTAAGGGCGAAGACCAGGGCACCGTTGTCGAATACGATTGCGGCTTGATCAGGGGCTTCCTGAAGCCCGGAGCCGACCCTCAAGATGTCCGAAAGGTTGTCCGCGCGTCGGTGAAGACCCGGACTTTTCAGGAGACAACGGACGAACATTACACCGACGTCGAGATGGCCGGTCTCACAGGTCTCGGGCTCGACTTCGTTCAGATGGAGCTGCTGCAGCCGTACCTTCGTCAGGTTTGCCCGGTCAACTACGCGGACAACTTCGATTTCGCGGACCAGATACGCGCGCTTGCCGCCGGCTACGGTGATACAATTGGCGTTATCCAGGTAGAGACGCGGCAGAAACGCGAACGCATTTCGATCCACAAGCCGTATAAGAACAGCGCCGCAGTCGGCGGCACGAAACGAAGCAGCACGTCCACGCTCTACGATATTGAGACGTTCACCTCGAAGGAGCACGGCTGGTACGGCTGGATCGGAAAATCCAACTTCCCCGGAGAGATCACCGACGAAACAGTCGCTGGCGTGCGCTTTCGCATGAAGAATATTCAAATCGACAATTCTAAACTCATCGAAGACATTGCGGAGGAGTTGACTGCATCGGGTACGGACCGGCGCCTTCAGCGGTGGGCCGTTGGAGAGATTTTCATCGTCAATACGGAAGTCGTCCCCAACGCCCGGCGCGACGGCTTCGAGGACAATCAGGCTTGGCGCGAAATCCGACGGGACGTCAAGGAAAAAGTTGCTAGGCGTGTCGTCAGGCTCATTCGCACCGCCTCTACAAGCCGATCAAACCTCAAACGGCTCGCGACCACGTTTCCTCAGCTCGAAGGCGCATTGCAGGTCCCAAACTTGACCACAAGCGACAAGGCGAAACTCGAAGCGGAGGTCAAGAAGCAAATAGACACGCTCGGATCCGATAAGCTCGCAGGCGTCGATCCGAAGGAAGTCAGTTCTCTCATTTCAAAATACAAAGGATTGCAGGAAAAGCTCGCCGGGATCCAGGCGGTAGATCCGCCGCCGACGTCATCACCACTGACATCTCCGTCCGAGGAAGGTGACGTCCCTTCATCGGCGCAAGGGCCCGTCGAGGATCCGCAGGCGCGAGACATTCTTGGTGTTGTCTACGAGGTGCTTGCAGAGGAGCTGGGTGATGAGGAAGCGCAACGCCTTCTTGAGCTGATAACGTCGCGGCTGACTGAATGAGTTGAAAGCGGGAGGGGCGCAGGCGCAACGGTCCGGACGGTTAGTGCCCGCCGAGACCGTCATTTTGCGCTCCGCTGCACCGGCCGTTTCGCGAGCCTTCGCTTAGCGGCCGACATATCCTCGTAGATCTTCGCCAGAATTCTGTCGATCAAAGCCTTGGCCGCAACGCGGTTGGTAGAACAGCCGTAGATCAGGTCGAACAGATGCCGGTACATCGCCCGCCGCCTTGGAGGCAGTTTGGCAAGAGGGCTATCCTGTGGGTCCCAGTCCGAAGCGCGGACTCGCTTCCGAAGCTTCTCCACGGTTTCAAGCAGCTTCTTTCGGTCAGTAGCCAGTTCAACTGCTTCTGCGAACTTCGTCATGCGAATTAAGGCCTGGTCAACGTTGGCGGCTTGCGCCTCGCGCGCCGATCGGCGGAGGCTGCCCTGCGCCATAATCGCGAGACGCTCCTCCACGGTCGTCTGCTGTATCTGAAAATCGCGAAGTAACTGCCGTCTTTTGGAGTTTGTCCGGCAGCGCTTAGCAATGGAACGCGCGATGGGACTCAGTTGGTTGAGGAGGTTGTTGTAGTGCGCGTTCTGTTCGAAATCATCGCGACGCGCATTCGGCACGATGCGTGGATCGACAACGTGGATTTCGCCGATCGACCAGGCATTAAAGCGAGGTTCTGAAAATAATTCCTCGAGCAATGCGTGTCCACCGACCTGTATGTTTCCGCCGCGTAGCCGCAATCCCTTAAATCCGGTGGCGATCGGGACAGCTCCGTCGTATTCATGATGGAGCAGCCAACCGACCGCCGCATCTCCCCCGTCCACACCTGGTATCCGTACCACTTCCACATCCTCGAATCGAACCTGTCGCTTGTTTTCGACAAATTCCTTCCGGTGCGGGCGGTAGATTGGGCCTTCTAATCCGGAAATTCGCACATCGAGATCCGCTAATCTTACGACAGGACTCAATGCGGCGCGGATTGTTTCGCTAAATGGGAACTCGGGCGCGAACGGCACGGGTGCGACCTGGGCAAGATAGTCGGCAACGGCCGAAGGACTCATCAACTTGTCACTGCGGAGGCGTACGACACCTTTGATCTCTACCTCGAAGAATCGGTTCGGATAGTTTGGACCGTCCAAACGTGCAATGGAAACGACGCGACGGATAGCCTCAGCGACGCCTTCATCCTCTTCGATGCTGCGCAGAGCTGCACGCAAGGCCCGGCAATCCCAAGTCAGCTCCGAGACGAGTCGTTCGCCGTCGGCCCGCGAGCGGAAGATCAATTGCTGGGCGTAGCCCAGCCCTGCAAGACGTCCAACGCCGCGGAAACCGCGTGCCGTGCCTCCGCGCTTTGAACTCGCGCCTAGCGAAGTCATGCGCCGGACGAAATTCGGCCAGCCAAGCCCACTGCCGTTGTCGCGGATAAGCACTCTTCGGGTCGCAGTATCGAAATCGATCTCGACGCGCCCCGGTTTGGCCAGCGGTAACAGCCCAGTCTGCCGCGCATCGTCGATTGCGTCAGCCGCATTCTGTATGTATTCGCGATATATCGTCAGCGGATCAATGTACATGGCGCTCGAGACGAGCTCAAGCACATCCTTTCCAATTACTATTTCCGCAATGGCGGGAGCGACCGGCTCCGCAGCCCTTTGTGCCTCGCGCTTTGCAACCATCATTCCTTCAGCCATCACACTGTCACCCGTTCTTGCCGGGTTTTGGATCGCCGCACGGTCGCGACTGTCGGCATTTCGTCTTCGCGCTCGAGGCCGGCGTCCTCGACACGCTCGTCCTCGGCCGGACACGTCTGCCAAGCCGGGGTGCCGCTTGCTAGCGCCTTCTGCTTTGCCCAGATCTTGACGAGTTCGTCCTTTGGAACCGGCACGTAAAATCGCAGTGTCGCCTTCAATCGCTTGGTAGGGGCGCAATCGACCAGCGATACGAATTCCCGCGGATCACAAGAGGAAAGAAGCTCGATGAGCTGAAACCGTTCCGCACTATCAAGGTGCGCATATGTCGACTGGTATTCATCCAACTCTTCGCGTCCATCGAACCGATCGTACCAATCGCGATTGAAGATGAAATCATGTGGCATTGCGAGGATGCGATGGAAGTTGTCCGGCGTATCCCCAAACGCCCGTTTGAAGAATTGCGGTTCGCCGCTGACGACGCCGTGTGTCGCCTGCAGAATGATCTGGAGCGAGCGAAGCTGATAGCGGGTCCACTTTTCGCCGACGTGTCCGCGATCGGGGCGGTCGGTCGGCTGATAGCGCATCGGGAATGACCAGATACGCACTCCCAGTTCCTCGTTGAAGGCCACATTCAGGCGCATGCGCTCGAACAAATCGGCGGGGCTATCATGAAAATTGTAGAGCATATAATTCGAGAGCTCTGTTAGCCCGAACTCGTGAGCGTAGCGCACCGCTTGCTCGTAAGGCTTCCTAACGCCGAGATGATCGAAGGCGATACGCAGCGGCTTGAGACAGATGGTTGAAAGTTCTCGCAGGTATATCCTGTCTTTGCAAAGGATCCGCGCATCGACGCCTTGATTGAAGTCGACGCGGCGCTGGACAGGAACACGCATGCCTTCGCGCTGAAATTTTGCGCCTGGCGTGAAGCCCAGGTCGCGAATCTCCGCGATGATCTCCTTGAACCGCGGCGACGCCACCACGTTGTTGTCCATGAGAATGAGATCTTTCTTCGGTCCGTATAGCCGCTCGATCTCGCGGACTAGGCTGGTTAGGGATTCCGTGTCGCGCTGAGCTCCCTCTAGCTTCGGGACGCCGCAGAAATGGCATTTCCTGATACATCCCCGAGATGTATAGGCAAAATATGCATCCTGGACCGGATATTTGTAGTCGATCTGCCCAAGGATGCCGTAGTCCGGCACGAGATCCTCGATAGGACGGCCATCGATGTCGTCGGCGTAGAGTTCCTCGGAGAATTCGTCGAGCTGCAGCGCGACAGCAGGCGAGTCGCTGAGCAGACCCTTGATAAAACGGATGCCGTGCCAGCGCCGCTCGGCAAGGAATTTGCCGTGCATGAGGGAGGCGGCGATGCCCCCAACAAAAACCTTATCGGCTTGCCCGTTGGCGGCTGCGAGCGCGAAATCGATCGCCTGAGCGATCTTTGTATACTCGAACGAAAACAGTGTCGTAACGTAAATCCGGTCCCAGGCAGTCGAAAAAACCGTCCGATCCTCGCCCTTGATGAAACGAATCCGATCCTTCTTGCCGTTCGGCCCGTGGTATTGGGCGATCTTCATCAATCCGAGCGGAGGGTATTTGTTCTTGTACCCGGGTTCGATGAGCAGAATGTTCTTATCGGCCATGCGCAGCCACCTTGCTCGCTGCAGTGCTATCGCGACGGATGTCGCGCAAAAGCCGCAATGCTTCCTTCGCGCCGCTCTCTCCTCCGAGACCCTTAAAGACACCCTTTCCGGTCCAATCAACGTCCTGCGCGAAGGCCGCGATCTTCGTCCTGAAAATCCTCCGCGTGCAGGCGCTTGCCGACCCCTGCTCGCGATAGATGTCCGCCATCAACCCGGTCAGAGCGTAGACGCCCACGCCTTTCGTCAGTAGGTGTCGACGCGGATCGTTCCACGCGGCCGGCAAAACGTCCGTGAGCGCCAGCCAGAACTCCACCGTAAATGCGGCGGCCGCCTCGACGGTCTCTTGATCGAGAATACGCGTCGGTACAAGGAAATAATCGCGAATCGCCTTCTGCATGGTGCGGAGCGATGCACGACGTGTCAGGCCCGAAGTCTTGTCGCCGCCGAGATCGAGTTGCCGCCGCCAGGGTGACTGCGCGTTGATGTTAAGTTGCAACGCGATGAACAGTTCTGGACGCTCTTCGGAGAGGTCGGCGGCGAGCTGGGCATCGTGGTAATCGAGCAGGCTGGTGCTCAGTCCTTTGGCCTTGCTGTTGATGACACGAAAAACTTCCATCTCCTCGCGCGCGGTCAGCCCGATGAAGCATAGGAATGGAAGCGACGTTTCAAGGTCGTGGAGATGCCCCAGCCGGTGCTGGCAGTCGACTTGTGCGAGCATCCGGGGCCCGCGCGGATCTACTTCGAGCCGACTGCGAGCTCCCTTACCAACAAGCCGCCAGTGCTTTCCGGCTGGCGGGCGCACGTTGAACGTAAGCGGAATTGTCGTCGCCCCGTCGGTCTGCACATAGCGACGGAAATCAAGACTGTGCTGCGGATTGAGCCGACGCTGATACCCGCTTCCCGAATCTTCGTTGAGTACGTCGGCGAAACTCAGCCGATGCAATAGGTTTGCCGGCGCGAACCCGGCGAGCGCCGGCTGGCTGACCGCCATGCCGAGATAACCCTCAAGCCGGACCCACTTCACGCCTACCCGCCCCTATCTCGCAGTCTGAGGCTGCAACTATTGCATCATGTCGGCACAGCTTCAAGCGGGCCATCGTCGGTGACGGCCGGATGGCACATAGGTGGCGCTGAGCGCAGCGCGCCATTGATCTTTCTCGATCGCGCCCAATCCGGCCGCAGCGCCTGCGACCGGAACGCAGGAAGCCGGTGCGCTCGAATGAGCCGGCGCCGTCTCCGGGACCTAAGCACGGTCGTCGCAAGCGGCACTGGGACGGCCCGGCGCCGCGCCGGCTGCCTCACTGCCTACACATTGCGGCCCCGGTGGAACCATCCGGCCGCCACGGTGTTTTGCGATGGGGAAAATTCAAAATTAGGGGCACGTGGGGTTCAGTGAGTATGCCCGCCGAATATCGACAGCAAGCCGCAGAGTGTCTGCGCTTGAGTAGCGCGTCGAGCGATCCGAACGTCAAGGCCGATTACGTGGCCCTGGCGCAGGCATGGATAGCGCTGGCAAGCCTTCTCGAAGGCGGCTTGAGTGACGTTGTCGAAGCCGTTGCGGATGCGCGGTGCCGCGAGCAGCTGCCACGTCGAACTCGAGGCAGCGGTCGAACGTGAATCCGACGAGTCCCAGACGCCTCACGTGGTGCTGGCCGATCGGCTCGTCCGGGCGATCCAAAGTCTCGAAACCAGACGGTCGGAATTCGATGTTCTCTTCATCTATGTTCCGTCGCGATGGTCGCGGGGTCTTACGGGCGGCCCCTCGGATGATTTCGACCTTCATGATCATCTGAAGGCTGTCACGGCTGCGCGTCGCCTGCCGATTTAGCTGGTCCGCGAGGACAAGGCGATCGCATACTCAGATCGCGCCAGCGTTACGTGGCGCGTCGGGTTGGCCCTGTACGCGAAGGCCGGCGGAGTTCCCTGGAAGCTGACCGGTACGGATCCCGAGACAGCCTACATCGGAATTTCGTACGCGGTCAGGGCATCGCAATCGGAGCGCCCGCGCTTCGTGGCGTGCTGCAGCCAAGTATTCGACGCGGAGGGAGCTGGACTCGAATTCGTCGCCTACGATGCACATGAGGTCGAAGTGCAGCGCAATAATCCATTCCTGTCCCGAACCGAGATGTTCCGCGTGATGACCCGTTCGCTCGACCTTTATCGACGAAGACACGCCGGAAGATCTCCGCGGCGGGTCATTGTTCACAAATCAACCGAGTTCAAGGATGACGAGGTGGATGGATGCATGGAGGCCCTCCACCTGTGTGAAGCGGTGGACCTTATTTAAGTCGTTGAAGATGTGAGTTGGCGCGGAGTGCGCATCGACGCCGACCGAAGTGGTCCAAAGAAGGGCAAGCCAGCGGCGTTCCCCGTCGCCCGCCGTTCGGTGCTTGGACTGGGGTCCGCGGGAATGCCTTCTCTGGATGTATGGCGACCTGCAGGGCATTCGCGATAGCGGATATTTCCAAGGTGCTCGCAGCACACCGCGGCCGATTCGCATGGTTCGGCATGCAGGTCACGGGCCGTGGGACGAGACGAGCCGTGCCGCGTTGGCGTTGTCCAAGATGAACTGGAATAACGATGCTCTATACGACCCGCTGCCGGTCACGATGGGATACGCCCAGGTGCTGGCGCGAGTGGTGAAACGAATGTCAGGACTGGGACACCTGCCATACCAGTTTCGATTTTTCATGTAGCACGTCGAAAATGCTCCTCCCGGCGACCCCGCCGCGTGGGTCGCGCCCGCAGCGATTGGTGCCGACGTCGCTTCGCTCGTGCCGGTCGCCGAGCGCCCGTGACGGCCGCGGTCGCGACCCCGGCGCCCCGGAGCGGCGCCCTGCCGGCGACCGCCCACCGGCCGGCGGGTTCTGCGCAGAGCCGCGCATGAACCCCTGCCCGTCGGCGAGGCCGGGTGAGGGGGAGCAAGAAGAAAATCGGCAGGGGGGACCGCCCGGTCTGGCAGCGAGCGCAGCGAGCGAAGATCGGGGGATGCCGATTTTGTTCTTGCTGGGCGTGTCAGGGCAGAGCCCTCACACCCCCGAGCAACCGGGAAAGCGTGTCGCGGAGCGACGCCGTGACCCTTGCGCGAGGGATGGAGGGCATGGCCGAGACCCGGAATCCCGCATAGCGGGATCCAAGGGGCTCGGTTCACGACAGCCCGACCGGCGAAGCCGCGCGCGCCCCTGAGCCCCACGCCAGGCGCCGCGAATGAAGACTTGCCGGGATTTGTGGGCTACAGTTCCGAATCTGATCCCGCGCTTGTGCTCCATGCAAAACCTTGCCGAAGTGATCTCCGATTACGTCTGCGAAACGCGCAGGCTTGAAAGCCTGCCGTCATCGACCGAGACGACGTTCTATCCGGACTTGAAGCTTTTGCTGAGTGCCGTTCTGAAAAGCGAGCGGCTGCCGTTCGACGTGATCACCGGAACGTCCGAAGGCGGCGGACGGCGCCGGGACATGCCCGATTTTGTGCTGGGTGATTCGTCGCTGTTCGTGGGCGTCTACGGCGAAGTGAAGCGGGCCGATACGTCTCTTGCCGACCTTGCCGTCGCCATCGAACAAAACGACCAGATCGGCCGTTATCTGTCGCAAACCGGCGTCGTACTTCTGTGCAACGTGCGCGGCATCGGACTTCTTACCTGCGATCCATCATTTGCGCGGGAAGGCGGCAAACCCGTGCCGGTGAAAAAGCGCGTCCTCGAGAAAACGGTCGATCTCTGGTCGGCCGTCAGCGGATCGGGTGCCAAGCGGAAAGTCGATCCCTCGGCTATCGAAGACCTCGTCGCGATCGTCACGCGCGCCGTCACCGATCTCGCGCGCATCGGTTCTCCTGCCGATCTGGCAAAGATTCTCGCCCGGCAGGCGCGCGACGCCAAGGCGGCGATGCCCGACGATCTCAAGCCGGTAAAACCGCTGCTCGACGACTACCGGCAGGCACTCGGCCTCGCCTTCGCTGTCGACGATGAAAAGGGCGCGCGTTTCTTCCGTTCATCGCTCGTCCAGTCGATTTTCTATGCCCTCTTTGCCGCGTGGATTTTGTGGGACAAGGAAGCCGGCGCCGGCACCTCGTTTGAGGTAGATGACGCCCATAAATACCTGCCGATCCCCTTTCTTGATGCGCTCCTTCACGATATCCGCCATCCAACGCGGATGAAGCATCTCGGCCTGGAGGCGCATCTGGCGCGCGCGGTCAAGACATTCAATCGGGTCGACCGGCCGCTCTTTCGATCACGTATGACCTTCCCGACAATCGACGGCGAGACGACAATCGCTGCCATCACGTATTTCTACGAACCATTCCTCGAAGCCTTCGACCCGCAATTGCGGGAAGACTTGGGCGTCTGGTACACGCCGCCGGAGATCGTGCGTTATCAGGTACGGCGTGTTCACCACCTTCTTAAAACCGAACTCGGTCGGCCTCGCGGCCTCGCCGATCCGGATGTTGTGGTCCTTGATCCCTGCTGCGGCACCGGCGCCTATCTTCTTGAGGTCGCCCGGTGCATTGGGTCTGAGCTGAAGCGCGAAGGCGATGAAAGCAGCCTCGGGCTTGAACTTGTCCGCGCCTTCCATGAGCGGGTCATGGGTTTTGAAATCCTCACCGCGCCGTTCGCCATAGCGCAACTTCAGCTCTACCTCCTGCTTGATCAGCTTGGGTCGCGGCCGGATGCGGCGCACCGGCTCGCTATCTTTCTGACAAATGCCCTGTCTGGCTGGCACGATGCGGGAGATATCAAACTGAACTTTCCCGAGATGCGGGAGGAATTCGACGCTTCGCAGAAGGTCAAGCGAGAGGCCAAGATTATCGTCGTTCTCGGCAATCCTCCGTATGACCGGTTCACAGGGGCTGCTCAAGCGGAGGAAGCAGAGTTGGTGGTGCACTACAAGGGGATCGAGCTCGTCGAGGAAACCGACAAGGACGGATTGGTCAAACGGGACGAGTTCGGCCGTATCAAGAAGAAACAACGCGGCGAGAGTTTGCTGTACAAAGAGTTTGGCGTTCGCAAGCAATTGCTCGACGACCTGTACATCAGGTTCATCCGTCTCGCCGAGGAACGCATTGGCGAAGCCGCCGAGTATGGCGTCGTCTCCTACATATCGAACTCGTCCTACCTGACGGGCCGATCGCACCCGCTCATGCGCCGCTCGCTGCTTTCCAATTTCCATGCTGTATGGATCGACAACCTGAACGGCGACAAATACCGCACCGGCAAAATGATCCCGAAGGGTCTGCCGGGTGCCGGCACGCGCGATGACAGCGCCTTCACGACAGAAATGGACACGCGTGGAATTCAACCGGGAACAGCGATCGCCACATGGGTGAAGCGCACAGGCAAGCGAACGAAGCCGGGCGACACAGCGGTTCTCTACCGTGATTTCTGGGGACCCGCGGCCGGCAAACGGCAAGGCTTGCTTGCCAGCTTGCCGGCGGGATCGCCTCCCAAAGGCAGCGTCGTTCCCGTCTATGAACCCGTGAAGCCCTCGCAGGAAAATCGGTGGCGGCTTGGTCCAAAGACTAGCGAGGGCGGTTTCGAGGCATGGCCCAGCCTCGAAGAACTGTTTCCGATCAGCTTTCAGGGCGTGAACCATAATCGCGGTCTGGAAGGCGGGATCATCGATACAGATCGGGCGGCACTTGAACGGCGGTTGCGCGCGTACTTCGCCGCCGATGATTTTCGCGCGGCGAAGAAGGCATCGGAAGAGATTGCCACTGTGCGCGCCAGATACGATCCGGAAAAGGTATGGCTGAAACTGAAAGCGGATGGACACTTTCGGAAAGATGCTATTCTACCGCTGCTCACCTTCCCCTTCGACCGGCGATACATCTACTACGTGGCATCCGACAAATGGCTGAACGAGGCCCGGGGGGAATTCGCGCGGAACGCCCCGAACAATGAATGGCTAATAACGGTGCCGGAGCCGCGCAAGGCGTCCGAGACCTGGCCGGTATTTGCGACCGAGCTGGTGAATCTTCATGTGCACGAGCGCGGCTCGGTCGTGTTTCCCCGGCAAACGCGGGGAGAAGACCTGTTATCCGACAGCGACGCCAACATTCCGGAGGCGACCTGGCGCGTCCAGCGCGATCACTTCGGCCTTAAGGGCGAGCGGCGCGACGAGTCTGCTCGTATCTTTGTCGGAAGGTTGTTCCGCATCGCTTTTGCCGTCCTGCATGCGCCGAGTTATCAGGCGGAGCATAAGAGCGCGCTCTCGGCAGACTGGGCACACCTTCCCATACCGAGGGACGCAAAGCTCTTCGATCGCCTCGTGACTGCCGGCGAACAGGTAACGCGGCTATTGGATGCCGGCCGCGATGCAGGGGATGTTATCCAGGCAGTTGTCGGTATCGACCGGGTCCATGCGCTTGGTCCGTTGAAGCGAACCGACGGGAAGCAGGTACGCCCGGATGATCTGGGGATCACCGTAACATACTGGGGTGGTGGCAAAGGCCGGTGGAAGCCTCGTCCGTTTATGGCCGAGGAACTTCCGGCGAAAGACTATGCCGACGCTTGGGGCGACCGGACTGGCGACCTGTTTCTCAACGACGATGCGTACTTCGCGAATGTTCCCGAACTGATCTGGAATTTTCAGCTTGGCGGCTATCCCGTCCTGAAGAAGTGGCTCGGCTATCGACAGGCGGATCGCCGCGACGGGAAGCCACTGACGGATGATGAGCGCCGGTGGTTCCGCCAGGTCATCCAGCGCATTGCGGCGCTTCTTGCCCTCGGGCCGTCGCTTGATGCGCTGTATCAGGAGGCCGCGGCGAATGCGTTCACCGCTGAAGAACTTCAGATTCAGCGATGATCGGTTTGTGGCGTACCGCGCCCCTCGGTCAAGATTGCGCCGCCAGCGCGGTCAACTGTGGCTCCTGTGTTTCTTAAAAATATCCTCAATGATCCTTTTTGCCACCGGCTTCTGTGATGCAAAAAACAGGTAATAGACAACGGCGTTGTTGCTGTTGCGCATCGGCAAGGGATCGGGGACGAACTCGAAGCCTGCGACCGTTTGAAGCCGCTTCTGAAACGCCTTCACGATCGCCGCATTGTCCTGTTTGACAAGCTCGCGCTCGGAAAAGAAATTGCCTTGGTCGCTTTCAACATAGGCAATTTGACGCCATGACTCGTCACCCCAAAAACGGCTCATGCGTTCGATGCCGTCCTTTGGGGCGTTTTCAGGGGCATGCCAGATCGCGTTCCTGTTCATGTCCATGACGGGGAAATTGAGAAAGAGGTCGATGGCCTTGGACTGCCCGGCCTGGAACATCACTGCCCAATCGAGATGAAGCCCGTAGGGGTCGAGCAGACATAAAGCGCGGTTGAATTTTTTGTATTGGATGGTCGGCAGCAGCTTTTGTGTGAGGTACGATGTTGCGTCGTCCGTGATGATATCCACATCACGTCGGTCCTGGCAAAGCGCTGCAAGGTGCGCCGTCTTCTCCGGATTCATGTCGATAAAATAAAAATGGTCGAACGGCGGGGACACTTTGAGGGCACGGGCAGGGCTACCTTCGACTTGTCCACCTGTCCGCTTTGAAACATGGAGACCAGCCCCGCTGAATGCGTCGATGTAGTATTTTTTCAACCCCTTTTGTTTCGCAAAGGCCTTCGTGTAGGCCACGCCATATTTCTCTACGATCTCAAGCTTGAGTTCTGACCAATCGCCGATCTCATCGAATTTGAAAGTGGGTGCCGTCACGCGCTGGCCTGCAATTCAAGCTGCTCCGGCGCGGCGGCTCTCCTCGGAAACTGACTCCACACCTTCCCCTCAAGTTTCCGTCCGCCGGCCTTGGGTGAGCGTCCGCCCCATTGTTTGAAGAAGAACGGCACGCGCGCGGCGACGCACTGGTTGCGAATATTGATCGCCCATTCCGGTTTCATCGGCCGCGCGCCGGGGCCACTCTCGCCGCCGACAATCACCCAATGAATGTTGTCGAGCGAGAGCTTGCCGACTGGGGCGATAAGCGGCTCTACGGATAGGAAGCGGACGCCGGCGCGGGCCTTTTGCAAATGCACGATGCGCGAGGTGGCTTGCTCGTGTTCGACTGAAACGCCAAACCACATATGCGCCGGAGCCGTGCGGTCCTTGTAGCGATCATTGATGAATTTCTGTAGAAGCGAGCTGCGCTTGGTCAGCACCTGGTAGATGTGCCAGTCCGCCTTTTCCATCGTGTCGAACACGGCCGCGATATGCGCGCGCGGAATGTCTTTGTGGAAAAGATCGCTCATTGAGTTGACGAAAATCATGCGGGGGCGCTTCCACGCGAACGGTTGCAAGAGGCGCTCCGGTCGAAGCGTCAGATCAAAGCCGGTTTCGAATGGATGCCCCGGCACTCCGCGAAAACGCTCTGAAAATCGCGCTGCATAGCAGTTGTCGCAACCGGCGCTGATCTTGGTGCAGCCTGTGACCGGGTTCCAGGTTGCGTCCGTCCATTCGATTGAGCTGTTCTCAGCCATGGCTAGGCAACCTCTAAATCGTGTCGCGGTTGCTGGCGGACGGGACTCTCACATAGTCGTGAATCATAGGAGTGATTCTGCACCGAAATTGTGAGGAGGGAAAGCCCAAAAGGATTAAGGGTGTAGTCGCGTCAAATCGAAACTCTCTCCACCTCGTCGGGCGAGAATTCATCTGGATGCCGGTCGAGCCCGAACGGCCTGAAGGCAGGTCGTGTGGCCTAAGGTGGCAACGAATCGGGCGCTCCATCGTGCTCGCCGATCTCGATGCCGAGCAGGCGGCAGGTCGAGCACGGCGAGCACGGCGTCTCGCTCGGCATCTATGCGACGATCCTGTTCGTGCTCGGGTTGACGCCGCGCCTCGCCGATCTCGCCGACAACCGCGCCAATGAAGTCGGCCTCCAGCTCGAAGAGGAGCGCCTTCCGAAACGCATCCGCCAGCGCGGTATTGCTCGTAGGAACCCGACATGACGGATCGCAGCCTCCTCGTCTATGTCGATCTCGAAGGTGCGCCGCACCTCGTCGGCCGCCTTTGGGCGCGTAGAGTACCACGGCATGCCCCGCGACGGCGCGCTCATCTTCCGCGATCTAATCGGCAAGCTCGACGTGCTGCGGCTCGAGTGCGCGAAGTGCGGCCGCGCCGGACGCTATTCAGTTCGCCGGCTGATCGAGCAGCGCGGCCTCGACGGCAAGCTTATTGATTGGAGCGCCGAGCTCACGGCCGACTGCCCGCGGAAGGTTGCTCGGAATTATAGCGATCAATGCGGCGCTAAGTGCCCGGATTTGCCGAAGGTCCTTTAGCCTGTTTGCTGATAGCCAAGCCGCCTATGTCGTGTATCAGACATAGCGCGCATTTCCAATTCGTCAGTGCCTAAGATTCGAGCCATAATACTCGCACCGTTTCCTGGCCCCTACGGCCGCGGTGCGTGAGGGCTCCATGCCGGTACGCCGGTTCTTGGAAGGCGCGACGTTCGGACCCGATGATCTTAAGGTGATGTCGGCCGCGTTCGATGCTGCGTTGGTCGAATTGGGCTTGAGGGATCGGGACGACCGTTTGATAGAACTTGTGGCCCGCAAAATCACCTCGTTCGCCAAGCTGGGCGAACGCGACCCCGAAAGGCTTTGCGACCGGGCAGTGAAATCGTTCAAGGAGGATGATGACGCGGTAGCCTGAGCTTTTTGCCGACCGACGGAACCGCCCCCGCCCTCGCCGCGTTGTGAGAACCGTGGAGCCTCCTGTCACCAAAAGCTAACCCACTGGACGTTTTCTGCGGCCTCGGCTCCCTCGCCCCCGGCGGTCGAGGTCGCCCTTTTTTTTGTTTCAGTGCTTCGCCCGTAGCCGCGCGGCGGGGCGGACTTCCGCCAGAATGTAGGCTTCCAGTTCAGCAAGGTCGCGCGGGGGCCTGCCGCGCGCGTCGGCAAAAATTTGTACTAGCCGCTCGGCAACGGGCCGGACGCTCGCCCAGCCCTTCGGCCGTACCCGCCGCCGGCCGATCGCCGCGCGTAATAACCAATGCGAACGATTGCCCTTCCTCGCGCCACCGTCGCCCCTCCTCAACGTTCGGTCTTCTTATCGTCCCACGGGAACGACTCTGGCCGAGTCCACGCGCAGATATAAGATCTGGCGGTTCATGAATCGGGATTGTGACAAAGAGGCTCCCTGGGGGTCGTTCAAGATGCGATCGGGCGAACGGCGCTGGGTACCAATTTCGACAGGGGTTTCATTAGCAAATTCTGCGAAGCTCGCGCGATTAGAGAGTTCATGTACCAGCGAGAACCGAACCGCCAAAAGAGCCCCATGAGAAATCGAGTCGAATGAGTCTGGGTGAGAGCCGACTTTGCGCTCTCACTAGTCACTAAATGGGGTCTTTCGGGAGCTAACCCACGGAAATGTCGAAGTGTTTAGTAACGCAAATTTTCAGCCGTAAAAACAGAAGACTAGTTGGCGGAGCGAGAGGGAGACGAGCCTGCTCTCCGGCATCCTCTTGGACGCCCAGGGCGAGCGGATGACCCCGTCCCACGCGACAAAAAAGGGGACGCGCTGTCGCTACTATATCTCGCGGCCACTGGTCGATGGGACGGCCAAGGACGCGGGCGGCCAGCGCATCCCGGCGGTCGCGCTGGAAGCGCTCGTCACACGCTGCATCCGGGATTGGTTGACAGACGCTTCCGCAATCCTAGACGGGTGCCCCGCTTCCGATGCCACACAGCAGAAGCGTCGGATCGAACGCGCCAAGCAGCATGCCGCCACCTGGCATGAACTGCGGGCCGGCGACATCCGCACCCTTATGCTATCGATCGTTGCGCGCATTCAGGTCCACGCCGACCGGATCAAGGTTTCGCTTGATCGGGACCGACTCGCCCGGTGGCTCGACGGAGAGCCAGGCGAGGTTGGGACGCCTGCGGGATTTCCGTCGGATGCGGATCGTAACCTCCTGACATTGACCATCCCGGCCCGTCTCAAGAGGGTCGGCAAGGAGATGCGGATCGTCGTCGAGGACGGGTCCGAGTCCGCAAATCCCGACGCCAGTCTGGTCCGTGTTCTCGTCCGCGCCTATGCGATCCGGGATCGGCTACTCCAGGACCGAAGCCTCACGCTGGAAGATATCGCCAAATCGGAAGGAATGGTCGCATCCTATGCGACGCGCCTGTTCCGTCTGACATTATTGGCGCCTGACCTTGTCGGCGCGATCATCAACGGGAAACACCCACCGGAACTGACGGCCCGCAAACTGATGGACGACACGCGGTTGCCCCTCGACTGGAACGAACAGCGGCGAGCACTTGGATTTGCATGAGCGAGAGTCAATTCCATCTGCTTGATCAGGGCAAGGTTCGTCGTATCTCCGACTGGACCGGACGGACGAGGTCGCGCTCGACGCGCTGCCGCTCGACGAAGCGGCTGCCTTGCTCCAGAGTCGCAGAATCTCGGTGTCGGCGGCGCCTCCGAACCAAGCGTAGAATTGATCCGGCCGTAGGGCACCCGGTCGTGCATCGACAGCATGATTGGGCTATTTGCCCCATCTAGCTTTTGCGGCCTTCCGAGCTATCTCGGCTCGCCTTTTCGGCGTCTTTTTGGCCGCCCTGGCTTTCCCGCCCTTAAGGCCGCCGCGACGGCCCAGATTAACCGCCGCCGCGTCTTTGCCTTCGTAGGGATCGGGCTCTTGAGCGCGGCCGGTCAAAAAATCGGCCATGTGTTTCGCCCATTGGTTCAGGTCGCGCCGGCGCTTGGGATGCTTCACAACTTCACCCGCACATTGCAGGCGGTGCAGAAAACTTCTGTCTCGTGCCGGTAAAAGGTCTCGTTGCCGACCCGAAATCCCGGCGGCAAGTCATCAATCCGGAAGCCGGGATCGCGCATGTGCGGGTGGTCATCCTCGGCGACTGCCGCAACTCCGGTCCGCCCGCATTTCGGGCATTTGAGATTGAGGGTAAACCTGTCTCGGGCCGACATGTACGCAATATGCGCGCCAAACATGGCCGAGGCTAGGCCAGTCGAGGGTCCGCCTTAATTGGCTGGCCGACTACCGTCTGTCGACGCTGATTGACGGTCCTCCGGCCGATGTCCGAGAATATCGGACACATGAGCGATCCCCTCTCCCGCTTTGCCACACGCGCCGTCTATGGCGCAACGCAGCTGCCGCGCGTTGCCTGGTATGTCGCGCATGGCCTCGCCATGCGTCGGCTTTCGGAGCGGGCGCGCCGACGAGATGGCGAGAGCCCGCGACCTCGCGCTCACACCGATGCAGCCGTGCCGGACCGTAGCCGCCTCTTCGCGGATATCGCCACGCTTCTCCAGCGGGACCTCGCGAATGTCGAGGCCGGCACCTATCCCCTGCCGGCGGATCATGATGGTTCGCTCCTGACGCTGCTCAACCGCTCGCGGCTCTTTTTCGAGGATCTGCCCGACATCCACCGCCGGCGAGAGAGCGGCGGACTCAGCGAAGTGCTGAATGAGGAGACTCGCGGAAAGCGCCCACGCTACTATCTGCAGAATTTCCATTTCCAGTCGGGCGGCTGGATGACGCACGATTCCGCCCAGCGCTACGATACGCAGGTTGAGGTGCTCTTTAACGGAACAGCGAATGCCACCCGACGGCAAGCGCTGCCGCAGCTTCACGAGGTGTTCGCCGGTCGCGATCAGCGTAGGCTGAGACTTCTCGATGTCGGCTGCGGCACGGGACGCTTTCTGGATTTCGTCAAGCAGGCCTGGCCCCGAATTCCCGCCATCGGCCTCGATCTGTCAGAGACTTACGTGAGGGAGGCGAAGCGTCATTTAGCGCGCTGGTCGCGGATCAATCTCATCGTCGGGAACGGGGAATCGATTCCAGCGCCGGACGAAAGCCAGGACGCGGTGACGAGCATCTTCATGTTCCATGAATTGCCGCCCAAGGTGCGCCGCATCGTCTTCCGCGAATTCGCCCGGGTGCTAAAGCCCGGCGGGCGCCTGGTCCTCGTGGATTCCCTCCAGCGCGGCGATGAGCCAGATTATGACGGCCTCCTCGAGCTTTTCCCGCAGAGTTTTCACGAGCCATATTTTGCGAGCTATATAAAGGAGGGCTTCGGCACGATCGGTAGAGCTTGCGGTCTGACGCACACCCGCGACATAAACGCGTTCGTCTCGAAGGTGATGGTGTTTGATAAGCCGGTAAGCACAAACCGCCGCAGGTCCACCTAATTTGTAAAGAACCGGCCTCACCCAGTACGTGGGGCCAGCCTCGGCTTATGCGGCGGTGCTCATAGAAATCGACAGCGATATCGGCGGTCTCATCAAAACCAACCCCGGCTATTTCACGTTCGCCAAGCCGGCCGATGGCATGGTCGAAATCTGTGTCGTCGCGTTCGCGAGACGTTCCCCGAGCTCGCGCCTCCAGGCCGGCATCTTCGGCGACTAATCGGCAAGCTCGACGTGTTCGTCGTCGGCTTGAGTAAAGCAGGGCTTGACCGGGCTAGCCTGTATGACGAGCAGGGCGCATATTGTCGGGCATGACCGACCCCTCTCCAGCCCCTTACGAAGTCAAGACTAGGCGCTGCACCATCCATGCGGGCCGGTATCGTTGGGATATTCTGGATCATGGTAAGAAGATACAGTCGTCGATGGATTCATTCGCAACACGAGAGGAAGCCGACGCCGCTGGTCATGCTGAATTGGAAAAGCTCGTAAAGACGCTGCGGATCGGCCAATGATCCCCCAAACCTTCCAAGCGCCCGCGCGACGGCAAAACGCCGTGCTCGCCCGCCGCTTCCCCCCGCAGGCTAGCTTGCCTCCCATGCAGCGTCTCGCGAATAGCCGCTATTTACACGAGACCCCGCACCGATAGTTGCGGTCCACGTAGCAGCTGCAAACGTTTGCCCCGGAGCCGCACGTGCTCGCACAGTATGCGCCGCACTGATCCCAATCAGGACGCGTCGGTGATGCACATACCGGTGGCGGGGGAACTTGCGCGTCCGATTGTCCTGGCAAATCGGGTAGCTGGTATGGCCCGGGTACCGGAATTTGTGTCGGACTTTGCGGCGACGCATCCCCAAGAAACAAAACGCTTAGCAGCAGGCATCGAGCCAAAATCATCATGGGTAACCTCCCAGCTTTTGTTATAGCCAAACTATCATATTTCGATGCGTATCGGTGTTAGCGCACAACCCAATCCGAGCGACCTCGGGAACCGGCGTGGCTTTCACCGCGGCGCTGGTGTAGACGGCACGTCCAAAACATAAGCGGCCCCGGCGCTATGGTGCCGGGGCCGAGCAGTGCTAACAGAGAGGCCGCCTCAGTTGGCGGCCTCGTCACGATCCTGAACTCGCCCGGCTCCGCACCCTCCTATCGGAGATCGGATCGAAGCCCCTCTAAGACCCCTGTAAATGGGCCTTGCGCCTTTTTTTGGTTCCTTCCGGGTTACCGGGTGCTATCTCAGCTTGCTTCCAAACTGAGGTTTCCGGCTCCACGCTCACCCCACCGAGTCACGTTAACGAGCCCAGGGCCCAGCACGGCCTTGTGCAACACGTTTCGTGCTGCATTCTCGTCTCGATCCATAAGCGCGCTCTCAGCGCGCCCTATTTGCGCGGATGCAAACAACTGCCGTCGGCATCGCCATCGAACGCATCAAGCCCAGGCATCCGCAGCAGAACGGACGCCATGAACGCGTGCATCTCACCTTGAAGAAGGAAGCCGCCCGCCCGCCGGGCATGAACAGCCTCCAGCAGCAGGACCGCTTCGGCGTCTGCGTGCATGAGGCGCTCGCCATGAAGTGTCCCGCCGAAGTCTATGCCTCCTCAACCCGGCCCCACGACGGCTTGCCCGACCTCGCTTATTCGTCCGTATTCGCGAACGCTTCGCGCAGAAGCTCGTCATTCCTCCGATTGAGGCTTTATCGGAGCCGCTCGTTCAGCGCGAACAATGATCGACATGAAATGCGCGAGAATATGAAGCCGCCCCCACTGTCGTCTGCCCAACGTGTTTCGACCAAGCCGCTCCGATCTGGTTCGAGTATGAACTTGTACGAATTTTGGAACTGGCCGGTATTTATCCTGTCGAAGTCGACCGCTTCGTCAAATCCGAGTGCGTTGCAATAGTGCTGAGAAATCAACCGACCAGCATCAGATGAACATCCGCTATCATAGGGAAACAACGAGGATTGAATACAGCCATCCAGCGTTTTGCCATTGAGCCGCGGCTGCTTGATATTCGCAACTACCAAGGGTGCATGTTCCTCATCCATGGCGGTTCGACCTAGCGCAAGGCTCATTGGGGACGAAGCGCGCTGCAAGTTCCGTGTCTCACCAGGCGTCGCCCTTTGCACTGCCGCGACCACGACAGGTGCCAATGATAGGGCGACACGAGCCCGATTCTCGTCCTGGCCCTTGGCCAGAACATACTCGCCGCGGCCACGGAGCAGGTCCGCAGCGTGCGCGTAGTGCCAAATCGCCCATTTCCTTGTGTCGTCACCGACTTCATGCTCGAACAGGTGCCCGAGACGCACATGGCCCTCAGGCGATCCATGCGCTGCCGCCTCACCGTAAAGCTTGACGGCAGCGGAGCGATCCGCAGCCATGCCCAATCCACGCCAATATAATTCAGCCAGGAGCCACTCCGCACCTGCCGTTCCATTCTTAGCCGCCGCACGAGCGTAAACAACCACGGCATCAAGTCGAGTGGGCTCGCTGATAGCAAGACGACGGGCAAGCGCCAATTGTGCGGGACCATAGCCGCGGTCGGCAGCAGCTTGGTAGGACGCGTAAGCCTCCGAGAGCCGGCCCTGTTGCTCGAGGGACCTTGCAAGCTGATGATGCAATCGTGGATCATTCGGCGCTGCCACAAGCTTCGCACGGCATGCATCGGCAACCCGGCGGCCTTCAAAGCGCAAGAGTGCATAGCCGTTGTTGCGCCGGCTCCGATCCTCGGGATCTGCCGCTGCATCGCAAAGCGAAGAATCATCAGCTTCACTGAACCACGAGAACGAGTTCGCCGCTGGCTGTTGCTGAACGCGTGGTGTCAATCCACCTGCTATTGCCGCACGCGAGTAGACCAGTAGGTCGAGGCTCGAAAGATCCCACAATGATCTCGGGCTGCTCCAAATCCGAATCCTGCGGTCCCACGCAGCCGTCAGCAGCCGCGAGCCTGATGGATCAAAGTCAACGCTAGCTATCCGCTCCTCGTGCGGCAAAATCGCTGCTTGAACTCCTCGCTCAGCGTCCCAGAGTCGAACCGTCCAATCATCTGAACCGGTCGCAATCCAGTGGCCGTTGGCGCTCCAAGCGACACTTCTGATTGCCAGTTCGTGCCCCTGAAGCGAACCTAGCTGCCGCCCCTCGGGGAGGCTCACGATAATGGCGACCCGGGACGCAAGACCGGCAACGAGAAGACTACCAGTGGGACTGAACGCAACCGACGTCGCCTCAGAGCCCAGCTGGAACGTAGCGACGCGCTCGAACTTGAGCGCAACTCTCCAAAGCGCGATCGTTCCATCGACAGAGGCAGACGCGAGCCAGTCACCATCTGGACTAAACCTTACCGCATTGACACGCGAACCGTGCCTCAATAATGGCGTCTCACGAAACGTCTCGGAATTCCAGATTCGGATAGATCCTTCCTTTGTGGCAACAGCCAGCCAACGACCGTTCGGACTGTAATCCATTGACAATGGAATACCGATGTCTTTGAACACTTGGAGTGGTCGCTGCCCATCTGGCTCTCCTAGCTCCCAGATTCGAACCGTTCCATCAAATCCGCCCAGCGCAATTTGCCGGTGATCCGGGCGAATGGCCGCGCAAAGCGCACTGGTTGACATTTCCGGATCCCGAACACTCCGCTTACTGAGAACCCCTTGCGTCAAGGACCACACTAGTCCGGTCCCGTGCCAAGAAGATGCATATATCTTTTGTCCGTCGGGAGAAAACCGTGCCGAGGATATAATATGATCGTGTTGCTCCACGAGAGTTGACATATAACGGGCACGAACATCCCAGAGGCGCACTGTATTATCAGCCGAACTCGTAAGGAGCTTGTTTCCACTTTGATCAAAGATAACCAGATTCGCGCTGGCTTCGTGAGCCGCCAGAGTAAGTACGGGCTTGAAGCCGTCGAAACCAAGTGTCCAGATACGAACCTTACCGTCATGCGACACTGTCGCAACCCGGTTCTCATTCGGATCAAACGTTATATTCTGATACCGTCCAAGCCCATCGTCCAAATAATTAGGAGATTGCGGCTGCGGCTCCGTTGCGACTGCGCGTTGAGAGTCTTTGCAAAGGCCATGTGGGAGCCAAATACCCGCAGTGCCGTCTATGAATGCTGCGCCAATAGCTAAAGTGCCAGGCTCATGAAGTGTTCGACCAGGCAGATTTACTAACCTTAGTCCGAGACTTATGGCCGTTTTACCAGCCGCGCCAATCCACGCCGGTCCTTGTCGTTGAGACATGCAATACAGACGGGTCTCGTTCCCCGTGGCTATTAGAAGAAGACCACCGCTGTCCGGATGAAACACCACTGCTGAAATCGCGTTTAGAGCGCGAGCCGACGCGCCATCCACGGGTATTGATACTTCCATTTCCCAGCTATCAGATCTCCAGGATTGTATTTCATGTTGAGTAATGGTTATGATGTGATCAGAATTATCCGTAATGAACGCTAACACTCGCCCCGAGGCGTCCAGCGTGCGAGCTTCCGCTAACCCGTTAGTAAGCACAACAACACCGGAGCCGTCATAAGCTGCGATGGCGTTCCGCGAACCAATAAATTCGAGCCGAACAATCGAACCGTGCTCCAAGCGTTTTTGAGCAAGAATCTTTCCATTTGCCGAGGAATATGACGTGACTGTTCCGTCCTCAGCGCCCGTAATCACCTGTTGCCCATCTGGCGAAAGCGCCGCGGCTTTAATGCCCGTAGGATGTGTGAAAGTTAAATCGCTACTAGCCGTAGCTGCATCCCATAGTCGCGCCGTACGGTCTCGCGAGACGGTCAGGACCCGTTTGCTATCCCTGGAGAGCCGAATGTCAGTGACGGGCTCCAGATGGCCCCGCAGGACCCCGTTGAGTCGGTCATTCTCTATCGCGCGTAGTAAAGTGGTCAGCGCCTCGCCCGTAAAGGGTCTTTCAGGTTTGGCAAGATCTTGCGGAAGCGCCGAGCTTGAGAGCAAAGCTGCTTTGATCGCATCTCCACTATCGAGAGCACGCCCTGATTCCGCGGCGAGTAACTGTGCTTCCTCAATTAGAGTGCGCTCCAGCCGATTAAGAGATTCTGCGCGGCGGTCATCCGCTATCTTGGCCAACCACGCCGATCCAAGTGTCAATAATATGAGTGCTGCGGCTGTGCTCCATCGGATGATCTGGTTTCTTCTTGCGCGACGGATACTGGCTTTCGCGAAGTCTACCTCGACGCGATTGAGTCCTGGAGAAGCGTTCTCGCTCAAGTCCTTAATTGCTGCCAAGCGGGCCGGATCTGACCAGAGTAGGCCAGACTTCTTGCTAAACATCCAGTCTTCCGCATCAAGGGTAAGGCGTCGAAGAGTGAAAATGCGTTGCGTATCTTTTCTGACCCAATTGAGCAGTCTGTCCCAACCAAGTATTAATGCGTCATGAGCCAACTCCAGATAGGAGACGTCATCGACGCTATCTGTCACAACCAGACGCGCCTCGTCGAGACGCCAGAGAACTTCGTCCACGCGCACATTTTCTACCTTGTCGGCGGCCTCGAGTTCCCGACGCGCGACACGCCGTCTTGCGAACTCACCTGATCCCACCGAGACGAGACGTTCAAGGACACGACGAGCAGTCTCTTGGTGAGCTTCATCGACGCCATCCACGACTTGGTTGGCACGCACCCTGAGCGATCCCGTCACTCCGCCTTGAAGGGCATCGTAGTCGACATGAGTCAGCGCCCTGTCGTCACCTCGGCGCTGTATATAGTGCGCGTACATCTCGCTGAGAGCGAACGAGAGGAGCGGCAGCGCGCCCGGCATCTGCACGACCTCGTTGACAAGCGTGTCTACGAGCTCAGACGACTCGAACCGCAAGACCTTAACGGCTGCCGGCCCTTCTATGACCCGGCGGAGCTCGTCCTGAGTCATTTGGGGAACGAGACATCGCGCAGCCGGCCAGCGCTCCTTGAGAGGCGACTGTGCAAACTGTGGCTCGAACTCGGTGCGAATGGTGAACAGAACTCGAAGGTGCTCGGCGCCGCTAAGCACGCGGGCAATCAAGCCAAGATAGCTCTTGGCCACCTCGGCATCGCGGTTCATCGTGACCAGTTCTTCCGCTTGATCGACTACCAGCAGGATCTCGTGGTCCTTGGCCTGCGTCTTGACCCAGTCGGCCAATGCCGATGGGACTGTCTTGAGGGCCTGCTCGTCGGGAGAGCTTGCGCCCGGGGGTGTGGCTTGGCGCAAGGCCGCGGCGAGGCTCGCGAATGGCGTCGGTCCCGGCCGAACCACGATAGGATGGACACTGTCAGGCAGCCGAGGCAGCAGCCCCGCGCGCACGAGGCTCGACTTGCCGATGCCGGACGGGCCGGTTACCACTACAAACGTCTCGGCTGGGATCGCTGGCTGTTCTCCGGCAGCCTCCTTGCCCAAAACTCTCTCAGCCAGCTTCTCGCTTGCTCGTCGCCGACCGAAGAACAGGTCGGAATGCGCGCTCTCGTAGGGCTTGAGGCCGCGCCAGGGATTGGCATCGGGGTCCAGTGGAGGAGCAGCCGGCAGATTGAGTTCCCGACCGGGGACGAGGAACACGAACTGTCCCTTGTCATGTTTTTGAAGCGGCCACAGGATCGGTGTCTGCCGACGCCGCTCGCTCCCCAGAGGGGGGATCAACTGCTCCTCCAAATAAACGAAGAGTTCGGTCGCTGTGATGACGCCGTCACCGGCTTTGCCGACCGGGGCCAAGTCGGCAGCACCCCCAAGTCCAGCAATCAAGGCATATGCAAAGGGCGAATGCTCCTGCTCGGCATCCCTCAACCCCAACGGCTCGCCGCCCAAGACGTCGATCGCCTTCTGATCATGAGCAGCAGATGCTATTGCCTGCCAGGCAGCGTCCTGGATGAACCATTCATACCGCTCTCGATGTAGCTGCTCGGGCCTGAGAGCAAGATCACGGGTGCTCGACCAGCGGAACGCGCCGGCAAAGCAGCAATCGAGAATGACAAGCATGTGCCGGCATGGAAGCGCCGACAGCTTCCCGTTCAGCTCGACCATCGGCAAATAGCGAGCGGTCGACGTGCGGTCCGCGTCTTGAGGAAGAAGGTAGCCCTTGGGTCCGTCGTCGCTCTCTACTGCGATCCCGTGGCCGGCAAAATAGAACAGCACACGATCGTCCTTGCCGACCGAGTCCGCCAATCCATTGAGGAACTTCAGAAGCGCTTCGTTAGTCGCATCCTCGTTCTTGATGACCCGTGTCTCAAAGCCATGATCACGCTCCAAGACTTCCGCCAACTTCATCGCGTCCGAAACCGGCGTAACAAGCTCCGGTACGCCATTGCCATAGCGATCAATCGCAACCAAAAACGCAAGGCTGCGGTTGAATCCCTCGATCGGCTTGCGCTCGCTCATGGTCGTCGAAGCGCCTCGAGCAACGCTTGCCGCCCCGCGTCTGAGGTGAAGAATGTGATGTGGTCACACGCGACCTCAGTTACGACCGCTGTCGGCTTACGTGCTGTCGGCACTGATTGTGCACTCGGGACACCGACCGCGATATCGTTGGGCTTTCCAAAGAAGGCAAGCGACGTCGCCGAATGCAACACACGTTGGGGGGACAGACGCGAGAGCAGCTTGGCCAGCGTGCCGTTTGCCACGGCCGCCGAGATGATCGAGGTGTTTCCGACAAGCAGCGTATAGGGCACCTGAGGGTCGGCACTCTCCGAAAGCGTCCCCAAGAACGGCGAACCGGGTTCCATTTGATCGAGCGCAACGTCGACCGTTTCGATGGCGCCAGCGAGGTCACCGAGAAGCTTCGCCGGCCATGCGACCTGGCCGAGCCCGTTGAGGCCGATGGCCAAAGCTGACGTCGCCCAGCCTTCGATCGTCGGCCATGGCGAACCCGCGTGAGGAGTGCCAAGCGTTACGAGGTACTGGATCACACGGTTGCCGCCCTCCCTTTCTATGAACCAGCGCGAGACAAGTCCGCCCATCGAGTGCGCCGCGATATGCAATGTCTTGCCGTGGTCCGGACCGAGCCCGACCGCGGCCAGGCGCGCCTTGAGATCGCGTGCGGTCGTCTCCAGATCGGTCTTGATATTCTCGTAGTCGAAGGCGAGCACAAGATCGTAGCCGTCCGCGATCCGCTGGGCCGGCGCGGCCAACTGCGCGATTCCGGCTTTCGATGAAGCCGTCATTCCCAACGTGTCGCCGAGAATGCCATGAACGAAGAGCAGGATTTTTCGCGCCGGCGACACCCGTTGCCGCACGGCTTCGACGGCTGTCTGGTAGACCGGTTGCTCAGCCCCATCGAAAGTGACTGCAGCAAGATGCGGGTAGTCGTAGTCCGTTCCCAGGAACGGGCTGACGATCTTCTGGAACATGATGCGTATCGAGCTCACGAACCCTCGCTCGAGATCGCGAACGGTTGACAGCGGTGTCGTGAGCTGTCGCAATTCAATCTCCACACCGGCCCCAGTACGTCGCACCGATCCGAGCGGCAGGTAGAATTCGCCATCCCACGCGTACGGAACGACACGCACTTCTGCTCCGAGTTGCGCCTGAACTTGCAGGCGAAGCGGGTTTTCCGCGCTGACCGATTCGGCATTCGCGACCTCGGCGAGTTGAAGCACCGTGAGTCCGGGGTCCGTTCCGCGGGCGGCCTCGAACTCGAACGGGCTGGTCGTTTCCGACGAATCCCGAAAGACCGCGGGAACACCGACGTGTCCGAGTGCACGGCCAGCTTCGGCAGGGGATTCGAGGCTCACCCTCGCCTTGAGCGAAGAATGGCCCATCAAGGTAACCCCAGCGCCGAGCTTGGCTTCCTGTCCCGGTAGCGGCACGTCGGCCGCATCGAGGGGGCGCACAACCGTGAGCGTGAAATCGCTGGCCGCCCAATCCGGCGCGTCTTCTCCTTCGGGCTTCAGCCCGATCGCCCGAACGTGAACCCGCTGTGCGAGTCGATCGAGCGCGTTCCGGGGTTTCGCACTCAGTCCCTTCATGCTGCGCGTCTGCGCGTAGCGATCAAGCGCGGGTTGATCGAAGAGCGTCGGGTCAAACTGATCGGTGCTGACGATGACCTTGATCAAATCGGTAACTTCGGTGCGCCCCTCCTTCCACTTTTCCAATGGAACGAGCCCATAGAGCGGATCGCCATTGTTGGCAGCGATCGATCCGCCTTTCTTCGGCAGAAGCGCAACGCCGCCAGGGAGAAGGACAGAGCTGATGGAATAGTCCTCACCGAGCCAGATCAAGGCACAATAGATGTCTCGATCGCTCCGGTTGGTCACCTGGATGCGCAGTCTTGGCTGCTTCCATTTGCTTCCGTCCCTCACGTAGGTCAGGCAGATTGGTTTTCCTGGGTCTGCCTCCTTCCACGCTTCGGCTTTTCCATCGGACACTGGCAGAAGAAGAGTGAGCTCGACCGGCTGAATGCCCAGCTGGCTGCCTTCGTTCTTCAGATGTGCCACGGCTTCCCAGCGGGCGATGTGCTCGAGGCGCTCGACGACGAGGCGCGCGGCGTCCGGGCTGGTGCCGACGACCTCGGCGACTAGCGGTCGTTCGGCCCGTGCGCGACTGATGCGATAGCGTCCGTTATCACCATCGACCCGAAGGGCGGCACCCTCCTCGTTCGGCTCTTCCTGGACGAGGAGGGAGGGTCCGTCCATACGCTTGAGCGCCGCACGCAGGGGCTCGAGCATCGCCACATCGCCAGCAAGATGCACGCCAAGAGCGGGAAGCGGGGTCGCGATCGTGATCGCCCGATAAGTTTGGGTCTTGCTAAGCTCGGGACCCTGCAGCTTCAGCTTCACCTGGCTGAGCTCGGGTCGTACCTGCTCGACGTCGGCGATTGCTAGCGCGGAGTCCGTTTTTCGCCATTGATCGGGCTTGGCGCCCGAATCGAAGATCGAAAAAACTGTTGTCTCGCCGCCCTTGGGACGTGGAATGCCATGGATCGCGCCTCCGTCGACGACCCAGTCGAGTTCCTTGTCGAAGCGCAGCGTGAAGTGCGCTTGCTGCTTCTGGATGGCGCCGCCGAGGAACAGACGCTGCAGGTCCGCGACATCGCTCGTCTCGATCTGCGGCACCTGCTGTGCCACCCGCAGGCGAACTTGGGCTTCGGCGCGCTTGGCAAGGTCGCGATACGTGATTGAACCGCGTGTCTGTTGAAGGATTGTCAGGAGGGCGGCTGTCAGAGCCCCGTGTGACTTGCCTCCCTCCAGTACTTCCTTGGCGGTCTCACTCGAACGGCAAGCCGCAAGCAGCACATGCTTGCCGCCCGGAGCCACACCCCAATTGGCGACCGGCGACTCCTCAGTTCGGCTCGTTGCCGCTTTTAGAACGCCATCGAGAAAGTCTTGAGCCTGCCGATGCCGTCGATCCGTGGGTGCGCGCCTAACCGCGATGCCCTCATCCAGCGCCGCGCGCGTGCCGCTGCCTGAATGACAACAATCGAGAACACACAGGACGTGCGCGCCACGCACGGCCACTTCGGCGATCAGCAGCGCCAGCTCCTTGTCCGCCAGATCCCATTGTCCCGGATCGCGGCTGTCGTAGCAGACGAGTGTCTCGTCGAGACGATCGGGCTCCAAGTGCCAGAACTCCTGCGGCGCATCCTCCTGCGAACCGTGACCACTGTAATAGAACAGCGCGACATCCTCGGGTCCGGCCTTGCAGAGGTGCTCGCGGAAGCTCTTGATGACGTCGGCCCGTCGAGCCCGATCATTTTCGAGCGTCTGCAGCTCGACCAAGAAATCATCACCCTTGCTGAACTCCCGAAGCAGCGCACTAACCGCCTCGATGTCGTTCACGCATCCGCGCAAAGCGGGCACAGGAGCCCGGTAGGCGTCGATCCCCACCAGTGTCCCGTAAACAGTCCGCGCCATCCCCTACCCCCGGCTTTATAGAATTGCACTCGATCTGCAACTAAGGTTAGTATACAAGCGTCAGCAAATGCAATATTGAACGTGAATCGAGGCGACTGGCGATCATCCGCTCGACTACGTACGGTGAGGAGATGCACGGGCTGTCACACAATGCCTGATGCGGGCAGAGGATCGGACTCGAGCGCGCTCGTGGCCATGGCCAAGGCTGCCTATGCGGCCGGCAACCTTTCCGGCGCGGTCGCCGCGTATCGAGAAGCCATCAAAGGGGCCGAGGCATCCACTGATCCGGCGCTTTTGTCGACAGCGCATGACAACCTCGGCCTGGCACTCGCCGATCTAGGTCGGTTCGATGATGCGTTGAGGCAACATGACGAGGCGCTGAGATACGAAACCGACCCCAGGAAGCGCTCGCTCATCCTGTCGAACAAGGCAGGGGCTCTCGGACAGATCGGCGAGCTCACGTTGTCGGCGCGCATCTTCGAACAGCGTCTCGCTGAAAGCGAGCGGGCCGAAGGCTCTCCCGATCTCCCCGTTGCACTGGACAATGCGGCGAGCGCCTACGCGCGGCTCGGGGACTACGCCAAGGCCTTGTCCGTCCTGGAACGGGCTAGCGCGTTGTTCGCGCCCGGCGACCTGCAAGGCCGCGCCATAAACGCCCAGTCTCTCTCCAACGCGCACGCAATCCGCGGTGATCTCGACGCTGCCGGCCGGTACTTCCAAGAGGCACACGAGCTTGCGCTCGCTCACGCCCGTTCAACGATCGCGGTTGAGCACTACCGTCGCGGTTTTCTCGCGAGTCAGCGGGGCCGCCTTTCCATGCAGCACCCAGTCTACAGCCTGTTCGGCCAAGGGGCCGCCCGCCTGAACGCCGGCGCCATGCAAGAAACTTTGAAAATCTGGGGGCAAGCCGCGACGATGGCACGCAATGAAGGGGACATTGCGTTTGCTCTTCGCATCGACGCCAACGCCGCGGCGATCCTGAGTGACGCGGGACAGGTCGCACCAGCGATCGAGATCATCCTGCGGGTGCGGGACGAGGCCGGAACGCGCGGCCTGGCGCGCCCGGAACTGATGGTCACCAGCACGCTCGCCTCTGTCCTGATGCGCGGTGGGGAGATCCGGGAACGCTTGGGGCCTGTCGGCGCGCTCACGCGCTCCGAAGCCCTTTTCGACGTGCACCGAAGGATCATCGCACGAGGCAAACTTCCACCGAAGATCGCCGCCTGGGAGACCGAAAACACCGGGGCCAATACCGCGCTGACAGCTAAGCTGGCCTACGAGCGCCACGCCAACGCGCTGGCGATCGCCTATTGGCGCAAGGCGCTATCCATCGCCCGGTCCAACGCCGCCATTCTCCAAGGGCGGAAGCGCCGCGGCACTCCGGCCCCCGTTTCATTTCAGGTAGTCAATCGACTGGTCGGATTATTGTTCGCGGCCCGGAAAGCAGGAGACGCCGGCACCGCTGCGGCTTCGGCGACGGAACTCTCTGCGTTTCTTGATCGAGGCGGGTTACCGCCACGCGCGCTCATCGCCGTCAACAGGGCGTTGGGTGACTACTACGCGGACGAGGATCGCCAACGGGCGATCCACCACTTCGATCAGGTGCGCGTCCTGGGGGAAGAAACGCGCCGGCAAGTCGCCCTCGGCACCGGCCGCTCCGAAGTCGCTCGCGATTTCGCAGACATCTATCCCAAACTGTCCAAAATGCTCCGAGAAAAGGGCGATGCCGTCGCAGCGTTCGAGGTTCTACAGCACGCGAAGGCGCGGCGACTGTTGGAAGCGCTTGCGGCGCGAGCCGGGGACCCGGCTCTGGATGATCCACCGCGAATCGACGAAGTTACTAGGCTGCTCGGCGGGCTTCGCGTTGACGTTCCGACCGTCCTCGTCGACATCGCGATCGAAAGCGGTGGACTGACAGCGTACATCGTCGACTGCGGCTCGGTTCGCATCGCTCGCGTCGAGGGCGATCTCGAACCCGGGGCCAGGGCCAACCAGCGCGATCTAGCGGCCCAGCCGAGGCGGATCGTCTCGTACTGCCTCGAAGACAAGCTTCTCGCTCGATTCGCAAGCAGCGTCACCGCAGAAATCTCCCGGCCTTGCCGACTTCTGGTGTCGCCCGACGGCTTTCTCAACAATGTGCCGCTGCACATCATTCCGGTCGATGGGCGGCCGTGGTGCGAGCATTTTCCCATCAGCTATATTCCGGCCGTGGGGGCTCTGCGGCGCAGCAAATCGGACGCGCGACTGGACGGCTTGGTGACGGCGGTCGGAGATTCACGCAGGGACCTGCCGCGTGCTGCCGCAGAGTGCGCATCAATTGCCGCACTTTTTTCAACTCAAGCCTTGATCGGAGCGGCCTGCACCCCGGCCGCAATCATCGAGCGGCTCAAATCCGGCAAGCACCTTGCGTTGCATCTCGCGGTCCATGGACGCGGGGATTCTCGCCACGGGCAAAGAGCAAGCGTCCTGCTTGCGAGCGAACAGGGAGGCACGGAGTGGGCCGACCTTCGAACACTCTTCTCCTCCGTACCGGGCATACGCTTAGTCGTGCTGTCTGGCTGCAGCACCGGCGTGACAGGTCCACTCCACGGTTTTGAGCTTGTGGGCGTCGCGCGCAACGCAGCCGAGGCTGGCGCTTCGGCGATCCTCGCATGCCTCTGGCCTGTTGCCGACGCAGTCGCAGAGCAGTTCATGACGGAGTTCTATCGGGTTTTCTCTGCGCAGGTCCCCGCCGGGACGATAGACTTGGTGAGTGCGTTCGAAGCGGCTCGCACGATGCTCCGTCGCTCCGAAGAGCCGAATGCGTCGACCGGTCCGCGTCGTGACGGGCGTGATTTGGCGCTGACACCAGGGGACATTGATACGCAAGCACCAATACATGATCCGAGCAGTACTCTTCGATGGGCACCGTTTGTCTTGCTCGGCTCGCCTCGCTTGTGAAGAGGAGCCTTGAAGTTTGGGGCTGCGGTCGGGCCGTTGAAATGAGCCGACGCGTACGCGCTCGATGAGAATGGCTTTCAGAGTATCCTCGTGGAGCCGGACAGTCACCACGTCAAGGATCGCCGAAAGCCCTCCGCCTGCGAGGAAGTCCATCCCGCGTGCTGTGATCCTGACGTTAGAAACCGCAAAGTTGCCCGCCCATTTTGCGTCGATGAGCCCGAACTCCTCAAGGTACCGGAGATTGGCGGAAAGCTCATCGATCGTGCAATCGATGTTCAGCCCACGCGAGTCCACGCGCTGAGGATAGGCGCCTTTCAACGCCTCAAGGATCTTCTGTTGGACCTGTTGATCTAGTTTCATCGCCACACCCCGGAGGGCCGGTGCTAGCACCAATTCGACCATGCGTCGGCGCCGATCATTCTGTCAGCGAGTTAGCGCGAGTGAGGCTCGGTCAGATCACTGTCTGGCTGCCTCACCAGGAATTCTGGTGCGCGTGCAGAGACTGCCGTACCACCAAATTCCTGTCGGGAGACCAAACCCGTCCGTCCTCCGATTCTTCCGCACCCAAGCGTCTCTGTCGCACGGGCGCGCATTGTCAAGTGCCCCAAAGTGCCGGGAATTACGGCAGAAGTCGTTCAAGTTCTTGCTATTAAAACTTAGCAATATCAGTGACTTAGTTACTGGCGGAGCGAGAGGGATTCGAACCCCCGCTACGGTTTGGTCCATCTTCGCGTAAAATCGTGGGAATTTCGGACACTCCGCACCAGAGACATTTCAGCGGTGCGGAGGGGGAAACGGTAACCTAGCCCCCCTTGGCATGCTCCGATCTGCTGACTTTCGACTGGACTTCCCGGACGGGAAGAGCGTGCATGGAGCGGCAGAGAGGCAGTTGAGACTTCCTGCTCATGCCCGTTAGCCCGGCCGTGCATCCGGGCTTTGGGTGGTGGGGGCGCCAAAGCGGCGCACCGCAGCAGGAGGCCCAAGATGGGCGCAGTTTCGGCGAACGGCAATCGGTCCGGTCCACCTCGGCCACCGCCTGCCGGACCAACCGGCCCTGCAACTCACCGGCAATCGTCGCAACATCTTGCCGCGTTGAATGACCTGACGGCGCCGCAGCTCCGCACCGAATGGCGGCGGCTTTATCGGAGCCAACCGCCGAGGCTGAGCCGCGACCTGCTGGTCCGCACCGTCGCCTATCGAATGCAGGAGCTTGCCTATGGGGGGCTGAGCAAAGCGACCCGGCGGAGGCTCTTAGCATTAGCCGGGGAGCTGGAAGCGAATGGGAGTGTGGCGGCCGAGAGCAGCCCACGCGTCAGGGCAGGAATGCGGCTCGTGCGCGAATGGCACGGCAGGACGCATACGGTCGTGGTGACAGAGGACGGGGTTGAGTACGCCGGGAAGGCCTACGCATCATTGACCAAGATCGCCCAGGAAATTACCGGCGCACACTGGTCCGGCCCGCGCTTCTTCGGTTTGGGCCGTAAGGAAGCGACCGGTACTCAATCGGCGACCGGCAGGCCGGCCAGCGGGGAGGACTCCCATGGCTAGCCAGACATCCAACGGTTCCGGACGCCCCAAAAGGCTTCGTTGTGCGATCTATACCCGCAAGAGCAGCGAGGAGGGGCTGGAGCAAGACTTCAACTCGCTCGACGCCCAGCGTGAGGCATGCGAGGCGTTCGTCGCCAGCCAGAAACATGAAGGCTGGGTCCTCCTGCCGGACATGTACGACGACGGCGGATTTTCCGGGGCAACGATGGACCGACCGGCGTTCCAGCGGCTGCTGTCGGATGTGAGCGCAGGCAAGATCGACGTGGTGGTCGTCTACAAGGTCGATCGGCTCACTCGATCGCTCTCCGACTTCGCCCGGATCGTCGACATCTTCGACAACCGGAAGGTCTCCTTCGTCTCGGTTACCCAGCAGTTCAACACCACGTCGTCCATGGGCCGACTCACCCTCAATATTCTTCTCTCGTTCGCCCAGTTCGAGCGGGAGGTAACCGGCGAGCGGATCCGCGACAAGATCGCGGCGTCGAAGAAGAAGGGCATGTGGATGGGCGGCCTGCCGTCCCTGGGCTACGACGTCAAGGACAGAAAGCTTTTTGTCAACGAGCCTGAAGCCGAAACGGTCCGGCATATCTTCCGGCGCTATGCCGTGGTCAAGTCGGTCCGGCTGCTCAAGGCCGAGCTGGACGCAACAGGGGTCGTGAGCAAGCCGCGCACGGCCTCGGACGGCAGCCAATATGGCGCGCTGCCACTCACCCGCGGCGCGCTCTACCTCCTGCTACAGAACCGGCTCTACCGGGGCGAGATCGTGCACAAGGACAAGAGCTATCCGGGTGAGCACGAGGCCATAGTCGACGAGACACTCTGGAACGAGGTCCAGGCAATCCTGAAGGAAAATCGCGTTGATCGCGCCATCGGGACGGACCACAGGGAGGCGAGCCTGCTGTCCGGTCTCCTTTTTGACGCCCAGGGCGAGCGCATGACCCCGACCCACGCGACCAAGAACCGGACCCGCTATCGCTATTATATCTCGCGGCGACTGGTCGACGGGGCAGCCAAGGACGCCGCCGGCCAGCGCATCCCGGCCCCCGCGCTGGAAGCGCTGGTCACACGCTGCATCCGGGACTGGTTCACCGACGCTTCCGCAATCCTTGACGTGGTCCAGGGCTCCAATTCCGATGTCGCAAAGCAGAAGAGTTGGATCGAGCGCGCCAAGCGGCATGCCGCCACCTGGCATGAACTGCGGGCCGGGGACGTTCGCACCTTCATGCTATCGATCGTCGCGCGCATTCAGGTCCACGCCGACCGGATCGACGTTTCGCTTGATCGCGACCGACTTGCCCGGTGGCTCGACGGCGGGCCCAACGAGCTTGGGTCGCCTGCGGGATTTCCATCGGATGCGGATCCTCATGTCGTGACTTTGACCATCCCGGCCCGTCTCAAGAGGGCCGGCAAGGAGATGCGGATCGTCGCCGAGGACGGGTCCGATCCCCCAAGTCCCGACGCCGGTCTGGTCCGCGTTCTTGTGCGCGCCTATGCGATCCGGGATCGGCTCCTCCAGGATCGAAGCCTCACTCTGGAAGAAATCGCCAAATCGGAAGGAATGGTCGCATCCTATGCGACGCGCCTGTTCCGTCTGACATTATTGGCGCCTGACCTTGTCGGCGCGATCATCAACGGGAAACACCCACCGGAACTGACGGCCCGCAAGCTGATGGATGACACGCGATTGCCCCTCGACTGGAACGAACAGCGGCGCGCACTTGGATTTGCCTGAGGTTGAGCGCTGTCACCGTGCTACGGGGCCAACCTGTTGGCGACGTGAGGTGGCACGGCTTCTATCGACACACCAACAGTAGGGCCGACACAGTAACAGTAGGGTTACGCCCGCCACTCAAAAAAGGGGCATTGCTTGGGGTAGCTCAAAAAAGGGGCAGAGCGACTGATCCAAGCGCCGGAAGCAAGCAAACGTTTTGTTGTCAGGAAGGACCAAAGACGACGACGCCAACCTGCGGCGGCCTCTGGCTTCACCACTTGCGTTTACGCGGCAAAATCTCGGTCGCTGTCTCGCAGTCGGAGCCTAGCATCGCGGCGTTCTGATTTGGGCGCCTTGTTCAGAAATTCGTTGCCCAATTCGTTTATCTTTCTGGCCGCCGCAAGATCCATGCATGCGCGGCCGATTTCAAAGCAACGGTTCGCCTTCTGAAGGAAATACTGTTGGTCTTCCATGGGGGCCTCCCTAAGCGTCGCCCATCCCTACATGGGTTAAAGAGAGGAATGGTCCGTGGGTTCCCGACTATAAATAAAAAAAGACGTATTGGTATCGTGGTAATTTCGGCCACTGCTTCGCTCGAATTTCGGCCGCTGGGGCCGAAACCGGCCAGTACCGTGCAATTGGCCAGGTCGGCGCGCGAGAGGACTGAACGCCTTTGCCTGGCCATCGATGATGATCAGCGTTGCCATGCTGTAGTGCCCGGTCGGACACCGGATGACGCCGAAAAACGGCGTATGACAGTATCTCATTTCGCGGCGCGCTCGCCCGGTGGCCATGCCCGCCACGCAGTCGCGGCCCACTGAAATGCAAAAGGCCGCCGGGATCGACGCCGACGGCCTTTCCAGATGAACTGCCGGTTACGCCGGTTCCGCTCATCAGAGGATGAACGCAGATACGACGCGTGTTCCGGTTAGAGGAGGTCTCCTCACTTGGCCGCCCGGCGATCCCGGCTCGAGAATAGGGCTTGCTGACAGGCGGCCGGGGGGCAGCCTATGGGCGACGGCGAGGTCGCGGATCGAGCAGGACGGCTGACAACCCGGCTCGGCTTTCCATCAGAACCATGGCCGTGGAGATAGGGATGCCGGAGCCAGCCATACCAGCCACTTATCAAGTGGGAAGCAAGGAGGCGGGTCGGCAATGGTAATTGTAACTACACGCCGAGTTCAGCGGCGAGCTCCCGGTCCCTTCGCGCCGCAACGCGGCTTGTCGCGATGGCCGGCCCGCGCGCAAAGGGCAATACAAAGAAACCAAAACCTGGCTCGCCGCTCAACCGGCGGCTCGCTTCGAGCTCACCTTCGCACCCACGCAACCATTCGCGCTGAAAACAAACAGGCCCTGTAGCACCTCGCGTTTGATCGGCTTTTGCAGCACCGGCACATGGGCAAAGCGCGGATCGATGCCCTCGGCGTCGTAGCCCGTGACGAACACGAACGGCACGCCGCGTCCGGCCAGCCGCTCAGCCACGGGATAGACCAGGTCCCCGCCGAGATTGACGTCCAGAATGGCGGCGTCGAGCGCGTCGTCGGCAGCGCACGCGAGCGCGTCGGCCGCCCGGTCGAACGGACCCACCACGCAAAATCCAAGCTCGACGAGCGAGTCCCGCATCATCATGG
>Ga0193751_1000243_pt1 | contig 47655 bp, 47 predicted proteins | sample L1c2metaG_FD_143050 | JGI IMG/M metagenome (GOLD analysis project Ga0193751, IMG submission 143050) | Soil microbial communities from a riparian zone of the East river system, Colorado, United States - L1c2 | ecosystem: Environmental > Terrestrial > Soil > Riparian zone | place: USA: East River...
GCCCAGCAACAGCAGGGCAATCAACGGCCCCAGCGCACGCAGCAACAACAGCGTGTCCAGCAGGCTGCCTGGCAGCAGCATCGCTCACAAAGCTGGGATTCCGACCACCGCAACTGGCAACAACGTGGTGGCTACAACGGCTACCGCATTCCTGACGATCGCTTCCGCGGATATTTTGGCCAGGACCACGGGTTCCGCATTTACGGTCTCCCCTTCCTCGTTGTGGGCGGATATCCCCGCTTCCAATACGACGGCTATTGGTTCAGCATGGTTGACCCATGGCCAGGATACTGGGCGAATGACTGGTACGACACCGACGACGTCTACGTCACCTATGTCGATAACGGCTACTATCTGTTCGACCGCAGGTATCCCAACGTTGGAATTGCGATCAGCATTTCGATGTAGCGGTTCTACCGGGTGCAGCTTCGGGAGAGGCTGCACCTTGCTCATAGATCCATAATCATGAATCCTTAACAAAGGAGCAAGACGTGCTTGGAACTATATTGATCGTGATCTTGATCCTGGCGCTCCTTGGGGCGCTGCCGCGGTGGCCGCACAGTCGAAGCTGGGGCTACGCTCCGACCGGAGGATTGGGGCTGATCCTCCTCATCGTTCTCATTCTTCTGCTTCTCGGGCGGATTTGACCGAAACTGATTTGACCAAAAAAAGACGAGCAGGTCGTCGCGGCGGATCGCTCTTGGCGCGCACCTAACCCCAGGGCTCGCGTGTTCTTTCCTATGACCTACAGGCCTATGACCTACAGGAACCTCTGTACAGGCAACTGTTGGCCGGAACTGTACACTCTTGATCAGAATCGCATCAATATCAATGCCAGACTGGTTCTGGAGACTGTCTTAGATCGCCTGGAAGGTTCACGAACCCATGCAAAGATCTGGTTTGACCAGCGCCATGCACCCATCGCCCTCGCTCAGCGCCACACCTGCCCTTTGGCGCCCGTTGGCTCAGCGCATAGTGACAGTTCTTCTCGTCGTGGTGATGTGCAGCGGCCCTTCGTTCGCTTACTCCGTTCTGACCCACGAGGAAGTCGTAGACCTGCTCTGGTCCGACGAGATCCGCCCCCTGTTGCTCAAGCGATATCCCGGTCTCACTGACGATCAGATCAAAGAAGCCCATGCCTACGCCTACGGAGGCGCCGTCATCCAGGACCTGGGTTATTACCCTTTCGGCAACAAGGAATTTAGCAACCTGGTGCACTACGTTCGCACCGGAGACTTCGTCCATGAGATGTTGCTGGAGAGCGCCGACGTTAACGAATATGCCTTCGCTCTCGGCGCGCTGGCCCACTATACATCGGACATCACCGGCCACCCGGCAGTGAACCAGTCCGTAGCCATTGAGTTCCCAAAGCTGCAAAGGAAGTACGGCAAGTCCGTCACCTATGCGCAGGACAAGACGGCACACATAAAAACGGAGTTCGGCTTCGACATGGCGCAGGTGGCGAAGAATCGTTACGCATCGCAGCAGTACCACGATTTCATCGGGTTTCAAGTGTCAAAGCCCCTATTGGAGCGAGTTTTCCCGGTGGTATACGGACTGGACTTTAAGGATGTGATCGCTCATGAAGATCTCTCTGTCGGCACCTATCGTTTCTCCGTCAGCCGGCTGATTCCAGAGATGACCCAGGTCGCCCTGCAGACCCATAAGAAACAGATCATGGCCGAGCGCCCCGACTTCGCAAAAAAAGAGTTCCTTTACCGTCTTTCGCGCTCCAGCTACGAAAAGGAGTGGGGGAAGGACTACACCAAGCCCGGATTTGGGGCCCGGGTCCTGGCAATATTCTTGCGTTACATGCCGAGAATTGGTCCCTTCAAGGGGCTGGGCTTCAAGGATCCGACTCCGCAGACCGAGGACATGTATTTCAAGAGCATCAATGCGACCGTCGACCAATACCGGACCTTCCTGCACGCGGAGCGCGCTGATTCCCTTCAGCTTCCCAACACGGATCTCGACAGTGGTAAACCGACCAAGGCTGCGGAATACTCGCTAGCCGACGACACCTACGCAAAGTTGCTGGATCAGTTGGCGGACCGGAAGTTCGATCGCACGACTCCAGAGCTGCGCGACAACATTCTCGACTTTTATTCCGACCTCTCGGCTTCGATTAAGACGAAAAAGGACCAGGATGATTGGAAAGAGGTGCTGGCACAGCTGGAAAAACTGAAGTCGGCGACTCCGATTCCGGCGGTTGCGGGTAGCCCCACAAAGTGATCGGCTTACGTGTCAACGATCACACTGAAATGCAGAAGTAGTCCCAGCCAATAGCCAGGGTTTTGCGGGCGAAGGCCGCTTCGGCTTCGCTCTAAGGAACAGCCATCTCTTCATTTATAGAAAATGCTAAGCGCCGACCCGTACGGATACCAGTTCTGGGTTGCAGTGGGAGTTTTGCATGGATTTAACCGCGTCTTCCGCTGTAAATCTCCCCATGACCAGGGCCAGCTTGCGGTTGGTTGTCGTTTGGATGGGAAGCCGATCGATTCGCAGCACATACTGAGGAGCATGAGCGCCGCCGCGGTTCACTTTCACAACGAACTTGATGTTTTTCATTGTCCCTTTCTTCTCGCTGCCAACATGAATCTTGATCCGCTTGGGTTTGGCGTCGGAAAGATCCCCAGAGGTTCAACCGTGATGACTCAGACTTCCCCCAGAGCAATCGAAGAGGAGCCAGTTTTCAGATAGGCTAACTTGGTTCAGAAGAGCTGAAAGAGTAAGAATAAGAAAAGGTATTTGCTCAACTTCAATGCTAGGCTTGTGCGCTACCATTGTCAAGCGTCCCACCCTAGCCAATGCCCACGAACGTCAATAGTGAAGCTGCCTGGAACTACCACGAAGCTACCAAGCATTCCTACACCAGCGTCCGCACCAACCCGCATTTCCTGGACTTTGGCAACCAGCCCTTGCCGTTCAAGATTTACACCTCGCTGGAGCCATCGCGCATGCCAACCGAGGTGCGCCAAACTGGAGTCGCGGCCCTCTCTGCAATCGCCGGCAGCGTCTCCGCCCACACTCCCGTCCAGACTAATACCGCGCCAAATTTGGAGGCCGTAGCACAACTCCTGTACCTTTCCGGGGGCATCACGCGGCAGCGAAAATATTCGGGTGGCGAAATCTATTTCCGCGCCGCCGCCTGCACCGGAGCGCTCTACGAGGTTGAGCTCTATCTAGTTTGCGACGACCTCGCCAACCTTCAGGCCGGCGTCTATCACTTCGCCCCCGCCGAGTTCGGCCTGCGCCAGCTGCGCGCCGGAGACTATCGCAGCGTCTTGGTCGAGGCCACCGGCGGCGAACCTGCCATCGCTCACGCGCCGCTCACCATCATCTGCACTTGCACCTACTGGCGCAATGCCTGGAAGTATCAGGCCCGCACCTACCGCCATTTTGGCTGGGACAACGGCACTCTGCTGGCCAACCTGCTGGCCGTCGCCACCGCCCTGGGCCTGCCCGCCAAAGTAGTGTGCGGGTTTGTGGACGCGACGGTAAACCGCCTGCTGGATGTAGATCCCCAGCGCGAGGTGGCCTTCTCGCTGGTGGCCTTGGGTCACGACTCCGGGCTTTCTGCGCAACCCGCTCCCCCTTCGCAAACCGCTCCCCAAGTGCTTGCAGATGTCTCCCCACTCGGGTTCGAAACTGTCCCACTCTCACGGGACGAGATTGACTATCCGCTCATGCGCGAAATGCACACCGCGTCTTCGCTCGATTCGGCCGCAGAGGTTGCAGCATGGCGCGGACGCACTCCCTTGGATCCCACTCGCATGACGAACCTTCCGCCGCCTGCCGGACCCATCGTTCAACTCACGCCCTTATCCGACGCGGAAATGCCCCGCGATCCCATCGAGCAGGTCATCCTGCGTCGCGGTTCCAGCCGCCAGTTTGCACGCACACCGATCAGCCTGACGCAGCTCTGCACCATGCTCGACCGGGCGACCGGCGGCATACCGGCGGACTTCCTCAATCCGTTCGGATCTCAACTCAACCATCTCTACCTGATTGTCCACGCCGTCGAAGGTCTCGATTCCGGAGCGTACGTCTTCCACCGCGACCGTAAAGTGCTCGAGTGCCTGAAGCAGGGAAATTTTCGCGACGAAGCCGGCTACCTCGGATTGGAGCAGCAGTTGCCTGCCGATGCCGCCGTGGATATTTTCTTCCTGGCAGACCTACGGCCGATTTTCGATCGCTTTGGAAACCGTGGCTATCGCGCCGTACAGCTTGAGGCCGGGATCCTCGGCGGCAAGCTGTACCTCGCAGCCTATGCCCAGCGTCTGGGAGCTACCGGTCTAACCTTTTACGACGACGAAGTGACTCGCTTCTTCTCCCCACATGCCGAAGGCAAAAGCGCCATCTTCCTGGTAGCCGTGGGCAAAAGCGTTAAACTTCGGCCATAGTTCAATCGCTAATGATCAATGATCGTCGTTCAATGATCGTCTCGTTCAATGATCGTGGTGGTCCTCGTCGTGGTGTTCGCGATCCCTGTCGTGGTCCTCATGATCCCAGTGGCCTTCATGCAACCTCCAGCCTTCACGATAGTAATCGTAGTGGGGATGAGACCAATACGCGCCCTCGTAGGGCGGACGGTCCCAACGCCCCGCCACCCAGCGGTAGTGATGCCCATTCGGGGCCCAATATCCTTCGACCCAGACGTAGCCAGGGCCCGGAATCGGCCCACGCGGCTCGTAACGCACCGGCGGTGGCGGGGTTCCGATGTACACCCCAATCTGTGCCGAAGCAGGGATGGTAAGAGCGATTGCGAACAGTACTCCGCGTAGCCAATTCAATTTCATTCTGGTTTCTCCCGTATGCTTGGTTTTAGGGTGCGGAATCCTTCCGACAAGTTGCCTTAATTCCCGTCAGAATCCCAAGCGTAGAAAGCCAATGAAAACGCGGGCTTTAGGGCCGCGCGACGCCTGATTCAAACCATTGCCCCTTAGATCCTCTTATTGGTAAAAGATCCTCTTATGGTAGAATGGTAGACGTATGTGGTAGAATGTCTGCATATGAGCCTGAACATCAAGAACAAAGATGCCCACAAACTCGCCCAGCAGCTGGCTCGGATTACCGGAGAGAGCATGACCGAAGCGGTCACCGAAGCGGTCCGAGAACGGCTCAAAAGGGTGCAGAACAAGGATCAACGTGCTGCCAAGCTCTCCGATCGACTGCTCGAAATCGGCCGGGACTGCTCCGCGCATCTCAAGGAACCGTACCGTTCGGCCGATCATGGCGACCTTCTCTACGACGAGAAAGGGCTGCCGAAATGATTCTGGACACTTCGGCCGTGATCGCCATTCTCCGCTTTGAAACGGAAGCGTCCGAGTTCGCCAAAATCATTGAGCGCGCCACGCAACGTCGTATTTCGGCCGTGAGCTATGTGGAAGCCGGAGCCGTGATTGATGGCAGCAAAGATCCGGTTGCCAGCCGCCGTTTTGATGAATTGATCGACGAAGCGCAAGTCGCGATTGAGCCGGTCACCGAAGCGCAAGCTCGCATCGCGCGTCAGGCCTATCGCGACTTCGGCAAAACGAGCGGCCACCCCGCCAAACTGAATTTTGGAGATTGCTTCTCCTATGCGCTGGCGAAAACCAAAGGAGAGCCGCTTCTGTTTAAAGGACAAGACTTCTCACAGACCGATGTGAAGTCGGCCCGGGCGTAAGTCCCGCGCTTAATCACATTCGCGTTCTCCCCTGCGAGTGTGGAACCGTTCTTCTGCGACGCGACTTAGTTCAGGCAACCGCAAATGCCGGGGCCGATACCTTCGCGCAGTGTGAGCAATCTTGCTCAGAATAACGTGCGCTGGCGTGTCATCGTCAGATTGGCGGAGATGAGGATACGGCTTAAGGAAGAATATCCTCAAGAGCACTTCGGCCACTTGCCCCAGAGCGGGGACCATCCCTACATGGGGAGAAAGAATGGTAGATCGCTTATGGAACGCGCTCTTCGTCGGTTGCGGGATCGTTTTCGTAGGCGGCTCGCCTCCATCACAGCCTCCGTCTCGAAGCTGTTTGCATCAATCACCCCAGCGGCTCCCGGTTTCGCATCGCAAAGGATGTGCCCGTTTTGTGGGCTAATCACGTCGCGGTCCAAAACCTCGTGCCTGGAATGCGGCAAGTCGCTCGCTCCGGCCGGTTGACAAGATAGAGGACTTTGCAGCAACGCTCATCTTGGAGACCCTCATCAGGAGCGAAGGAGATCAACAATGCTTTGGACAATTTTCGTTGTGCTTCTGATTCTGTGGCTTCTTGGTTTCAGCCTCCACGTGGCCGGCGGTCTGATTCACTTGCTGCTGGTGATTGCGCTCGTGGTGCTGGTCATTAACCTAGTGAGCGGCCGCCGTATGGTGTAGGCCGTCGTTTAGATTTCGAGGATCGAAATGAAAAAGCAGTACCTGCACCTCTCCGCTTATTCGTGTGACAAGTGCGCGGGCCCGGTCATAGCGGGCTCGATCGGAGTCCGCGAAAATGAAATATCGAAAGAGACCGACATTCGGCAGGTGGGAGCAATCTGCCTGACCTGCGGCCAGCGGCAAAGCAAAGCAAGCGGTCCAGGCCTCACCCGCTCCTTTCCACCCATGCTATGGGAGTTCACCAAAGCGATGGGTGCGAGGGCTGCCGCGGTCACATAGTTAGAGGCTGCGTTAGAGGCTGCTTGCGACTCGCGTCCGGTTTCAAGACGCTCGCGAACGCGCGCCGGCAATGCTCAACGCGATCCCACCCGCGATCAGCACGACACTGATGGTGGGCGAAACATGCTCGCTGTGACTGGTCTCAACGCCGAGTTTCGCGTCTCCAATCTTAATACCTTGCGTCTCGGTGTGGGGGATGGGCACGACTAGGGATGCGATACCGAGCGCAACCAGGAGCAGGCCTGCAAACAGCAGAATCTTCATATCGAGTCCTTCAGTTATTGCAAAATGTTATTGCGAAATCGCGCTGCCGCGAGCAGCCTAGTCGTGCAGAACGACACCAAGCAGCGAGCTGTGGACCTGCAACCCGCCTTCCGGACCGCCGGAGTAATCGACAAAACCCAGTTTCCTGAACCGGTTCATGAAAAAGCTTACCCGCGAACGAGTCGTCCCCACCATTTCGGCCAAACTCTCCTGACTGATTTTGGGGACCACCGTCTCGGGCACGCCATCCTTGCCAAAATGAGCGAGCAGAAGAAGGACTCGAGCCAGCCGCTTTTCGCTGGAATTAAACAGCTGGTCGACCAAATCCTCTTCATAACGGATATTCCGCGCCAGCAAATACGCCACGAAAAGATCGGAAAACAAGTGTTCGCGGTGCAACGCACTCACCATCGCCTTTTTGTCGATCCGCAGAATTCCACAATCCGTCATTGCAGCCGCGGATCCCATGCGCTGAGCCTGACCTGCCAGCGCACCCTCGCCAAAGAAGTCTCCCTCACTTAATACCCCGATAGTCGCTTCCCGGCCGGTCTTGGAAACCACGGTGAGCTTCACTTTGCCACTTTGGATATAGAAGACCGCGTCCGCCGGATCCCCTTGCGCGAAGACTCCCTGCTTTTTGGCAAAATTCAGGTTCGTCCTGCCCTCGCCAATCGTTGCGAGGAAGGTGTTGGGATTGAACTCGCGACCCTTTTTATTCGTCCGCGTGGTGGAACTCATCACCTGTAATCTTAATCCAAAGAGGTGTTAATTTTCCTCAAGAATTTGTGACGCATACTGCCAGCTGAATCTGATTGGGATTCTGAAAGTGAGCCGTTTTGCACAGTACTTCGACAGAAAATAGACGAACCTTGAGGCAGTAAGTAGCAACAGGCCGCTCGCGAGGAGTCTTTCATGCCCCACGACGTTCAAGTCGGCGACGTTCCAGTCGGCGACGTTCAAGTCGGCACCATCCTGATGTCGCAATGGCCGCCGCTCTTTGGGCTGGAAAGTGAGTCCTACTCGGGCCACTGGAGCGTGGTCAAGGCACTCGATGGTTTCGCTCTTGATCGAAAGATAAGATTCGCGCCGCGGGATGGAATTTCTTTTTTATCGCGTCGGAAGTGAAAGTGATGTTTCTTGGCTCGCTTGGAGCAAAGAAGATCGAGCACGCATTGCATCGAATCTTGGACAAGGTAAGCCGGCAGCACTTCAATGGTCTCGAAGTAACCGGAATCGTTGCTAAGCGTTTTCTGGGCCTGCCCTATACCATCGTTTCGGCACACTCACGCCATGTTCAACAAAGCTGCTATTTGGATTCCGCCGGGGCCCGGCAATCGTCCCAGCAGGATGCAGCAGGCGCCAGAGGTTGAACAAACCAGTATGCAGACCAGTTACTTGTTCTCAGCCGCCAGGCGCCGGGCGGGATGCGGCTCCGTGCGCGGCAGTCCCGTGTTAAGCTCGCATTTCTCTCGCGGCCTGGCGCCACAAGTGGGGCAACGAACTGCCAAGGGTTGCTGCTTCTCGGCTTTCATGACTCCATAATGCAGTACCGTCCGCTGACAATACTGGTCAATTGTGACCAAAGTGCGCTCAACTCAGCATTCTTTTGTGGTGTAGGGGCCTGGTAGCGTCCAATTACCACAAGTATCGGGTCCATCAGCAGGTATCGCTTCCATAAAAATGCGCGTCTAATGAATGTATGGGAGAGATGATGTCGATCTTCGACGAGCAATACCGGGTTGTCGCCATCGAAGATGACCGCCTGGTCATCCGAGGGACTCTAAGCGGCGATGTGCTGACCATCATCAACCCCGAACCTGAGACTCCTCTTACAAAAGAAGACTATCCGCTTGGAAAATTGATCGCTCTGACCGACCCGTCACAAACCCCGCTGAATTAAAAGCGCCGACTCCCGGAGTCCGAGAATCCAGCCCCGGAGGGGCGCCCAATCTTAGCCCAGCGCTTCAGCGCCGGAAAAGTGAAGAAATGGATTCCAGTCCCGGAGGGACGGCCGAGCTCTCGCTCGCACTCTTATAGCCGCCGAGGTGCTCAGTCCCCGCCTCATAACGAGACCCGTCTCATGAGAGAGGCCCGAAGCGTTCCTCGCTCGCACTGTTTTCGATCCGCCACGCTTTCTGCAATAACGGGGTGCCCGTGACCCGCTGAAAAGGTTGGCAGCCCGGCAGGGATTCGAACCCCGATACGCAGCTCCAGAGGCTGCAGTCCTACCGTTGAACGACCGGGCTGTGCCAGAATTCTAAATCATTTTGCGGTGACCGCAAAACCGATGCCGCCTCGCGTTTGGTGGAGCGACGGGCGTCTCGCCCGTCCGGCAGTTTGGTGGCCGGGCGAGAACGCCCGGCTCTCCACCACTAACCAATCGCCCCAGACCCGAGTTAGAATCTGCGCTAGGAGTTGCCATGCCCAGCAGTGGAACTTTTTCAGGAACTATCCCAATCGACGCCGACTACGCCGAGATGGCGCGCCGTCCACTTGAGGCCGAGCAGTGCGCTCTAATTGTCGTCGATATGCAGGAGAAACTGCTGCCGCCCATCTGGGAAAAAGAACGGCTGGTGCGAAACGTCCAGCTGCTGACTCGCCTCGCTGGAATCCTCAAGATCCCGGCGCTCGTGACCACACAATACGCGAAGGGCTTGGGCAACACCGTGCCGGAGATTGTGTCGATGTTGCCGGACACTCCGCCCATCGATAAGCTGATGTTTTCCTGTTTCGGCAGCGATGTGTTCTGCTCACTACTGAAACGCCTGCCGGGGCAACGGACGACCGTACTGCTCTGCGGCATGGAAACACACATCTGCGTAATGCAGACCGCGCTGGGGGCGCTCCGCGACGGTTATCTGGTGCATGTGGCTGCGGATGCCATCAGCTCACGAACAGAATTAAACTGGCGGATCGGACTCGATCGCATGCGCGCCGCCGGCGCCATTGTTTCTTCGACCGAAATGATGATCTACGAACTGTTGCGCTCATCAGGCGCCCCCGCGTTTCGAGAGATGCTGCCGTATCTGAAGGGCTAAGAGTCGTTGGTCGATGGTCGTTAGTCGTTCGCGGGCTTGCCAACGACTAACGACCATCGACCAACGACCGCCAAGCAACGACTGCCTCTGCCCCGCGTTACCCGGCCCCTTCCTCTTTCCGCTTTACCCGCACCACCGTAATCTTCGAAAACCCCTCCTCGAACGTCGGAGCCTTCAACTTGCCCGCCATCTTGCGCATGATATCTTCCGGGACCGCGCGTCCACGCCGCTGGTGGCGCTCCATGCAAACCTCCAGCGGGACATCGAAAAACACGCCCTGCACATCGTAGCCGTAATCCTTCGCCAGCTTGATCCAGCTGCTGCGGTCGTGGGGAGTAAGGTTGGTCGCATCCACGTAGTTCATCGGACGGCGGGCAACCAGCCTCGCCTTCAGCATCGACCGCAGGTTCGAAAACACCAGATCTTGAAAGCGCTGCTCCTGCGCGTCATCAAAAAGAAGTTCACGCAGCAGGTCGCTCGAAAGCGGATGAATATTGTGCCGCTTGAACCACGAACTCTTGCCCGATCCCGGCAACCCGATCGCCAGAACCACCGTTCCCTTGCTGGGGCGCACGGGAGCCGGCACAGCCTGATCCGGCGACTTCCCGGCAACCACTGGTTTCGCGGAGGATGCTTCTGCTGCGGATGCTCCTGCCGCAGAAGTTTCTGCGGCGACCGCGGGTGCGGCTGTAGCAACTCCCGGCCGCGAACGGCCTCCGCCACGACCTCCGCGACTGCGACGGCGGCGCGCCGTTCGTGGTCTCGGTTCACCCGCCGCAGATGCTGGGGATGATGCCGCGGCGGCTGCCGAGACAGGTTCAGGAGCGATTGCCGGCTCAGGTTCCGCTTTCGACGGGCGGCGGGGCGATTCAACCACCGGAGCCGCTACTGGAGCGGCGGGCGGCGCGTCCGGCTCATTATCGTAGAACCTCGGCTGCAAAGGCTCGGGCGCGTTGGTTGCTTCTTTGGCGGAGCCTTCTCCGGGCTTCTTGCGGCGCTTCAAGCGCTCGGTCATCCATTTACGCATATAGCTGCTTGTAGCACACTGGCGCACGATGGAGCAATCTGCGCCCCGTGGCAGCCAGGATACCCGGCGACTGCGGGCAATGATTCAACGCCTCAATGATTCAATGTCTCAATGCCTCCATGATTCAATACAATAAATCCATGAATCCAACGCATCCCGCAACTCTCCCGGTTGCCGCCGGACAACTTCCCGCCGTCCCCCTGACGGTCGAAGGCTACGCCACGCTTCATCAGATGATGCGCTTCCGCCGGACCGCATGGCGCGCCCTTCCTGAGAAAGACCGTCGTGAGATCGCGAACGAAGCCGCGAAATTGCTGACCGAGATGGAAGGCAAGACCGACGGCCAGTCTGCCCTGTTCTCCTTGCTCGGACACAAAGGCGACCTGATGCTGGTCCACTTCCGCGAAACCTTCGACCAGCTCAATCAGGCGGAGCTCGACCTGGCGCGGCTTCGACTCAATGACTTCCTCGAGCCTGCGACTTCGTACTTGTCGGTGATTGAGCTGGGCCTGTACGAGTCGTCGCTAAAAACCTACAAGGCGCTCGCCGATCGCGGCGTGGAACCGCACTCGGACGAATGGAGAAAATCGATCCAGGAAACCATCGCACGCCAGAAAGAAGCGATGAAGCCGCGCCTCTTTCCATCAATGCCGCCGAATCGCTACATCTGTTTTTATCCTATGGACCGCCGGCGCGGTGAAGACAAAAACTGGTACACGCTTCCCATGGAGGAGCGCCAGCGCCAGATGAACGAACACGGTATGGTCGGACGCCGCTATGCCGGAGATGTGAAGCAGATCATCACCGGCTCCATCGGCTTCGACGACTGGGAGTGGGGTGTCGACCTCTTCGCCGACGATCCCCTCGTTTTCAAGAAGCTGATCTACGAGATGCGCTTCGACCATGTCAGCGCCGTCTACGCCCTATTCGGAACTTTCTACATAGGATTGCGCTGTCCAGCCAACCGGCTGTTCGACTTACTGGAAGGAAATTTACCGCAGCACGCATAGCCCTTCGACAACTAGAGCCAGGAAGGTGCACAAAAGAAAAACCAGATTTCCCCTGTGTATCCCCCGTGACCTCTGTGGTAAAGAACTTCTTGAACCATATACGGCACTGGGGTACGCAGTGGAAACGAACGATTCAACTTTTCCGGAATCGAAACTCGTGCCGCTTCATATCCACCTTCGCCCCGCGAAACGTCACACCTTCCATGCGCAGACGGAATCTTTGTTCAGCGGCATTTTCTCCACATAACTTGATAGCGCCGCCAGAGCCGACCACGCGATGCCAGGGCAATCCGGGAACCTGTTGCAGGATTCGCACAACCTGCCGCGCCGCGCCAGCCCAGCCCGCAGCCTTAGCCACAGCTCCGTAACTCGACACCATCCCCGCCGGCAAGCCACGAATGCAGCGCAGAACGCGAGCGCGCTTATCCTCGAGGGTGCTTCTTCCCGACTTGGCCTTCTCAGACTTGGATTGAGATCGTCGTTTCACGGATGAACATGTACGCAAAATCATGACTAACTGGGTGCACTAATACAAATTTTTACACAATCCCATAAAACCTGCGCTTACGATAAGCGCATCCCATGATCTTGCCCACCACCAAAACTGCCTTTTGGAGAAGAATATGTTTCGCTTATTGAAAGCCCTTCCCCTTACGTTGGCCCTCGCCGCCTTGAGCTTCTTTGCCGCCAGCTGTGGCTCCGGTAGTTCAGCACAGGCTCGTTTCGTTAATGCCATCCAGAACACCGCCGTCTATGGTAACGGGCTGGATGTCGACGTCAACGGAACGAAGAAGTTTGGCCCGGTTACATTCCCCAACGCTTCCGCATCAAGCTATACGAGCGTAGCTTCCGGTAACGACACGATCTTAGGGCTTCAAACCGGCACTACCACCCAGGTCTTCAGTGACACCGCTAACTTGAGCAGTGGGAAGCAGTACACCCTGGTTGCAACTGGATTTGCCAATGGCAGCGGGGGCAACGTTGTCTTCTTGTCTATACCTGACACCAACACCGCGCCGGCATCGGGCAACGTGGAATTCCGCGTCATCCACGCATCGCCCAGCGGACCCTCCGCCGTGGATGTCTATATCGAGCAGACCCCATTCAACGGCAACCTCACGTCCCCCGCGATCTCTGCCCTTCCCTACACGCAGGCGAGCAGCTACGTAACTCTTCCCTGGAATTCCGATGGCAGTGGCTGGACGATCATCGTTACAGCAGCTGGGAGCACGACCCCATACAATAGCTTTAACTTCAATACCGGAAATATCGGTGGCCAATCCACGACGGCGATTCGCACCCTGGTGCTGACGGACGTCCAGAATGGCAGTCAAATGAGCACGACCCCGCTCGTGTTGACTGACCTCAACTAATCGCGGGCGAACCGTCTCCGTCCAACCGGGAGTGTCACTGCAACCTTCAGGAAAAAGGAACCGGGCCTCGACGAGGCCCGGGGGGGCCACCTAAGCCGCATCCTTCTTAAATGACTGCGCCGCCACCTCTTCGTCGTCGAACACTTCAAAAATAGTAAGCAGCTTGGTGACCTGGAGCAGATCACCTACACGCTGGCTCAGCCTCGCCAGTTTGACCGCGCCCCCCGCGCTGCGGGCGGTCGTGTAAAGCGAAACCAGCGTTCCGAGCCCGCCGCTGTCGATGTAATTCACTTCGTGCAGATTCAGCACCACCTTCGGGCTCTGGACCAGCACTTTCTTAACGGTGTCGCGCAGGCTAGCCGATTCTTCGCCGAACACTAATCGACCGCTGCAATCCACCACCAGCACGCCATCCACCTGTCGGGTACTCATTCTCAGTTGCATAGCCGCTTCTTCTCCAATATTCGCAGTAAAACTCAATTCATGAGCCTACCCTTCCCGACTGCGCCGTGCAAGCGGTTCGCGCGCGTTCCTTAGTGATCCTTCGTGTCCTTGGTGGTTGATGAATTCAGGACTCCAGCAGCGCAAACTGCCCGCGCTCGAAACTGTATAATCAATGATTCCGATGAGCTACCAGGTCCTGGCGCGCAAATACCGGCCGCAGAAATTCTCCGACGTCATCGGCCAGGAGCACGTTACCCGCACCCTGCAAAATGCCATCGCGCAGGAGCGCATCGCGCACGGCTATATCTTCAGCGGCCATCGCGGAATCGGCAAGACGACGGTCGCACGCATCCTGGCAATGTCGCTGAACTGCCGCTCGAGTTCCGACAACAAGCCCGTCGCCGAACCCTGCGGCGTATGCGATTCCTGCATCGAGATTCGCGCCGGCAACGCCGTGGACGTGATTGAAATAGATGCGGCCACCAATCGCGGAATCGACGAAATCCGCGAGTTGCGCGAGGGCGCCCGCTACCGTCCAGCGCGCGATCGCTTCAAAATCTACATTCTCGACGAGGCCCACCAGATCACCGACGCGGCCTTCAACGCGCTCCTAAAAACGCTGGAGGAGCCTCCCAGTCACGTGATCTTCATGATGGCCACCACGCAGCCCGAGGATATTCCCCAGACCATCCGCTCGCGCTGCCAGCACTTCAGTTTTCGCGCGGTGAAGTTCGAAGACATCATGGGGCAACTCCGCGACATCGTGACGCAGGAGAAGATCCCCGCTGACGATGACGCTCTCGCCCTGCTCGCCGAAGCGGGCGACGGATCGTTGCGCGACGCGCTCTCCATCCTCGACCAGGCCATCGCCTCCACCTCAGACCACCTCACTCTCGATTCCGTTCGCAGCCTGATCGGTGCCGCCCCCGCAACGGCGCTCGAAACCGTAATGCAGGCGGTGGCCGACAGTTCGAGCGAGAAAATCCTGGTGCTGGTTGATGAACTGATCGGCGAAGGCCACAGTCCCACGCATTTCGCCCGCCAGTTGGTGCGCTTCCTGCGGAATGTCACGGTGGCGAAAATCGCGGGCAAGGACTCGGGGCTCCTGCAGGTTTCATCCGACGAACGCGCCCGCGTCAGCCGCATCGCCGAGTTGTTCAGCGAGGAAGACCTGACGCGGCATCTGCAGATCATGCTGCGCACCCACGGAGAACTCGGATACCGCCAGGAACAGCGCTTCCACCTTGAGTTGGGACTGCTGAAAATGGCGCACGCGCAACGTCTGCTGCCGCTCGAACAGTTGCTGAGCGATGCGGCGGCGTCCGGTTCTGGATCGGCGCGCACCACACCGAGGCCGGTTCTCGCTCCGCCTCCTGTCCCTTCTCATTCTTTCGCGTCGCCCGCCGAAGCCCGCCGCTCCGAGTCACCCACTTCGGCGCGATCAAATTCCGTGTCGCCGTTCGCGGCCGACTCCGCGCGCAAAGGCGCTCCCAAGGCGGAATCGTCCGGCGCAACAAGTGGATCGAGAGCCAACCTCGTCGTCATGGGATCGGCCGCTCCAGCGGTTGAAGAGTTATCGCCAGCGCCCGATCCGCAGCCATCCGGTCTTCCCGAAGCAGGGGCCGAAGTGAAGACCAATATAAGAACCGAAGTGAGGGCCGAGGCAAGAGCGGAGGCGAATGCCGAATCTCTTCGCGACGCCGTTCTGCACGCGCTGGCCAATCAGCAGATGCTCGTTTCCCTGTTGGAAAGCGCGGAGTGGAGACTGGATGGAAATGCGCTGATCGCAAAAGTGGCGGCGTCAAGCACGATGATAGAAATGTCATTCACAAACGAAGCGCGCCGCATAGCCACCGCCGCCGCCAGCAGCCTGGCCGGCAGGCCGATCAAGATGCTGGCCGAGACCGGTGGAGCGCCGCAGGCGGCGTTCGCGCCACGCCGGGCACCATCAAAATTGAGCGGAAGCGCGCGCAGCCGCGCCGAACAGGACCCTGTCGTGCAACGCATGCAAGAAAAATTCGGAGCCGAAATCCGCACCGTCATCGATTATCGGGAGAAAGGGTGAGACCAACTTGTACTTTGGTAATTTGTAATTTGTAATTGAAGGCCGACTCGGCATTGTTTGGTCTCAAATTACAAATTACAAATCACCAATTACAAATTTCCTTATGTCTGGTTTCAATTTGCAAGAACTCATGTCGCAAGCCAAGCAGCAGTACGAGACGCTGCAGAAAAAGATGGAGCAGACCGTGGTCGAGGCCTCGGCCGGCGGCGGCACCGTCACTGTCAAAATGGATGGCCGCAAGCAGGTGCTCGCCATCAAGATCGATCCCGACGCGGTAAAAGCCGGCGATGTAGAGATGCTGCAGGATCTAGTGATGGCCGCGCTGAACGAAGCCGGACGCAAGGTCGATCAGGCGATGCAATCAAGTGTCGGTGGAATGCTCGGCGGACTAGGAGGCATTTTGTAAGCAATCGGGTGATCGGGTCATCTGACCATCGGGCGATCGAAATTCAAAGACAGAAGCATTTGCACTTCACATCACCCGTGGCCCGATCACCCGATGACCCGATTGGTTTCCCTATGTCCAAGTTTGCCGAACCGATGACCAGGCTCATCGACGAACTCAAGAAGCTGCCGGGAATCGGCAACAAGAGCGCGCAACGGCTGGCCTTTCATATTCTGCGGTCGAGCGAAGACGACGCCGAAGCCCTCGCCTCTGCCGTCCGCGATGTCAAGGCCAAGCTGCGTTTGTGCACGATCTGCAACAACATCACCGACGTCGATCCCTGCGTATACTGCAGCAGTCCTACCCGGAATCAGAAACTCGTTTGCGTTGTGGAAGAACCGACCAACATTGCCGCAGTCGAAAAGACCCGGCATTTTAACGGCGTCTACCACGTGCTCCACGGATCGATTTCACCATTGCACGGCGTGGGGCCCGAACAGCTGCGCATCTCAAACCTGATCAGCCGGGTCGGCCGCGGCGAAATCGAAGAAGTGATCCTGGCCACCAATCCCACGGTCGAGGGCGAAGCCACCGCCACCTACCTGGCCCAGCAACTCAAGCGCCAGGGTCTCCGCGTAACCCGGATCGCCATGGGAATCCCGGTAGGCAGCGATATTGAATACACCGACGAAGTCACCATGCTCAAAGCCATGGAAGGCCGGCGGGAAATGTAGCGCCAGCTTTTCCGTGGCAGCGCAGCCTCTGCGCCTGCACCCGATACTGTGCAACATTTTGAAGCATCCTATTATGCCCAACTTTGGAACGGCCCTTCCAATCGGATAAACACGGTCCATTTAACTGTATTTATTTTCTGTGATTTACATAAATAATTGAAACCATTGCACGGAATTCTAAAACTGGCCTCACAGTTGCTATTTCGGTAACGTCTGCCTCGCTCCTGTTTGAGCCCTTGCCGGCGCGAGATGCACCCGCGGACGTGAACCGCGCCACTTTTGTTTGAGTCAGCGGCGCCAGGTTGCGATGTAACCGCATCTCAACCGACGCTCCGGAGACCGGGCCCAACCGCCCGGTTTCTTTTTTTGGTTGTCGGGATCCCGCTAGGTATCGAGTTCTCCCAAAATGGCTTGCTCCCCGTCTGCAGAGATGCGGCAAGTCGCTTCTCCACGGGAAATTAGACGTCGCATGAGGGACTGGGCATCTCAGTCGCCCGCCGTTCCCAGCAGAAATCCGTTGGCTTCCTCTTCCGCGGCAACCAGTCCTTCGGGCAGTGCGCCGCGGTTGTACTCCGCCATGCGATTCTTCCACTTCAGAAAGTCGGTGATGCTCTCCGGTTCAATGCGGATTTCCACCCGCCGCAAACTCGCCAGCAGAAGATTCATCTCATTCTGGAACCCGATCTCGGACCGCAAATTCTTGGCCGACGCCTTGACCCGCTCAATCTCGCGCCCCCAAACTTCCAGCAGCCCCCATCCCGTAGGAAGTTCCTCAGTCCGTATCAGACCGCGCGGCGCGAGGTAATACCGCTCACAGCCGACGCCCATCTCCGGCTTTTGCCGGAAGCGCTTGGCGCGATCGGCCAGGAAGTCGGCGCGCGACACCTTGCTTTCGACCAGTACCGAATGACACGCCTTTTTCCACCCAATCGCATCTGGCATCTCGCCACTGACGCACGCCTGCTCGCTGAGTACCAGTCCGCAGCGATACCGCCGCAACCACCGCACCGCCATCGAAACCAGTTTTGCATGAGTCACAAAAGAAGTTTGGAAGCATATCCTGGTTCTGAGAAGTGTCAGAGTAGCTTCTGCGCTGTTAGCTCTTGGCTCTTGGCTCCTACCTTCGAAAGCCTTTCAAGAATTGTCATCCTGAGCGAAGCGAAGGATCTGCTTTTTGCGGCAGACCGCAGCACACTCACTTGGATCGGAATGACGAACCTGTGAAATTCAGAGTTGAAGAACGCCTTCTCAGTTCCATGCTAGCTTCCAGCCACCAGCGCCGGTCCCGCCGAACTCCGCAAACTCCGCACCAGCACCGGCCGCCGCAGCACCGTTTCTAACAGATGTCGCGCCGCCGCGATTCCTACCGCCGAACCGTCCAGCGCCGAGTATCCCACCGCCCGCACCACCACGACGCGGTCCTGCAAACTAACCTCAAGCCGCGGAGAATCTTCGCCGCCGTCCTCGTGCCGCCCATGCGGCACATCCAGCGCATTTGCCAGACGCAACACCCCCGCCAACTCCATGGCAATCGGGCGATCCGGCAGCTCCAGCACCTGCAAGCTCTTTCCCCGCGGACGAGGCAGCGCCCCACGATGATAGCGCGCCACCACCGCCGCCATTTCCATCTCGCGCGCGCTCCAACCCAAAGGCCGCTGCATCCCGCGGATCATCCGGTACGATTTTTTCTGGTGCTTCTCCTCGCCCTTGGCTTTGCCGACGTCATGCATGAGCGCCGCCGCATGCAGCACCGCTCGCGAATCGTAATCCAGACTTAGCGCCCCAACGCTTCCCGCCGCAGCACCCGTCGCCACCAGCCCCGCATCCTTCAGCCCGTCGTACAAGAGAAGCGCCAGCTGGGCCACGCGCTGCGAATGCGAAAAATCAGGATCGAGATATCCCGCCCACACTCGCAGCCGGCTCATAGCCGCCGCGCGTAGTTGCGGACCCGCAGGCAACTCCGCTCGCCAGACGCGCCATAGCGACTGCCGGCCCATCATCTTCTCGCGATAGCGCTCGATCCTCTTGCCGCGCTCCACGTTCAACTTCTCCCGCCAGCGGCTACGACTCTCCGCATCGGGAAACGCCTGTATCTCGATGGCTGTCGCCCACAGCACATCCAGATCGTGCACCTCTCCCAACAGATCCTGAAGTTCTTTCAGATCGTCGCCCCACAACACATGCTGCCGCGGCAAAAAATTTTCCACCGTATAGCGGAAGCGTTTGATGCCAATGCGCAGCTGATGCAAAGCAACCTGCGACCGCGTCCGCAAAGCATGTTTGTGGAGACCATAAGCGGCAGTCCACTTTTCCAGCGCCAGATGCAGATATACCACGCTCCCCGGACGCACCCGTGCCGCGCGCCGCGGCAGGGCCCTCGCCCACTGTCGCCACTGCTTGCGATCAAACTGATTGAGATCTTTGAGCGCAAGCTGCTTGCACACAGCTTCGCGCACGTGGACATGATCGAGCAGCTTGACCGCTACCGGGTCATTGGAGGCGTTGGGATCATTGTCATTGGCGTCGCTCAACTTCTCGATCCACTCCTGCATCACCTGCATATCGCGCAACTCGCCGAGCGCCTGAAAAAGTTTTCTCCCCGCCTTCTTCATGTCCTTCCATGAGGGATCCGGATCGAGCGCTATCAATCCATCGGCCAGCGACCGGCAGCGCCGCAAAGCAACACGAAGATCATGCACCGGATCGGCCTCGAATCCCGCCGCCGCCCGATCACACTCCACCAGCACGCGCTCCATCCAGGCCCGCAGCCCAAGCTTCGGCTTGGGTCTAGCAGACTTGGATCCAGCGGGCGTGTTTCCAGCAGACGTGATTCTGGTAATGTTCGGATTCGCGGGCTTCAGACTGAGCTTCGAAACTGGACTGGCTCCCACCATAGCTCCTGTAGTTGACGGGAACCATTGTCGCCTCTTTGCTCCGATTCTTCTAGGGTGTAGAAAGCCGCCCCCACAAACGAAGTAGGGTGGCCCGACACGAACTAAGGGGGCCCGCTGGGTTTGGGCCACAAGCACAAGGAGGGAGGGCTGCGCCCCCTTTGTTCGTTTTCGGATTCGGGCAGACTGCAGCTAGATCTGCTTAGCGAGCGATAGCCCGTTACTTGCTACAGCTTTCGCTGACCATCTTCAGACTGGTGACAGTCAGGTCAGCGTATTCGGTTTTGCTGCCTGCATTCTCCACCTGTCCTTCTTTTTTCTCTTCTGCCTTCGTCTCATGGGTTGTGGAACCAGTGACGGTCACTTGGTGGCCGATGTGTTGATCCAACTTGACGCTGGTGCTGCGCAGTCCCCAAGTCTTCCCGTCTTCGCCCTTGATGGAAAACTCGCCGGCTTCGTCACCCTTTTGCAGACAACCGGTCACAATCTGTGACTTCTCCGCTTTTTTCTCCGGTGCGGCAGTCTGAGCAATCAGAGCGACCGGGCAAAGGCTCAAGCAAACAAGGGGAATTAACCAAAAAGCTAACTTTGCGATCTTCTGAGACATGTTTTGCCTCCTGATTTTCTTTCTACCTGATTTTCTTTCTAGACGAAGGGCGGACCTCACTCTACGGGAGTCCCGTCAGGCCGTCCATACAGGGAATAACGTATGGCAAGGTGCTGCGCGGAGAGGGCAGTTCTCGGGTCTCGGGTCTCGGGTCTCAGGTCTCAGCCACGCCTATCCACGTTGTTATCTTGAGCGGAGCGGGGACTTCACGAAGGGAAGTCCCTGCGCAGTCGAAAGCCCACTACACCCTTTTCGTGGGCAAGGACGCGTCAGAAATTCTCCAGCCGGTCGTCTTCTTGCCCGTTTATTCTGGAGGTAATAACCATTCAGGACCGGTGGCTACCCTCCCCCGGCTTGGAATCATAGAGTGAAAGGGTTGGAACTTCGCCCCCCGCCCGCTGCGGATGAATCGCAAGGTTATTATTCCCTTGACGGACTATTCCTTGTACGGAATACTTAAAACATGGCATGGGACGTTGAGTTCACCAGCCAGTTCGAGACTTGGTGGAACTCCTTGTCCCCAGATGAGCAAGTCGAAATCAGCGCCAAGGTTGAACTGTTGCAGGAGCGCGGCCCAACCCTGCCCCGCCCTCATGCGGACGTTATTTCCACTTCCCGCCACGCGAACATGAAGGAGTTGCGAGGCAAGGTAGAGGACCGGCACCCGAGAGTGCTCTACGCGTTTGATCCTCGCCGCGCGGCGCTGCTTTTGATCGGCGGCGACAAGACCGGCGATCCGAAGTGGTACAACAAGTCTGTGCCCATTGCCGACGCTTTGTTCGATCAACATCTAAAACAACTCGAACGGAAACGGCATAGGTAAGCAACGACGATAAGCAACACAACAGGGTCATCGACCCCGACCAGGAGAACTACGGTGCCCAAGAACTTCAATTCACTTCGCGCAAAGATGTCTCCCGCAGCCCAGAAACGTGCCCATCGTCTGGCAGCCAAATATCGCTCCGGCATGGCTCTCGACGAACTCCGCCAGGCGCTCGACATGACCCAAGTGCATCTTGCCAAAATTCTCCGAGTCAACCAGGCCGCCGTATCCAAGATCGAACGCCGCGCGGACATGTATGTAAGTACGCTCCACGATTTTGTCAAAGCCATGGGCGGAGAACTAAAAATCACCGCCAAGTTCCCCGAAGGAACCGTCGAGATCACTCAATTTGAGGCCGTAAAGAAAGCAGCCGCCGGCAAGGATTGAGCGGTCGGGGCTAAGATGACGCGGAGTTTTGGCCCCGCCCGCGGAGAATGGACCACCTACTGCAATAGTTGTGACAGCGGAAGGAGGCGCCACCCGCCAGACTCAACGCTCACCTCTATCGCTCGAATGCGGAAAGCCTTTTTGCCGCAGATTCGCAATCTGACTTCGCAAGTTTTCTGCGTGTTCACTTAACGCAGAATTTAGTTCCTCCATAGCACACACGAATTCTTCGGAACGGTCGGGCGCCGCAATCACTTTCGCACACAGGGCAGCAATTCGGTCTTTGATATCGATCTCCATTGGGGGAGGTAGGGGAAGGATGCCAAACAAATCCCGCCTCTGGAATACAGGAGAATATTCACCACCATCGAGTAGGTGCGATTACACCTTCGTGGGATTGATTTTGTGCGATCTTTCGGTAGCGGGGGCTGAAGCAGCGCATGGCTCGTTTCGAAACCGCGCGGTATGAAGGCGGGTTTGTTGAGGGTGTAGGCGTCCTTCGACTCCGCAGAGACTTCCCTTCGTGAAGTCTCTGCTGCGTTCAGGATGACAGCCTTGATAAGGGGCTGAGCTGCCTTACGTGCTCAGGACTTTCTCGCGCTCCTCGGCATCTTGGAGTTCCTCACCCGGCGACGTCGGCAGCGCAATTTCCAGCACTTCGTCGATGGTCTTGACGTAGTGGGGAGTTAATCCCGTCAACTGCTCGGGCGTCAGGTCTTCCTCGACGTTTGTTTTGTTGTCCGCAGGAAGGATTACATCATGCACACCGGCGCGTTTTGCGGCGAGCACTTTCTCCTTGATGCCGCCGACAGGAAGCACGTTGCCGCTCAGCGTGATCTCGCCCGTCATCGCCGTCAGGGGACGAACCTGCTTGCCCGACAACAACGAGACGAGAGCAGTCACGATGGTGACGCCCGCCGAAGGACCGTCTTTCGGGATCGCTCCCGCGGGCACGTGGATGTGGATGTCATGGTTGGCAAAAAATTCTTCGTCGATGCCCAACTGCTTCGCGTTCGAACGCACCCAGCTCAATCCGGCCTGCATCGACTCGCGCATCACGTCCTGAATCTGCCCAGTGATGGTCAAGCCCCCTTTGCCCTTCATCTGGTTGGCTTCGACAAACAACACGTCCCCGCCCGACGGCGTCCACGCCAATCCGACGACCACGCCCGCGCGCTTGGTGCGCTCGGCAATTTCGCCTTCGCTGCGCACTTTGATGCCGCCGAGAAACTCCTGCACAACCTCTTTGGTGATGACCAGCTTCTCGCTCTTCCCTTCCGCCAACCGGCGCGCCTGCTTACGGCAGATGGTGCCGATGGTGCGTTCCAGATTCCGCACTCCCGCCTCGCGCGTGTAATGACGGATGATGTAGCTGACCGCCTGTTCCGGAAATTCGATCTGCTCCGCCGTGATTCCGTTTTCCTCGATCTGCCGTGGAATCAGGTACTGGAAGGCGATGTGAACCTTTTCTTCCTCGGTGTAACCCTGAAGCTCGATAATCTCCATGCGGTCTCGCAGCGGCTCGGCGATCGGATCGAGCATGTTCGCGGTGGTAATGAACAACACCTTGGAGAGATCGAACGTCACATCCAGATAGTTGTCGCGGAATGTCGCATTCTGCTCCGGATCGAGCGCTTCCAGCAGCGCCGACGCCGGATCGCCACGGAAATCGCGTCCGACCTTGTCAATTTCGTCGAGCATGAAGACCGGATCTTTCGTCTCCGCGCGGCGTATCCCCTGGATGATCTGACCGGGCAAGGCTCCGATGTAGGTGCGGCGATGGCCACGAATTTCCGCTTCGTCGTGCACTCCGCCGAGCGACAGACGCGTGAACTTGCGTCCGAGAGCGCGAGCAATGGATTTGCCCAGCGAAGTTTTGCCCACGCCCGGAGGCCCGACGAAACACAGAATCGGTCCTTTCATGTTGGGTTTCAAACGCCGCACCGAAAGGTAGTCGAGTATGCGGTCTTTTACCTTCTGCAAGTCGTAGTGGTCGGCGTCGAGAATCTCTTTCGCCTTCGGGATTTCAATTTCTCCACCCGAAGTCTTTGCCCAGGGCAGCACGGCCAGCCACTCGATATAGTTTCGCGTGACCGAATAGTCCGCCGCCATCGGCGACATGCGCGCCAGTCGCCCCAGTTCCTTCAGCGCTTCTTTCTTCACTTCGTCAGGCATGCCCGCGGATTCGATCTTTTGCTTCAGTTCTTCCGTATCACGCTGGCCTTCGTCTTGCTCGCCCAGTTCTTTTTGGATCGCCTTCATCTGCTCGCGCAAGTAGTACTCGCGCTGCGTCTGCTGCACACGATCCTGCACTTCCGACTGGATCTTATTCCGCAGTTGCTGCACTTCCAATTCCTTGGCCAGATGCTGATTGATTTTTCCCAGCCGCACCCGGACGTCGCTCGTCTCCAGCGTCTCCTGCTTGTCGGACGTCGACAGCGATGGCAGCGACGAGGCGATAAAGTCCACCAGCCGTCCCGGTTCTTCAATGTTCATCGCAACCGTCGAAAGCTCGTCAGAAAGGGTCGGCGAACCGGCCACGATCTGTTGGAACAAGGTCAGCACGTTGCGCTGGAGCGCTTCGACCTCGGAATCCTTTGGCGGAATTGTCTCCGGAATCGTGGTTACGCGCGCCCGCATGAACGGCGAGAGCTGCGCGAAATCTTCGAGCCGCACGCGCTCCAGTCCTTCGGCAAAAACAAATAGGCTCTGGTTCGGCATCTTGACCACTTTGTGCACCACCGCCAGCGTTCCAATGGAGTACAGATCAGTCGGCTGCGGCGTGTCCACGCGCGCCTCGCGCTGCGCTACGACGACAATGGTTTTGTCTTCCCCCAGCGAGTTGATCAGCTGCACGGAGCTTTCGCGCCCAACCGTCAGCGGAAGCACAGCATGGGGAAACAGCACCGTGTCGCGCACTGGCAGAATCGGCAGCGACCGCTCGGTGGTTTCGTAAGAAGTTTGGTCGGTAGAAGTAATAATAGGATCGCTCATGATTTGTCCTTGAGTGACTTTCACTCAACCTTGGATGACTCGAACTGGCAAAAAGATGCAAACCCACGTGCTAGGTTGTTGAATTCTAGACCTTTTCCAGCCTTTTGCAAGGCTCGGGAGGGTTTCAGCCCCACTCCGGTAACTGGGCTCGGGGCATGCTCCCTTTTGAGGTCCAAGCTACGCTCCCAAAGTACGCCGATCGGGATGGAGAGCGCAGTGCATCTCCTCACACCAGCTTGTGATGAAAGACGTGGCACCGCTTCCTCTCGACGCCTTCATCGGCTTTTCCTCCCGTGATCATGAATAATCATGAACCTCAAATGCACCGGCGCCGGGGCGCTGGCTACGAAGCACGGACGCCGGCTCACGCTTCCGGATAAATTCCCAGCACCTTCACCAAGTCGGAGACCTCGCTTAGATGCCGCAGGGCATTCCGTGAATCTTCGTCATCGCCGCGCAGCAGATCCACGAAGAATACGTATTCCCACGGACGCCCGCGCATGGGCCGCGACTCGATCTTGCTCAGACTGATGTCGCGCAGAGCGAACACGCTGAGCGCCTTGAACAACGCTCCTGGAATATTCTTCACGCTGAACGCCAGCGAAGTCTTATCCGCATTGTGATTGTCCGCCTGCGCCTTCCCCCGGCGGATCAGAAAGAAGCGAGTAAAGTTCTTCTTGTCGTCTTCGATGCCGGCCTTCAGGATTTTTCCGGCATACACTTTTCCGGCACGCCGGCTGGCAATGCCCGCCGCATCGCGCAAGCCCTCTGCGACAACATGCTTCACGCTTCCTGCCGTGTCGTAGAACGGCACCGGCTCCAGCCTCGGATTTTTCGCAAACAGGTCGCGGCACTGATCGAGCGCCACGGGATGCGAGAACACACGCCGGACGTCTCCAAGCTTGGTGCCCGGCAGCGCGATCAGGTTGTGCACAATGCGCAGGCGAAACTCGCGAACGATGTGAACGTCGCGGCCCAGCAACAAATCAAAATGTTCGGCGACCGAACCCGCCAAAGAGTTTTCAATCGGGATCACCGCGCCGTCCACCGTTCCCCGCTTGACCCGGTCGAAGACCTCGAGCGAACGCGCGCAGGGCACCACCTTCGCCCGCGGCAACATCGTTTCGGCCGCCTCGTGGCTGAAAGAACCGAGTTCTCCCTGGATAGCAATCTTCATCGTCAAACCATTCCCCGGTAGAGACGGGGCTTGCCCCGTCTTGCTAGCACCAGATCCCCACGCGGCAGGAGAGTTGATGTGGCGGCGAAATCATCCGACCGGCGACCGCGCCAGCTCCTTCGTCATCACCAGCGCGTCCATCTGACCGGAATAGTATCCCGCAAGCGTCTTTTCGACGAAGTATCCTTTCTGCTTGTAGAAGTGGATCGCGGCTGCATTATTCACCGGCGTCTCCAGGCCCACCGCGACCGCACCCGCGCGAAGTAATTGATCTTCCGCTGCTCGCAACAAAGCCGAGCCGACGCCCGCCCGCCGCGCCTCCGCAACGACATCGATGGTAATGATGTGCCCACTCTTGCGGCGAGTCTCCGCCACGATGAAACCTAGAATGCCGTTGCCCGGAATTCCACTGCCTTCCGCTTCGGCCACCAGAGTAAATGATCCGGGCCGGCGCATGTAGAACGCCATTTCCGGTCGCGAATACGCCAACTGCGGATCGAAGCACGCCTGGTCAATCCGCCACAGCGTGTCAAAATCGGCTTTCTCGAATTGCCGGATTCGGAACGGCACGCCGCCATTGTAGCGGGATTGTAACTGGAAAGAGTGGCCAACCATGCAAGCGGAGCGCAGAAGAGAAAATTAAATGTGCAAGAGCGCCTGCGACGTGCGGTCATTAGAATCGGAGTCATCATGTATAAGGCGCGCTGGATTCAGTTCAGTTTTATTGTAGTGACTTCACTCGCCCAATCGCAGTCATCCGAAACGACCGTCACGCCCCTTCCCACCGAAAGCTTTACCGAGCCTTGCCGCTATGAGATTACTTTTCCAGCGGGCCGCCGCGCCGTTCGAGCCGTTTGGGTCACCTTCGACCGTGGCCAGGACATTATGAAGTTCTATTCCGATCCTGATGTCGTCGCTTTTGCCCGGCGTCGTGATCTTGCCCTTATGATGCCGCACCAGTGCCCCGCCAAGAACGCTCCCGGCGGGCCAAGCGAGATGGACATGGATCCTTCGCATGGTATTGGCCGGGCACTCTTCACGGCATTGGACCAGTTCGCCCGCGAAACTGGCCATCCCGAACTCTCTTCGGCGAAGCTCATCCTGCTGGGCTTCTCGGGTACCGGCGCTCTCTTTGCTCACTTGGTCGGATACTCTCCGGATCGCGTTGTTGCTTCGATTCTTACCGATCCCGGCCACTTCGACCCGGTCGGTATCGACAACGTGCACTTGCCGTCCTCGGCGCTGGCCGTTCCGGAGCTCATTATGACGGGCGGCGCCGACAAGATATGCGGCACACAACGACCGTATGACTACTTCCGTCTATATCGGGACCGTGGAGCTCCGTGGGCGTTCCTCGTCCAAAACAAAACCCCACACTGCTGCATCATCAATACAAAATCCCTGATGCTCGCGTGGCTTGATCGGATCATCAAAATGCGCCAGCCGTCACCGACGAAACCCCTCCGCAGAATCGACGACAGCCGCGGGTGGGCGGGATTCGTTCGCACATGTCCATCGGATGTTCATGACGGCTGGGGCGCTCCGACATGGGATGTGTGCGACGCGAGTATCCAGCCAGTGGGACAGGCCACTCCGACCGGCAGGATTCCCGCCGGCTGGTTCCCATCTCATCATGTGGCAACTGAATGGCTGGAATTCATCAAACAACCGACGCACCCGACAACCTCGCTACCCTGAGGCCAACCGTCTACAGCCGTTTTTTTCCGTTTCCGCCTCTTGCGCAGTTGCATCTATAAGAAGTACGATTTCTGCCAAGAGGCACCTGCACCGTGGGGCGTTTCATTCTCATTGACGTGATTGTGGCCAGCACGCTCCTCGTCCTCTGGTATGCCTGGTTTATCCACTACAACCGGCGGCGGGCAGCCGACGTCCTCCAGTGGGTGCAGGCGGCATGCCTCGGAAAAGGCCGCGTCGCCGATCTGCGATGGCAGGCAAACAGCTCCCGGCTGAAGGCCACTCTTCACCTTTCCTCGCGCTGGTTTGAGGATGCCCATCTCACCATTCGCCTGTTGCCGCGCCCGCTCCCAGTGCAATGGGCTATGAGCCGCTGGCGCCAGCAGCAGGAAACGCTCACGTTCGAAGCCAACATGGGATTCCCCCCAGGCTTCCATCTCGACGTCATCCGTCATCGATGGTCGGGCCGCACTGGAGCGAAAGATTCGGGTGCGAAAGACCGAGGTTTGAAAGACGCAGGGTCGAAAGACTCGACCCGCACTCGCGCTTGGACCATCAGCCGCCCCGGCCCTGTCATTCTGACCACTAAGGAAGACTGGCCCGTCGAACTCAGTCCCGTGGTGAATGCGCTAGCTTCATGGCGCGACAAGAATTTTGTCGGCGTCCGCTTCAACTCCACCTCGCCGCACTTCACCGCCACGGTAGCGCTAGAAAACCTCTCCGATCAAAAGGCCGCAGCCGCCTTGCTCGGCCTCTTCCGCGAACTGGCAGCGAGTTCCTCCGCCAAACAGCACTAAAAGCGGTTGCCGCGGAAAAGTAGAATCTCCCATTCAGCAGCTGGTGAAGGTGGAATGGTGGCGCTGATTACTTTCTCTAATGACCGGCGGCGGTAGAGTGAACTTTTGGCTCATCGCTCTGGCGCGCCCGAATGTGTGCGGGCAACTCCCGTAGAGCGAATCCTGTGATTGCAGAGATGATGGAGCCTCCGATAGTCAGGCACAACGCACCGGCATAACGGGCAAACCATCCCGAGCCGGATGACGGCCCGGAGGCGTTGCTTGCTTGCCAAGCCAGGGCTAGCCCGTTGGGACGAGCTGACACGGAAAGCTCGCGCTCGCTGTTAGGAGAAAAATCTCCCGTAAGGCTGTCTTGCTGCGTGGAGCCGTCTTCCGACTTCACCTGCACACGGATCCGATGTGTCCCCGCCGATACCGGCACGATTTCAGAGAGGCGTCCATATACGGACCCCGGTATCAGGCCAAACTTCTTCTTTGTGGAACCTCTGAGCTTGCCGAAGTAGGCCAGGTCACCGTCGATCCACAAGGACAAATCTGCGCTGCGGAAGCCATGCTGCAACGTCAAGTGCAAGCTCGCATTTTTGCCGGACGAGGCGGTGTGCAGCGCCAACAGGACGGCAGCGACAAGAAAAAGACCGAGAATGATCCGCGCCTGGGCGGGCAGTCGGGCAAGCCACGCGCGACTTTGATCGTAACGCCGCGACGCTTGGGCGCGAATCCACGCTGTGCTTTCCCCATCCATAGGCTTCTTGATTTTGGGGCACGCGCGCGTTTGTCTCCAGTTACCAAGGTGTAGGAGCGATGGCGACGCACTCAAATGGCGCAATCAAATATCGATGCGTCTCTCGGTGTGGCGACCGGCATACCAACAGGGGCTGCAACCGAAGTGGGGAAACAGCGAATGGACACACGTTTCGGTCCCCGGTTCCCCGAGTTCATACTCGGTCTTTCCGTTCTTTTGATGGATGGCGTAAAGAGTATCGACCGTAATCTGCCCGAATTGCGGGCGACCGCGAGGAATCTGATAGCGCAGGGAGCAGTAGTCGCCCACATAAACCACCAGCAGCAGAGCCAGCATCGCGAATAACCCACGAAGAATCGCGCGTTTCATGGCGGCCCTCTCTATCCCGCTACTCCGGCTCCGCCACAAACCGATACCCCACTCCTCGCACCGTCTGCAAATGCTTCGGTTGTGAAGGATCCTCTTCGATGTACCGACGCAGCCGCACCACAAAATTATCGATGGCTCGCGTATCGGTGTCTTCGTGCAATCCCCAGACATCTTCCAAAATCGCCTTGCGCGAAACCACGCGACCTTCGCTCTTCACCAGATAACGAAGCAGCTCCGCCTCCATCACCGTCAGATGGATCGTATTTCCCAGCGTGCGCAATTCCAGTTCTTCGAAGTCAATCGTCTTGCCGCCAAAACTGAAGGTGTCGCCGCCCGTTCCCTGCTCGCCCTCCGGCGCGTGCCGCGTCTTGCCGAGGTCGTTGTCATTGTCATGGCCATGGTCATGGCCATCGCCTTTGCCCGCGCCCGCCCGGTCTTTCATCCACGCACTCCGCCGCAGCAGGCTCTCCAATCGAGCAATCAGAATCGCCAACTCAAACGGCTTCGGCAAATAATCGTCCGCGCCCGACGCGAATCCTTGCAGCACATCTTCCGCACGCCCGCGCGCGGTCAGCATCAGAATCGGTACATAGTTCTTCTTCTCGCGCAGCAGGGCCGCGACATCAAAGCCGCTTTTGCCGGGCAGCATCACGTCGAGAACGACTGCGTCGAAGCGTTCTTTTTTTTCGACCAGCCTCTCCAGAGCCGACTCGCCGTCCGCCGCAACTTCTACGGCGTGTCCTTCGGCCTGCAGGTTGAAGCGCAAGCCGTCTGCCAGGTGCGCCTCGTCCTCCACCACCAGCACCCGGCTCATGCCACTGTCACTTTCCGGGGCAATTCCAGGGTCACGGTGGTTCCTTTCCCTGCCCCTTCGCTCTCGGCGAATACCCGGCCGCCGTGCTTGCGCGCGATTGACCGCACGATGAACAGTCCCAGGCCGGTTCCCTTCACTTGCGAGAGCGAGCGCTGCGTCACCCGGTAAAACCGCTTGAAGACGCGTTTCAGTTCCTGCTCCGGAATCCCCACGCCCCGATCGCGCACCCGCAACACCACTCGCTTCTCATCGGGAGCGTCCAACTCCACCGAGATGTGCACGCCATCCGGCGAGTACTTCACTGCATTGTCGAGCAAGTTCGAAACCGCGGTCCGCAACTCTTCGGGATCGCCCGTGACCCGCGCTCCATCGCCGTTCTGCTCGCGGTATTCGAGATCGTCCGCCTGCAAATGATGACGCACCCGCGCCAGTTCCATGCACTCGCGTACCAGCGAGTTGAATTCCACCGGCAAGCGCTGCGATGGGCTTTTCTTCTGCGCCGCCTCACCCGCCTTCAACACCTGTTCGACGGTATGCAGCAAGCGCTCCGTATCGAGCAGCATCAACTCGTAGAACTGCCGCCTCTGCGCTTCTCCTACCTCGAGTCGCTGCAAAGTTTGAAGGTAGAGCCGGATGGACGCGATCGGCGTCTTCAATTCATGGGTAACCGCGTTGATGAAACTGTCGTGCTTCTCGTTGCGGCGAATTTCGCGGACAAGAAAAATCGTATTGAGGACGAGGCCGGCGACAATGGCGCCAAAAAAAATGATGCCGAGAAAAACTTTGATACCCTGGCGCCAGTTGAGGATGATCCAACCGCTGCCGACCGCGAACGCCACCGCCGCCAGGCAAACGCCCAGCGTAAGGAAGAAATAAATCGCTTTCTGCCGGCTGATGATCCGCACAGGGAGATTGTAGCGGGGCAGCTGTCAGGTGTCAGGTCGCCGCTGCAAGGTGTCGGGGGTCGGATGGAGATCTTCGCAGGTTGTTAGTGTAATGACGATGTTACGCCAACTATCCTCTTGCAATAGCGCCAGCTCCGCGGCTTTCATTGACTTGCCCTCACATCCGCCATAGCATGTTTGCGCATGATCGGCCAAACCATCTCGCATTACCGGGTCGTCGAGAAGCTCGGCTCTGGCGGGATGGGGGTGGTCTACAAGGCCGAGGACACCGAACTTGGCCGCCGCGTGGCGCTGAAGTTCTTGCCGGAGGAACTAGCCAAGGATCCGCAGGCGTTGGAACGATTCCGCCGCGAAGCGCGCGCCGCCTCCGCTCTGAACCACCCCAACATCTCCACCATCCATGAGATCGGACAGCACGATGGCCAGTCCTTCATCGTCATGGAGTTGCTGGAAGGCGCCACGCTGCAGAACCGCATCGCGGGAAAACCAGTTGCCATCGAGCAATCCCTGGAGTGGGCCATCCAACTATGCGACGCGTTGGAAGCGGCCCATGCCAGTAGCATCATCCATCGCGATATCAAGCCAGGGAACATTTTCATCACACAGCGGGGGCAGGCGAAGATTTTGGATTTCGGACTGGCCAAGAAATCTTCGGCGCAAAGCGTCGAGGGGATTGGCGGCACCAACACACCGACAGCCAGCCTGCCCGACGTACACCTGACGAGCCCAGGCACTGCCGTTGGAACCGTCGCTTACATGTCACCGGAGCAGGCTCGAGGCAAGGAAATCGACGCACGCTCTGACTTGTTTTCCTTTGGAGCTGTTTTGTACCAGATGGTCACCGGGAAGGCGCCGTTCGTGGGCGAGACTGTGGCGGTCATTTTCGACGGCATCCTCCGTGAGACTCCAACGCCTCCTTCCAGGCTAAATCCGGACGTCCCACCCGAACTGGAACGGATCATCGGCAAGGCGCTCGAGAAAGATCGCGAAGAGAGGTACCAGACCGCCAGAGACCTGCTGGTGGATCTGAAGCGGCTGCGGCGCCAACTTGTTTCGGGCTCGGCCAGCGGATCCGTGGCGCCAGCCACGACATCGCCGAGGATGGCTAAAGGCACAAAGCTGGCATGGGGTTTCGGATTGTCTGGAGCAACCGCGCTGGCCGCAATTCTGGCGGTGCTTGCGTTGCCTTCCATTCCGGATCCGAAGGTCGTACGCTTCAACAAGGTTACGAACACACCGGGATTCAAAGACTGCCCCTATTCCGCCAACAATCTCCTGTATTTCATCCAACGGGAAGATCCCAATGCACATGGCCTACTGATGCAGGTCTCCACAGCGGGAGGCGATCCTCTCCCCATTCCTAGTCCTCTAGGAGCGATCACTGTAATTGACATCTCGCCAAGTGCTTCCGAACTACTGGTGGTGCAGGACCGCAATGATGCATACGAGTTTCCCTTGTGGATCCTGCCCGTTCCCAGCGGCTCACCGCGGCGCGTTGGAGAGGTAGTTGCGCACGACGCCAGCTTCTCTCCCGATGGAGGAAGAATCGCCTATGCGAACGGGTATGACCTGTTTGAGGTAAAGAGGGATGGTTCTGGAGTCCGCAAAATAGTGTCGGCTTCTGAATCCGTGGATTCACCTGCGTGGTCGCGAGACGGAAGCCACTTGCGTTACCGGAAAGGAGCCTCCAACAGCCGAGGCGGAGCGCTTTGGGAAGTTGGTGCGGATGGTGGCAACCCCCATCCTTTGTTCTCGGGTGCCGGAGGCTTGTGCTGCGGAGCGTGGACTTCAGACGGCAGGTACTTTCTGTTTGCTTCGAGAGTCGCCGGCGAAGAAGGCATCTGGGCGGTGCGGGAAAAAACGGGCTGGCTGCAAAGAGCCAGCGGCAAACCCGTGTTGTTGTCTACAGGCCCGCTGAACTACATTTGCGCTATACGCAACAGGGCAGGAAAGCAGATCTTTGCGACCGGTGAACAGGCCCAGGCGGAATTGACCCGCTATGACGCAGCATCCGGACTGTTTGTTCCGTTTCTGGGAGGGGTACCGGCCGAGGATGTGAGTTTTTCGCGCGACGGGTGGTGGGTCGCGTATGTCACGTATCCTGAAGGCGAGTTGTGGCGCTCGAAGTTGGACGGTAGCCAGAAGCTCAAACTCGCCAGTGGGTTGCGAGCTTTACTAGTGGATTGGTCCCTCGATGGAAAGCGAATCAGTTTCGTCGCGAGACAGCCGACGGTCGCCCTCCACATTATTTCCGCAGACGGCGGTACGCCGGAGCCGCTTCCCATGGGCGATTCTCCGACCTTGGCCCACTCGTGGTCACCGGACGGAAATACCATGGTATTGGGAGAGTGGATCGGGACCAAGGCACCAGTGCTGAGGTTGCTCGACCTCAAAACAAGGCAGATTTCTATCGTGCCCGGATCGGAAGGTCTAATCTACCCGATCTGGTCACCCGATGGCCGTTACATTGCCGCCGAGGCCGATGGTGGACCCCGGAATGGCGCGTGGATTTATAACGTGTTCACTCATGAGTGGAAGAGATTACCTCTGGTGGAATCCAACTACTGGGCGTGGTCGCACGACAGCAAGTACATCTACTATGACGGCCCCTTCGGTGACCAGAGGGCTGTCATGCGCCTGCGCGTCGCCGACGGCCGGATCGAGAAGGTTGCCACTCTTACCGGCATCCGCCGGGCGACGGGAGCCTTTGGCGAATGGTTCGGATTGGGTCCGGGTGACGCCCCTCTGTTGTTGCGCAATACCGGCAACCAGCAGATCTATGCCCTCGACTGGGAAGCTCCGTAGATTGGTGTTGCAATCAGGCGATCACACGAAGAAGGCTCCCGACGCCGACCACTGTGGCCAGTTCGAGAGCCTTCTTAACCCCTGAAACCTAATCCCTGAGACCTTACCTTCAATCACCAGCCGCGACCATCACCTCAGCCGCCTTCACATCCCGCGTCAGGGCTGGCTTCGGCGGAAGCCGATCGAGATCGACCTTATAGACGTGCCGCGCCAGTCCGAGTTTCTTCAGCGCCCAGATGCCGTACCAGTTCATGTCGATTTCGTACCACTTCAAGCCATGCCGTGCGGAAACCGGATGCGCATGATGATTGTTGTGCCAGCCTTCGCCAAATGTCACGAGGGCCACCAGAAAGTTGTTGGTGGAAAGATCTTTGGTCGCGAAGCGCCGCGATCCCCACAGATGTGTGATTGAGTTCACCATCCATGTGGAGTGCAGTCCGACGACGACGCGCGCGAATACTCCCCACAACAGCCAGGGCAATCCGCCAATCGCAAACAGGATTACGCCCAGAATAATGTTTGAGGTCCAGTGATACTTGGTGAGCCAGACGTGGACTTTGTCCTTGGTCAGGTCGGGGACGTAACGGCCCAGGGTCGTCGTGTCGTGATGCATCGACTTGCCCATCAGGATCCATCCCATGTGCGACCACCACTTGCCATCGATCGGCGAGTGCGGATCGCCTTCGTCGTCAGAAAACTGATGATGAATCCGGTGCGTTGCCACCCAGAAAATCGGTCCGCCCTCGAGCGCGAGAGTCGCGCACCAGGTCAGGAAGTATTCCACCCACTTCGGCGTCCTGTATCCGCGATGCGTCAGGAGGCGGTGATAGCTCATCCCGATCCCGAGGCTGCCCGATACCCACCACAAGAAAATGGCGGCGAAAAATGCCGGCCAGGTAAAGAAAAATAATGCCGCAACTGCGCCCACATGAAACAGGCCCATGGCGATCGCGGTGCCCCAATTGAAGCCATCGCGGTTCGCGCGTTCTCTACGATTCGTGCCTTCTCCGGTTTCGCTCATTGCCTGGCTGGTTGCTTCGTTCATGGTCTCGCGCATCGTTACGCTCATCGTTTTTCTTCTCCGAACACCTGTCTTGCTGGGGTCTATTTAGACAATACCAAGAGTCGAGGAACTGCTTTGTAATACTTCTGTAATCCTCGCTCGTTAAAGGGGTTACGAGCGTAACGTGTTCAAGAGCAAAAGGCCTTGGAGGCCCTATCGCCGCGGCCAGCCTGCACGGTCAAATAGGTTCGGGAAGGAGTCGGGATCTGATGCTCAGCCCCTAAAGGGGCATGTGATTTCAGAGGGTCTACGTCATCGCCAAAGCGATGACCCGATACGAAGCCCGCCTCCCAGGCTGCATTTTTTCCGTGCACGTTTTTGGGTTGCGGAGTATTGTTGAGCGTTTCAACCGTGCTCCCGAACAGGAGGGGTGTGTTGAAAAATAAAGCTCCGCTGATCCTTCTTCTATTATTTTTTCTGGTGTTCGCGTTATGGGCGCAGAAGGATCAGCCCCCCGCAAAGACTCCCACCCCCGAGTCCAAGATTCCCCCCGAAGAGGCGGCCAAGGCAAATCCCGTCAAGCCCACCGCGGAGTCGCTCGCCAAGGGTAAGAAGATGTATGGCATCGACTGCGCGATGTGTCACGGAAACAGCGGCGACGGCAAGGGCGACATCGGGGGGGACTACAAAAACATCCCCGACTTCACTAATCCGGATGCGTTGAAAAATCGTACCGACGGCGAGCTCTTCTACGTCACGAGGAATGGCAAGGGCTCCGACATGCCGCCCGAGGACAACCGTGCCAAGAATGATGACATCTGGAACATGGTGAACTACATCAGATCGTTCGCTAAGAAGTAGCCGAGTTTTCAGAACTCAAACGCCACGCCCGCCGTCGGCACGATAGGCAGGCCCTGTCCGGTCACGACGTTGAATGTCCCATCCGGATTTTGTGCAGTGTAGAAATACCGGGGATTGTTGTGGTTGGTCAGGTTGAGCACCTCACCGTACAGAGCAAGCTTCCAGCGAGTGAATGCCCAATCCTTCTCAGCGCGTACATCGAGGCGCCGGTAGTCACCCTCTCGAATCGCGTTGCTGTTGCTTGGAACCGGAAACCCGGACCCAAACAGCCACTTCCCACTAAGGTGCACGGTGGGGCTGATCCGGTAGCTTGCGAAAACGTTTAACGTGTGGCGCTGGTCGTCCAAGGTAGGGAAGAACGGATTGTGACTGTAAACATAATTCTGGCGGGCATAGGTCAGGGTGTATCCGATCCAACCGGACAGTCGATTGGCGGTTCGGCTCTGGAGGACGATCTGCGCTCCTCGCGAGTAATCGCGCTCATAGCTCTGAAAGCCCCGTAACGAATAGCACGTTTTGGTTACTGGATTGTAACCTGAAGAATCGAGTGAATGATCGTCCTGCCGGTCAAACAACGTAACCTTTAAACGCGCGCTCTCCCCGATGCGTTGTTCCACGCCCGCAGTAAAATGGTTCGCCGTCTGCAAAAATTCTCTGCTCGCCGTGCAGCCCTGATACTGGAACTGAGGGCTGGCCGGAAAATCGAACTGGTTGTAACGCCCAACCCCGAACTGCAACTGAGTCGCGGAGGCAACCTGCAACGAAGCTGAAAGCTGCGGCGACACGGGATGGATATCGAATTGGTCGGCGGTATCCAGGCGCAGTCCGCCAACTACGTGAAGCCGGTTGCCAAAAAAGCTTGATGCTTCCTGGACATAAGCGTCGTTTTTCCAGCCCGCCCCACGGATGTAGCCGTGTCCTTCAACAGTGTCGTCGGGGTTGTAGAACGTGTGCACTCCGCTGTTGGTCACGCGGCGCGCCATCCATCCGCCCTCCAGCACGTGGTCTTTTTGCCAACTCCACACCAGGCTGTTTCCCACTACCCATTCCACATGGTGATCGCTCTCCAGCGACTGCCGATAGAGATTCGACAGCGACTCTGGTGACTGCAGGTACGCCACCCGCGTGTCGACTAACAAGTGTGGATTCACCGTCCAGCGCCAGCCCACGCGACCCATCATGAAATCGTTGGTCCCGCGTTTGACGCTATTCGGAGTCAGGTTGAGGTGCGGATTGATCAACTCGTAAAGCGTGTGCCCACCTACGCCATAGAAACTCAAAGTCTGGTTGGGCCGCAGGTCGTAAACGAGCTTCAGGTTGCCGTCGTAGAACGAGACGTCATCGGAGGTATCATTCAACCGGCTGCGGGTGAGGTAGCCCAGGTAGCTCTTGCGCGCGGAAGCCAGCCACGACCCTTTTCTCGACTTTCCCAGTTCCCCTTCCCCCAGCAGCTCCGTGTGAGCGAGTCCGATGGAAGCTCGGAAGATTGGCGCCGTACGGCTGCCATCGCGAGTCTGCAAGTCGAGTGCAGCTCCGACTGCGTCGCCATATTTTTCGGGATAGGCTGCCGGGAGCAGCTTGATATCCTCAAGGGTCTCGCTGGTAAGAATGCTCAGGGTCGCGCCTTCGGTGATATTGGTGCCGTGAAATGGCAACGGGACAAGGATCCCATCAATGTAAATACTGGTACTGTCGAAGGACGCGCCCATCACCGAAAACTGCGCGAAGAAATCGTTATTACCGGACGCTGAAACCCCCGGCAATGTCTGAATCGAGCGGAACGGGTCGTCGGCCAGCACCGTCGACGTTTCGCGAATCTCCGAACTGGTCAGGTTGATCTCATTGATCGCTGGCGAATCCGGCCCCTGGAATATGTCACCCTTCACTTCGACCTTTTCCGTGCGTCGGAAGTTGTCGGGAACGAGCGTTATATCGAATTCCTTGGCGGCTTCATCGACCGCGAGCGAGAAGTCAACCGTGATGAGCCGGTACCCAACCGCGTTTAGCCGCAAAGTGTATTGTCCGGGAGCCAGGCCCTTGATGACAAAGCTGCCATCTTTGGTGGTGATGGCCGTGGCCACGGCTTCGCGTTGCGCTTCGACGAGAACTGCGACCTGCACACGCGCCAGAGGTTCTCCCCGATCAACGCTGACTACCTTGCCCCGGATTTCGGCAGCGTGAAGGAAGGAAGAAGAAGGAAGGATCGAGGACACGACAAGAATGACCGCGGCCAGACGATCGCGCATTTACGCCCTCGAAACAGCGAAGTTTGGTGCCTACTGCGAAACACCACCCGCAAGAACGGCGGGAGTCAGGAAAATTGCACGATTCCGGCAACGAGACTTTCCGCTTCAGTCTACTTTGATGCCGCCTTCACTTCCACCCCGGCCCATTTTTCCAGCAGCGTGAGTGTCGAAGCATAGTCCAGATCCGCCTGCCCTTCCTCGGCGGCGACGTCGTAGACCTCTTCCACCGCCTCCAGTCCAGGCAGGCGCACCCGCGCTTCCTTGGCGGCATCAAGCGCCAGACGAATGTCTTTCAGCATCAACCGTAGAGGAAAATTCGGCGAGAAGTCGCGCTTCAGAATGAACGGGGCTTTGTACTCCACCACCCCCGAACGCACCATGGATGCCTGTATCAGAGGCAATAGCTTTTCCACATCGACGCCCAGCTTTGTCGCGAGCGCGAGCGCTTCGGCGAATCCTTCATAGATGAGCGCGATCTGCAGATTCATGACCAGCTTCGTGGCCTGTCCTTTGCTCGTCTCACCCATGTGAAACACCTGCTTGCCCATGGCCTGAAAAAGCGGCTGGAGTCGAGCGAGTACAGCTTCCTCGCCGCCCACCATGAAAATCAGTTGCCCCGCTTCAGCGGCAATCTTTGAGCCGGTCATCGGAGCGTCCACATAGTCAACGCCACGCGCCTTCACGCGTTCCGCAAAGCGTCGCGTGGCGGAGGGTGAAATCGTGCTCGAGTCCGCGATAATCATGCCCTCGGCCAGAACTTGATCTACGCCGCGTGGGCAAAACAGCAACTCATCGACCGCCTTCGTGTCGGAGACGCACATCCACACCACTTCCATGCCCTCTGCCGCATCCGCCGGAGACGCCGCGCTGCGTGCGCCTTCCACATCCTTACCGGCGGAGCGATTCCAGACCGCGACTTCGTGTCCGGCTTTGACCAGGTTGGCGGCCATCGACCGTCCCATAATTCCCATGCCAAGAAAAGCTACGCGCATCAGCGTCAGTCCTTTCCAAAGTCTAGCCAAACGCATTTCGCCTAAACTTTGGATTAGATATGACCAGCAAAGCGACGGTCAAGGCAAACGCAGGGAATTTTGCGTTTGACGGAAATGAAGGTTGGCAAAGGCAGGCCACAAATGGGGGCCGCTAAGCAGTGCTGGTACGGATCGCACCCCGATCCCGGCACGCTTCAGGTGAAAATCATTTCACCGTGTTGCGGAGGAGCGAGATGGGTGTACTATGGTCGCCGTCTTTGGAGTCCTGAGGGAGATCGAATTCAAGAGCTTTAGGAGGGTCCTCATGAAATCACAGCATCTTCTCGGCCTGTCCAGAATTACTGCGGCCTGTTTTCTCGTGATTTTTGTTTCGCTCACGCTGTCTCCGCTCGCCGCGCAAAACAGCCGTTCCAGCATGAAGAACTTTCAGCACGTCTTCATCATCATGATGGAGAACACGGGCTTCGACACGCTGATAGGGAACCCGAACGCGCCATTCACCAACGCCGCCGCTGCCAACTACGGTCTGGCAAACAACTACTTCGGCGTAACCCATCCCAGTCAGCCAAATTACATCGCCGCCACCTCCGGTTCGACGAACGGCGTCGCTGATGACAACGACACCACCATCAACGTCGCTAACATCGTGGATCAGCTCGAGGCCAACCGCAAAACCTGGAAGGCCTACATGCAGTCCTACTCGCTTTGCACCACTCCGCTTGATCACTCTTGCGGCAACCAGCTCTACGAACGCAAGCACAACCCCTTCATTTCTTATGAGGACGTGCAGAGCAACCCGGCGCGCGTGGCCAATATTGTCGACTTCGGCCAGTTTGCGACCGACCTGGCGAGCGGCAAAGTGGCCGACTACACCTGGATCAGTCCTGACCAATGTCATGACATGCACGGGCGGGCCTCCACTCCCGACGACCCATGCGATTTTTCTCAGGTGCAGGCGCTGATTGCCACGGGCGATGCCTTTCTTAGCAACACGGTCAGCGCCATCATGAATTCACAGGCCTGGACCGGCAACTCAGTCATCTTCATCGCGTGGGATGAATCCGACTTCACCGGCTCCGGCTTCAATGGGTTCGGGGACGACAGCGGTTGTTGCGACTCCGTACCCGGCCAAGGCGGCGGCCATGTCGTGACGATCACCATTTCTCACTCTGATCATTCGCCCCGTACCTCGAGCGTCGCCTACAACCACCAATCCATGCTGGCAACGATCGAGGATGGCTGGCAACTAGGCTGCCTGGCATTTACCTGCGATACCGCCAATGTGCCGCCGATGAGCGACCTGGTTGGCCCGCAAGAGTAACTTGGCAGCGATGTTCATGAGTGTCTGTCGAGGGTCCGGGCTTCTCGTGGTGCTTGTTCAACTGTGGTGTTCGACCCGAAACGTTCGTTTCTGACGCCTCGGATTCACCTTGAGCAGTTCCCAAGGAAACGACCGGTTCCCAAAAGAAACCGCCCGCCCCTTGTGTCGCCGCCAGCCTCCAGAGCATCTATACTTTGCTACAGACTTGAGAGTACAAAGCCGATAATGTAGCAATCGACGGCGTTTCCGTCGGACTGGCCGAACCGTACCGGGCCAATCATACCGGTCGAATCATAATAGGCGAATCATACTGGTCGAATCATACTGGTCGAACCATACTGGTCGAACCAATGTTGAAGTCCTCATTGAAAAATCCCGCATTACGCAAGCGCGCCGGCGACTTCACGCGCCTGGTGCGGCATTCCGTAGTCACGCCTCGGACCGGCAAGACCCACAAACCGCAGCTCGTTTCAAACGGCGAACTCGGCGTCACCTTCATCGGACACTCCAGCTTCTTCCTGCAAATTGGCGGACAGAACGTCGTCATCGATCCTAACTTTGCGCGCTGGCTGTTCGTTCTAAAGCGCCTGCGTCAACCTGGATTGAATCTGCGCGACCTGCCTCCGATGGATGTTGTCCTGGTGACGCACGCGCATTTCGATCACCTGCATCGCCAGTCACTGCGCACCATCGCGCGGCAAACCCGCCGCCAGACCGGAACCGCGCCCACGCTCGTCGTCCCCCATCATTTATTCGACCTGGTTTCCGATCTCGGCTTCGAACAAATCGTCGAACTTGAGTGGTGGAACACCTATCGCCACGGCACGCTCGACATCACGCACGTCCCGTCGCGACATTGGGGCGCGCGCATCCTCAAAGATTCGCACCGCGGCTATGGCGGCTACGTGCTGCGCAGCGGCAAACACTCCGTCTACCACGCCGGAGACACCGCCTACTTCGCCGGCTTTCGCGAAATCGGACGCCGCCTGTCGCCCGAACTCGCGCTGCTTCCCATCGGCGCTTACAATCCGCCCCAATTTCGCAATGTCCACACCAGTCCTGCCGACGCCACTCGCGCCTTTCTCGATCTAAATGCCCGCTGGATGGTGCCCATGCACTACGGAACATTCCGCCTGTCGCATGAGCCCATAGAAGAGCCTCTCCAGTTGTTGGAGCGTGAAGCGCTGAAGGCCGGCGTGAAAGACAAGGTGGTAGTACTGGAAGAGGGCGTCACGCGATTCTTCTGAGGCTGGCTTTCCCGAAGGCAACCCTTAACCGCCCCGGCGATTCCCACTCCGTAGTACTTGCGTTGTGCATTCCCCGGTGCTGGGCCACAATAATTCAAGGTTGGAGCAATCCAGTTGAAGACCGGCGAGCATCATGTGTCTCTCCATGTTTTAAGTTGCAAGATTCTACTGTGCTCATGCCCGCGAGTATCGCGGCGAACATTTCAAAGCGCAAGCATCTTCTTGTTCTCCCTTATCGTCGCCTGCCTGAGCGCCGCGCAGTCCATATCCGACAATACCGATACCATCCGCGGCATTGTGATCAACAGCGTGACGCATGAGCCGATCGCCCGCGCCCTGGTTTCTTCCCCCGACAATCGCTTCGCCACCCTGAGCAATAGTGAGGGCCGCTTTGAATTCACCTTGCCGAAGGTCGACTCCGCTCCTGAGGGCGTTTCGGGTTCGACCACTCCTGTCAGCGGCCAGATTCAGTCTGCTATTCCCAATCGTCCTTACATGCTGATGGCCCGTAAGCCAGGCTTCCTGGCCGATGCCTACAGCCAAGCGCAAAACCTTCAGAACGAAGCGATGAAGGACTTCACGCTCGCCCTCACACCCGAGAGTCTGATTGTCGGCACCGTCACTCTTCCCACGTCAGAACCGCCCGACAGCATCATGCTGCAAGTCTTCCGCCGGCAGGTGCAGGACGGTCGCGCCCGCTGGCTTCCAGTTGGAGGCGCTCAATCCACGTCTGACGGTCAATTTCGTTTCGCGGACCTTCCGGCTGGCACTTATAAGCTCTTGACTCACGAGTTACTCGACCACGACCCGCTCACCACTGATCCGCTTACCCTTCCTCCCCCCAATGTCCCGATCGGAAAGCTGTTCGGATACCCGCCTGTCTACTACCAGAGCGCACCCGATTTCGGATCTGCCGCCACAATTCAATTAGCGGCCGGACAGACGCAGACAGTCAACCTTTCATTGGTGAAACTGCCGTATTACCGTGTCAAAGTGCCAGTCATAAATGCGCCGGACAACGGAATCGCCGTCGGCGTGTACGCGCACGGACGGAAGGGGCCGGGATTTTCCCTCGGCTACAACAACAGTGACCATGCGATTGAAGGCATGTTGCCCGACGGAACCTATACCATCGAAGCATCGAGCTTCGGACCCAATGGCGTAACTGGGTTACAGACAATCGCCATCAAAGGTTCCGCAATCGATGGGCCAAGTATGACTCTCGTGTGCAATGCCTCGATCCCTGTTGTCGTTAAGGAAGAATTCACTTCTGCCGACAATGCCGGGTCGATGACCTGGAACATCAACGGTCGAAACGCAGTGATCAAGGGTCCGCGTCGCTATTTGAGCGTGACGCTCGAGCCCGCCGACGATTTTGGAGCAGGGCCACAGGTTTCTCTGCGCGACCCAAGGCGGGCTGACGACGCTTTGGTCATCGAGGGTGCGCCAGCGGGAAGCTACTGGGTGCGAGTCAATTCGTCGCGCGGCTACCGTGCCTCGATCCGTTCCGGCAATCTTGACCTGCTGCATCAGCCGCTGGTCGTCGGCGCGGGAGGGACAGCGTCTCCCATCGAGATCACGATGCGCGACGATACGGCGGAGATCAGCGGCACAGTCGAGGGAATTACGTCGCCCGCGCAGGGGCCGGTCAATGCGGGCGGGGCAGGCGCCGCAAGCGCCGACGCGCGAGACTGGACTTTTTATTCACCATCAGGTGGGCAGGCCGCGGCGCATATCTACTGCGTTCCGCTTGCGGAGAGCAGCGGGCAATTCACCGAGATTTGGGTGAGTCCGGATGGAAGTTTCGTTTCGCAGGGACTGGCTCCGGGCGCCTATCGCCTGCTTGCATTCGATCGGGAGCAACACGAGCTCGAATACCGGAATCCCGAAGCCCTGCGCACCTACGATTCGAAGGGACCCGTGGTTCGCGTGGTCGGCGGACAAAAGGAACACGTGCAGTTGCAGTTGATTTCCACGAGCATTTCGGCAGGCGTTTCGGAGAACGACCAATGATTCCTGTCTCTCGATCATGCCGACAGGCAATACTCACGGCGGCCTGTGCGCTCCTCTTCAGCTCCGCGCATGCGCAAACCGAGAACCCTCAGCGAACCCAGATTCCTTCCGGCCCCTACCGCATCGCCGGAACAGTCGTAAAACAGTCGTCAACGCGAAGACCGGTGGTTCGCTGGCGCGCTCCCGGGTCACCATCGCTGACGCCAAGAATCGACTGAGCATGCAATCCGTCGTCAGCGGCAACGACGGACGCTTCGAGTTCCATGTCCCCGCAGGCAAGTACTCGCTCGATGGCGCGAAACGCGGATTCATCACCGCTTCCTACAACCAGCATGACCAGTTCTCGACCGCGATCGTAACCGGCGCCGATCTCGATACCGAGAACCTTGCTCTACGCCTCGCGCCGAACGCCGTGCTCACCGGCAAGGTGCTCGATGAATTCCAGGACCCCGTCCGCCATGCGCAAATCATGGTGTATCGTGAGGACCATTTCCAGGGCGTGAGTCGCATCTCTAATTTTCGCGGCGCCATGACGGACGATCAGGGCCGCTACGAAGTGACGCCCCTCAACGAGGGAACGTACTTTGTCTCGGCAAAAGCTTCGCCCTGGTACGCGGTTCATCCAACTTCGACGGGCGAGGGCGCAACGAATCCGCCCTCACAGGTGGATCCATCACTCGACGTCGTCTACCCCATCACCTACTACGGGGACGCCACCGAGGCCGAGGATGCCGCTCCCATCCCGGTTCGCGGCGGGGATCGCCTAGAAGCCGACATCCACCTGAATCCCGTTCCCTCATTGCATCTCATCGTGCACGTTCCCGAAGACAGCACCCAAGGGATGAGCGTCCCGGTTCTGCAAAAACCCTCCTTCGACGGCCTGGAACAGGTCGAGAACAGCAATATTCAGAATGTCGCTCCTGGCGTGGTTGAGCTGACCGGAGTTGCCGCGGGCCGATATACAGTCCGGATGCGGGATTCCAGCGGCCAGCTGCAAGAGCCCACCGAAGTCAATCTCAACAGCGGCGGCGAACTCGACGTGTCCTCGGGGCGAACGGCGAGCAAGATCAAGGCGACGGTTCAGATCGAGGGCGCGGCGAGTCTTCCGTCGCAACTTCAGATTGGCCTGCGCAACGGCAAGGGCAGAGTCGACGCTACCCAAGTGGACGCCAAGGGCGAGGCCAATTTTGCGGACGTCATTCCAGGCAAGTATGACGTCGTGGCGGGCTCAGCTACGAACCGGTATTCGGTGGTTCGCATCGCCTCGGAAGCCGGAACCATTTCCGGACACGCCTTGACCGTGCCTCCCGGCGCATCGCTCACGATTGCGCTCTCGCTGGTCGGAGGTTCGGTCACCGTCGAAGGCTTCGCCAAGCGAACTGGAAAAGGTTCGTCCGGCGCGATGATCGTTCTGGTACCCGAAGATCCGGAAGCGAATCACGATCGCTTTCGCCGCGACCAAAGCGATCTCGACGGAAGTTTCAGCCTGCCCAATGTGATTCCCGGCTCCTACACCATCGTCGCAGTTGAAAACGGCTGGGATCTGGACTGGTCCGAGCCCGCCGTGCTCGCGCAATATCTCCAGCACGGGCAAACGATCGAAGTCGGAGATCGCTCCCCCACGCCGATGCACTTGGCCGATGCGGTGGAAGTGCAAGCGAAATAACAAACATTTCTTCTCAGTTTGTTCATTTCGGCCTGCGCATCCGGTGAAGTTGGTGAACACCCTTCGGATTTCGGATGATGGCCATTGAGCCGCGTCAGCCGCCCAGTTTCGAGCTTGCATTTGCGCGATACAACCGTCATCATGTCGCTGGCATAATTGTCGGCCGCATATTAGGGAGTCACCGAATGAAACGTTCCTTTGTAATCGCAATGATCATCGGGATTGCACTTTTTCTCGGCATGGCATCTTCCCAAGTTTCCGCTCAAACGCGCACCGAGTCCGTTTTTAACGGACACAGAATCATCTACCCTCAATCCAGCATTCCGCAGCCTGGCCGTCATCACACAAATTACTTCTTTGTCGACTCCGATGTCCCAAACCCGAACGGCCCCTCTCCCGGCGACGAGACGCCCGGATCCCTCGCCTGTGTATACAAGTTGGTGACCGGACCCACGGGTTGCCCAATCGCTACCAGCAAGAACCTGCCCACAGGTGGCTGGGGCGCGATTGCCATCGTCGATGCCGGTGACTACCCGACCGCAGCAGCCGATCTGCACGCCTTCTCCTCTTACTTTGGAATCCCAGACGCCAACCTCACCGTCAGATGGCCCGGCATCACGAAACCTCCCGTCTATGGGGAGTGGTTGGTCGAGGAGGCATTAGACATCGAGTGGGCCCACGCCATGGCGCCAAATGCCAAGCTCTACCTGGTTGAATCCAAGCAGGTCAATACCGACCCGACTTGGGCAGCGGTCAAACTCGCAGCAAGCCTGGTGGCCAAAGCTGGAGGCGGTGTCGTCAGCATGAGCTGGGGCGATCCGGAAGTTGCCCAGGAGATCAACTGGGACGCGTACTTCACCAAGCCAGGAGTGGTCTACTTCGCCGCCAGCGGTGATTCCGGTATAGGCGTCAGCATCTATCCCGGGGCGTCTCCTAACGTAGTCTCGGTCGGAGGCACACGTTTCAAACGCGACCTAAGCGGCAATTTTCTGAACGAGGTTTACTACACGGGCGGGGGCGGGGGTGACCTCGGTGACCTCAGTCCCTACGAGCCCAGACCGAGCTACCAGGACGGCGTTTCAGCCATCGTCGGCACTCATCGTGGATATCCCGATGTGGCTGCCGATTACTGCTGCGCAGCCATCTACCTCCAGGGCGGATGGTATTCGGTCGGCGGTACGAGCTGGGCCTCGCCGACCTTTGCGGGGATTGTGAATGCTGCCGGAAACAAACAGACGTCGAGCCGGAATGAGCTCACCTGGCTTTACAGCGAGTTAGCTAATCCAGCCGAGTACAAAGCCGATTTCAAAGACATCACCACGGGGGATTCGCGCTGCAAGATTGGCTTCGACCAATGCACCGGTATCGGCTCGCCGCGTACCTACGTCGGCAAGTAGATGAAGATCGTGTGGTGACGGGGCTCCGCCCCGGTGGACGGGCCAGAGGCCCGTCCCCACGGTGGATTTTCCTTGATGGCCATGGCAGACTCGGGCCACACCAACCGCCCCCCAAGGCCGTCGCTCCGATGTAACCCCCAGCGCCCGTTTGCATCCAACAAAACAGGCGCTTCAAATGTTATACTGCGCTCAGATGGGGTGGCCGGGTCCCTCCACGTCCCTGCCCGAGGATTTCGATACATGGCTGGTAGTTCTCGTCGTTCTCTCTTCCTGATTGTTTTCGTGCTTGCTACGTTCGGTCTACTGGGCATGCTGTTCGCGCAGAGAATCAGCCCGGCAGCCACGCCCAGCAGCGACTCCGATGTCCGCGATAGCTTGAAGCAGTTCACCGAGGTGTATGAAACGATCGAGCAGAACTATGCCGACCCGGTGAATGCCGACAAGGCAATTTATAACGGCGCCATCCCGAGCATGCTGCACCAGCTCGATCCGCACTCGAACTTTTTCGATCCGAAGTCTTACTCCGCTCTGCGCGAAGAACAGCGTGGCAAGTATTACGGCGTGGGCATGACGGTCGGCCCGCGCAATAATAAGGTTATCGTCATCGCTCCCTTCGTCGGCACACCGGCCTATCGCGCCGGCATCCGGCCGGGCGACATTATTGCCGCCATCGACGGCAAGCCCACTGACAACATGAGCACCTCCGATGTTGCCGATCTGCTCAAGGGACCGAAAGGCACTACTGTCCGCATCACGATGTTGCGCGAAGGCTCCGACAAGCCGCTCGAATTTGCCGTGATCCGCGACGAGATTCCGCGCTACAGCGTGGACCTGCATTTCATGATCAAGCCCGGCATCGGTTATATGCACGTTTCCGGATTCCAGGAAACGACCGAGCATGAAGTCGCCGAAGCTCTCGATCAGATGGG
>Ga0193751_1000244_pt1 | contig 47579 bp, 43 predicted proteins | sample L1c2metaG_FD_143050 | JGI IMG/M metagenome (GOLD analysis project Ga0193751, IMG submission 143050) | Soil microbial communities from a riparian zone of the East river system, Colorado, United States - L1c2 | ecosystem: Environmental > Terrestrial > Soil > Riparian zone | place: USA: East River...
CGGCGTGTGCGCTTGATTCGGGTGTGCGCTGCCCACGAAATGACTTCCACCATTGCAGCAGGGGTTTTACCTGCGACTCGTAAGGCTTCAGGCTCTTGTTGTCCAGGAACTCCATATTCTGGAAATCCTTGTCCCGCGCAACGCTGATGGTGTAAGGATGGGTATCCTGCATGACCAGGGGCGGGACAGTTTGCGGAACTTTGAGATCGCGAAAACCCGGGCTGTCGATGACCGCGACCAGTGCGTTCCAGTCGCTGTCGGAGAGTTGGCCCTCATAAATCTTGCGGTCGGTGTCGCGCCCTTGTTTGATGTCTGCCTTCTCCGTATGGAAACGGCGGTTGGCAAACACCAGAGTGCAATACTGCGGGGCGGACATAACACCAGGTTGAACTTCGTTGAGGAACATTTTGAGAGGGGCGTTACTCGGCGCTTGACCGGAGCCCGCGGTCGCTGTGAGCCCTAACACTAAGAGAAATGCAATTAATCGCATCATAATTATCCTACGTTCATCCTATGTTCATGGGCGCACAGTATTGCGGTTTCGAATCCTTGAAATCCGACTTGCTTTTCTTTTCAATGCCGTCGAACCATTTCATCAGAGGATTTAGTGTTTTTTGAAACGGTGCAGCATTGTCAAGGTAGGTATCCATTCCATTGGTTGCGCCACCAAATTCGCTCGCGCCCATTTTCAGGCGCTCCTTGATCGTGGTCAAGCGTTGCGGTTTCCCTGCATGATCAATCTGGGCATCCACGCTCTCAATCTCGCGGATCGTTGCGTTGTTGGGAATATCGGGCGGTTTCGGAGTGGTGAGTCTCTTGAGGTTATCGTCGTCGAGTATTGTCTTCAGGTGTTGGAAATCATCCGCCCCAAGAGTGCCTTCGGCCGTCTTGACTTTTGGTTTGCCCAAAGTCTGTTCGTCTCTTTTCTCGAAGACGTACTTGCCGTCGCTATGAACCGTGAGGCACGACAGCGAATTTGGATAGCTGGAAACGTCCCCAGATTTTCCATACGTAATGCCATTCATGCCCTGCGCGTGGACAACGTTCGTTTCCAGATTCAGATAAGCTTTCGAACGTTGCAAGCGAAGCAAGGGCGTTGAGGACTCCTGGCTCACTCCAATGTCTGCCAGCAGCAGGATTCCAAGTAGAGGTATAAGCGCGAGTAACTTGTCAAAACGGAGTGGCGCAACCATTTTGTTTCCTCCTGGCGGGATTCCTATTGTGCCTGCCATGGTACACCGGAATCGCGGTAAGATGCGATTGCTTTTTCCCAAACTCTTCCGGCGCAGGTCTCCAATTGTTCGAAGCTCCACTGTCTGCTCCTCCTGTGATAAAGTTCAGGGGATCGCATCACGTGTGGGAACTAATCTGAGGAGGATGACATGCGGAAATTTCTCTTGTTGTTACTTGCCGGAGCGTTGATTTTAATGGTGGCCTCGGTTTCATTTGCCGGCGATGCCCAGACCGTGAACGGCTGGGTCAGCGACTCGAAGTGCGGCGTTAAGGGAGCCAACGCGGGTGCGGAGGCTTGCACGAAGAAGTGCATCGCAGCCGGCGCCAACCCAGTCGTCGTTTCCGACACTGACCGGAAGGTTCTGGCGGTGGATAATCCTGATGCGCTCAAGGGTCACGAAGGACATCACGTTGCCGTGACCGGGCACGTCGACGGGGACAAGATTCACGTTGACAGCGTCAAGATGCTTTAGGCTAACGAGGGGATAGAGGTTCGGGTGGACGGGCGAGACGCCCGTCGCTCCACTTTAAAAACATAGGGCGGCCATCGGGGCCGCCCTATTTGCATCTACCGCACGTCTATCGCACTACGCCTTCCAGCGGTGAGCTGGCAGTCGCATAAAGTTTTCGCGGCATTCTTCCGGCCATGTATGCCTGCCGTCCCGCCAGCACGGCATGCTTCATCGCTTCCGCCATTAGCACCGGTTCTTGCGCGCCGGCGATGCCGGTGTTCATCAGCACAGCGTCGTAGCCGAGTTCCATGGCAATGGCGGCGTCGGAAGCTGTGCCCACGCCTGCGTCCACAATCAGCGGGACTCCGGTGATCAACTCGCGCAGGATTCGCAGGTTGGCGGCATTCTGAATGCCCAGGCCGCTGCCGATCGGCGCGCCCAATGGCATCACTGCCGATGCTCCGGCGTCCACCAGTCGTTTTGCGAACACGATGTCATCCGAGGTGTAGGCCAGCACCGTGAATCCTTCTTTCGCCAGCACGCTTGTGGCTTCGAGCGTCGCTTGCACATCCGGATACAGCGTCGCCTGGTCGCCAATCACTTCCAGCTTGATCCAGTCCGAGAGGCCGACCTCGCGCGCCAGTCGGGCGGTACGGATCGTGTCATCGGCTGTATAACAACCGGCGGTGTTCGGCAGCAGAAAATATTTATTGGGATCGATGTAATCGAGCAGAGACTCCTTGCTGCGGTCGAGATTCACGCGGCGCACGGCCACAGTCACCATGTCTGCGCCGCTGGCTTCGAGCGCGCGGGCGGTTTCCTGAAACGATTTGTATTTGCCAGTTCCAACGATCAAGCGGGAATGGAACTGCCTGCCAGCGATGGTGAATGAGTCCGTCATGAGCTTATTGTACGGCTCCGGCCGGGTCGGAGCTAGATAGTGGAGGGACGGGCGTCTCGCCCGTCGTTGGGCACCTCGTCGCTGGGCACTAGTTCTTGGGCAGCAACGTGGCCGGGCGGGGACGCCCGGCGCTCCACTGGTTCATCCTCCGGCCGTCTCTGCTTTCGCGTACATCTCATCAATCTGCGTTCGGTAGCGCTCCTCAATACCGCGTCGCCGCACCTTGAACGTGTGCGTCAGGGTTCCATCCGCCGCCGAGAGTTCTTCCGGTACTAACAACACACGTTTCAGTCTTTCGAAGCGCGCCAGGTTCTGGTTCAGGTCTTCTATGATGCCTTCATACAGCGCCTGCACCCTGGCATTCGCGACGAGTTCTTCTCGCGAGGCAAAGTCAACATCGTTCTCCCGTGCCCAATCTTCCAGAGCAGGGAAGTGCGGCGCGATCAGCACGGCGGGAAACTTGCGCCGGTCGCCGAATACTACCGCCGTCCCAATGAACGGGTTCACTTTCAGCGAATTCTCGATTGGTTGCGGCGCGATGAACTTCCCTCCGGAGGTCTTGATCAGATCCTTCTTTCGATCCGTGATCGAAAGAAATCCCTCGCTGTCGAGGTACCCGATATCTCCTGTCTTGAACCAGCCGTCCACAAATGCGGCCTGCGTTTCCTCGGGGCGATTCCAATATCCATTGAATATCGAGGGCCCGCGGGCCAGCACCTCGCCATCGTCGGCAATCCGCACCTCGACATTCGCCAGCGGCTTGCCTACAGTCCCCAGTTTGTGCGCGGCGGGCGTGTTTACTGCGATCACCGGCGAAGTCTCGGTCAGCCCGTAGCCCTCGTGGATGGGGATACCGATATCGGCAAACCACTCGGCCAATTCCAGGCCCAGCGGCGCGCCTCCGGAAATGAACTCTTCCGCCTTTCCGCCCATCCCGGCACGCACTTTGGAAAAGAGCAGCCGATCCGCGATTTTCCAGGCGAGCGTCGCGGGCAGGATTCCGGCAAGAGTCTCGGCGCGGTGAGCGCGCCCCACCGAAAGCGCCCAGCGATAGGCCGCATTTTTCGGGAAGCCCGCAGTCTTGACGATAACCTGCCGCCGAATCTTTTCGTATACGCGCGGCACACCAATAAAGATGGCCGGTTGCACTTCCGTCAGAGCCTTGGCCAGTTGCGCAATGTCAGGACAATACGCCAGCACCACTCCGCGGTAGAGCAGCGCGAAGTCCACGTGCCGCGCCGTCACATGGGAGAGCGGCAGAAACGATACGCTCACCTCATCGTGTTTTCCGAAGTCAAAGGCCTCCATCGAACACGCGATGTTCGACGCCATATTCCCGTGGGTGAGCATCGCTCCCTTCGGAGTTCCGGTCGTGCCTGAGGTGTAAATAATTGTTGCCAGATCATTGGGCCCAATCGTCCGTGAGCGGGCATCGAACGCCGGATCGAAGTCAGTCGGCCCTTGCAGCATCAGTTCCTGCATCTGGACCGCATGCGCAGTTTCGACCGCGTCCATCACCAGGATCCGCTCCACCGGCGTCTGCTGCTGAATGGCCAACATCTTTTCCAACTGGTTCTTCGTGGACACAGCGACGACGCGCGCCCCGGAATTGTTGAGGATGAAGGCAGTCTGCTCCGCCGTCTGCGTGGCGTAAATCGGAACCGTGACCGCGCCCAGGGCAAGCACCGCGAAATCGGTGATCGTCCACTCCGGGCGATTTTCGCTGAGGATGGCGACGCGATCGCCTTTGCGAACTCCCCAGGATTCAAGCGTGCGAGCGATGCCCACGACGCCGCGGTAAATCTCCGTGGAAGAGATTGGCGCCCAGCCCAGGGCTGTTCTTTGCAGCATGACGCGATCGCGGCGGTTGCTACAGACCGCAAATAAAATGTCGTTCAGAGTCTGGAGGCTCATCCGATCCGATCAAAGGTCCAGCAATCGTTGTTCAGCAGTCATTGTCCAGCAAGTCTTTGTACAAAGTCATTGTACGCAGGCATGGTGCAGAGTCGATCATTACTAATGGAATCATTCTGACGCTTTGACCGCATTCCTCGCTGCGGGTTACGCTTGGGGTACGCTTTAAGATGAGAATGTCGAAAGGAATTTCCATGAGACGAAGAGGTGTTCGAACCATGTTAGGGGTCTGGCTGCTGACGGCGGCGATTGTCTGCCCGCAGATCAAAGCTCAAGGCAACAAGCCTGAGCCGCCGCCTAAATTGAAAGTCGGCGACGTCGCTCCCGATTTCAAACTTCCATATTTCGATGGCAGCGACGAAAAGGAAGTTTCCTTAAGCCAGTATCGCGGCAAGAGCAACGTCGTTCTGGCGTTCTACATCTTTGCCTTCACCGGTGGTTGAACTGCGCAAATGAAGGCGTTCCAGCAGAATCTCAAGACGCTGGAAGCCGCCGACACCCAGGTTCTGGGTGTGAGCATGGACAGCCCCTTCGCCAATAAAGCCTTCGCCGACCAGATTGGCGTCACCTTCCCGCTTCTGAGTGACTGGGGTGGGGATGTCACCCGCCAGTACGGCGTGTATGTTGACAAATACAAAGCCGCGCGCCGCATCAACTTCCTGATCGGCAAAGACGGAAAAATTCTGGAAGAGCAGATTGACAAAGATGCCATTGATCCCAAGAAGATCGTAGATGCGTGCGAGCGCAAGAAAGTGAGCCGCTGAATTCGCGTGCAAGCGAGGCAGAGAAGCGCCACGAGCGGGTCCGCTTAGAATTCAAGACGAGCGTGAGACCTCAAGAATTCAAGCGGACTCGCCAAGGAAAGCGGATCGAATGCGAAACTAATCGAGTCTGCTCTACTGGTCCGCTCTTTACCGGAGCGACGGTAGTGTCCTAAGAGAAGTGCCGAGAGACTTGCGGAGCACCAGGCAGTTTGACCCCCGCATCACCACACTGTTATGATTTTTCTGCGGGGTGGAGCAGTCTGGTAGCTCGTTGGGCTCATAACCCAAAGGTCGGTGGTTCAAATCCACCCCCCGCAACCAACCTCAAGCTCCACGGAATCAGTATTTACGAGGTTCCGGGGAGCAAACTGAATGAAAACTGAATGAAAGATCTGCTAGACTCTCGAAAAGAGAGCGGGCCGAGGCGCGCGCCGATTTGCCAGTTTTTGGTCTTCACGCTACAAATGGCTACTCTTCAAGCTCAGTCTGTGGAGTTTAGTTGATGGAGTCTCATCCGATCGGCTTAGAAGCATCGACGGACGGCCATCCGCCGATCTCGCTTTCCACTCAAACCGTTACGGTCTACACCCGCCACAATGCCTCCTGCCTGAAAAACGGCGAGCCGTACTGGAAGCGATGTCACTGCATGAAGTACCTGTACGTTTACACGGGGAACGCTTCGAGGCAGCTCAGCGCAAAGACGCGCAGTTGGGAAAGGGCGGAAGAGCGGGCGCAGGAAATGCGCGATTCCTTGAGCCCAGTGAAGGCACTTCAACGCCAACTGGAGGCAAAGGTGCGACGGAGCGAGGCTCGGGAAGTGCCGGTCACGGATGCCGTTGCACTGTTCATTGGAGAAGTGCAACGACTGAATCGTGAAGAAGCCACGAGGGCGAAATACCGGCTCACTCTAGAAGATCGATTGTTGAACTGGTGTGCCCAGCAGAAGCCCCCGGTTGCTCGTCTTTCCGAGTTGGATGTCGAGACCATGCGTCGGTGGATCTACTCCTGGCCGGGTGCACCCACTACGCGGCACAGCCAGCACCAGCGAGTCATCACCTTCTTTTTCTTCTGCGTGGAGCAGGGATGGATGAAAGAGAATCCTGCAAAGAGAATCAAGAAGGTCGCTCCGGAGCAGGACGAAACACAGCCGTTTACCCGCGAACAATATGATGCGCTGGTTGAGGCGACCTATTGCTACGACAGTCGCGACAGTAAGGGAAATGGCGATACCGTCAGCTCTCGCCGTGCGCGCGCCTATTTGAAGCTTCTGCGCTGGAGCGGATTGCGCGCTGGCGACGCCGCCTGCCTGTCCCGAGACAAGCTGCGGGACGACGATTCTATCGTTCTTTACCAGAAGAAGGTGAAGGGCAAAGCCAGTTCGCCGGTCTACGGACTTCTGCCGCACGATGTGGCCGAGGAACTGCGAAGTGTTCCTCCGAGCGCTTACACACATTCCAAGCATTTCTTTTGGAGCGGACGCAGCAAGCGCAAGAGCGAGGTTTCGAACTGGATCAAGATCTTTGGGAAGATTCTAGGCAAGGCTAGCGAGAAGCATCCGAAACTCTTCCAGGAGAGTGACGGCCAGCCGAAGCCAGCGCACCTCCACATGTTCCGGGACACATTTGCGGTGGAGTATCTATTGGCAGGCATGCCGCTCGAAGAGGTCTCCCGTTTGCTAGGTCACTCGAGCGTGCTGATCACCCAGAAGCACTACGCCCCTTGGGTTCTCGAGAGGCAGCAGAGGCTAGCAACGAGTGTGCGTACCGCATGGTCGACGATGGGAATGAACGGCGGTGCCCCGGTGGTCAATATACGGGACGGGCGCGCGGGCAAAATCGTCAGACGCGCGGCACGTTCCTAGTCCATTCATTTTGCCACCCCCGTGTGCCGTGGGCATCACCCGGTGCCGGACCCCTCCTTAGTGATTTCTTTCCCGCTTCCCGCCTTTGTCAGGGCCAGACTGCGTAAACGTCAAACTTACCCAACTCTCCCCCTACTGGCCCAGCACACAAGCATCGCGCTTTCGGCTGCGAGGCCCGTTTGACAGATTTTCAATCCCGTTTTACATACAACAAACATGGTGCGCTATGGCAACAGAACCCTCGGCCCAGCCCAGCTTCCCTCATCCAGGCAAACCGGTGATGCCCGCCAGTGTGGCATTTGAACGGCACTATTGCGTGAGTGAGGTAGCTGAATTGTGGGGCTTAAGCGAGCGAACGATCCGGACAAAGCATTTGCTGATCGTCGCAAAGAGGCCGAATCTAATGAGAATGTGGCTGCCAGTGTTGAGTTTGTGCTCCGTGCTGGCCTGCACGCCGCTGTTGAGGCAGACTTTGTCCATTCCATTGCCGGGAGAATTATCGCCGAACCGGGGAGTGGTGGAGAAGAGGAAGCCGGGCGCATCGGAGCTTCACTGGTTCAGTTCGGCGGCGCACTGGACCATGGCGTCAGCACGGAAAGGCTCGGGGATGGCATCTCTGGCGACATCGCAGAGTATTGGGAACATCTTTTCGACTTGGAAACGGGCTATCTGAAGGAAGAAATACAAAATGAGTATGAAGTGGCAGGCCTGGATCTGCTGATTATCGACTGCGTCGAACTATATCCGAAGTTCCGGGGCATAGGGATCGGCATGTCCGCTATTCACCGCGCTATCGACGTGTTTGGTACAGGGTGCGGACTCATAGCGTGCAAACCTTGGCCGCTGCAATTCACTCCGGCTGTTGCGAGCGATCAACAGATTCTGAAAAGACTTGAAACGCCCAACGTTGGAAAAGATGAGGCGCTGAGGAAGCTGAGATCGTACTGGTCAAGGCTTGGGTTCTGGCCGGTCGGCAACACCGGAATTTATGTGCTGAGCATATCGCAAAGGGGGTGTGACGCCCGTTCCCGGGATCGCGGGATAGGCCTTCAATGATTGCCATGGTCGACGCCGAGTCGGTCCGGTTAGAACGCTGCCCTGTCACCGGAATGTTTTCTCGCATTGAAATTCTTGACTACGTTTGGGCCCACCAATGTTTGCGTCTCGACCTCTCGACATTGGGTTTCCTATCCAGCACGGGCTGCTTCTACGCTTCGCTTCCTGCTTGTCCAATTATCCGGGCAAATCCGGGCACACCAGCCGGCGACCGATGCAGTTACCGCTTTGCATTTCCTAGAGCCTGTTATGAACTTGAAAGACAAGTCATTGAATACAAGCAACTTGTGCAGATTTGCTGGTGCCTTCGCGTGCGTCGCATCTGATTGAATAAGCAAGACTCACGCAAAGTCGTTAACAGCCTCTAGCGAGCGCCGTCAACGTTGCCCGCCGCCGGGTGAATTGTTCGTTTTGGCTTCGATTTTTTGTGTTTGGGATTTCTTGTTGACATTCCGATATTGAAGGCATATTCTCCCCTTCAATTTCGGCGGACGGAAGTGCGAGGCTAATCATGGCTTCGCATCCGAGGGGGCTTCTACTCGCCGACTTCCCTAAAAAGCTTGAGTCTGCAGGTACTTGTGTGTCTACGGACGGTGGCGTTTGCTCTGGATTGTCAACAGGTAGTCCCATATATGGTCGTTGGGATGGCGCCTGGCATCCCGACATTTGAACGCCTAGCAGACGCTTGTGCCTGCGTTCTTGGGGGGACTGCCGTCGGGGGTCGCCTCTACTTGAAATGGGGCGACCTACACTTGCCTAAAGTTCGTTAGATTACAGGCTAGGGGATCTCTCGAGATCGGAGCATGAATGAGACATCAGCAGATTCTAATTTTCGACCTCCATTCAGTCTCCGGTCTACTTGAAAACTGTGCTCAGCTTGAAAAGTTGATTCAAACTCTCGGGCTCCCAGTGCGAGTGGACGTCCAAACCACAGTGCTTCCGTCCAATGCGTCAGGTTTCCCTCCGGCTCTCATCATCCTCAGATCTTCCATTGAAGGTGTTTCTCTTGGATTTCTCAGCGCGATCAGAAAGAACTGGAGTCAGGCCCTCGTCTTCGGGCTTTTTTGTGATGGGTGCGACAGTTGGACCGACGGCTTTCAGGCCCTCCTCTGTGAGTTCGACGATTTTCTCTGCTGTCCGTTTATGGAGTCGGAACTTGTCGCCCGTATTCGCCGACTCCTTCAATTCGACAAAAACGCCTGTGCGTTGTCCGGCGGGTGCGCTATCAAGGAAAAGTTCCACCTTGAATCCTTAGTAGGCGACAGCGGATGCTTTCTTCGGGTCATCGATAAAATTCCTCGTATCGCGCAGTCGGATGCGACAGTTCTGATTTCGGGAGAAACCGGGACAGGCAAAGAACTCTTCGCTCGGGCGATTCACTATAACAGCCCGCGCCGGGCAAAACCATTTGTCCCTGTCAACTGCGGCGCCTTACCAGACCACCTCTTCGAAAATGAATTCTTTGGACACGCGAAGGGGGCGTACACCGATGCCTCGTCTACTGAACAGGGTCTGCTAGGTCTGACTGACGGCGGAACACTGTTCCTGGATGAAATCGATGCCCTCAGTCAATCGGCTCAAGTGAAGCTTCTTCGATTCCTGCAGGATCGGCAGTACCGGCCACTAGGTTCGGTGAGAACGCTCGTCGCTGATGTCCGGATCATTGCTGCCAGCAATGTCGATCTGGAGACCAGAGTTGGGGCCAAGCTCTTCCGAGAGGATCTGTTTTACCGGCTGCATGTCCTGTTCCTGTCAATTCCACCACTTCGGGAGCGCATTGAGGACATTCCTTTGCTGGCCAACCATTTCTTGATCAAGTACGGGCCCGGAAACGCAGTCGGATTTGTGCATCTCAGTCCAGGCGCTCTGCGGAAGCTCATCTCCTATTCATGGCCAGGCAATATCCGGGAGTTGGAAGGATTGATCCAGCGCGTCGTAATCTTGACATCCACCTCGATTCTTCAGGCCTGTGACATTGATCTTCCGTCAATTCGCCAGAGTTACCAATCCGACGACACGTCCCTTCGTGAAGCCAAAACCGACGCCATTAAGCAGTGCGAATTTGCGTATCTGACGAAAGTCATGGCCGCGCATCAAGGAAACGTTAGCAGTGCCGCAAAGGCCGCTGGGAAAGAACGCAGGGCATTCCAGAGGCTCCTTCTCAAACATGGCCTCCTGAGGCATTCCTTTTTGGGCGAAACAGATCCCTGTTGTTCCTCGCCTTCTAACATAGGCTGACACCTGCGGCAAAAGCGTCCACAGATGCGGCACGTCTGCCGCAGGTCTTATCCGACACTTTCATAGGCTGATTCCACATAGAGTCTGACCCAGCGGTGCGGCAGTTACGCCTCAGTTCTCCGAAGCAGAAAAGTCAAAGCCGATCCAAATCAGAATTCTAGCGACAGGATCGCGTGGCATTTGAGTTGCATTGGGTGAGAGTGACTGAATGGGAGTGTGCCGCTTGAACGTGGGAGGCTCCGAAGGCAGTTTTCCGGTGTTTGCCGAAGACATTCTTCACTACCTGATTCATCATCCAGAGGCGGCGGACACAGTACAGGGCATCCTCCAGTGGTGGTTGCATCAAGAGTGTGGGGAGGGAATAACAACCCAAGTTCAGAGCGCACTGGACTTCCTGGCGGATAAGGGGTGGTTAATGGCGGTAGCGATTCCTGCGCCGAAAGTGTACCGAATAAACGAGACACGAATGACGGAAATCAACTCATTTTTGAGTGCGTCAACAGAGAAGAAGGATTGAAAGAATGTCGACTGCCCAACTGGATGAAGTAGAAACCCAGGCTGGCCAGAGTTGGATCTATGTCTAAGGCTAATAATCTGTCCGGCACGAAACATCGGGCAGGTCTGTGATTTGGAGAGGAAGGAGAGTTCAAATGAGCGACGACCTCGGACGCGGAGTGATTGGCCGGCCAGCGGAACGCTGGCACGCGTTGGATACTCTTGCCAGTGACACGACCACCGAACACGCCAAGTCGGCGCAAGGCGAGCTAAGCCCCTTCACAGGAGCACCCACTTTCTTCTTTCCTGGGAGACACCTAAGAGACGAAAAACAGACGCGCACACGGCCGCTCCTTATGATTTTCTACACAGGCAATCATCGGAGGATGTCATCGAGCACTTTGAGTTACGCAGACGCTCCTTCGTCGTCAAGGTCTGGCTGCAAAAGACAGGCGGGGAACCGGGCCAGGCCGAGTGGAGAGGGCACATCACCCACGTGCCGAACGGCACGCGTCGCTATGTGCGGGAACTTAAGGAGATCTCGGTTTTCATTGCCACGTACCCGACAGAGATGGGAGCGCGCGTGGATACGGAGTCGCAGGTAGCACAGTGGTTGAAGAGATTGCGGACGCGTCGCTGCTGAATATTAGCGGCCCCCCGGTTCAGACATCAGGACACAAAGTTCCATGGAACCGAAGCCAGAAAATGTAACTCGATCGGCTCTGCAGGCGCTGCTGCCCGCGTTGCGGGCATTAGACGAATTGTTGGACGATGCCGTCACCAAATCACAGGCCCAGTTTGGCGGAGACGCCCTCTCCGATCCCTACCGAGGCTTGTACGTCGGTGAAGCAGAGGTTGTGGATCTGTTGCAACGCGAGCCCGGCGGCGCGGCATTCCAGGGAAATAATTCGTTGGGCGCGGCCATCCGGCAGTGCGAGCAACTTGCCAACCTGCAACTCCAGTTTGGCCTTTCGGCTTTCGACCTGGCAATGGTGGTGATCGCGCTCGCACGCGAGGTCGATCTACGCTATGAGCGGATTTATTCGTACCTGCAGGACGACGTCACCCGACGCTTGCCCACCGTGGATCTGACGCTGAACCTGTTATGTGAGTCGGCAGCGGAAAAATCTGCGCGGCGTGAACACTTCGCCGCCGACGCTCCTCTCCAAAGAAATGGACTGATGCGGCTGGTGCCCGACCCCAGCCAGGTTCAGCCACCGCTGCTTGCGCACTACATCGCACTCGAAGATCAAACCGTCCGCATGTTGTTGGGGCAACGCGGGCTCGATCGGCGAGTGGCGGAAATGTGCAAGCTCGAGCATGGCAGTGTCGCGTTGGTCGACCTGAATACAAGCCCGGAAATTGAGCACGGCATCGCGCAACTGGTGCAAGAAGCCCGGAACAGCGCTCTTCCGCTAAACCTTTATTTCTACGGCCTCAGTGCGCAAGTGCGGAGAAATGTGGCGCTGGCACTGGCTCACGACTTGAACGCACCGTTGCTGGAAGTGTCGGTGCCCGCGGTGCTGGCGGCGAAAGATAACGTGGAAGGCAATCTGGCTTTGCTTCTGCGCGAGGCGCAATTCCAGAACGCAATTGCGTATCTGGACGCCTTTGATGGCGAGATCCCGGATGCCGCTTTCCGGGCGCTGGCCAGGCATCGTGGCGTGGTCGTCCTTTCCGGTCGCGCCGCCTGGGTGCCGCTCGGGCGCAACGATGTGACGGTGATTCCCGTGAACTTCCCGATGTCGGACTTCGTCCAACGGCGGGATTGCTGGGAAGGGAATCTGCATGCCCGAAACGTCGCCGTGGATGCCGACGCTGTGGATGCTCTCGCCGACCGCTTCCGCCTGACTCCAGAGCGCATCGGCGAAGCGGTCGCGATGGCTTGCGATGTGGCCCGGCAGCGTTCCGCCAGTCAGCCCGGGAGAGACTCATCCTCCAGTCCCACGACTGCGGATTTGTTTGCCATGGCGCGTGGCGAATCGGCGCACGACCTTACGACTCTGGCCCGCAAGGTATTGCCCGCCTATGGGTGGGACGACATTGTGCTGCCGCCCGCGACTGTGCTGCAGCTCCACGAGATCTGCCAGTGGGTCGAGCAGCGTCACCGTGTACTGGGCACCTGGGGTTTTGATCGCAAGCTCTCTCTTGGAAAAGGAGTGACGGCCCTGTTTGTCGGCCCGAGCGGCGTGGGCAAGACGATGGCCGCCGAGGTCGTAGCCCGCGAATTGCAATTGGAACTTTACAAGATCGATCTTTCGAGCGTGGTCAGCAAGTACCTCGGCGAAACCGAGAAGAACCTGGACAAGATTTTCACCGCTGCGGAGAACGCCAACGCCATTCTTTTTTTCGACGAGGCAGACGCGCTGTTCGGCAAACGCTCCGAGGTGCGGGACTCCCACGATCGTTACGCCAACATCGAGATTTCCTATCTGCTGCAGAAGATGGAACAGTACGAGGGCATCGCCATTCTGGCGACCAACCTGCGCAACAACATGGACGACGCTTTTGTGCGGCGGCTGCAGTTCATCGTGGAATTTACTTTTCCGGACGAGCAACTCCGCAAGCAGATTTGGCAAGTCCTGTTTCCGCCGGAAGCGCCCCGCGAAGACCAGATCGACTACGCGACCTTGGCCAAGCTTCGGCTGGCGGGCGGGAATATCAAGAATGTGGTCCTGGGGGCGGCCTTCCTTGCGGCCGCGGACGCCGGCCGAATTGGGATGAAGCATCTCGTACACGCAACTCAGCGCGAGTACGAAAAACTTGGCAAGCCGCTGAGTGCGCCGGAACTGGCGCAATACGCCGAACAGCCAGCGCTGTCGGCATGACCAGTGCAGTTTGGCAAGGTCGGTGAGACCGGAAATGTAGCAACGGAGAATAGGGCATTGAGCATGTTCGCGAGAACGAGAAAAGCGAAAGCGGGCCTGCAAGCGAAGGCCGGCGCGCCTGAGCGTAAGCCCGAGGCGGCTGGCAGGAATCGCATGATGGAGACGCACGCGGAAGCTCTCGAAATGCAGCGCACGATTGGGAACCGCGCCACAAGTCTGCTGTTATCAGGGGCCGGCTTCCAACGACCTGGTTCAGGTGTCTCCGTGCAGCGCAAGTGTGCCAGTTGTGCCGCGGGCAAGGGGAAATGCTCGGAGTGCGAAGAAAAGGAAAAGAAGGTGCAACGCAAGGCGGGAGGCAGCGGCGCATCGGCAAGCGCCAGTCCGGTGGCATCCGCCGTCCAACAGGGGATGCAGTCTCCCGGCCAGACCCTTGAGCCTCACACCCGCGACTTCATGGAATCTGGTTTCGGGCGGGACTTCAGCGATGTGCGTGTTCACAACAATGCCCAGGCGGCCGAGTCCGCGGGAAAGTTGGACTCTTTGGCCTACACCGTGGGCAACGACATCGTCTTCGGCCCTGGCCGGTATGCGCCGCACACTGGAGAAGGCCAGCGCCTCGTGGCCCACGAACTGACTCACACGGTTCAACAAGACGGTGCCGGCCATGTTGCCTTCGACAAGATAGGGGTTTCGCAATCCGGAGACGCTGCCGAGCAAGAAGCCGATGCCGCCGCCAACGCGGTCGTGAGCGGCGGTTTGATCACAGCGCAACCCAACGGGGCGACGCGGGTCGCCCGCCAGCCCAAGACTCCGGCAGCCGCACAGCCACCGGCACCTGCTGCGCCCGCAGGACCAACCTGGGCTGCTTGCGATCCCAAAGAAATTCCCAATTTGACTGGGGAAGTATCCGAAGCCGGAGCGTGGGTTCAGAAAGCAATCGACGACTTGGGCAGCAAGGAAGGAATCCCCGCTCACACCAATAATGCGCTGAGCCGCTATTTAGCGACGGACGCCACCGCCATCAAGGCGACCATCATCCCCAACCTAAGGGCCATCTTGGCCGACCTCACGATGGGAGCAACGCACTTTCAGTGTCAGACGGAACAGCAGTGCCGCGCACAATTTCCCGGCGGTGCAAATGCTTATTCTGGAAATCCGATCACTTTGTGTCCGGGATATTTTGATAAAGCTCAGATCGAACGAATCACGACCCTAATCCACGAGTCTGGCCATAACGCTGGGCTAAGCGGAAACGTAATCGAGTGGCAGTGGCCATTCCCAGGCTTGAGTGAGAAAGACAGACTGGGAAACACAGAGTCCTACGCCGCGTTTGTACGCAGTAATCGTTATTCGTCAATCGCGCCCTATGAGCAGGGTGCAGGTGTCCAGTTGGGAGGAGGGCTTCTGAGCCGGGGAAGTCGCCCAGCACAGTGGGTGGTGAGAGCCGAGCTTGACGTCGTTCTTCACAGACGCGTTCTGCGATTTGTCGACCTCCACGGCGGTCTCCAATTCTCCTATGACGGAACTGGATATCTCACAGAATCAGTCTCCATCGGACCGCGTCTGTTCGCGCCGTTGTCATTGACTGGCAAGTCCCTCTACCTAGATCTCCGGGCCGGAGCGGCGGTCGCCTTTCCTTTGAAAGGCCCACCGACACAAGACATCACATTGGGACCGACAGCAGAAGGCCGAATCGGACTGCAAGGAGGCAATCTTGGAGTTAGCGTCAGCTACCTGCACATTTGGGACCTCATGAACAAGAATCCCGAGGTCAGCGAAGTAACGATCAATGGGGAAATCCGTTTTTGAACGGCGACACAGGCGGAAAAACGAGTTACCACTATGTTCCAAGACCTTGACAGCACGATCGCGAAGATACTGAACGATCCCGCATCGCCCACCAAGGTGGCCAATGCGGATGTCAGTTTCCTCACGCCCGACAAGAACTTCGCCCCCGGGCAGGCGACCGTGGATTTGTTTCTATATGACGTAAAAGAAAACCGAGAACTGCGCGATCCGACGCCGATTTTAGAACGGAAGGGAAACAGCTTCATTCGCAAACCTCCACCCCTTCGGATGGACTGCTCTTACATCGTGACCACCTGGTCGACCAAGAATGGCGCAGCCAAGGTTTCCGAGGAGCACGGATTACTCGGCGAAGCACTACTGTGGCTGACGCGTTTTTCCACGATTCCGGAAAAATACTGGCAGGGATCCATGGCGAATCCGAGACAGCTGTATCCACCGCCCACCATGATCGCGCAGGTGGATCCCAACAAGAACGCAGGCGAGTTCTGGGATGCGTTGGCGATTCCGCCTCGGCCCGCGTTCTACCTGACAGTAACCATCGCCATGGATTTGGGAATCGAAGAGTCCGGTCCGCTGGTGACAACCCATTCCAGCAACGTGGCGTCCAGCGGCGATCCGGCGCGAGAGAACTGGGTGCAGATTGGCGGGTCGATCCTGGACCTCAACGGCCTCGGCATTGGCAATGCCCTGGTGGATGTTCTGGATGCCGGCCTGCGCACCACGTCCGGCGCAGATGGCCGTTACAAATTTCTGCGCGTGCCCACCGGTCCCCGCACGATTCGTGTGGTCGCCGTGGGCTTTCAACCCAAAACACAACCCTTGGTGGTGCCCGGGTTACCAGAGCAATACGACGTCACTTTGACGCCGCTCTAACCGAGATACACAGCAGAGGAGGAACTACAAAATGGCAACGTTCAACGCGATTGGCAAAGCCCCGGGCGTATATATCCAGGAAATCAATGTCGCTGGTCCGATTGCAGGGGTCGCAACCAGCACCGCCGTCTTCGTTGGCCCGGCACGACGCGGAGCCATGAATAAACCCACGTTTTTGACCAACTGGTCGCAGTTCGTCAATCAGTTCGGTGTGAGTAGTCCAACGGACCCGTTTGGTCCATATCTGCCGGGGCCGCCGGTGTATGTAACCCACGCGGTGCGCGGCTTCTTCGACAACGGCGGCACGCACTGCTACTTCGTGCGCGTGGGGACGGCAGCGCGCGCCTGGCTCGCCCTCCTCGATCAGGAGGCAGCACCGCAGGCCACCTTGGTAGTCACCGCCAAAGACGAAGGGGTTTCAGGAAACGGCATCAAGATCGCAGTGCAGGCCGTGAGCCTGGTAGCGGCCGTGAATGTCGCGAAGGTTGGTCCGGCTGTGGCGCTGGCATCGGCCGCCCAAAATGACAACAAGGTCATTTTGGCCGCCGCCGCCGACATCGCCAAGTTCTTCCCCGGCGACATGGTCCATCTCGAGGAAGGACCGAATCACCAGGACGTCAAAATTACCGCCTTGAGTTCAGCAACCAAGACGCTCACCGTGGACGCTCCACTCACCGCGGCCTACACAGCTGCCGGCACGATTCGAATCGCGGATCTTCAGGCGAAGCAGACGCGGCTTCGTCTGGATGACGTTAGCAAGATCGAAACAGGCAGCTACATCACCATCACTCAGGCACCCGGAGGTGGCGGCGCTGCGACCACTGAAAACGTAGTCGTCGCTAGCGTGCAGCAGGCCAACAATGTCATCAATCTGGTCACCGGCCTGAAAAATTCGTATGGCATGGCGCCGGCGGATACCGCGGTCGTGCTGAAGACGCTGGAATTCACCCTGCTGGTGACGCCGACTGGGCCGAGTCCGGCAGTAGAGACCTATGCCAACCTGGCCATGGATCCCGGGCATAGTCACTACTTCGGAACCGTCATTGATTCCCCCACCGTGGACGTGAAATTTGCCGATCCACCCAGTCCCGGGGTTCCACCCTTGAACTTGCCTGCGATCATTGCGGTTCCTGGGTCTTCTCTGGCGCACGGAGCCGATGATGACGTGTCCGCCATTCAAGCCAAGCATTACAAGACAGGCATCGACACGCTCGAAGCGAAGGAAGATGTCAACATCCTCTGCATTCCCGATCGCACCGATCAGGATGTGCAGTCCTACCTGATTGCGCACTGCGAGAAGATGCAAGACCGTTTTGCCATCCTCGACCCGCAACGCAATGCGCTCCCCTTCAACGGAATACAGACCCAGCGGAGCTCGCTGAACTCTTTGTCCGGCTACGCGGCCCTCTACTACCCGTGGATCAGCATCTCCAACCCGCTCGCGGATGGGCAGCTTCTGGTGCCGCCTTCGGGGCACATCGCCGGCATCTACTCGCGGGTTGACGATCTGCGTGGTGTGCATAAGGCGCCAGCCAACGAATCGATCCGCGGCGCACTGGCTCTGGAGCGGGAGCTGACCGATGCCGACCAGGGAACGCTGAATGATGTGGGTATCAACGTCATCCGCCGCTTCCCGGACATCGGAATTCTGGTGTGGGGTGCAAGGACCATCGCGCCTCCAAGCCGCACCCAATGGCGCTATCTGAATGTGCGGCGGTTGGTGATTTATCTGGAGAAGTCGATCCAGATCGGCACCCAATTCGCGGTCTTCGAGCCCAACGACCTTTCGTTGCGAAAGAAAATCGAACGCATGGTCACCGAATTCTTGACGCGCGTGTGGCGCTCCGGGGCATTGTTTGGAGCTACGGCCCAGGAGGCTTTCCGGGTACGGGCCGACGAGGAACTGAATCCGCAGGATGTACGCGCCTTGGGGCAACTCATCGTCGAGGTGATTGTGGTTCCCACGGTGCCTGCGGAATTCATTGTCTTCCAGATCGTGCAGGATCCAACGGGCGCGTCGCTACGGGAGAAATAGGCGCGTTGTAACGCAGCACCGAAATCTAACACTGGCTTGAGGAGGCTGAAACCATGGCAACAGGAGATCGAGTAGATCCGTATCGCAATTTCAATTTCCTGGTGGAAATCGACGGCATCACGCAGGCGGGCTTCTCCGACTGCTCTGGTTTCGCGTCTTCCACCGACCCGATTGAGTATCGGGAAGGCGGCATGAACACTACCGTGCGCAAGCTGCCAGGACTTACCAAACACACCAACATCACTTTGAAATGGGGTCTCACCGACTCGAAAGAACTGTGCGATTGGTACAACGACGTGGTGAACGGCAAAATTGCCCGCAAGAACGGCAGCATTGTGGTTCGCGACATCGACGGTAGCGAAAAGGTGCGCTGGAACTTCGTGCAAGCCTGGCCCACCAAGTGGGATGGTCCCGATTTCAGCGCCAAGGGAAACGATGTAGCCATTGAAACGCTGGAAATTGCGCATGAAGGCATCGAGAGGGCATAGCCATGATGCAGACCGAATATCCATTCACGCTACCTTTGGGGTACCAGGATAAGGAAGGAACCCTGCACCGAGAAGGCACCATGCGGCTGGCGACGGCGGCCGACGAAATCCTGCCCCTCAAAGATCCACGCGTGCAGGCGAATCAGGCCTACCTGATCGTCATTCTGATGTCTCGCGTGATTACGTCGCTGGGCGGAGTCACGCACATCAATCCTAAGGTCATCGAGGATTTGTATGCAGCCGACCTCGCGTATTTGCAGGAGTTCTACAACCGGATCAATCGCGATGGCAAGGCGAGCATGAAGGCGGAGTGTCCAAAGTGTGCGGCGGAATTCGAGGTGGAACTCGCCGGCGCGGGGGGGTACTAGGCTACCCCCTCAAAGCGCTGTATGAGGAGGTAGCCTTCATCGCCTATCACTTTCACTGGCCACCGGATTCGATCTTGGACTTGGAGCACGCCGAGCGGCGGCACTGGGTGGCGGAGATTTCATCCGTGAACCAGCGCGTCAATGCTGGCGAGCAGGCACTTAGACAATGAAACAACGGAAACAACAACCCGCCAAGTGGAACTCGCACAGCAAGGCTCTCTGCTTGCCACATCGATGGACAGACTGGACGCGTGCGCTGCGAGAAAAGTTTAAGCGATCATGGCTACGGCAGCCCGGCCTGGAGCTGACGTTGTTGCAGCCGCGTGGACCCTTGTGTTTGCACTATCACCGCTGGCAGGCAGGCACCTGGAGTCTTGCACCAAATATTCGGCTGGCCATCAGTCCACTGCTGGAAGAAACCTTCTGGCAGGGGACGCCACATACCACGGCACTCATCGATCGCAACAGCGGCGCGCGTTCGACGCTGGCGAAGTGTGAAACGGAACGTCGCGAAGCGGTGAGAGGGGTCCTTGTGCCACAACTCCTTTCTTCCCAGACGTTGCAGCGCAGCGGCAACTTTCATAGCACCGGGATCGCCTGGGACGCGGCGGCGCCGCTGGCGCGGGTGTTCGCAAGAAAACGGGAGCAAAATGAGGACGATGGAACCGCTCTTGGCAACCGATCCCGAGAGGTTAGGCAGGACGCACTCGCGCTGCGGGTCGTCCGCCATTACGCGCGAATCGAGGAACTCACCCATCGAACACTCGTATCTGCGCGCCCGCCCGCCACGACCATCGCGAAAAATGTTGAGCACCGGGAGGCGGTGCTTGAAGCAGCGCCCGTTTCACCGAGAGGCGTGAAGGGAAGATTGGGCATGGACACATCCGATTTCGACATTGAGCACTTAACCGACCGAGTGGTGCGCCGACTCGACGGCAGGTTGATAGCTCATCAAGAGCGACTGGGCAGGCTGTTCTAGCCGCAGATAGAGGTCCGCGAGAAACTATGGCTCTACCGGGTGCAATACCGACTCAAGCTGCGACTCTTTCGAGTTCTCTGAAGAAGCTCCACATCAAGGTGCTTCCCAATGGACCTGAGTTCGACGTGTTGTTCAATCCCGAAGAGTACACGATCAACAAGGACAACAACTTTGCCGTTCAGGGAGTTCCCGGGCTTCCCGCTCCGCTGGTGCAGTTCGTCAATGGCAATCTGCGCACGCTTGAGATGGAGCTGCTTTTTGATACTTATGATTCGCCGAACGCGGCAAAAAAGGACGTGCGCGATCTGACAGGCCAGGTGGTGAAGCTCATGGACATCGATCCCGACCTCCACGCGCCACCCATCCTGGAGTTGTCCTGGTCGTCATTGCAATTGCAGTGTGTGCTGGCACGCGTCAGCCAGAAATTCATTTTGTTTTCCGACGATGGTACGCCCGTGCGTGCGCGGCTCACTACCACCTTCAACGAGGTCATTGACCCGGAACAAGAGATCAAGCGTGTCCATCCGCAGACATCGGACTTCAGCAAAGCCCATGTCGTCACTCAGGGCGAAACTCTGAGCGGAATTGCGGGTCAGCTTTACAACGATCCCACGCTTTGGCGGCCAATCGCCATTTCCAACGGTATTTCCGATCCGCGCTCGCTCACCCCCGGGCAGTTGTTGCTGGTTCCCAAATTACCTTTTGTCGATCCGGAGAGCCGGGAGGTTGTGAGCTGATATGGGCGGAGTCATCCCACGTTACGCGCCGGACTACGAGATCCAAATCGGAGGAGACCGGATCCCGGCTGCCCTGCGTGCTTCCGTAATGCGCATCAGCTACACCGATGGGCTGGAAGGCGCGGATCGCGTGGAGGTAACGCTGGCCAATGAAGGCTTGCAGTGGACCGACCATCCACTCTTGCAGATGGACACCGGTTTTACTCTGGCGATCGGTTATGCTCCGGACCCGCTCGAAACGGTCTTCGTAGGTGAAATCACGGGCGTGAATGCGGCATTTCCGAATAGTGGCATGCCAACCGTCACAGTAGTAGCGCACGATTTTCTACAGCGCATGACGAAGGGGACCAAGGACCGTGCGTTCGCTCTGAGCCTCCCCTGCATCGGAAAGTTCCCCCTGCCGGATCCCTTTGTAGCCATGCTGGTCAGTGGCACCGACCTGTTGATTCCGGCCGTGGATCCGGCCGGAGCGGCGCTGTCATTTCTTACTCTCCTGATTGCCTACGCCATCGATCCTCTGGAAGCGAAGCGCGCGGTCCGTATCCAGCAAGGCGAAACCGATTTCGATTTTCTGTCCAAGGTCGCCAAAGAGAACGGTTGGGAGATGTACATCGATCACACCCTGGAGCCCAAGGGCTATGTACTGAAATTCCAGTTCCTGATCCAGGACTACTCAACCAGCGTGGAAGTGAAGTGGGGCGAGTCGCTCATCGAGTTCACTCCGCGCGTTTCCACGGTCGGGCAAGTGTTCGGCATTTCCACGCGCATCTGGGTGGCCAGTATCAAGATGGAATTTGTCATCGTCTTGTCGTGGGACTTCGACCGGTCCGCGTTCGATCTGATGGTCTATCCCGGATTGGGCAGCGTGGAGTCGCTGCTCGGAAGGAAAGCCCAGAGCGTCGTGAAAATCGACGCAGTGGGCGCTGCCGCGGCTCCCAAGCAGATTCTCAGCGAACTATTGCCTCGACTTAACAACCGGCTTACGGCCAGCGGCAGCACCCTGGGAGATCCGCGTATCAAGGCGAGTCGGGTGATCAATGTGAGCGGAATTCCCGGGCAGTTCGGTGGCCTGTACCGGATTACCTCAGCGACTCACACCATTGACAGCGGCGGCTACAAAACGCAGTTCGATATGCGCAAGGAAGTGTGGTTTGGATCCATACCCAAACCCAAAGGGGCTTCCGGCTTGTTCCGCGTGCAGGGACAAACCATTCGTTGAAGAACAGAGGAAACCATGGCATTCACGCTTTTCGACTCCAGCGCGAAAGAGAGAGAAAAAAAGAAGGTCAGGCCCAGTGTTGTCACCGGCACCGTGGTTAACAACTGCGACCTGATCAATCAGGGGAAAGTGCTGGTTCGAATCCCTTCTCTCGACCAGGAGGTATGGGCACGCATGGGTGGCGTAGGAGCGGGTTCGGGGGCGGGTTTTTTCTATTGCCCGCGCGTGGACGACGAAGTGCTCATTGGGCTCGGCGACGGCGAACCAGCCGACGCTTTCATTATCTCCGGCCTCTGGAATACGCAGGACTCGCCCCCGGTTTCGGACACCTTGGACGCGATTTCGAAGCGCAAGATCAAGACCGGACTCAAAGCCGGGGTCGGGCATGAGGTGGAGTTCGACGATGGCGTCGGACAGTCCATCAAGATCACTACGACCACGAAACAGCAAATCACGCTCGATCCGCAGAAGATCGAAATCAGTACGACCGGGGGCTCCGTGAAAATCACCCTCGATCTCAAGACCCAGGCGGTCAATATTCAGGGCCTGGCAAAAGTAGATATCAGCACCAAGGGAACGCTTTCTCTCAAGGGCACGAACATCGAGATCGGGGACGCGACTACGGTGAAGACCACCATCATGGGCAAGATGGTGATGATCAATTAGGAGACGACGATATGCCAGCTGCAGCTCGGGTGGGAGATCCAACTAGCCACGGTAATCCTCTGACGCCGGTCGCTCCCGGAGTGATGGGAAGTGCCACTGTGTTGATTGGCGGCCAGCCGGCATGGCGAGCTACGGCCGATGTGCATGTGTGCCCCCTGGTGACGGGCGTAGTGCCGCACGTGGGCGGCATGGTCGCCAAGGGAAGCTTAACGGTGTTCATCGACAAACTGCCGGCGGCGCGACAGGGCGACCAGATTGTGGAGGCCGGTCCGCCCAATACGATTGCAACCGGGCTGCCGACGGTGATGATCGGAGGCTAAACAATATGAACCTGGGCAAATTAGATCCGGCGAAATCATTTCTCGGAGTGGGCTGGGCCTTCCCACCCCAACTCGCGGCCGACGGCACCATCGCGGAAGCGGTGTACGAAGAGGATATTCGTCAGGCCATTCTGATCGTCCTGGAGACGAACCCCGGAGAACGTGTTATGCGCCCGGATTTCGGCGCCGGTCTGAATCAATTTGTTTTTGAGCCTGTGAATACCACCACGATGACTCGAGTTCGAACCCGCGTGCAAGAAGCGCTGGTGACCTGGGAGCCGCGGATCGATGTGGAAAGAGTCGATGTTACCGCCGATCCGGCGGAGCGTTTCAAGCTCTTGATCTCGATGAACTATCGAGTTCGCGGCACAAATTCGTTAAGCAACTTGGTGTACCCGTTTTATCTGGAGGAGGGCTCCTCGCGGTGATGGGGTCGACTGGCATAACGTTGGACACACGAGACGCCGAAGAAGTCGTTGCCGAACTTCTAATTCGGCGTCCGGGCTATGTCCCTCTCTGGCGTCCGGGGCGGACGGGGGCCGATCTTGCGCTGGTGCAAGCCTTCGCGCGCTACCTGCAGAGCATTTTGCAGAGGCTCAACCAGTCGCCCGAAAAAAATCGGCTGGCCTTTCTTGATCTGATGGGAATCCAACTCATTCCCGCACAGGGCTCGCGCGTGCCCGTGTTCTTTACGCTCAACGACAATGCCAATGACGTGCGTATGCCGGCGGGAACGCGGGTTGCATCTCCCCCACCTCCCGGGCGCAACGATCAGATCATCTTTGAAACCGAGCGCGCGACCGGCCTCGCCGCCGCCAAGCTGCAGGAGGTTCTCAGTCTCTGGCCGGGCCGGGACCAATACATCGATCACAGCGCAGCTTTCGCCGCAGGGCAGAGCTTCCAGCCTTTCCTGATGAAAGACCTTAAGGACACGCCACACATCCTCTATCTCGCGCATGACACCTTACTGTCCTTAGCGGGCAAGAGCACAGTGAACGTGACCTTCGAACTAACGACTCCCAGCAGTGAGCACCTGGAGATCCTCTGGGAATACTGGGATGGCGCGGTGTGGCGGGAGTTTCTCGATATGCGTCCGGCGTGCGACGCAATCGAAGCCGCCAAGCTCGACAGCACCGTCGGCTTGACCCACACCGGACGTTTTCTCCTGAAGACCGACTGCGCCCAAACCAGCAAGACCACTGTGAACGGAGTGGAGAACTTCTGGATTCGCGGCCGCCTCGTACAGCCCCTTCCCCCAGATCCGGCGCGGGTGCTTCCGGAGGTCGACAGCATCAAGCTGGCCACGGAAATCATCCGGCCGTTCATAAAAACACTGGATGTGAAAGCGTCCTCGAGCACCGATGCGCTGGAAATATTTGTCAAGGACGAGGCCGGTACCCCTCTCCCCGGCCTGACCGTCTCGATCGCCCCCACTCCGACGGATGCCCAGGGAGAAACGAATATCCTTGCTGCCGATCCGATGCCGCAGCCCAGCCAATCGATAACCGTAACGGCAGCTGGCGAATTGGAGCAGTCGGTTACTCTCAACGAAGCGCCATCTGGCAGTCTCGATCTTCGCTTCAGCGTCAAGGGGTTAAACGCGGACAAGGCTTTCTCGGGGCCATTGCCGTTGGATGTGAGCAAGCCCTTCTTTCCGTTTGGCCTCCAGCCTCAACCGGGCGACGTGTTCTATTTTACGAATGCTGAGTTGTTTAGCAAGCCGAATGCCGACTTTCAGATTTACGTGCAGACCGCGCAAGCCCCCCATGACGAACTCAATGCGACGGCGAGTGGAGCCCCCGCTTTCGCCGCTGCCATTCCTCCTTCCATCGAGCAACTTCGACACAGTGTCAGTTGGGAATATTGGGACGGAACGGAATGGTCGTCGGTACTCGACTTCACCAGCACGCCGAATGAGACTCAACCGGGCTCCTCGCCCAACGACTTTACGGGAATCGGCCTGGTCACCTTGAAAGTGCCGGTTGACATGGTCAGCGTCAAAGTCAACGAACAAGAAGCGTTGTGGATGCGTGTCCGGCTGTTGAGCGGCGGTTATGGATTTGCGCGCACCGTGAAATTTACAGGCGGTGAGTTCAAGTACGTGGTTTCCCAGCCGCCCGTGCTCGGCAGGTTTCAATTCGCGTACACTTGGCAGAAGGCGCTCGCTCCAGCACAACAGGTCCTTACCTACAACGATTTCCACTATCTGGACCGGACCGAAGAAGCAACCTGGCCAGGAAACACCTTTCAACCATACCAACCTGTGAAGGACTCCACGCCCGCACTCTACTTCGGGTTCAGCAAACGCCTGCCCGTGGACCTGCTGGCCATGTATTTCAACATCGTGGAAGTCCCCGGCGACACCGAAGGCCTCGCGCTGGTCTGGGAATATTTTGATGGTGGCACCTGGCAGTCAATCAAGGTTGAAGACGAGACCCACAACTTCCGGCTTCCGGGGATGGTGTCGTTCATTGGCCAGGACGATAGCGAGGCGCTCGCGCGTTTCGACGTCCCGCTGTTCTGGTTGCGCGCCCGATTGAAAGAGGATGGGCCGCCTGGATCACCCACGGTAACTGGCCTCTTTCCGAATGCTGCCTGGACCGTGCAACACCAGACCGTTGTGAACGAACCGATCGGTATCAGCACTGGACAGGCGAACCAGGGTTTTGCTTTCCGCCAGATTCCTGTTCTCGAAGGGGAGCAGATTGAAGTCCGTGAGATTGCTGGACTGCGAGCGAATGTGGAATGGCGTCTGCTGGTCAAGGAGTTGTTTGTCGACAGCGACCATGCGATCGCGGAACTTGAGAAGCTGCTCGCCAATGAAGTCACCCAGACCGAAGTGCAGATGGGAGACCTGCGCCTGGTGCGCGATCGCAACAAGCGCGTCACAGAAGTCTGGGTGCTCTGGAAGGGACAGCCTCACTTCTTGTTCTCCGGTCCCAGCGACCGTCACTACGTCGTGGAACGCGCACGCGGACGACTCTATTTCGGGGACGGCGTGAATGGCAAGGTTCCTCCTCTTCGTTCCGCGATTCAATCCCGGCAATATCGCACGGGTGGCGGTTTGGTGGGAAATGTCGCCGCCAAATCCATTGCGCAGCTACTAGGGCCGATCGGCGGAATCGAGTCGGTGTCCAACCCGGTGGCGGCGGAAGGGGGAGCCGACGCCGAATCGCCGGAAGCCGTCGCTCAACGCGGACCGTTCACCTTGCGTCATCGTGGACGCGCGCTCACGCCACGAGACTACGAAACTCTCGCCAAAGAAGCTTCGCCCTCAATCGCAGTTGCGCGGGCAGTACCTTGCCGAAACGATGCCGGGCAGAAGCTCCCAGGCTGGGTCACACTCGTGATCATTCCGCGCACCGCGGATCCTCGGCCCTTGCCTTCTTTCGGTCTGCGCGAAGACGTTCGCAAATTTGTCGGTGACCGCGCTCCGGCCGATCTCATCGCTGCGGACCACCTCTACGTTACGGGACCGAACTACGTGGCCGTGGATGTGACCGCCACCATCGTTCCCCTGGATGCAGCAGCGGCCGGCGCAGTGGAATCCGACGCGCGTAGCGCCCTGCAGACATTTCTTCACCCTTTGCGGGGAGGTCCTGAGGGCCAGGGTTGGGACCCGGGGCGCAGCGTCTTTGTCTCCGACGTAGCCAACGTTTTGGCACGACTGGAAGGCGTCGACTACGTAAGAGAGTTGGCGCTTTTCCGGAACGCTATTTTGCAGGACGAACAGGTAGAGATTCCTGACGGCGGAGTGGTCGCCGCGGGAGACATCCGCTTGAAGTTGTTGGAGCCTTGATGCCGCTACCGATTCCCAATCTCGACGACCGGCGTTGGCTGGACCTGGTAGAGGATGGCCGCTCTCTCATTCCACTGTACGGACCGGAATGGACGGACCATAACTACCACGATCCCGGCGTGACCCTGATTGAGCTGCTCGCATGGATCGCTGAGATGGATCTGTACGAACTCAATCGCGTGCCGGAACGGCACAAGCGAAAGTTCTTGTCGTTGGTAGGAATCACGCCCCAACCGCCCCATCCGGCGCGCACCGTGCTCAGAGTGGAGATTGAGGCTCACGCGCAGCAGCCCTTGAAAGTACCGGCCGGAATCATTTTCTCGGGAGTGGATCCGTTCGGAGTAACTACACCGTTTCGGACTCTAACTCCGCTAACTGCGGTCGTGGGAAACCTGCAAGCGATCCAGATCAACTCCAGCGGCGGCTTTCATGACGTGACGGATCAATGGCGCCGAGGCCTGCCCTTCGGCATCTTTGGCGATGTGCCAGAGATAGGCAGCGAAGTGTATCTCGGCTTCGATACGGCTCTACCGACTGGAGATGAGACGAGCCTGTACTTGGGATGGATGGGTTCACACTCCGACGAAGGCGAAAGGCAGCGATTGATCGACGAGCGGTTGGCAAGATTGCGAGACTGTGCGCCCGCCAAACCGCAGTGCGGCAAATGTAGCGCCGGCACCCTGCCGGCTTACCGTCCCCATGTCACTAGCGCTGACGATCTTAAGGAAGTCGGCAAGAGGGTTCCACGCCATCAGGGCGTGCGCCTCGAGTGGAAATATTTCACGCAAGTCTACGGATCGAATACGTGGCGCCGTCTTGATCCTGTCTATGGCGAAGTAAACGATGATACTCGCGCCTTCACGCTCGATGGACGCGTGCTGTTAAAGCCGCCGACAGAAATGGTGAAAACCCAGGTCGAGCAGGTACCGGACGAGTTTTACTACGTTCGCGTGCGCGTAGCAGCGGGCAGCTATGACGCTCCTCCTGTACTGCGTGCACTGGCTCTGAATGCGGTCGCAGTAGAGCAATCCGTGCCGGTGACCGAACTGCATTGGACCATCGCGGCCAACGTAGTCGCGACTGGGCCTGAACCGAAAGCCGGTAGCGCGGCCAGCTTCCGTGTGAAATTCGATTCCGCAGGTGAGATATCCGCGCTCGACTTCCTGGCGACTGAAGGCAACCCACAGTTTTTCGTCTTGCAATATGTCCCGGCACAAACGTCCGCCGTCGGCGCGCTGGTGGTGGAGGGAGGCCTGCTTCCTGCTGGAACAGGACTTCCCACTCAACAAGGCGATCTGTCCCAGGTTCCGGTGGATGAATCTGGCTTCGAGTTGTGGACTTTGGATGCGGATCATGGAATTTGGTACAGATGGACCCAGCGCGCGGATTTCGACTCGTCGGGGCGCAGTGACCGCCACTTTCTGCTGGATGCCACCACAGGGACCATTACCTTCGGCGACGGAAATCACGGTTTGGTTCTACCGCGCGGCGAGCGGCCGTTTGCGATCTATCGATCAACGCGAGCGGAGGCAGGCAATCTCTATGCGGAATCGATGACGTTGACGGACTCACTCCACAATCGCGCCGTGTCGCCAGATTTCGACAAGCTCTTGGCCGGTCTAGGACAGATCGACAGCATTGTTGATGCCACGGGCGGAGCCGCCGCGGAGTCATTGGCCCACGCCATTGGCCGTGCGGTGGAGGGTCGAGAAGCAGTGGCCCGCGCGGTGAATGCTGGCGACTTCGAGTGGCTGGCGATACGAACTCCGGGTGCGCAGATCGCACGTGCCAAGGCATGGCCCAACCTGCACGCGAGCTTTCCCTGTTTGTCCGCACCCGGAATGGTGAGCGTTGTGATATTGCCGGCCATGCCGATTGCACGGCCCGTGCCGAGTCCGGGTACCCTTCGGCTGGTTGCGGCATACCTGAATCGTCGCCGCATCATCGGCACTCGTGTGCTGGTAGTGGGACCAACTTATCGCGAGGTCGCAGTACGTTGCCAGGTGAAGGCGTTTCCGGGCGCCAGCAAGACCACTGTGCAGCGAAGAGTTGCGGACGCGCTGAATCTCTTCTTGAGCCCACTGCAAGGTGGGCCCGACGGCGACGGTTGGCCATTTGGACGCGACGTATTCCGGTCGGAGATTTTGAAAGTCGTGGATCAGGTTCCCGGCGTGGATCACGTGCTCCAACTTTCTCTGCTGGTGGATGGATGCGAGTGCAATCCGCAGTGTGGCAACGTGTGCCTGGCCCCGACAGAACTAGTCGATGCCGGCCAGCACGAAATTGAAGTGATTTGAGGATGACGATGCAGTTTCAGGATCAACTCGCGTTCGAGCGCTTCCGTTACTGGCGTGGGCAGATGCTGCGCTCGCAGGACTTCCGCGATCAGGCAGCTACCGATGCCGGACTTCGCGCTTGGCACAACCGAGCCGTGCATGAAGGCTACGGCGTGAGTATCGGCTTGACGGTAACCCCCGTCCCGAACGAGAAGAACGAGCTAGCCGCGGTTGAAGTTGAGCGCGGCGTAGCCCACGACTGCTTTGGCCACCTGCTGTTGCTTCAGCGTCCTCAGAAATTTGTGTTGCCCGCTTTGCCCGGCAAGGCAGTCACTCTTGTGTTGGTAATGCACTATCGCGAAACGGCATGCTTTCCTAAGGCGGAAACCATGCCTGCGCGTTCCTGCGGTGGAGACAGCGCGCTGCTGGAGTCACCGGAATTCTTCTGGGAACCGGCGGACGCATTCCAGGTCGAAGACGGCGTGCCCTTGTTCCAGGCGTCGTATAAGGCGGGAGTTCCGAGAAGAGACGGTAGATTCCTAGCTCCCAGCGCCCGCCCGTCGGCTCGGCCTCACATTGCCACGGGATGCACTCTTCCTGGAAACACGCCGTGGAAACCCTGGAATGTCAGCGCCCCCTCCTTTGAGGGCCCCACAACGGTAGGAGCCCAAACCGTCATCGACACTTCGCCTGCGGGGTTCACGGAGACGCCTCACTACATTGCCTGGCTCCAGGGCTGGGAGTCGCAGGTCGTACCCGGACCAGAGTTTTCATGGGTGTTGACCCACGTTCAGGACGCGTTGAGTACGGGATTCCTATTCCGCGTCCTCTGGATTTCAGTGGATAGCGGGAGCATGACGCCCGTAGCCCCGGTGATGGGAAAGTCGTATGTGTGCTGGGTCGGATGTCAGGAAGTGAGCGGCAGCGCTGGCGGCCTATGCGCGGGGCCGGCGCCGAGTTGTGGTTGCGGGTCGGGAACAGAATTGTTCGGAAAGCAGGAGTGAACCATGGAGTCAATTAGCGACAAGCAATTCATCGAGCGATTGCAGTTCTTCAATGGACAGCGGCTCTTCGCTCCGGATTTGCAGGCCATTGAATCTTTCAATCGCGAGATGCGGTGGCTGCACAACCAAAGCCTTCACCAGCCCGGAGTGGGCCGCGGATTTGCCGTGACTGGTCAGAAGGGCGACCGCGAAGTAGTCATCGCCCCCGGATACGCACTCGACGCCTGTGGGCGAGAAATCGTGCTGAACCAAACCCTGGTGGAACCGATTCCGCCGGTTGCCGACGACGGCAATGGTCAGCCCGTCGTCTATGACCTCACCGTCGCTTATCCGGACGATGCCGATTTGGAAGTACGTGAAACCCGCGACGGCATCTGTCTGCCTCGCGGCGTGGTGCGGTTGCAAGAGGCTCCAATTTTCTGCTGGGCCAAGCTCGATCCACAACTTCAGCCCACCGATCCCCGCATCCGAACACAAATTCAGACCGGCATGAGAATCCTGCTGGGCCGGATTGAGGTTCTCAACTGCCAGCTGAACAAGCCGGTCTCCGTCGTGCAAAGACGGAATGCCCGCCCGTCGCAGCAACCCTTCGTGGGATGCGGAATGACTGACCCGAACTCCACCGCATGGGATTTGTGGACAGTTGGCAGCCCGCCCAATGCCACTGTGATCGGACTGATGGCAGTAGTAAGCACCGCCTCGGCTGGATTTAATACGCCGCCTCGCTACACCGCCCAGGTCGCAGGGGAACGCTTTTTCAGCAGCCCTGCCGCCCTGGAAGTGAATAGCGATGTATTTCTGTTGGACGGTTTCGTGGACGTGGCCGACGCCAAAGCGGATCAGTTTCTCCTGCGGATGCTGATGCCGCAGTCCTTATTGATCAATGAGTTGATAACAGTCAATCCCACTGATTTTTTTAACGATATTACGGCCCCACAGCGCCGCGCGCTGCTGGCAGAAAACAAATGGCAGATCGTCTGGATGGGAGTCGAAGGGTGATCAGCGAAAACAAAACCGACTTTCTGTACATGAACCGAGAGAACCAGTGGCTGGGTTTTGCGTGGGAAGGACTGGAGACTTCTTCGGATGGAAGTCTCCGTCTCCGCGCTCTGCCACTTCTCGAAGGGGAGCTACCGAAAGAATTGGCTACTCTGGGGACTCCCGATGGTCCCGCCGGAATCGCGCGCGGCCCGAACAGAACACTCTATTTCACCGACCCCTCCAGTAATCGCATGATGATGATTGGAGGTTGTGACGGAGCCCTGTCGCGCGTTCCCTGCCTGGGCGGAGAGGGGACAGCGCCGACGCGTTTTTCCAAACCGCGTGGCCTCTGGATTGATCCGCGCCGGCGCGCTCTGTTTGTAACTGATAGTGGCAACCACCGCCTGCAAGTGTTCTCCCTCGCTACGTTCGGGCTCCTGGAGATTTGGGGTCAAGCTAACACAAGCGCACCACCCACGCCAGGCAGCGAACCAGGTTTGCTCAACACTCCGTGGACGCTCGTGGGCGACGCCAAGACCAATCTCTATGTTGTGGACTACGGCAACCAACGTGTGCAAAAGTTCAACGCGCTCGGAGAAGTGATTGTTTCCTTTGAAAACAATCTCAAAGCCGCCGGCACTCTCAAACAGCCAAGCGACATTGCAATCGGCGTGCATGGTGGTATCGAGCGGCTGTTCATCGCCGACGCTTCTCAGAAATCGATCTACGTTGTGAACCTCGATGGTACGCCGGTGCTCGACGCTGCCGGTTCTCCGGTCTCCTTTGGCTCGGCGCAGCTCAGCTTGCCGATGGGCCTCACCGTGTTGGGCAATGCGGTGTATGTAGGGGACAACCAACGCCGCCGGGTTCTGACATTCAAAGAAGTGGGTGGTAGGTTCGCCTTTGCGGGGGAGGCTGTCGGTTACCAGGGCCCGGTGGCCGCACTGGCAAGTGATAACGCCGGGACGCTGTGGGTGCATAGCGGTGCGGGACTCAGTCCGGTGAAACTTGCGGTCGATCACGGCTTCAGCACGCTCGGAGTACTGTGGAGCCAAGCCATCCAGCCGCACAACTACCCGGTGCAGTGGCACAGCTTGCTGGCATCCATCCAGGCGCTGGAGCCGAAAGCGCATATTCAGTTTTTTGTGGTGATTTCGAAGGATGCGAGCACTGCGCCCGCCCATCCGCAGCTCGCGGCCAATTCATTGCCTCCCTTTTCCGCAGAATGGCAGACGATGCCGGCTGACATAAACGATCTGTTTATCGGTGGTCCACCCGCACTCAGTCTGTGGATCGGAGCCTATTTCTCGGGCGACGGACGCTCTACTCCCGTGGTGTCGCAAATCCGGGTGGAATACGATCACCGCTCCTATTTGAGTTACTTGCCCGCCATCTATCGACGGCCTAGTCCTGGCGGCGATTTTCTCCTGCGTTTCCTCTCGTTGTTTGAGAGTTTCTTCAACGAGGCAGAGTGGAACATCGCCAAACTGCCAGCACTCTTCGACCCGCAGGCTACTCCTGAGGTCTTCCTCGCCTGGCTGGCTAGTTGGCTGGGTTTGCAATTGAACGAAGACTGGAGCGTGACCCAGAAACGCCAGGCAATTGCGAATGCCTATGCAAGCTACGCGAAGCAGGGAACGGTCCAGGGACTGCGCCAGGCTGTGAAAGCGCTGACCGGAGTAGATGTGATTCTGGAAGAGCCGCTGTTGAACACAAACTGGTGGGCGCTGCCGATTCCAGATCAATCCACGTGCGCTTCGTCACAAGTTGGCACGGACACACAATGGCGGGCCGAAGAAAATTCGATCCTCGGTTACACGACCATGCTCGCCGCCGAACAGCCCCAGGGGGCGGTGGTTGGCACGAGCGCTGTTCTCGATCGCTCCCACCTGATCACCGACGCCGAGTTTGGAGAACCTCTATTCAGCGAGGTCGCCCACCAGTTCAGCGTTCTCGTTTACCGAAGCCAGCTCAGTTGCGATCAGACGCTCGCGCGTCTGAAGGACGTGATTGAGCAGGAGAAGCCTGCGCATACCAGCTATCACCTGTGCGTGATCGAGCCCCGCTTGCGAATTGGTTTTCAGGCGCGAGTGGGAATTGACACTGTGGTAGCTGGACCGCCCGCCAGTCTGCGCATCGGAGACGAAGTAATACTGGGTCGGCAAAGCGCTTTGGGAGGCTCGCCCCCGGCAAAACTCGGCGAGCGCAGCCAGGTCGGCATTAGCACCAGAGTGGGATAGGAACATGGAGAAGAAACATCTGTCGATAACAACACTCACGGCGAAGAGATCTGCATCAGGAGGAGTAAGTCATGTCCAGTAATCACAACAGCGCGCAGTGCGCCGGCATTCGAGAGTTTTGCCGCAACCGCTACGTCCACGGCAAGTTGCTCGATGTCTACCATTTTGAGTTGGAGCAAAACTACTTCAACGCCAAGCGGTGGCTCATCAACCGTATGGTGGGTGGCTACGGAGTCGTGTGCGGGCTCGACGTGCGGCCCGGTGACGACGGCTGTAGCGTCGTCGTCTCTCCTGGACTTGCTATCGACAAGTGGGGCCGGGAAATGCTGGTCCCGCAGGGCGCCACCGTTCCGATTCCCGTTTCAGCCACCACCGCCCCACCGCCGGAACCGGCCGAGCAGATGGACTGCGCAGACGACAAGTACGTCCATCTTTGCCTCTGTTATCACGAGTGCTTGAGCAACCCTGTGCCGGTTCTGGGAGGCTGCTGCGATGAGACCGAAGCTTGTACGCCGGGCACGATCTGCGAGCGCTACGAGTTTGTCCTCAAGAATGGCAAGGCGCCCGCAGTGGAAATCGATTGCACTGTTCCCGACCTGGTAAGTGGCGGGAGGATCAATTATCCCGCGCTGGCAAACTACGTGAGTGCACCATGCCCCGACTGCGCCGACGACCCGTGCATTCCGCTGGCGAACATTGAGCTGCCAGATCCGTCCAAGCCCTGCTGCCAGGAGCACATTGACATCGCGGTGCGACCTGTCGTCTTTACCAACGACCTTGTGCACGACTTATTGGTGTGCCTAACCAGCAAGAAGAATACCCAGGAATATCGCGGCGGCAAGAACTGATCGCCCAAGGAGACGAACATGAAAACCAGTACCTCGTGCGCCCCTCAGACGTGTGATAGCGCGATTGCAGAGCGTCCGCGCTATTTCCCTCGCCAGATCATTACTGCCGACGACCTCTCGCTCGATCAGGAATATGCCCGCAACGCCCGGCGTCTCCACAACCGCATGTTGCATGGCTGGGGCGTGGTCTGTGGCGCGAAGGTGTGTCCCGTGCCCGACACAACTGGCGGTGGTCAGGGATATCAGCCGTGGCAAGTCTCTGTCTGTCCCGGGTACATTCTGGGGCCGTGCGGCGATGAAATCTTGATTGATTGCTGTAAGACTGTGGACCTCCGCACCAGCGGGACCAACGCCGCTACGGGAGACCCGTGTGTGCAGATGCCGGATCCGTGGTGCAGCGATGTTTTCACAAAGCCCGTGCCAACGGGGCCGCTCTACGTTGCGGTGAAATATAAGCAGATCATGGCGCGCCCAGTCCGCGTGCAGCCGGTCGGCTGCGGTTGTGATGATACCAGCTGCGAGTACTCGCGCTGGCGCGATGGCTACGAGATTGGAGTCTTGCAAAACTATCAGTGTTCGCAGACTGCTCCTGACCTCGACGCTGCGGGAAATCCCGACCTGAATTTGCTCGTGCGTGGCGACATGATCGACTGTCCCACACTTCCCAAAGATCCCTGGGTGGTGCTGGCCGTTGTGAACGTGGATGCCAACGGCACAATTCAATCCATCGACAACTGCGCCTGCCGCCGCTGGGTGGTTTCCTTTGGTAACTTCTGGTGGGCATGCCACAGTACACAGGTTGTGATCCAGAATTTTGTCTCCAATGCTGGAGTCGATTTCCAAAACTTGAAACCAGATTCCAAGACACCCCTTACCGCGAAGGTACACATCAGCGCGGGTACCCTGGCGCAGCCGCCAGCTTCGGCAGCTAGCTTGGGACAGGGAATCACGATCAAGAATTTCCAGGTAGCCGCACCCACTGTGGCCGGACAAGACGTTACGCTCACATTCGTCGTAGAGTCGGACACCCAGCCTGCTGCACTACCGGGCTTCCGCAACCTCACGCTGAAAAATGTGGACTGCTCGATCGCAATCTTTCCTAGCGCGATTCAGGTCGTGGCCGATGCGGCCCCGCCGGCAAAGGCACCCGTTAAGAAGAAGGTGAAGTAGGGACAACGGGCACAGATCGCGTCTCGGTTTGGGGCAGGTCCGCGAAACCATTTTTATTGGAGAGGCGCTACAGCCGCTGGCATGCCAATCCCCGGGTCGTGCGGCGAGAAACCATGAAGAGTCTTCTCCAACGAAGCGAGCGAGGCGCGGCGAATCAAAGGGCTGATTCTTCCCATGCGACTGAAAAAACGCCAGTTTCGGTCGATGGAATTGAGGGAACCTCGACCGAAGTGCTGAGGCTGCAGCGCACCGTGGGAAATCAGGCAGTCTTGCGCATGTTGCGATCGGGCAGGCTGCAGACCAAGCTGGAGGTCGGCCCCGCAGGCGATGCTTTCGAACAGGAAGCGGACCGGGTGGCGAATCGCGTCATGCGCATGCCCGATCCGCAGGGTGCGGTTCTGCGTAGCGACCGCGGTAAGCTCCAGCGGAAGTGCACCGCGTGCGAGCAGGAAGACGAAAAAATACACCCTAAGCTCTCGCGCAAAGAGTCTAACGGAGCCTCAACCGCCGGTTCGGCCGCAGCTCCCGCGGTTGTGCATAGCGTGCTCCAGCAGCTAGGAATGCCCCTCGATTCCCATACGAGGGCTTTCTTCGAGCCACGTTTGGGGCAGGATCTTGGCCACGTCCGGGTGCACACCGGCGAGTCTGCAGCGCAGTCTGCGGAGTCCGTTGCAGCTCAAGCGTACACCGTAGGATCTGACGTAGTCTTTGGGGCCGGACGGTATGCACCCGCCAGTCCAGAGGGGCAACACCTGCTTGCGCACGAACTTGCGCATGTCGTCCAGCAAACTCACGGAGCGCCACGAACCGTGTCCAGGAAGCCGACAAAACGAGGTGTGAAGAACAACGACTACAGTTTCTCCACGAACTGTGGCTGGATCGATTGGGGCCATGCTAATCCAGGGCTTGCGAAGAAGTTGATTGCGAGTGTGCAGAAGGCTTCCGACGATCTGAAGGCCTCCGGGACCGGCCCAGGTTCCCCGAGTTCGAGTCCCACCATGGCGGCGAAGAAATTCGGGATCGTGTTTTCGAGCGCATCAATGCAGGTAACCCTTGCCCGTCCGCTCAGCCCCGACGAAGTGCTGGCCGTCTCCCTAAGCATGTTCAAGAACCTGTCGGTAATTTTCGAAATTCAGCAGGAATGGACTGACTTTTTCAGTGGCTCTTCTTTCTCACAGGAGGACTTGCCGTCAAACCTGATCTCCTTCTATCGGGCTGCCAGAGGATTCACCACCGACGATATCAAGCAATACTGCGACTCGCAGGACGTCGATACTTCCGTCAGGGAATTCGAAAAGAACTCGGACTTCCAGAAGAACCGCACCTTCTCACCTATTGGAGCCACCGGGCCGTGGCCTGCGGAACTATCCACTATTGACGAAACCAAGGGAGCGGCCCTCTACAAGGTAACTAGCACGTCTGTTGGCAGTCCGGCGAGCGGTTTCACGTTCTGTCCTCTGTACCGCATCGAGGGAACCATCGATGATACCGATCTCATCATTTTCAGCGTTGGCGGCGCGACCTTCACCGCCGCTGACAATGTGCGCGTCGTCCCGACTTATCGCGTGGATAGTGATCGCGTAAGTGGCCGGGGTCACGTACCGTATATGGAAGTAAAGCCCTACGGTCAATCTGACGCGGACGCTCTCAAGGCAAAAGGAATCAAGACGCCGCTCTATGTACCATCGTCAGTTTTGAACTGCGTCGGGGAGATCGAAGGCGGGGACATAGCGAGTCACTTGATGCGCATGCCCGAATCGCCGGGTAGTGAACCGGAGAGTTCCGCTGCTCCCGAAATCGTAGCCGAAGTGTTGAACTCTCCGGGAGAGCCGCTCGACAACCGTACACGCGCTTTCATGGAGCCGCGCTTTAGCCGTGATTTCAGTGATGTACGCGTGCATACCGATGAGCGGGCGGCGGAATCAGCACGTGCCGTCCACGCCCATGCTTATACCGTGGGCCGCGATGTTGTTTTTGCGGCGGGTCAATACGATCCTGGAGGAGACCGCGGCCGAAAGCTTTTGGCACACGAGCTCACTCATACGATCCAGCAGTCGTCTTTGTCCACTACACAGGGTCTCACTAGTGCTGAACCAACGGGAACAGCTCCTGAGCCTGCGCTAGGGGGAGACTCGACCCTAGGTCCTGGAATCGCCTTGCAACGGGCACCAGACGACACTATCGACGTCGATCTGGTGCAGGTCGATCCGGACGAAGACGAACGGCTTCGCAAACGAGGGATCAATCTTCCCAAGGTTTCTCAAGATGTATGGAAAAAGCTTCCACCTGAGCCCAAGCCGAAGGGCGAGGGGCAGACGGAGCCCAAACAATCCCCGCCCGCAACGCCGACTCCGGTCTCGACCCCTTCCGGTTTCGTGTCGGCAGCGGCCAGTGCCGCTCCATGTCCCGCAGCTCCGGCCGCCACGACGATACCACCTAACTGTCCAGTCGTAGCGCCCGTGCCCGACACCGCACCGCCCGACAAGGAATCCCCGGTTTTGCCCACTGTTGATCCCGCCCCGTTTGGTAAGGACACGACCGTTGAAAACTTCGCCACGGGCCTTGCGGATTGTCATGCTGCCCGCGTCGTCAAGCAGGAAGTTGACAAGCGATTCAAGGCCGCGGTCGAGAGTGCAAAAAAGAGCGCCACCGCCGACGCAAAGGCGGATACCGACAAGACCATGTCCGATGCCGTCGTTGGCATCGATCCAAAAGACAAAAAGGGAATCGCAGAAGCCAAGAAGAAGGCCGCCGAAGATGCCAAGGTGGCTGCCAAGAAGAAAATTGCTGATGCTCAAGCCGCTGTTCAAAAACCAGATGTCGATACCGTGCGGAATGAACTCGCAGCCAAGTTCAAGGATGAACTCCAGTCGGACTTCGCGGTAACGATCGCAGCGGCACTCCGGCGATTTGGGGCGTCGTGGCTGGCCCGCATGAAAGCAGTATTGGAAAAAGCAAAGGCCAAGCTGAAGAAGGACAAGACCGCGAAGCCGAAGGTGCCAAAGGGCGAGCCGCCACCGACGCCGCGTCCGCCAGGAGAAATCGCAGCGGAGATCGAAGCGGAGATGGTAAAGATCCGCTGTGAACAGGACAATTGGGCGGCGAACCAGGTTGAGGGCGTGAAGCGTGGCTGGATGGCGGGTCGGCGTGAAGAAGTTGATTTTCAAACAGTCTCACAGACTGTTACGGAATTGAAAAACTTCAATCCCGCGCGTACGGTGTCAAGCGCTGAATTGACACCTATTCCTTCCAGTCTGCAGTCAGACGCGAGCATGCCGGGGGTTGCACCCGAAGTGGCTGAATTCCTGACCGGTCTCGAATCCCTTGAGCCGAATTTCAAGGCTGGAAACTACAAAGGGCACGGCGGCGGATCTTGGGCTGGGGCCGGGTTTTCTGTGGATCTCACCTTATCAGGGACGGACGCTGAACTGGATGATCGTGGCTTCTACAAACATGACAACGCGGTCCGTTTCTTGCTGAACCTGGATCAGACCGCAAAAACTGCCGGCGGCCGGTGGCGTGTTCTCTACAACGACTTTTCTGTAGCGGAAGAGGTGAACCACACGACCGGCACGCGGAACGTCGTCTTCGTCGGCAACGCTCCCGGTGGAGGTCTGAACTGGCACGGTCCGGCTCCGATGGTCTTGCACTTCCACCTGGACATCGAACTGCCGCCACCAGCACCATCCGCGACCCCGAGCCCTTGAGACCGGGTTCAGGAAGAAAATACTGCATGATTTTCACGAAACGGATTCTGTGGATCAGGCGAAAGACCGCAAACTAGCGCGTACGCCAAGCGCGCGATCGTCGATGGTGTAGTGGTAGACATAAAGACCGAGGTATCTCGCAAGCCACTTGCACTCGATTTGCTCTGGCAGAAGTTCTGACGAAATGGCGAGGTCGAACTCCTTACAACCGTAACGAAGACTGGGTGTTTGCTAGCCCCGAGAAAGTTTGGCCAAAAGTCCTACTGACCTGACAGCGCAATGCGGAAGGCCGTGCGGCCTGCTGCTGTGCGTGCGGGTATCGTCAAACACGTGGGCTGGCACACGTCCGCCATTCCTTTGCAACGTTGTTGAAAGCGAAAATGGCGAGGTCGCTGCACGGCGACGAGACGCGGGTGTGGGGCGATCAAGCGTATCGCGGACAGGGCCGCGTGCTGGAGGAGTGCGCGCCGCAGGCGCAAGACTTCACCTGCCAACGCTACCGTTACAAGGATCGAATCGACGAAGTGGAGCGGGCGAAGAACCGCACCAAGGCGAAGGTGCGGTCGAAAGTCGAGCATGTGTTCGCGGTGATGAAACTGAAGTTTGGGTTTGTGAAAGTGCGCTACCGGGGGATCGCCAAGAACGCCAACCGGCTGTTTGCGACGTGCGCGCTGGTGAACCTGTTTCTGGGCGCGCAAGACACTGCTGGGGATGACGGCGGCGTAGTGTGTCCCGAAACCGCCGCATCGCTCCCACGGAGCAGATTTGGCGGGCCGTTGTATCTTTTGAGCTGTATAAAACCGCTGGGACGCCTTTACTTCCGGTGCCCGAGCGGTTGTAATCAGAAGTTGTTCAGACGTTCCCTAATTTCCAGTTGCAATGTCGAGATTCGAGTCGGCGGCTAGCCGATGGTTGTGCGATCGAGTTGATACCTGCTGACGTCATCTACCGTAGCACCGGGTGCAGCAATCCATGCACGTATCGGGCAAACGCGACGTTAATCGACAGCGCATGGGCGGCTGCCGACCTGATAAGTCGAAGGTCTCAAGCGACCAAAGGCCGATTTCTCGCAGCAGGCCGCGACAATCTCCTGATCGCACGAGCAATCCGTGACGCCGCCGAGGTTTGCGCGGCGCTGGGCAAAATGTCCGCCGCGCGTCCAATTAAACTGTCCAGCGGATTCCCTTAGAGCGATACGGCGCTATCCTTGCAGGCCAGTTCCAAATCACTCTATGCACGTCGTTACACTTTCACAGCCGTTACCTCTGTAGGAACTGGAGCGAACTGACGCGTTGTAAGGCCAGAGTCCCCGTTTGGAAAGATGCAGCCGGGCTGAATGAAAACTGAATGAAGAACATGCCTTTGTGGCCTTTCTTGGCATTCCGGACCTTCGTAGAATCAGTAAGTTCCGCGGAATCAATAGGTGGCTGGGGAACAAATCCACCCCCCGCAACCAACGCAATCATACAGTTACGGGCAATTGGGCACTTGTAACGACTGTCCAAAACTGTCCAATAAGGGAACTGCCTTATAGTTCCCCTTATTTATTGAATGGAGACCTGTTGGTTGGCAGGCCTTTTCAGAAGACGTTGCACAATCGGCCGATTGGCCTTGCGCTTGGCCAAAGCCGAGGCATTGCCATACTGGTCCATTGTGGTGGAAACATGCGCGTGTCGCATGAGTTTCTGCTGTACGCCCACTGGTGCTCCCGTTTCGTCCAGCCAGGCACGGTACGTGTGACGGAACGTATGGAATCCGATCCTGCCCAGTCCCAACTGCAGACCTGTCGGAACAAGGTAGTCGGAACGAATCGAGTCGGCGTGATAGGGCCGACTCGTCACCGGACTCGGGAAGAGCCATCGCCCCTCGCAGTCCAGACAGAGCGCTTGCCATTTCTTCAGTTCGAGAATGAAGCCTCGTTCGATCGGGACCTCGTCCTGCGAGTACTCCGTCTTCAATTTGTTGAGCCGCTTCCCAACTGCTGATCGTTGGATCAAAACCACGGATCTCTTGAAATCGAAGTCCGTCCACCGCAAGCCCAGGATTTCGCTGATCCGCAAACCGAAGCACAGTGCCATCAGCACGATGGTTCGATAAGGCTGAACCAGCATGTCGAGTATTTGCCAAGCATCCTTTACCTGGAGGACGCGAGGACGTTTCTTGCGCTTGCTGATGCCCTTCACTTCGACCAAATCTATGGGGTTGCGTTCCACATTCAGCAACTCCCAGAGCATCGCCTTGTCGAAGAGACGGTACATCAGGGACCGAATGTGGCCTTTGTACTTGGGTGACATGACGAGTCTGCGGAGCCAGTCCTGCACCAAGGTAGGCCGAACATCTTTCAGGTATGCATCGCCCCACTCGGGTCGGATGTGTTGGCAAATCATGCTTCGGTAGGAGGCTAGAGTGTTGTGAGTGATTTGTTCGGCTTCCTGTTCCTGTTTCTGATCGAGAAGAAAACGGTCTAGGATGCCACAGAAGAGAACCGGTTCTCGGCGTGAAATGCCATCGTTGATCATTAGCCGCATGCCTTCTGCTGCTTTCAAAGCATAGGCCTCTGTCTTGTACTGTTCTACCGTTCCGACGGTGAAACCCCTCCGTTTCCTGCGTCCGTCTGAAGTCGGTTCCCACCAGCGATAGAGCCATACGTCCGGTCCTGTTACGCGTTTGTTGATCTCGACACTACCGTACTGATACCGCGTTCGCTTAGCCAATGTAATCTCCTTGGGGTTCGCGACGCGGGTGGCTGCCTGAGATTACCTGAGAACGAAGCCAATGGTCTAGCTCCGAGAGATAGAAATGCCAGCGCTTTCGATCTGTCCCGATCGGGTGAGCGGGAAGGGCCCCCTCACGAGCCTTGCGGAGCACGGTCTTCGGGTGCATGTTGAGGAACCGAGCAGCGTATTTCTGACTGACTGGCGCTTCCCGAACCGAGTGTAAGCGCTCAAGTGAGGGGATCCGATTCGGCTGCGTTGACATGGAATCCTCGTTCCATCACTGCCGTCCTCGGCTGTTCGATTCCGCACGAAACGGCGATGTCAGCCAATTTGATTCACTCCTGCCGCCGTGTCCAACAACTTCTCGTCCGCGTCATATTCCCGCCGGGAATATCAGACAGCAGCAAGCCGATTCGGCACCTCACATTTCGTTGAGCGAATCGCTTCGCGGGTGCGGAGCGGCCGTTTCAGAAGAACTGAGTCAAGCAGAAAATGACAGCCTCATCTACTTCATCGGCAGGCACTTGGACGCAGATTTGCGAGCAAAGTGAGTACGCGCCCGCCACCACAATGGTATCTCGGGGCCATATACCTAGACGCCTTCCTTGTACCGGTGTCCGGGTCGTATTTGCCGACCAATCGCTTTCTGAAGAAGATTCCTTACCGAAACTATCGGGCCGGGAGGCGCGATTTACTTGGTCGCGACACCATGTTCGTCTGTTATTCCTCCCAGGAATATGACGCGGACGAGAAGTTGTTGGACATCGCGATTGAGTCAGGTTACGTTTGCGCCACAAGCAGCCGATTTGAGGTGCTGCGGGAGGTGCAAATGACACATTGGTTCCGACTCCATTCCATCCGCGAAATCGGTTGCCTTCTTCAGTCGAAGTTTGTGCTTCCAACCACAGTTGTTCTTGCCCTGTTCTTCCTCATGCCAGTGGTGGCGCTGGCACAGGGTTCACCGTTCGACACCGGCTTTACAGCTATCCAAAGCCTTTTCACCGGCACCATTGCGAAGGTTGCGAGTCTGGTCGCAATCGTGATCGGAGGCTACGGCTTCGCGCACGGCGAACCCGGTGCAAAAAAGGCGCTGGCCGGCGTTGCCGCCGGAACGGGCATTGCTGTTCTCGCCGTGAATGTCCTGAGTTGGCTTTGGGGCGTATAGCGCCCGTCAGGGGCACCTTCAACCCGCGTTTGGATGAGGAACTTATGCCAGACAAGCCACACCAGAAGCAGCGCACAATTCGAGTCTTTAAGAGCCTGCACAAGCCGCTCACCTACTTGGGCGTGGAACGCACGCTTTTCTACTTCGTCTGCGTCGGCGCAGTGGGGGCTTTCAACCTCTTCAATTCCATCCTCGCGGGCATTGCGGTCTTCATTGGCGGTTTTGCCTTCGGCCACTGGGTGACGGACAGCGATCCGGCGTTCCTTCGCATCCTGGCACAGTCCGAACGTTACAAGCTGCGCTACGACGCCGCGAAACAGCAAGTCCCCCGTGTAGAGGTGATGTGATGCTGCGTCTCGACAAAGTCATCAAGCCGTGGAAGGAGAGCGCGGCCCTCAGCGCCCACATCAACCTCTACGGCTTCTGGAATGAAACCGCCTTCCTTACCAAGAGCGGAGATGTAGGCATGGTTCTCAGTATTCCCGGCGTGGACTACGAGAGTCTTGACCGCTCGGAACAGGAATATGCGGTGAAGCGTCTGGAGGCGGCGCTGAAAGCATTTGGCCCAGGCTTCCATGTTTACCAATACCTCTTCAAATCGAACTGCCCCGACATACCGTTCGCCAGATATGACGACCTGATTGTAGAAGCAGCGATCGACCAGCGGCGGAAGTTCTTTGAAGCGAAGCGGGAGCATCTCTATCACGTCGAAATCTTCTACTGCATCCTGCTCGAAGGCGCCCGATCGAAGACCGGCGTCGGAACGGGGCTAGCTCGCCTCTTGCGCGATCCAGAGGGCGCGATTGCCGAACTCAAATCGCAGTTCACCAACGACAACATGAAGAGGCTACTGCGTGCGCATATCGAGCGCGATCTTCAACGGCTCGACCAGAGCGTGCAGGCATTCGCTCGGCAGCTTTCTGACTTCATGCAAATCGAGATCTTGAATCAACAGGGACAGTTCATGTTCTTCCGCCGGTTGCTGAATTATGACGACTGGCGTGTCGCCGGCAGGCCGCAGTCCACGCAGTTTCTCGACTATCAGGTAGTCAACTCCGACATCGAAGCGGAACGCGATCATCTGCGGGTAGGCGATCACATCGTTCGTGTGCTGACGATGAAAGAGGCCATCAACGAGACGCGGCCCCTGGTGCTGGACGCGCTTCTGAAGATTCCGGCCAACTTCTATGTCGTCACGGAGTGGACGCCGCTTCCAGCGGACAAGGCCCGCAAGGAGGTAAACAAGCGTCGCCGCCACTTCAATATGTCGAAGACAGGATTTGTCTCGCAGATGGGAAACGACGCCACGACGACGAACCCGCGCGATGTGCTGGTGGACGAGTCCAAGCAGGCCGACATTGAGAATCTTGGGGATTGCCTGCGCGCCCTGGGGGACGGCCAATCGCTTGGCGATTTCTCGCTCACAATTGTGCTGTATGGCCGGTCACGAACGGAACTCGATCAGCTTGTAGCCGAGTTTACTGGCGTCTTCACCAACGCGGACGGCAATCTTTTTGCGGAGACTTATAACCAGCTGAACGCCTATTTCGCCACCGTACCGGGCAACTATGCGCTGAACCTCCGCCAACTGTATCTGTTGAACACGAACTACGCCGACCTGTCTTTTCTCTTTACGATCCTTCCTGGCGAGAAGACGAACGCGCATCTCGGCACGGAGTACCTGGCTGTGCTCGAAACCGACAACAGCACGCCCTACTTCCTCAACCTGCATACCAGCGACGTTGCACACACTCTGATTCTCGGAATGACCGGGAGTGGCAACTCCTTCCTCCGCAGATGTGCACCCCAGCGCATGCCACCAAAGCAAATGGAATTTTGGCTGTCACAGCCTGAATTGTCGTCTTGAAATGGCAGTTGGTCCGGCGTCGCCATTGACAGCACAGAGTCTCCGCGCCGTCTTCGTCACATTGTGTCTCTTTCCGTGACCCACTAACGGACGGGTTCGGAGTCAACCTAACAGCCGCAGGCTAACGTCAAGGCACTTTCGCGGCATAAACGATGATTCCCTACGGGCTGCCCCTCATTTATTCCACGGTTACCTATGACACCGCGCCTTCACTGCGGCTATTCCTGTTGCCTCTCTCGCCCCCGCCGCGGGGTCATTTCAAAGAAAAGAGGCACGTTATGACGACGAAGACTCTCAGCAAATCCGACCTGGCGCAGTTCACCGGCAGCGACAACTGGTATCGCCATCCGATCAACCGCAATGTTCTTTACACCGACGGCGCGCAGCACGTTGCCGAGCACGGCGGCGCGTATTGGCTTTTGGACGAAATCGCGATCATTCAGCCCTACAACAAGGCTGTTGCCGCCGAAGAATTTCAAGTCTGGAAGCTAGCCGTACGTCCCGACCGAACCGCTTCGCTTACGTGCGACGACGGCGATGGCAACATCGTGTTCACCAAAGAGATCGAGCACACCGATTTCCCGCTGGATGAAATCACGCTGCGGTTGAGGATAGTTCGCGTGCCACAATATCGAAAATCGCAGCGTTCGGTGTTGCGGACTCGCTCCGACCAGGTTGTGGGCTCATTGCATCACCGTCCTGCGGCCTTTTGGCCGTGAAGGACCATACAAGTGGAAGCCGCTTTCGCAACTAATCGGCTCTTCTCGTCGGTTATGATGCACTCTACGTAGCCGATCGTGCCGCCCCGCCGCACGACCATTCCTTCCGCTCTGAGTTGTGCTTGCCAGACCGGGCGGAAGAAATTGATTTTCAGTTCAACCGTAGTGAAGGATTCGTCCGGAGCGAGAGTACTTGCAAACGCCATGCCCATCGCGGCATCAGCAATGTCGCATAGAATTCCTCCGTGCAACGTTCCCATGGGATTTGCATGCTGTGGTCCGGCCGCCAAGACGATCGTCGCCCGTCCGTCCGCAATGTCTTTCGCCTCAAATCCAATTAGACGCGCGATTGGAACGTCGTTTGTTTTTGCTCGTTCCCTAAAGTCCGGTTGCGAGGGAATTTCTTGAGTACTCATGACCTGTCCGCTCCGGCCTTCGCTTTCCGCGCACGAACCTTGGCTTCGAGGTATTCCTCCAGATGCCGGCAGGCGAGATCAAGAGGCTCCTTATTCCGCTGCAGACGACCCACCATCCCGCTGCCTTCAAGGGTGCTGGCGATCAAGGTGGCCAATTTTGCGGAATCGACATCGGAGCGAATCTCACCTCGTCGTTGCCCATCCTCGGCAATTGATTGCATACGGTCAAGCCAAGAACTGAGGGCCTGGCGAGCTTTCGCTCGCAGCTTTGGATTGCCGTCGTCGCAATCGATGGCCGTGTTCAACAACGGGCAGCCTCCCGGAACCAGTCCGGTGCGCCGATCCCGAAAGTTCCGCACGATTTGTTTGAGGCGGTCAACCGTATTCGCAATCTGCTCTGTGCCTTCGAAACGCGTATCCATTGCGATTTTCCAAGCGTGGTCGAAGGCGTCTCCCGCAAGCTCTTGCTTGCTCCCAAAATGCCGGTAGATTCCGCCCTTTTCTAATCCAGTCGCTCGCATGAGATCGGAAAGCGCAGCGCCGTCGTATCCTTTTTGATTGAAGATCGGAGCCGCCTTACGGATGATTTCTTGCCGCGTCTGCTCGCCTTTACGCACGTCCTGCTCCTAGCATTGCCAACTCCGCGATAATACGGTCGCTGACCGCAAAATACAGATAGTTGGATGAGACCGACCGGTCCCAGGTCGCATTTGATATGCGGCCACTTAGAGGAACCACCCGTTTTCAAGTGCCCGCGTCGGGCTTCGGTAAAACCCCGGTACGTTTACGAGGGCCTTTGAAAACCTATAGCAGGCTCAGGCGCATCGAACCTGAGGTCATCGTCGGTCAGTGGCTCACCGCTTTGCTGGTGGTCGTAATGATGCTCCAGCACTACACGCGATTCGTTCCATTTCCGGAATGTGCGCCAGCTCACAGTGCAGATTTTGCCGGACACTCCTACCAACTCCAGTGTCCACGCAGAATGGGTCTCGTCGGTAACATCTCCAGGAATCGCCGTTTCTCGAATGGATATCGACACACCGCCGACCTCGGCCATTGCATGAAGGGGAACCATGAAGGTCAGAAGAAGTGAGCGCACTCTCGCTTTTCCGCGAATCGGTTCTTTTATGGTTTCGCTGCTTCCCTCGATATCGTCCGCATAAAATTCGTCGAAGATCCCAAGATATTCTTCGTAGCTTCGGGTGATCTCAGCATGGAGGATGGCTGAGTTTAGGGTACGCTCCGCAGTCCGAGATTGTGTGTACGGATCGGGATGAAACTCATCGGCTGAGACGAAACCACGTTGATCGCTCATTGAAATTCTCCGAAGTCTAAGCCTCGCTCTCGCTTTCTCCCATATCGGAGCGCCGGCGATTACCACCGTGGGCGCCAGCCCATCCCGGAAAATGTGGGGACGTTGACCAAAGCTAAGTG
>Ga0193751_1000245_pt1 | contig 47577 bp, 45 predicted proteins | sample L1c2metaG_FD_143050 | JGI IMG/M metagenome (GOLD analysis project Ga0193751, IMG submission 143050) | Soil microbial communities from a riparian zone of the East river system, Colorado, United States - L1c2 | ecosystem: Environmental > Terrestrial > Soil > Riparian zone | place: USA: East River...
GCTAGGACGCGTTAGCGTCAGAGCGTGATCGTCCGGCTCGCCGTAGCCGTGCTGGCAGTTGCTGCCGGGGCAACCGCGGTCGCGCTCGCCGTATTGCTCTTGCACGGGACGCCGGGGCCGGTATCGGCTGCGCCCGCCGCGCTTCCGGTCGCGAGCCCGGCGCCTGCCGCTCCTGCGACGCCGAGCTTCCCGGCGCCGCCGGCGAACGCCGTCGTGTTCAGCCGCGAGGACGGCGCCGACGCGCTTGCGCTCGCCGTCGTCCCGCGCGGCGAGAGCGTGCTCGTGCGGGCCTCCGTCGTCGGGCCGCAGGGCACCGGCATCGACGGGCTCTCGGTGTTGTTCGGGTCCGTCCGCGCGACCGCGTGCGGTCACGGCTGCTACCGGGCGACGCTCCCTCGTCCGTGTGCCGTCGACCTTCGCGTCGGCAAGACGCGCTGGGTCGTCGCGCTGCCCGCGCAGTGGCCGCCGCGCGACGCCTCCGCGCTCGTCGCGCGCGCTGCGCACGTCTGGCGATCGCTCCACACGCTCGCCTTCTACGACCGGCTCGCTTCGGACCCGGCGCACGCAGTGGTCAGCACGTGGCGCGCGGTCGCGCCGGACCGGCTCTCCTATCGCATCAAGGGCGGCTACTCGGCCGTGATCGTCGGCGAGCGCCGGTGGGACCGGGCGCCGGGCGGCCGGTGGATCGAGTCGGCGCAGACGGTGCGGCTGAAGCAGCCCGTCCCGGTCTGGCAGTCGGCGACCGACGCGCACGTCGTCGGTGCGACCGCGACGGCGTGGCGGATCACGTTCTTCGATCCCGGTACACCCGCGTGGTTCGCGATCTCCGTCGACAAGCGGACACTGCGCACGCTCGACCTACGGATGACCACGACCTCACACTTCATGCACGAGCGCTACGGCCCGTTCGACGCGCCGCTCGAGATCCGGCCGCCCGGCTAGGCGCTCATCTTGCGCTTAGCTGGACCTGGGAGAATCCCTAGCCCACCAGCCAGAGGAGGCAACCGTGCCAGAGGACCGGTTGGAGCAGGCGCTCTTCGAGATCCGCAAGGTGATCGCCGGGCAGGACGAGATGCTCGAGCGGGTGCTCGTATGCCTGCTCGCGCAGGGGCATCTGCTGATCGAGGGCGTTCCCGGCCTGGCGAAGACGCTGACCATCAAGACGACGGCCGCCGTCCTCGGCGGGTCCTTCGCGCGCATCCAGTTCACGCCCGACCTCGTGCCCGCCGACCTCGTCGGCACGCGCGTCTACCGTCCCGACCAGGGGAGCTTCGACACCGAGCTCGGGCCGGTGTTCTGCAACTTCCTCCTCGCGGACGAGATCAACCGCGCACCGGCGAAGGTGCAGAGCGCCTTGCTCGAAGTCATGCAGGAGCGCCAGGTGACGATTGCGCACACCTCGTACCCGGTGCCGAGTCCGTTCCTCGTGCTCGCGACCCAGAATCCGATCGAGTCGGAGGGGACGTATCCGTTGCCGGAGGCGCAGATCGACCGGTTCATGCTGAAGATCCTCATCGACTACCCGGAGCACGACGAGGAGCTGACCGTCGTGCAGCGGCAGCTCTCCGCCGCGCCCGAGCTGCGCGAGATGCTCAGCCTCGACGAGCTGCGCACGCTGCAGGCAGCCGTGTTCGATGTGTACGTCGATCCTGCGCTCGTCAGCTACGCGGTTGCGCTCGCTGCGGCGACACGGGAGCCGAGCGAATACGTCTCGTACGGTGCGAGCCCGCGCGGGCCGATCAGCGTGACGCAGGCTGCGCGCGCGCTCGCGCTCATGCGCGGACGCGACTACGCGACAGTCGACGACGTGCGCGCTCTGGCGAAGGACGCGTTCCGGCACCGGCTCGTGCTCAGCTACCAGGCTCTCGCCGAGGGCGTAACGGCGGACGCGATCCTCGATCGTGTTCTCGCCGAGGTGCCGGCGCCCGAGGCCGAGCTCGCGCGGCCGCCGGCGAGATGACGCCGACGGCGCTGCTCGGGGAGGGGACGCCCGAGCGGCCGGGCCCGGGCCCGCTGCCGCCCGAGCTGCTCCGCGCGCTGCAGCTCGATGTCGCCCGGCGTCTCTCGGGCATGCTCGCGGGCGACTTCCGGTCCGCCCGCCATGGCCCGGGGACGGAGCTGGCGCAGGTTCGTCCCTACGTTCCCGGCGACGACGTTCGCCTGATCGAGTGGAACGTCACCGCCCGCACCGGCGAGCCGCACGTCCGCGTGCAGCTCGCGGAGCGCGTGCTCGTCACGTGGCTCGTGCTCGACACGTCGCCGTCCATGCAGTTCGGAACGGGAGAGCGGCGGAAGGCCGACGTCGCCGCTGGCGTCGCGCTCGGCCTCGGGCACATCGCAACGCGGAGAGGTAACAGGCTCGGAATCGTCACCTTCGGCGACGCGAGCCCGTCCACGATCCCGCCGACGCAGGGACGACACGGCCTGCTCGGGCTGCTCGGCACGCTCGGCCGCGAGCCGGAGGCCGTCGGCGTCGGGGCCACGTCGCTCGGTGCTGCGCTCGGCCGCGTCGGTACGGTCGCGCGGCAGCGCGGGATCGTTGCCGTCGTGTCCGACTTCCGCGGGCCGCTCGACTGGCGCACGTCGCTGCTGCGCGTGCTCGACCGGCACGACGTTCTCGCGATCGAGATCCGCGACCCACGCGAGCAGGAGCTGCCAAACGTCGGAGAGCTCTGGCTCGTCGATCCGGAGACAGGGCGCCAGGTGCGCGTGGACACGCGGAGCTCGTCGCTGCGCGAGCGCTTCGCCGCCGCAGCGGCGGAGGAGCGCAGCGGCGTCGCCCGCGTGCTGTCCGCGCTCGGCGTTTCGCACGTCGTCCTCTCCACGAGCGGCGATTGGCTGCGTCCGTTCGCGGCGTTCCTCGGCGGGCGCCGGTGAGCTTCGGCGATCCTCTGGCGCTCGTCGCGCTCGCGGTGGTTCCCATGGTCGCGTGGCTCTGGTTCCTGCAAGACCGTCGTCGTCGGAGAGCAGCGGGCGCATTCACGAATCTCGCGCTGCTGCCGAACCTCGTCGACCGCGCGCCGGGCCGGCTGCGGCTCGTCCCGCCCGTCCTCTTCCTCGCCGCGCTCGGCGCGCTCGTCGTCGGCTTCGCGCGCCCGCACGCGAACATCCGCGTGCGTAGGCACGAGGCGACGGTGGTTCTCGCCATCGACATCTCGCGCTCGATGCAGGCGCGCGACGTCAAGCCGACACGGATGGCTGCCGCCCAACGGGCTGCGAGCGCGTTCGTCGACAGGGTCCCGGACACCTATTCGATCGCCGTCGTCGGATTCGGAAGCCGCGCGTACGTCGCCGTGCCGCCGACGAGAGACCGCGCGCTCGTCCGGCAGGCGCTGGCCGACCTGAGCCCCGGCGAGGGCACCGCGATCGGTGACGCGGTCGTGCTCTCGGCGAAGCTAGGCCAGCGGCAACGCACGGTCGACGGCGTCGTGTCGCCCGAGTCCGTGCTGCTCCTCTCCGACGGCGCTCCGGACGGCGGCCGTACTGCGACCCTCGCAGCGGTGCAGCAGGCGAAGAAGTTGCACGTGTCGGTTTCCACCGTTCTGCTCGGAACGGCGAACGGCGTCGTGCAGCGGAAGCTCGTCGGCGGATACACGGAGCAGATCCGCGTCCCGCCGAGCCCCGGCACGCTGCAGCTGATCGCGCAGCGGACGGGCGGCGAGTTCTTTCGCGCGACGTCGGCAAAGGCGCTCGACACGGTCTACCGGCACCTCGCCACGCGCGTCGGTCACCGGACCGAGAGCCGCGAGGTGACGGACGTCTTCGCAATCGGCGCGCTCGTCCTGTTGCTCGCGGGCGGCGTGTTCTCGGTGCTCCGCTTCCAGAGGGTTCCATGAGGCGCGCCGTCGTCGTTGTGGCCGCCCTCGCGGCCGCCGCCGTGGCCGCCGCGCCCGCGGGCGCGACGAACGAGTGCCGCGGCCTCAAGACCTGCGTGCCCGTCGCCGGCCCGTGGGTGGTCGCTGACGGTGCGGCGCAGGTCTCGTTCCAGCTCTCTTGCCCGGCGAAGTTCGTCGTCGCAGGCCTCGACGCCGAGCTCAGCCGGGCGGGCGTGGACGTCACGTTCCGCGGGTCGCTCGGCAGCCCCGTCAATCCGGGGATCACGACGTCGAGATCGGCCGAGTTCCTCGCGCGCCTGCTCGCGGGAGTGACGCCCGCGACGTTCCGGCCGCACATCGGCTGCGTGCCTGCCTCCGGCGGCGGCCAGCGCTTCCCGACGGTGCACGAGGCCGTCCGGCCGGACGCGCCGCTCGTCCCGACCACTGTGGAGCTCGCCCTGAGGCCGGGCGTCCACCGCTTCGTGGAGCGTTGCTCGGCCGGGAAGCGACTCCTCGGCGCGACGCACGCCGTCGGCTTCTACGGTGCGTTGCCGCCGTCCGCCGCGCTCGTCCGGAGTGTCGTCGTCGCGCAGACGGTGCAGGCGGGGATCGTCCACCTCGTCGTGCGCGCCGGCCCGCTCCCAGGGACTCGCGCAATCGTCCAGGTCGACCTGGAGTGCGCATGAGCTTCGGCAGTCCCTTCATGCTGGTGACGCTGCTCGTCGTTCCGCTCGCGATCGGCCTGTACGTGCTCGCGGGACGGCAGCGCATGCGCTACGCGGTGCGGTACACGAACGTCGACGTGCTCGCCTCCGTCGCCGGCGGCCGTCCATGGCGGAGATTGCTCCCGGCGATCGTCTTCCTGCTCGCGGTGACGACGCTGTGCGTCGCCGCCGCGCGGCCGCGCGTGCACACGCTCGTCGCGAGCGACCGCGCCACCATCGTGCTCGTCCTCGACGTCTCCGGGTCAATGCAGGCGAACGACGTGAAGCCGACCCGGCTCGCGGCGGCGCAACAGGCGATCCACGTCTTCCTCGACCGCGTGCCGAAGCGCGTGCGGGTCGGGCTCATCCTCTTCGCGGGCGTGCCCGAGGAGGCGACGCCGCCGACGACCGATCACGCGCTCGTCGCGCAGGCGGTCGACGATGCCAACGTCTTCCAGGGCGGATTCGGCGGGACGGCGATCGGCGACGCGCTCGCCGCCGCGGTCAAGGTCGGGATCGCGTCCGCCGGCATCCAGGGGACGCGCGGGCTAGCCGCCTACCACCCGGTTGCCGCGCCGAGCCAGGCGAGCACGCTCGTCACCATCCTCTTCCTCTCCGACGGGCATCAGAACCGCGGGCTCCTGCAGCCGATGCAGGGAGCGGCGGTGGCGAAGAGAGCGGGCATCCCCGTCTTCACGGTCGCGCTCGGGACGCTCGGCGCGAAGATCACGAACTTCAACTTCGCCGGCGGGAACAGCGGGACGTTCTTCGGCGGCGGGCCCGGGCTCCGCCAGGCGCTCGCTCCCGACCCTGCAACGCTGCATGCGATCGCGACGGCGACGGGCGGCCAGTTCTACCCGGCGCGGTCGGCTGGGGCGGTGAGGGATGCGTACGCGAAGCTGGGCTCCAGCCTCGGCCGCGTTCCCGGGCGCACCGAGGTGACAGCGGACTTCGCCATCGGCGCGGCCGCGCTCTTGCTCCTGGCCGGCATTCTCGGCGCGCTCTGGGCGCCGCGGTTGCCCTGATCCGTTTCTCATCCTTTTGGATGAGGCCGAACCGTCCTCGCGTGGGAGGCGGCGCCCGAGTCGCGTGACTACGGTGCGTGCAGTGATCGAAGCCAACGCTCTCACGAAGGACTACGGCGACAAGCGCGCGGTGGACGGTCTGAGCTTCACCGTCCAGCCCGGCATCGTCACCGGCTTCCTCGGCCCGAACGGATCGGGCAAATCGACGACGATGCGGCTCATCCTCGGCCTCGACGCCGTCTCGAGCGGCGACGTCACCGTGAACGGCAAGCACTACCGCGACCACAAGGCGCCGCTGCACGAAGTCGGCGCACTGTTGGAGGCGCGCTCGGTGCACACCGGCCGCTCGGCGTACTACCACCTGCTTTCGCTCGCGCAGACCCACGGCATCGGCCGCAAGCGCGTCGACGAGCTCATCGACCTCGTCGGCCTGCACGACGTTGCGCGCAAGCGCGCCGGCAAGTTCTCCCTCGGCATGGGCCAGCGCCTCGGCATCGCCACGGCGCTCCTCGGCGATCCGCACACGCTGCTGCTCGACGAGCCCGTCAACGGGCTCGACCCCGAGGGCATCCACTGGATTCGCAACCTGCTCAAGGCGCTCGCCGCCGAGGGCCGCGCCGTGTTCGTCTCCTCGCACCTCATGAGCGAGATGGCGGTCACCGCGGATCACCTCATCGTGATCGGGCGCGGCAAGCTCATCGCCGACACGAGCGTCGAGGAATTCGTGCGGCGCGCATCCGGCGCGATCGTGCGCGTGCGCTCGCCGCAGGCGACCAAGCTGCGCGAGCTCGTGCTCGGCCCGGAGATCACCGTGACGAGCGACGAGCCGACCGTGCTCGAGATCGCCGGAACGACGCGAGAGAAGGTGGGCGACCTCGCCGCCTCGAACGGCATCACGCTGCACGAGCTGACGCTCGTTCAGGCATCGCTCGAGGAGGCGTTCATGGAGATGACCCGCGACGACGTCGAGTTCAAGACGGCTGCGGCATGAGCGCCGTGACGGCACCGGCACCGGTCATTCCGCCGCTCACCGTCAAGGGCCGCGTCACACAGCTGCACGTGATCGTGTCCGAGTGGACGAAGCTCCATTCGCTCCGTTCGACGCGCTGGTCGTTGGCCGTGGCCGTCGTGCTCACCATCGGCCTGCCGGCGATCTTCGCCGCGGTCACGTCGTCGCACTGGGCCCATATGAGCCTGCACGACCAACAGGACCGGCACCCGCTCGACATCGCACTCGCGGGCGTCAACCTCTCGCAGCTCGCGATCGGCATCCTCGGCGTCCTCGTCATCACGGGCGAGTACGCGACGGGAATGATCCGCGCCAGCTTCACCGCGGTTCCGAAGCGGCTGCCGGTGCTCTGGGCGAAGATGAGCGTCTTCGCCGTCGTCTCGTTCGTGCTCATGCTGCCGTCCGTGCTGATCGCCTTCTGGGTCAGCCAGTCGATCCTTCACAACATTCCGCAGCTTCAGACGTCCCTCTCGGCTAACGGCATCCTGCGCTCGGTGGTCGGCGGCGCCGTCTACCTCACGCTCTTCGGCGTCTTCTGCATGGCGATGGGCGCGATCGTGCGGAACACCGCCGGTGGCATCGCGTCGTTCGTCGCGCTGTTCTTCGTCATCCCGCCGCTCCTCAACGTCTTCCCCACGAGCTGGCAGAACGCGATCAACCCGTGGATCCCGAACAGCGCCTTCCGCTCGATCTTCCAGCTGACGCACGGCTCGCACAGCCTCTCGCCGGCCGGCGGTCTCGCGGTCTCGCTCGGCTACGTCGCGTTCACGGTTGCCGTCGCCGCCGTGCTGCTCGTCCGGCGCGACACCTAACTCTCCGCGAGAGCGCGGTACAGCGCCGCGATGTCGCGGTTCTCGTACCCGAGGACACCCGCGCGGCTCAGCCACTCGTCGGCGACAGCTGCCGTCGGTGCCGGCACGCCGAGATCCTCCGCCAGCGCTTCGGCCAGGCGGATGTCCTTCTGCATCAGCCCGACGCTGAACCACGCCTCCTCCGGAAGGTCGAGAACGAGCGGCTCACGCAGCTTCAGCATGGGCGAGCCGAGCTGACTCGAGGTGATGACGTCGGCGGCGAGCTTCCTGTCGACGCCGTCGCGCTCCGCCAGCAGCAGGCCTTCGGAGAAGGCGAGCATCTGCACGGCGAGGCTGATGTTGACGGCGAGTTTGAGCGCGAGACCGTGACCGTTGTCGCCGACGCGCGTCGGCGTCCCGAGCACGCGCAGCAGAGACTCGACCTCGCGATAGGCGTCCTCGGCGCCGCCGACCATGATCGTCAGCGTCCCCGACTGCACCTGCGGCACGCTGCCCGACACCGGTGCGTCGAGCATCGCCGCGCCCCGCTCGCGTGCCTTCACGGCGAGCTCGCGGCTGACGCTCGGGCTGACGGTGCTCACGTCGACCCACACCTTCCCCGCGGAGAGGCCTGCGAGCAGGCTTTCGGAAGCGTCTTTGAGGGAGTCGTCGTCGGGGAGTGACGTGAAGACGACATCGCTCGACTCGGCGATCTCGCGCGGCGTGTCGCGCCACTGCAGGCCGGCGTCGATCAGGTGCTGCGCATGCGCCTTCGTTCGCGACTCGCCGTACACCGTGTAGCCGGCGTCCATGAAGCGCGCCGCCATGTTCCCGCCCATGTTCCCGAGGCCGACGAAGCCGAGCGTCTTCGGCATGGCGGGACCCTACTGCAGGTACTCGTCGACCGCTTTTGCGCAGCGGCGTCCCTCGTCGATCGCCCACACGATCAGCGACTGGCCTCGCCGCGCGTCGCCGGCGGCGAACACGCCCGGCACCGACGTCACGAACTCGCCTGCGTCGACGTTCCCGCGCGCGTCGCGCGCGACGCCGAGCGCGTCCAGCAGCCCGGCCTCGGGGCCGACGAAGCCCATCGCGAGCAACACGAGCTGCGCCGGATGCGACTCGCCCGTGTCCGGCACCGGCTCGAACGGCGGCGCGCCGGTGTTCTGCATCCAGTGGATCTGCTGCACGCGTCCGTTCCCGGACAGCCCCGTGGTCGAGATGGAGAAGCTGCGCTCCCCGCCCTCCTTCAGCGCGTACGACGTGCGCAGTTTCATCGGCCACAGCGGCCACGGCGTGAGGTTGTCGGGTCGCTTCTCCGGCGGTTCCCCGAGCAGCTCGATCTGGGTCACCGAGGCTGCGCCTTCGCGGTGTGCGCTTGCGACGCAGTCGGCGCCCGTGTCGCCGCCGCCGATGACGATCACGTGGCGCCCGGCGGCGCTGATTGCGGGCTCGGCCGTCCCGGCCACGGCGCGGTTGCGCCCGTACAGGTACTCCATCGCGTAGTGGACGCCGCCGAGCTCGCGTCCCGGCACGGGCAGGTCGCGCGGGACGCGCGAGCCGGTGGCGAGCACCGTCGCGTCGAAGCCCTCCAGCGGTCCATCGACGTTCACTCCGAAGCGGAACGTGACGCCCTCGTCTGCGAGCTGCGCGAGTCGCCGTTCGACGACGCGCTTCTCGATCTTGAAGTCGGGGACGCCGAAGCGGAGGAGCCCGCCGCCTGCCTCGTCGCGCTCGAAGACGGTGACGTCATGGCCGGCGCGCGCAAGCTGCTGCGCCGCAGCGAGCCCGGACGGCCCCGAGCCGACGACTGCGACGCTTCGGCCGGTGCGGCGCTGCGGCGGGCGCGGGACGATCCAGCCTTCGTCCCAGCCGCGGTCGACGATGGCGAGCTCGATCTGCTTGATCGTGACCGCGTTGCCCTCGTCGATCTCGAGCACGCACGCCGCTTCGCATGGCGCGGGACAGAGGCGGCCGGTGAACTCGGGAAAGTTGTTCGTGCGGTGTAGCTGCTCGAGCGCCTCGTGGAAGCGGTCGCGATACACGAGATCGTTCCAGTCCGGAATGAGGTTCCCGAGCGGGCAGCCGCTGTGGCAGAACGGCACGCCGCACTCCATGCAGCGCGCGCCCTGTTCGCGCAGCTCGACGAGCGGGAGCGTGCGGACGAACTCGCGGTGATCGCCGACGCGTTCGCCCGGTGTGCGCTCCGGCGTCTCCGCGCGCGCGATCTTGAGGAAGGCGCCCAGCTCGCCCATTACGCGGCAGCCTCCTCGGTCTCGCGCGTGAAGAAGCCGTCGCCGCCGGTGGACATCGCGCCGTCGGCGAGCGCGCGGCGGTATTCGTGCGGCATCACCTTCACGAAGGCGCCGAAGTCCACGTCGACGGTCGAGCCGGTGCGTTCGCGGTGCTCCTCGACGAGCGCGCGGACGACGCTCACGTCCTCCGGCTCGAGCTCCTCGAGCGCGACCTGGTCGTGGTTGCAGCGCTCCGCGAACGTGCCCTCCGCGTCGAGGACGTAGGCGATGCCGCCGCTCATGCCTGCGGCGAAGTTGCGTCCCGTCGGCCCGAGCACGACGACGATGCCGCCCGTCATGTACTCGCAGCCGTGGTCGCCGACGCCCTCGACGACGGCGGTCGCACCGGAGTTGCGCACGGCGAAGCGCTCGCCGACGAGCCCGCGGAAGAACGCACGGCCGCTCGTCGCGCCGTACAGGATCGTGTTGCCGGCGATGACGTTCTCCTCCGCGCGAAAGCGCGCGGCCTCCGGCGGGCGCAGCGCAAGCACGCCGCCGGAGAGGCCCTTGCCGACGTAATCGTTCGCGTCGCCGACGAGCGTGAGTTCGATGCCGTCGGCGAGCCACGCGCCGAAGGACTGGCCGGCCGAGCCGCGGAAGAGGAAGTGCTGCTGCCGTCCATCGCCCTTCTTCACGGCGTGGTACGAAAGCAGTCCGCCGACGGTCCTGTTCACGTTCCGGATCGGGAACTCGCCCTCGTCGAGATCGAGCAGCGACCAGTCGAGCGCGCCGTCGAGCGCGGGCGCCTGCCCGTGTGTGCGCCGGAGCGGGGCGCCCTCGGGCGCGTGCAGGATGTTCGTCAGGTCGACGCCGCGCTCGCCCCACGCGGACACCGCCTCGTCGGCGTCGAGCAGGTCGACGCGGCCGACGAGATCCTCGAAGCGCGCGATCCCGAGCTGCGCCATGAGGCCGCGCACCTCTTCGGCGATGAAGAAGAAGAAGTTGACGATGTGCTCCGGCTTGCCGGCGAACCGCTCGCGCAGCACGGGATCCTGCGTCGCGATCCCGACCGGGCACGTGTTCAGGTGGCAGGCGCGCATCATCACGCAGCCCGACGCGACGAGCGGCGCGGTGGCGAAGCCCATCTCGTCGGCGCCGAGGAGCGCGGCGATCACGACGTCGCGTCCCGTCTTGATCTGCCCGTCCGTCTGGACCCAGATGCGCGAGCGGAGGTCGTTGCGAACGAGCGTCTGCTGCGTCTCGGCGAGCCCGATCTCCCACGGCACGCCGGCATGCAGGATCGACGAGACCGGCGACGCGCCCGTCCCGCCGTCGTGACCGGAGATGAGCACGTGGTCGGCGCCCGCCTTCGCGACGCCGGCGGCAACGGTGCCGACCCCGACCTCGGCGACGAGCTTCACCGAGACGCGCGCCTTCGGATTCGCGCAGCGGAGGTCGTAGATGAGCTGCTTCAGGTCCTCGATCGAGTAGATGTCGTGGTGCGGCGGCGGCGAGATGAGGCCGACGCCGGGCGTCGTCATTCGCACCGAGGCGATGTAACGGTCGACCTTGTGCCCGGGGAGCTGCCCGCCTTCGCCCGGCTTAGCGCCCTGCGCCATCTTGATCTGCAGCTCGTCCGCGTTCCCGAGGTAGGCCGCGTTGACGCCGAAGCGGCCGGACGCGACCTGCTTGATCTTCGACCGGCGCTCGTCGTTGTACCGCGCCGGGTCCTCGCCGCCCTCGCCGGTGTTGGAGCGGCCGCCGATGCGGTTCATCGCCACCGCGAGTGTCTCGTGCGCCTCGCGCGAGATCGAGCCGAGCGACATCGCGCCGGTGGAGAAGCGCTTCACGATCTCCGCCGCCGGCTCGACGTCCTCGAGCGGGATGCCGGTCTCGGGGAAGCTGAAGCGCATCAGTCCGCGCAGCGTCGAGCGCCGCGCGGACTCGGCGTTCGCGGTGCGCGAGTATTGCTCGTACGTGTCCGCGCTCCCGGTGCGCACCGCGTGCTGGAGGAGCGAGATCGTCTCGGGGTTCCACTGGTGGTGCTCGCCGTCGCGCCGCCATGCGAACAGGCCGACTATCGGAAGCAGGTCGTCGCCGGTCCCCGGATAGGCGCGCGCGTGGCGGGCGAGCGATCCCTCCGCCAGCTCGCGGAGCCCGATGCCGCCGATGCGCGACGGCGTCGAGGTGAAGTAGCGCTCGACGAGGTCGGGCGCAAGGCCGACCGCCTCGAAGATCTGCGCGCCGCAATACGACGGGATGGTCGAGATCCCCATCTTCGACATCACCTTCAGCAGGCCCTTGCCGATGCCCTTGACGGCGCGCGCCTGCGCCTGGTCGGCGGTCATCTCGTCCGGGAGCCAGCCCAGTTCGACTAGCTCGCCGAGCGTCTCGAGCATGAGATACGGATTGACCGCAGCCGCGCCGTAGCCGACGAGCACGGCGATGGAGTGAACGCTGCGCGGCTCGCCCGACTCGACGACGATGCCCGCCTGTAGGCGCGTTCTCTCGCGCACGAGATGGTGGTGGACCGCCGCGGTCGCGAGGAGCGACGGGATCGGCACTCGCTCCGGGCCGGCGGCGCGGTCGGAGAGGACGAGGATGTTCGCGCCGTCCGCGAGCGCGGCGTCGGCGTCCGCGCAGACGCGCTCGAGCGCGCGCTCGAGCCCGTCCGCGCCGTCGGCCGCCGGCCACGTCGTGTCGACCGTGTGCGAGCGGAAGACGTCCGACTCCACCTGGCGCAGCCGTTCGAGCTGGTCGTCGTGGAGGATCGGGTTCTCGATCACGAGCTGGCGCGCGTGCTCCGGCGTCTCGGCGAGGAGGTTGTGCTCCGAGCCTACGCTCGCCTGCACGCTCATGACCACCGCCTCGCGGATCGAGTCGATCGGAGGGTTCGTCACCTGCGCGAACAGCTGCTTGAAATACGAGTACAGGAGCGGCTTGCGCTGCGAGAGCACCGCGAGCGGCGTGTCGTTCCCCATTGAGCCGACCGCTTCCTCGGCGTTGCGCGCGAGCGGCGCGAGCATCGCCTTCATGTCCTCCTGCGCGTAGCCGAAGAGCAGCTGCCGCTGCCGGAGCGGCTCCGCCGGCCGCGACGGCTGCACGCGCGGCGCGGGGAGGTCGGCGAGATGCCGGACGTTCTCCACGTACCACTGCGCGTACGGCTTCCTTGTAACAACTTGCAACTTGGCCTCGGCGTCCGGGACGATGCGGTGCTGCTCGAGGTCGACGAGGAAGAGCTTCCCGGGCTGCAGCCGGCCCTTCCGCAGGATGCGCTCCGGCGCGTCGTCGAGCACGCCGGTCTCCGACGCGAGCACGACCCAGCCGTCGTCCGTCTCGTACCAGCGCCCGGGGCGCAGCCCGTTGCGGTCGAGCGTTGCGCCGATGACGCGCCCGTCCGTGAACGCGATCGCCGCAGGTCCGTCCCACGCTTCCATGAGGCACTGGTGGTACGCGTAGAAGCCGCGCAGCTCGTCGGGAGGCTGCGACTCCGGGATCATCATCATCAGCGCGTGCGGGACGGAGCGGCCCGCGAGGACGAGCAGCTCGAGCACGTTGTCGAACATCGCTGTGTCGGAGCCGGCTGGACGAATCACCGGAAGCACCTTCCGGAGGTCGTCGCCGAAGAGCTCCGACGCGAGCTGCGACTCACGCGCCCGCATCCAGTTGACGTTGCCGCGCAGCGTGTTGATCTCGCCGTTGTGCGCGATCATCCGGTACGGGTGGGCGAGCTCCCAGCTCGGGAACGTGTTCGTGGAGAAGCGGGAGTGCACGAGCGCCAGCGCGCTCTCGAAGCGCTCGTCGCGCAGGTCGGGGTAGAAGCGCGCGAGCTGCGGGGCGGTCAGCATCCCCTTGTAGACGAGTGTCCGCGAGGAGAGGCTCGGAATCACGAGCTCGGGCCCGGCGGCGAGCTCGGCCACGCGCCGGATGACGTACAGCTTCCGCTCGAACGCGTCGCCCTCGAGCCCGTTCGCCCCGACGACGAACTGGCGGATGCGCGGCATCGCCTCCCGCGCCGTTCGCCCGACGTGGGCGTCGTCGAAGGGGACGTCGCGCCAGCAGATCAGCTCCTGGCCCTCGGCGGCGATCGCCGCCTCGATCGCCTCGCAGCGCTCGCCGAAGCAGGTCCCGACGCCGTATTGGCCCACCGGCGGCAGCCGTTCCCCCAGCTCGCCGCGGAAGAACGCATCCGGGATCTGGACGAGGATCCCGGCGCCGTCGCCGGTGTCGGCGTCCGCGCCGGCGGCGCCCCGGTGCTCGAGGTTCGCGAGCGCGACGAGCGCCCGCTCGACCGTCTCGTGGCTCGGCACGCCGTCCAGCCGCGCGACGAACGCGACGCCGCAGGCGTCGTGCTCGAAGGAGGGGTCATACAAACCGGGTTGACGGTGCGGCAAGAGCAGCTCCGGAGGAGAAGGGGATTCCGCCTTGTGGGCTAGTCGGCGGCGGCGGGGACGAAAGGCCGACTAGCGCGTAGGGATGCGCGCAGCAAAGACGAGCGAAATCGGCTTCAGGAAGCTCGTCGTGCGCGACATCAGGCCACTGACCCTAGCTCGCTTCCCGGCTGCCGACCATTCGCGTTCTCCGGTTTCACGCGCGCCGGATTTGACAAGTGCGGCCGCGGCATGCACCCTAGGAGAGCGATGACGACCGTCCGGACACGCATTCCCGCCCTTTCCGGGCTCATTCTCTTCGTCGTCATCCTCATTCTCCCCTAACGGGGAGATACACGAACACGCGCCTCGCAAGAGGCGCAGACGCCGACCTCATCGCACCACAGGTGCGACCTCTCCGCAGAGCCAAGGAGGAAGTGTTCGTGTCCCGCAGGATCTCGATCTTCGATACGACGTTGCGCGACGGTGAGCAATCGCCGGGCATCGCGCTGCAGCCCGACGAGAAGGCGACGATCGCGGAGCAGCTCCAGCGGCTCGGTGTCGACGTCGTCGAGGCCGGCTTCCCGGGCGCGTCCCCGGGTGATTTCGAGGGCGTCAAGGCCGTCGCCCGGGTGCTGGACGGCCCGACGGTCGCCGCGTTCGCACGCACGGTGCGGGAGGATCTCGACGCCGCCGGCGAGGCGCTCGCCGAGGCGCGCCGGTCGCGCATCCACGTCGTCATCGCCACGAGCTCGATCCACATGGAGCGGAAGCTCGGTCTCGAGCCGGCCGAGGTCGTGCAGCGGGCCCGCTGGGCGGTCGCCTACGCGGCCGAGCGCGCGGACGAGGTGGAGTTCTCCTGCGAGGACGCCACGCGCTCCGACCCCGAGTTCGTCGCCCGCGTGTGCCGCGTGGCGATCGAGGCGGGCGCGACCGTGATCAACCTCCCCGACACGGTCGGCTATGCGCTGCCGCACCAGTACGCGACGTTCTTCGCCGATGTGCGCCGCCGCTGCCCCGAAATGCGCCACGTGACGCTGTCGGCCCATTGCCACGACGATCTCGGCCTCGCGGTCGCCAACTCGCTCGCCGCCGTGCACGCGGGCGTCGGCCAGGTGGAGTGCACCGTCAACGGCCTCGGCGAGCGTGCCGGCAACGCCTCGCTCGAGGAGATCGTCGTCGCGCTCAAGGTGCGCGGCGACCACTTCCAGGTCGAGACGGGCATCGACACGGAGCAGATCACGGCCTCATCGAGACTCGTGTCCGAGCTCACCGGCTACGTCGTCCAGCGGAACAAGGCGGTCGTCGGCGCGAACGCGTTTGCGCACGAGGCCGGCATCCACCAGGACGGGATGCTGAAGGACGCGCGGACGTACCAGATCATCGACCCGGTCGAGGTCGGTGTGCACATGACGCTCCCGCTCGGCAAGCACTCGGGCCGGCACGCGTTCGCGCGCGCTTGCGCCGACCGTGGGATCCAGCTCAGCGGCGACGACCTGAACGCCGCGTTCCTCAGGTTCAAGGCGCTCGCCGACAGCCGCGGCGCCGTTCCGCTCGACGCCGTCTTCGAAGGAGTCCCAGCATGAAAACCGTTGCTTGTCTCACCGGCTCCGGCACCGCGCCGGAGCTGATGGCCGAGGCCATGTACGCGCTCGACGCCGTCGCGCGCGTGCACGGCTTCGCGTTCGAGCAGGTGCACGCCCCGTTCGGCGGCGTCGCTCTCGCACGCCTCGGCCAGACGGTTCCCCCGAGCACGCGCGACGCGGTACTCGGAGCCGACGCAGTCCTCGTCGCGGGGGCGGAAGAGCCCGCGCTGGACGACGTGATGGCCGAGCTCGACCTGCGTGCCCGGGTGACGCGTGTGCGCTTCGGTCAGCACGACGACGTCGCCTTCGTCACGTCCGTCAGCGACGACAGCGCCGAGTGGACCGTCCGCCGCGCGTTCGAGATCGCGGCCGGACGACGGATGCGCCTCGCCTGCGTTGGCGACAGCGAGTGGTGCGAGCTCGTCCAGCTCGCCGCGCCCGACCACGAGCACGTTCGCGTCGAGCACGTCTCTCCCCGCGACGCGATGCCGTTCGCGGCGTTCAACCCTGGACGCTTCGACGTCGTCGTGGTCGCGCCGGCATGGGCGGAGGGCATGGTGGAGATCGCCGCCGCAGCGGCCTTGCATCGTGTCGCCGCACATGCGCTCCTGGCCGAGCACGGGCCGAGCCTGTTCGTGCCGTCGCCCGACGGCGGCTTCGCACTCGCCGGGCACGGCGTCGTGAACCCGAGCAGCATGCTGTTCGCCGCGGCGCTCGCGCTCGAGCACGGCCTCGATCAGCCGGCGGCGGCAGAGACGCTCGCCGGAGCGGTGTCGGCCGCGCTCGTGGACGAGCCGGTGCGCTTCGGCGTCCGCGCCTCCACCCGAGAGTTCACGAGTCGCGTCCTCGGCGGCTTCCAGCTGGCGATGCGAAACGCCGAGTTCTGGCCGGAGACCGTATGAAGATGAACGGCGCAGACGCGATTCTGCGTTCCCTCGAGGCAGAGGGGGTGGACGTCGCCTTCGGCCTGCCCGGAGGCGCCATCCTTCCGCTGTACGACGCGTTCGCGCGCGGCACGACCGTGCGCCACGTGCTCGCGCGTCACGAGCAGGGCGCCGGTCACATGGCGCAGGGATACGCGCGGGCGTCCGGCCGCGTCGGAGTCGCGATCGCCACCTCCGGCCCGGGCGCGACGAATCTCGTCACGCCGATCGCGGATGCATGGATGGACTCGACGCCGATCGTGTGCATCACCGGCCAGGTGCGTTCCAATCTCATCGGCAGCGACGCTTTCCAGGAGTGCGACATCACGGGGATCACGATCCCGATCGTCAAGCATTCGTGGCTCGTGCAGGACGTCGAGGAGCTCCCACACGTGCTCAAGGCCGCCTTCCACGTCGCGCGCACCGGACGCTGCGGGCCCGTGCTCGTGGACGTGCCGCGCGACATCCAGGAAGCGGAATTCGACTTCTCGTACCCCGACACGGTTTCCCTCCCGGGATGGAAGCCGCCCCGCCGTGGTCATGAGCGGCAGATACTGGCTGCCGCTCGTGCGATCGCCGCGGCGGAGCGGCCCATCCTCTATGTCGGCGGCGGAGTGCTGAACGCCGACGCGACGGAGGAGCTGCTCGTGCTCGCCGAGACGGCCCGCCTGCCGGTCGTCACCACGCTCATGGCGAAAGGCGGCTTCCCGGAGACGCACGAGTTGCACGCAGGCTGGCCCGGCATGCACGGCCCGAAGTGGTCGAACTGGGCGCTGAACAAGGCCGACCTCATCGTCGCCGTCGGCGCCCGCTTCGACGATCGAGTGACGGGCAAGGTTTCTGCATTCGCCCCGGGGGCGACGGTCGTGCATCTCGACATCGACGCCGCCGAGATCTCGAAGATCCGCCACGCGGACATCCCGGTGGTCGGCCCGTTGAAGCCCGTGCTCGCGGAGATCGGGCGGATCCTCACCGATGCGCGCCGTCCCGGCGCGACTGAGCCGTGGCTCCGGCAGATCGCCGAATGGCGCGATACGTACCCGCTGCGGTACCGGCGCGACGGCGACATGCTCAAGCCGCAGTTCGTGCTCGAGACCCTCCAGGCGCTCACCGCCGGCCGCGACGACGTCGTCTTCACGACCGGCGTCGGCCAGCACCAGATGTGGGCGATGCAGTACTTGCGTTGCGACGTGCCACGCTCGTTCATCACCTCGGGCGGGCTCGGGACGATGGGCTACGGGATCCCGGCTGCGGTCGGCGCAAAGGCTGCGCGCCCGGACGCGACCGTCGTCTGCGTCGACGGCGACGGCTGCTTCCAGATGACGCAGCAGGAGCTCGCGACATCGGTGCTCGAGGAACTCCCGATCGTCGTCGTCATCGTGAACAACGGCTACCTCGGCATGGTGCGACAGTGGCAGGACATGTTCTTCGAAGAGCGCTTCTCGCAGATCCGGCTCACGCACACGGTGCCCGACTACGCCGCGCTCGCCCGTGCGTACGGCGGCGAGGGATTCACCGTCGAGAGCGAGGACGACCTCGAGGCTGCTCTCGTCGAGGCGCTCGCCTGCGGGCGCACGGCGGTCGTCGACGCGCGCGTCGACCCGCGCGAGCATTGCTTCCCGATGATCCCTGCGGGCGCCGCGGCGCTCGACCTCGTCGAATTCGAAGAAGTCGTCACGAAGGTGGGCGCATGAAGCACACACTCTCTGTCCTGGTCGAGAACAAGCCGGGTGTGCTCATGCGCATCACGAGCATGTTCGCCCGCCGCGGCTTCAACATCGACAGCCTCGCGGTCGGGCCGACCGAGCGGCACGACGTGTCGCGCGTCACCATCCGCGTCGACTGCGCGTCGAGCCCGCTCGAGCAGATCGAGAAGCAGATGCACAAGCTCGTGAACGTTCTCCGTGTCGCGGAGCTCGTTCCGGGCGAGTCGATCGAGCGCGAGCTCGTCCTCATGAAGGTGTCCGCGCCGCCGAACAAGCGCGCGGAGCTGATGGCGCTCGGCGAGGTCTTCGGCGCACGCGTCGTCGACCTCGGTCCCGATTCGATCATCTTCGAGCTCACCGGGCCGCCGGAGGACGTGGACTCCTTCGAGGAGCTCGTCCGCCCCCACGGCCTGCAGGAGCTCGTCCGCACCGGGCGCATCGGCCTCGGCCGCGCGCATCGTCCGAATCGCAATCGTCCTCGCCAGCACGTGCTGGCCTGAAAGGAGCACGCACATGGCGACCATCTATCGCGAAGGCGACCTCGACCTGCTGTCCGGGAAGGTGGCCGTCATCGGCTACGGCAGCCAGGGGCACGCGCACGCGCTGAACCTGCGCGACTCCGGCGTCGACGTGCAGGTCGGCCTGCGCGAGGGAAGCCCGTCCGCCGAGAAGGCAGAGGACGCCGGCCTCGAGGTTCGCTCCATCGCCGAGGCCGTCCGTGGCGCGCAGGTCGTCGCACTCCTGTGTCCCGATCATGTGCAGAAGGAAGTGTGGGACGAGCACATCGCGCCGAACCTCGAGCCGGGCGCGGCGGTGCTCTTCGCCCACGGGCTGAACATCCACTTCGAGCGCATCGCGCCGCCCAAAGGCCACGACGTGATCATGGTCGCGCCGAAGGCGCCGGGCCATCGCGTCCGCGAGCTGTACGTCTCGGGCGCCGGCACGCCCGGCCTCGTCGCCGTCCATCGCGATGCGAGCGGCAACGCGCTCGCGCTCGCGCTCGCGTACGGCGTCGGCATCGGCTGCGCGCGCGTCGGCCTGCTGGCGACGACGTTCGCCGAGGAGACGGAGAGCGACCTCTTCGGCGAGCAGGCCGTGCTGTGCGGCGGCGTCCCGGCGCTCGTCCAGGCCGGGTTCGACGTCCTCGTCGAGGCGGGCTACCAGCCGGAGATCGCGTACTACGAGTGCCTGAACGAGCTGAAGCTCATCGTCGACCTGCTCTACCAGGGCGGCTACGAGTACATGCGCTACTCCGTCTCCGACGTCGCCGAGTACGGCGACCTGTCCCGCGGCCCGCGCGTCGTCGACGACGCGGTCAAGCAGCGGCTGCGCGACATCCTCGGCGAGATCCAGACCGGCGCGTTCGCCGAGGAGCTGTTCGCGGACGACGAGGCCGGGCGGCCGAAGTTCGCAGAGCTGCGGAAGGCCGGCGAGGAGCGCGCCGCGGAGATCGAGCGCGTCGGCAAAGAGCTTCGTGCGCTTGCCGGAGTCGAAGGACTACTTGGCGTCCGTTGACGTCGGCATCGGCCTCCTCGGCTACGGGACGGTCGGCTCTTCCGTCAATCGGATGCTCGTCGAGAGCGCCGACGAGATCGAGCGCGCGACGGGCCACAGGCTGCGGGTCGTGCGTGCGCTCGTCCGCGATCCCGCGAAGGAGCGCCCGTTCCCGGCGGGCGACGGGGTGCTCACCACGGACTTCGAGGCGTTCCGCGACGACCCGGAGGTGCAGGTCGTCGCCGAGGTCATGGGCGGGCTGTCGCCCGCAGGGGACTACGTCCGCGCGCTGCTCGGCGCCGGCAAACCGGTCGTCTCCGCGAACAAGCAGCTGATCGCGCGCGACGGCGCGGAGCTGTTCGCGGCCGCATCTGCTGCCGGCGTGCAGCTGCGCTTCGAAGCATCGGTGTGCGCCGCCATCCCCGTCGTGAAGGTGCTGCGTGAGTCGCTCGTCGTCTCGAACGTGCATCGCGTCCTCGGCATCGTCAACGGGACGACGAACTTCATGCTCTCGAGCATGGAGCGCGGCGGCTCGTACGCCGACGCGCTCGCCGAGGCACAGGCGCTCGGCTACGCCGAGGCAGATCCGACCGACGACGTCAGCGGCGCAGACGCGGCCGCGAAGATGGCGATCCTCGCCACCGTCGCATTCGGCTCGCGCGTCCGCTTCGAGGACGTCGAGTGCCGCGGCATCGAGGAGCTCGAGCCGGTGCACGTGAACGCCGCCGCGCAGCTCGGCATGGTCATCAAGCTCGTCGGGATCGCGACGCTCCTCGACGGTGCGGTCGACGTGCGCGTCCAGCCTGCACTTGTCGAACGCTCGCATCCGCTGGCCGCCGTCGACGGCGCCTTCAACGCCGTCATGCTCCAGGGCGACGCCATCCGGGAGATCACGCTCGAGGGGCCGGGCGCGGGCGGCGTCGAGACCGCGTCCGCCGTTGTCGCCGATCTCGTCAGCGTCGTCGGAACGGCCGGCACCGGCTTCCTCCAGAACGACGCCTGCTGGCGCGAGCTTCCGCGGCTGCCGTCGAGCGAGTGGCGCTCCCCGTTCTACGTCCATCTCGAGGTCTCCGACCGTCCGGGCGTCCTCGCGCATGCGGCTAGCCGGCTCGCCGCGCACGACGTCTCGATCGCGCAACTCGTGCAGCGGCTCGAGGACGGCGCCGCGGCGATCGAGCTCGTTCTCCACCGCGCGCCGTTCGGCGAGGTGTCGGCGGCGCTGCGCGAGATCGCAGCGTTCCCGGAGGTGCTCCGACCCCCTTTTGTCCTCCCGGTGATCGCGGAGCGTGGGCTGTGATCACCCTCGGCGAGGGAAACACGCCGCTCCTGCGGGCACCGCGGCTGTCGGAACGGTTCGGCGTCGAGCTGTGGCTCAAGTGGGAGGGCGCGAACCCGACGGGCTCGTTCAAGGACCGCGGCATGGCGGTCGCCGTCACGCGCGCGGTCGAGCGCGGCGCGACCGGCGTCGTCTGCGCTTCCACCGGGAACACGGCTGCGTCCGCCGCCGCGTATGCGGCGCGTGCGGGATTGCGTGCGGTCGTCTTCACGTCGCGCGGCGCCGTTGCGCGCGGCAAGGTCGCGCAGGCGCGCGCCGTGGGCGCCGACGTGCGCGAGATCGACGGAACGTTCGAAGACGCGCACCGCGAAGCACGGCGGCTCGCAGACGAGGAGGGCTTCGTCAACGTCAACTCGATCAACCCCGATCGCATCGAGGGGCAGAGCTCCGCCGCGCGCGAGGTGGTCCAGCAGCTCGGCCGCGTTCCCGACGTGCTCGCGCTGCCGTACGGCGGGGGCGGAAACACCGTCGCGTACGCGGTCGGCTTCGGCGACCGCCTGCCGCGCTTCGTGCTCGGCGAGGCCGAACGGCGCACGGACACGTTCGCGTCCGCGATCCGCATCGCCGAGCCCGTGCATCGGCTCGAGGTCGGCGGCGTGCTGAAGCGGTCCGGCGGAACCCTCGTGACGCTCACGGAGGAGCAGCTCGAAGACGCGTGGCGTCTCGTCGCGCGCGAGGAAGGCGTGTTCTGCGAGCCGGCCTCGGCCGCGGGCATCGCCGCCGTCGCCGCAAACGTCACCGCAGGTCAGTCCATCGTCTGCGTCCTCACCGGGCACGGCCTCAAGGATCCGGACGCGACCGAGAGGCTGGCGGCGTGAGAGTCAGAGCTCCAGCGACGACGGCGAACCTCGGCCCAGGCTTCGACGTCGCGGGCGTCGCCTTCGATCTCTGGAACGAGGTCGAGGTCACCACGAACGGAGCAAGTAACAAGTTGTTACTTGACGAGGGCAACCTCGTCGTGCAGGCGTTCGCACGGTTCGCGTCGCCGCAGGGCCGGTCGTTCACGTTCGTCGAGCGGATCCCGCGCGAGCGCGGGCTCGGCTCGAGCGCGTCCGCGGTCGCCCTAGGTCTCGTCGCCGGGGCGCTTGCGGCCGGCGTCGACCCGACCGCCGACGAGCTGCTCGAGGCAGGCGTCGACCTCGAGGGCCATCCCGACAACCTCGCCGCCGCGCTTGCCGGCGGCGTGTGCCTCACGTGGGACGGGCACATCGCCCGCGTCGCCGACGATCTCCCGGCGGCCGTGGTCGCAGTGATTCCGGAGACCCGCGTCCTCACGGCGAATGCGCGTGGGCTGCTGCCGCAGGCGGTCCCGCATGAGGACGCGGTATTCAGCGCGGGCCGCGCCGCGCTCCTCGGTGCCGCGCTCGCGGCGGGCAGCCCTGCGCTGTTCGCCGCGAGCGCCGCCGATCGCTTGCACGAGCCCTACCGCGCCGCCGACGCGCCGCACCTGGCCGCGATCCGCGCCGACCTGCCGGACGGCGCGCTCGGCGCCGCGCTGTCGGGCTCCGGGCCGACCGTGCTCGTCTGGGCCGAGCGTGGCCGGGCGGCCGACGTCGAGCGCGAGCTCGCCGCGCGTTTCCCCGACCACGAGGTTCGCGCGCTGTCCGTCACTTCTACTGGAGCGGGGCCTCTTTGAGCGAGCACGACCCGTACGCACGCCCCAGCGATCCCGCGAAGCGGCGCAGCGCCGCGATCACGGACGGCGTCGACCGCGCGCCTGCGCGCGCGATGCTCAAGGGCATCGGCTTCGACGACGAGGCGCTGGCGCGCCCGCTCGTCGGCATCGCGAACCAGCGCGAGCTCGCGCGGCACGTGCGGCGCGGCATCATCGAAGCGGGCGGGACGCCGATGGAGTTCAACACGATCGCGGTCAGCGACGGCGTGTCCATGGGCACCGAAGGCATGAAGGCGTCGCTCGTATCACGCGAGGTGATCGCGGACTCGATCGAGCTCGTCGTGCGCGGCCACCTGCTCGACGGCCTCGTGTGCCTCGTCGGCTGCGACAAGACGATTCCCGCCGCGGTAATGGCGCTCGCGCGCCTCGACGTCCCCGGGCTGGTGCTCTACAACGGCTCCATCGCGCCGGGTCGCTTCCGCGGCCGCGACGTGACCATCCAGGACGTGTTCGAGGCGGTCGGCGCCGCCGCCGCCGGAACGATTTCGAACGCCGACGTGCACGAGCTCGAGGGCGTCGCGTGCCCGGGTGCGGGAGCGTGCGGCGGGCAGTTCACCGCCAACACGATGGCGACCGTCCTCGAGTTCCTCGGCATCAGCCCGGCCGGTCTCAACGACGTGCCGGCGACCGATCCGGCTAAGACGGACGCGGCATACGAGGCCGGCCGCATCGTCATGCGGCTCGTGCGGGACGACGTGCGCCCGTCGCAAATCATCACCCGCGATGCGATCGAGAACGCCGTCGCCGCGATCGCGGCAACGGGCGGCTCGACGAACGGCGTCCTGCACCTGCTCGCGATCGCGCGCGAGCTCGACATCCCGCTCGAGCTCGAGGACTTCGACCGCATCGCCGAGCGCACGCCCGTCGTCGCGGACATCAAGCCCGGCGGGCGCTTCGTCGCCACCGACCTGCACGCCGCCGGCGGCGTCGCGCTCGTCGCGCGCGAGCTCCTGAAGGCCGGGCTCGTCCACGGCGATGCGCCGAACGTCGACGGGCGCACGCTCTCTGGAGTGGCGACCGCGGTCGTCGAGACGCCGGGACAGGAGGTCGTTGTCCCGATCGAGCGGCCGCTGAAGGCGACCGGCGGCCTCGCCATCCTGCGCGGCAACCTCGCTCCCGAGGGCTGCGTCGTGAAGCTCGCCGGCCACGAGCGTCTGCACCATCGCGGGCCGGCGCGCGTGTTCGACTCCGAGGAGGACTGCTTCGCCGCGGTCAAGGCGAAGACGATCGTCGCCGGCGACGTCGTCGTTATCCGCTACGAAGGCCCGGCGGGCGGGCCCGGCATGCGGGAGATGCTGCATGTGACCGCCGCGCTCGTCGGCGAGGGGCTCGGCGAGGAGATCGCACTCGTGACCGACGGCCGCTTCTCGGGAGCGACGCACGGCCTGATGGTCGGGCACGTCGCGCCCGAGGCCGCGCGCGGCGGCCCGATCGCGGCGCTGCGCGACGGCGACACCGTGGAGCTCGACGTTGCGTCGAGGCGGCTGTCGGTCGAGCTCTCCGAGGACGAGATCGCGGCCCGGCTGGCGGACATCACGCCCCCGGCGCCGCACTACACGAAGGGCGTGCTCGCGCGGTATGCGAAGTACGTCTCATCGGCTTCCGAAGGAGCCGTCCTCACGTGACTTTATTTTGTATAGTCCCCCCAACGAGGAGGCGGACGACGCTGTCCGGCTCCGCATCGAGAGAGGCTGAGGGAACCGGCCCTGTGACGCCTCGGCAACCTGCTCCAACGGAGCGTGGTGCCAAACCCGGTCGGATGCCGAGCCCCGGACGGAAGGAGTCCCTGTAATGCCCGCCACCGCACTTCGTTGTCGCATCTGCGAGACCGAGTTCCCGCTCGACCCCGTCGGAGTCTGCTCGCGCTGCTTCGGCCCGCTCGAGCCGATCTACGCCAAGGACCGGACCGTGACCCGCGCTGAGATCGAGGCCGGGCCGCCGAACATCTGGCGGTACGCGCCGCTGCTGCCGGTCGCGCCGCCCGCTGAAGCGCGTCTTGCTCCGGGCAACACGCCGCTCGTCTCAGCGCCGAGGCTCGCGTCGGCGGTCGGCGTCGGCGAGCTGCTGCTAAAGCTCGACACGGCGAATCCCACGCACTCGTTCAAAGACCGCGTCGTCGCGGTCGCATGCGCGAAGGCGCTCGAGCTCGGCTACACGACGCTCGCGTGCTCCTCGACGGGCAACCTCGCCAACGCCGTCGCCGCGCGCGCGGCGGCGGAGGGAATCGAGTCCGCCGTCCTCGTCCCGGCCGACCTCGAGCCGGAGAAGCTCATCGCCACCGCCGTCTACGGCGGGACGATCTTCGCCGTCAACGGCACGTACGACGACTGCAGCCGGCTGAGCGTCGAACTGTCCTTCGAGCTCGACTGGGCGTTCGTGAACGTCGAGCTGCGCGCGTATTACGCGGAGGGCTCGAAGACGCTCGCGTTCGAGATCGCGGAACAACTCGGGTGGGAGCTTCCTGATGCCGTCGTCGCTCCGATCGCGTCGGGCGCGATGTACTCGAAGGTGCACCAGGGCTTCGGCGAGCTGCTCCAGCTCGGGCTCGTCGAGGGCGCACGGCCGCGCATCTTCGGTGGCCAGGCCGAAGGCTGCGCACCCGTCGCGCGTGCGTTCGCCGACGGCGCCAAGGTGAAGCCGGTACGGCCGAACACCATCGCGCGCTCGATCGCGATCGGCTCCCCGGCCGACGGCGACCTCGCGGTCGCCACCGCGATCGCCTCGGGCGGCTCGATCTACGCCGTCCCCGAGGAGGAGATCCCGGAGAACATCAAGCTTCTCGCCGAGACCACGGGGGTCTTCGGCGAGACCGCACCCGCCACCGCGCTGGGTGCACTGCAGGAAGCCGTCCGTCGTGGCGAGCTCGGCGAGAACGATCGCGTCGTGCTGCTCATCACGGGCGACGGTCTGAAGACGCCGGCGCTCGTCGCCGACACGTTCGAGCCCGTGCTCGTCGAACCGGACGCCGACCTCATCCTGGAGCGACTCGGTGTCACTGTCTAGTACCACCCCCAACGAAGGAGGTGCGCAATGAGGACCGGTCCGCGGACCGGCTTCCGCTGGACGCCAGACACGATCGTGTACGCGATCACACTCTGGTACCGGAAGCACAGCCGGCCGCCGTTCACGCACGAATGGGATCAGGCAGGAGAGAACCACCCGTCGCGGCAGACCGTGAGCCGCGTGTTCGGGAGCTGGAACGCCGCCATCCATGCGGCCGGCTTCACGCCGCGGCCGCGCGGACGTCAACCGAGAGCCATTGGGGAGAGCGCCTTCCAGGATGCGTAAGCCTGTTGTCGTGCTCCTGCCCGGCGACGGAGTCGGGCCGGAGGTCGCCCGCGAGGCGCGGCTCGTTCTCGAGCTCGTCGCCCCCGACGTCGAGATCGCGGAGCGGCTCATCGGTGCTGCCGCCATTCGCGCGGCCGGAGATCCCCTGCCCGGGGAGACGCTCTCGGTCTGCCGCGAGGCGACCGCGGTCCTGAAGGGCCCGGTCGGCGATCCCGAGTTCGACGCCGCGGACGTGCGGCCGGAGCAGGGACTGTTGCGCCTGCGCGCCGCGTTGGACGCGTACGCGAACCTGCGACCGTCCGTGTGGGGCGACGTGGATCTGCTCGTCGTGCGCGAGCTCGTCGGCGGGCTCTACTTCGGCGCGAGCGGCGTGCGTGACGACGGCACCGTCTTCGACACGTGCGAGTACCACCCGAGCCAGGTGGAGCGCGTCGCCCGGCGGGCGTTCGCGCTCGCGCACACGCGCCGTGGCGCGCTGACGTCCATCGACAAGGCGAACGTCCTCGAGACGTCGCGGATGTGGCGGCGCGTCGTCAATGAGATCGCACCCGAGTTTCCCGACGTGAGCGTCGAGCACATGCTCGTCGACAACGCCGCGATGCAGCTCGCGACCACGCCGCAGCAGTTCGACGTGATCGTGACTGAGAACATGTTCGGCGACATCCTCAGCGACCTCGCGGCAGCGGTCACCGGCGGCCTCGGGCTGGCGCCGTCGGCGAGCCTGTCCGATTCCGGGCCTGGGATCTTCGAGCCCGTCCACGGGTCGGCGCCCGACATCGCCGGGCGCGGGATCGCGAATCCGACCGCGATGCTGCGGTCGACGGCGCTCCTGCTCGAGCATGGCCTCGGGCGGACGGCCGAGGCGCAGGCGCTCGTTCGCGCCGTCGAGCACGCGCTGGCGACGTCGCCCACCCAGGATCTGGGCGGGACGGCCGGGACGGCCGAGTTCGGAGCCGCGGTAAGGGAACAATTGGCGTTGACGGCGGCCTGAACGGTGCGTACGGTGAAAGAGATGGCGCACGCGTCCGAAGCCGTTTCGCGCATTCCGTTCTTCAACGGCTTTTCGGTCTACGCCTTTATTCGCTAGCCGGCGCTTTCGCTTCCCCGCCGCCGCCGGCTAGTCCATTACCTCCGCGGGACTCTTCTACTCGTTCGCGAGGAGACACTTCGATGACCCAGATGACAGCCAGGATTCTCGAGACTGCAGCCGCCACGAGCGAGACGTGCGGGTGTGCCGACCCGATCCCCGTGCAGCGCGCGGCGCGGAAGGGCGCTGCGGTCACCATCTGCCAGCGATGCGGATTGCGCGTTCCGCTACGGCTCCGGTGAGCGGCGTCGTCGCGTACCCGGGCCCGGAGGGATCCCACTCCGGCGCGGCCGCGCTTGCGCTGCACCCTGCGGCGGAGCTGCATCCGCTGAGCGGATTCCGCGCGGTCGCCGACGCGGTCGTGCGGGCGGACGTCGAGCAGGGCGTGCTTCCGATCGAGAGCTCTCTCGCCGGGAGCGTGCCCGAGACGCATGACCTCTTGCACGAGCGCGCGCTCTCGATCGTCGCCGAGGCCGTACTGCCGATTCGCCATTGCCTCGTTGCACCGGAGGACGTTGCGCTCGACGAGATTCGCATCGTTCGCTCGCATCCGTCCGCCCTCGACCAGTGCCGGCGGCTGCTGGAGCTGTTGCCGAACGCGGCGGTCATTTCGGCGTCCACGACGGCCGACGCGGCCCGCGAGACGGCGGAGTCGGGCGACCGCGCCGCTGCGGCGATCGCCGGCCCGGAAGCCGCAGGGCTCTACGGCCTCGTGACGCTGCGCGACGACGTCGGCGACGGTCCTGCGTTCACGCGTTTCGTGTCGGTCGCGCCGTTTACGTGGCTCGGTGCGCAGCGGGACGAGGCACGAACGGCGTTCACGTTCGTCACCGACCACCGGCCCGGTGCGCTGCATGCCGCCATCACGCCGTTCGCGGTTGCGGGATTGGACCTCGTCCGGCTCGTGTCGCGGCCGCTTCCGGCGAGCCCGTGGAGCTACCGCTTCGACGCGGTCGTCGCAGGCCATCCGCTCGACGCGAAGGTGCGCGGTGCGCTGGACGAGCTCGCGAACCTCACGCGGTCACACCGCATCGTCGGCGTGTACGACGCCGCGCAGGTGACGTCATGAGCGCCGACGTTTCGGCCTCGACGGATCCGTTCGTGCGTGACCTGCGGCGCGAGATCTCCGATGTCGACGGCGCGCTCGTCGAGCTCGTGAACAAGCGCCTGCGCCTCGTGGCGAAGTTGAAGCGGTACAAGGAGGAGCACGGCATCGGCTTCGTCGATCTCGCGCTGGAGGTACTGCAGCATCAGTACCTCCAGCGCGGCAATCGCGGTCCGTTGTCGGCGGAAGGGCTCGCCGAGCTCTACCACGAGCTGCTCGACCTCATGAAGCGGGAGGTGCAGAAGAGTGGCGGCTAAGCGGATCGCGCTCATCGCGCACGACAACAAGAAGGCCGACCTGCTGGAGTGGGCGCACTTCAACCGCGGGACGCTCTCGCGGCACGAGCTGTACGCGACAGGCACGACCGGCTCGCTCGTCGCGCGCGAGCTCGACCTGCCGGTGACGCGCTTCCTCAGCGGGCCACTCGGCGGCGACCAACAGGTAGGAGCGGCGATCGCGGAGGGGCGCATCGACTTCGTCGTGTTCTTCTGGGATCCCCTTGCGCCGCACTCGCACGACGTCGACGTGAAGGCGCTCCTGCGCATCGCCGTCGTCTACAACGTCCCGATCGCGTGCAACCGCGCGACGGCCGACTTCATGCTCTCGAGCCCGCTGCTGGACGTCGATCTCGCGGCGGTGCCCGCGTGACGATCAGGCCCTGTCGAACGCGCGGGCCGCGGCCTCCTGCTCGGCGCGGACGAGCAGCGCACGGTTGAGCGCGTTCACGATCGCGCGCAGCGACGCGGTGACGATGCTCGCGTGGACGGCGACGCCCCAGACGGGGTCGCCGTCGACGTCCGCTTCGACGTAGGCCGCCGCCATCGCGTCCTCGCCGACGCTCGTGGCGTGCTCGTGGTAGTCGAGGACGTGCACCGCGTGTCCCGTCCCTTGCGCGAGCGCGTGCACGAGCGCGGCGATCGGCCCGTTTCCCTCGCCGGCGAGCTCCAGCGGCTCCTCGCCGTCGAGGAGCCGCGCGGTGAGCCGGTCGCGGAGCTCACTCGCCTCGTGCATATAGCCCGCGAGCTCGTACGGCGCGTTCACCTCGAGGTACGCCGACCGGAAGAGGTGGTAGATCTCGTCCGCCGAGAGCTCGCCTCCCTCCGCATCGGTGACGGCCTGCACCTTCTGCGCCAGCTCGACCTGCAACCCGCGCGGGAGGTCGAGCCCGTACCGGTCTTCGAGCAGGTAGGCGACGCCGCCCTTTCCCGACTGCGAGTTGACGCGGATGATCGCCTCGTACGTGCGGCCGACGTCGCGCGGGTCGATCGGCAGGTACGGGACGTCCCACAGGGCGCCGTCCGCCAGCTGCTGTTGCGCGTGCATGCCCTTCTTGATCGCGTCCTGATGTGAGCCGGAGAACGCCGTATAGACGAGCTCTCCCGACCAGGGGTGGCGGGGGTGAACGGGCAGCTCGTTGCACTCCTCGACAATGCGCCTCGCTTCGTCGAGCTGCGAGAGGTCGAGACCTGGGTCGACGCCCTGCGTCAGCAGATTGAGCGCGAGCGTGACGAGGTCGACGTTTCCGGTGCGCTCGCCGTTGCCGAAGAGCGTGCCCTCGATGCGCTGCGCTCCCGCCATCAGCCCGAGCTCCGCGGTCGCGACCGCCGTGCCGCGGTCGTTGTGCGGGTGGACGGAGATGATGGCGGCCTCGCGGCGCGTGAAGTTGCGGGCGAACCACTCGATGCGGTCGGCATACACATTCGGGGGGAAGTGCTCGACGGTCGTCGGCAGATTGACGATCATGGGCGCGTCGCGGGTCGGCCTCCACGCGTCCGCGACGGCCTCGCAGATCTCGAGCGCGAAGTCGAGCTCGGTGTGATGGAAGCTCTCCGGCGAGTACTCGAAGCGGACAGCGTCGTCTGCGAGCCTGCGGCACATCTCCGCGCCGCGCACCGCCAGCTCGGTGATCCCCGCCTTGTCGAGCCGGAAGACGACGCGGCGCTGCGCGACCGATGTCGAGTTGTACAGGTGCACGATCGCCCGGCGAGCGCCCGCGATTGACTCGAACGTCCGCTCGATCAGCTCCGGCCGCGCTTGCGTGAGCACGGCGATCGTGACGCCGTCGGGGATGAGCTCCTCCTCGACGAGCATGCGCACGAAGTCGAAGTCGGTCTTCGACGCGGCGGGGAAGCCCACCTCGATCTCTGTGAAGCCGAGCTCGAGCAGCAGCGCGAAGAACCGGCGCTTGCGGTGCGTGTCCATGGGGTTGACGAGCGCCTGGTTGCCGTCGCGCAGGTCGGTCGAGCACCAGATCGGTGCGGACGTCAGGACGACGTCCGGCCAGGTCCGGTCGGGAAGGTCGACGGTCGCATATGGCGCGTATTTGTGAAATGGCATCGGCACGGTGGTCTCCTGAAGACGCAGGTGTCCTGCAGAGCGGTAGACGGGTATGTGCGCAGGCAGGCTTCCCCTAGCGGGGAAGGAGGAGGCCGGTCAGGAGGGCCGTCGACTCGAGCACAACTGGAACGCTATGCCCCCGGGCGCCGGAATGGGACGGAAAAGGGGACAACCGCTCAGGCGTGGGACTGCTCGTATGCCGCGATCGCGGCTTCCTCGCGGAGTGTCAGGCCGATCTCGTCCAGCCCCTCGAGCAGGCACTCACGCGAGAAGTCGTCCAGCACGAACGGATGTCCGCCCGCGGTGCGCGCCTCGAGGTCGACGGTCAGCTCCGCCCCCGCGCGCGCGCGTTCCATCAGGTCGCGCACCTGGTCGGCAGGCAGCTCGACCGGCAGCAGGCCGATCTTCAGCGAGTTCTGCCGGAAGATGTCGCCGTACGACGGCGCGACGATCGCCTCGAACCCGTAGTCCTCCAACGCCCACGGCGCATGCTCACGCGACGAGCCGCAGCCGAAGTTGCGCCCGGCGATGAGGATTTTGCCCCGCTGGTGGTTCAGCTCGAACTCCGGGTCCTTGCGCCAGTCGAAGAAGAGGAACTCGCCGAAGCCGCTGCGCTCGATTCGCTTCAGGAACTGCTTCGGGATGATCTGGTCGGTGTCGACGTCCGGCCGGTCGAGCACGACCGCGGTCGACGTGACGGAGCGGAACGCCTTCATGCCGGCACCGCGAAGTGGCCCTCGAGCGCGGTGGCGGCGGCGACCTCCGGGCTGACGAGGTGCGTGCGGCCGCCCGCGCCCTGACGGCCCTCGAAGTTCCGGTTCGACGTGGACGCGCACCGCTCGCCGGGCGCGAGCACATCGGGGTTCATCCCGAGGCACATGGAGCAACCTGCGCGTCGCCACTCGAAGCCGGCGGCGGTGAACACCTGGTCGAGGCCCTCGGCCTCGGCCTGCACCTTCACCCGCGCGGAGCCCGGAACGACCATCGCGCGCACGGAGGGATGCACGTGGCGCCCCTGGACGACGGCTGCGGCCGCGCGCAAATCCTCGATGCGCGAGTTCGTGCACGAGCCGATGAAGACGCGATCGACCGTGATCTCGCGGATCGGCGTTCCCGCCTCGAGGCCCATGTAGACGAGCGCGCGTTCGGCCGCCTCGTCGGCGGGCTCGGGAACGACGTCGTCGATCGACGCGACCATCCCGGGATTGGTCCCCCAGGTCACCTGCGGCGTGACCGTCGCGACGTCGATCACGACCTCGCGGTCGAAGACCGCGTCCGGGTCGCTCGGCAGGTCGCGCCAGCGCTCGTCGATCTCGACGCCGCGCTCGCGGAGATACGCGAACGTCGTCTCGTCCGGTGCGATCATCCCGGCACGCGCGCCCGCCTCGATCGACATGTTGCAGACCTCATGCCGACCTTCCATCGACAGCGCCTCGATCGCGGGGCCGGCGTATTCGATCACGTGGCCGACGCCGCCGTCGACGCCGATCTCGCCGATCGCGGCGAGCACGAGATCCTTCGCCGTCACGCCCGGCGCCCGCTCGCCCTCGAAGAAGATGCGCAGCGTTCGCGCCGGCCGCTGCGAGAGCGCCTGTGTCGCGAGCACGTGCTCCACCTCCGAGGTGCCGATGCCGAACGCGAGCGCTCCGAAGGCGCCGTGCGTCGAGGTGTGCGAGTCGCCGCACACGATCGTCATCCCGGGCTGCGTCAGGCCGAGCTCGGGGCCGATCACGTGCACGATCCCCTCGCGGCCGCTGCCGGTGGCGTGCAGCGGGACGCCGAACTCGGCGCAGTTCGTCGCCAGTGCGTCCAGCTGCTGCTGGGAGAGCGGATCGGCCGGTGTGTCGTCGCCGGTGGCGACGTTGTGGTCCATCGTCGCGACCGTCAGATCCGGCCGGCGCACCTTCCGCCCGGCCAGACGCAGGCCTTCGAACGCCTGCGGGGAGGTCACCTCGTGCACGAGGTGGAGGTCGACGTAGAGGAGATCGGGCCGGCCCTCGCCGTGCGTGACGACGTGGCTGTCCCAGACCTTCTCGAACAGTGTGCGGCCCATGGTTCGAGGCTAACCCATTGCCGTCCAGGCTCCGAGCGATTGTTCGGTTTTGCAGGAAGGTTCGCCGTAGGCTGGGCCGGTGGAGGCCGTCCGCCGTGATGTTCGCCTGCTCGGCGACCTGCTGGGCCGCGTCCTCGTGGAGCAGGAGGACGAGACGCTCCTCGCCGACGTCGAGCACGTCCGCGCGCTCGCGCGCTCGGCGAGGCAGGGAACGCGGCGCGACGAGCTTCGCGACGCGGTCGAGGCGCTCCCGCTCGCGCGGCAGGCGAGCGTCCTGCGCGCGTTCGCCCTCTACTTCCAGCTCGCCAACGTCGCCGAGCAGCACAACCGCATCCGGCGCAGACGCGCGTACGCGCGTGAGGAACGGATGGGGCGCGAGTCGCTCGCGGCGGCGTTCGCCGAGATCGACGATCCTGGCGACGCCTCGCTGAAGCTCGTGCTCACCGCTCATCCGACGGAGGCGGCGCGGCGCACGGTGCTCGCGGCGCATCTCCGCATCGCGGCACTGCTCGCGAGGCTGGACGAGGGCGACGACGTCGAGGACGCGCTCGCAGGCGAGATCACGATGCTGTGGCAGTCGGACGAAGTGCGAACGCGCCGGCCCCAGATCGTGGACGAGATCCGCAACGGTCACTGGTTCTTCGAGCAGAGCCTCATCGATGCCGCCGAGCGGCTCCTCGCGGAGTACCGACTGCATGTGCCGCAAGCTCCGGCACCGCTGCGCTTCGGCAGCTGGATCGGCGGCGACGCCGACGGCAATCCGCAGACGACGGTGGCGACGCTCACGGAGGCGCGCGATCGCGCACGCGATTTGCTCCTGCAGCGCTACCGCGTGGACGTGCGCGCCCTCGCGGCGGAGATCGGCGTGTCGTCGCGGCTCACGTCCGTCTCCGAGGAGCTGCTTCGATCCATCGCGGCCGACGAGGCGGAGCTGTCGGAGTACACGGTCGAGATCGGAGATCAGAATCTCGACGAGCCGTACCGGCGCAAACTGAGCTTCGTCTGGCGCCGGCTCCAGGACGGAGTGTACGACGGCTTCGCCGCGGATCTCGACATCGTCGACCGCAGTCTGCGCGCGAACCGCGGCGAGCGCATCGCCGACGGCGCGCTCGCAGCGCTGCGCCGACGGGTCGAGCTCTTCGGTTTCGAGCTCGCCGACGTCGAGGTGCGCGTGCACGCGCGCGATGCCGTCGATCCCGACGAGCGCATCCGTGCGCTGCTCGCAGCCGCGGGCGTGACGGTGATCGTTTCAGGCGTGTCGTCGGCGGACGACGTGCGCCGTGTCCAGCAGTTGACGCCGGCGGAGAACGTCGTCCCGCTCTTCGAGTCGGTCGAGGCGCTTCGCGCGGCGCCCAAGATCTACGAGGAGCTGCTCTGCCGTGAGGTGATGGTCGGGTACTCCGATTCGGCGAAGGACGCGGGCTATCTCGCCGCGCAGTGGGAGATCCGCTCCGCGCTCGTCGCGCTCGCGGAGGTCGCGCGCCGGCGCGGTGTGGCGCTGACCGTATTCCACGGGCGCGGCGGCAGCGCCGGCCGCGGCGGCGGCCCGACGTATGACGCGATCCTCGCGCAGCCGCAGGGCGTGCCGCCGGGCCGCCTGAAGATCACCGAGCAGGGCGAGACGATCGCGTTCAAGTACGGGCTGCCCGAGCTCGCGCACCGCAACCTCGCGCTCGCCGCGACGGTGCTCGCCGCGAGCCGTGCCGAGGACGACGTCGACACGACGCTTATCGCCGCGCTCGCCGACCGGTCGCGCGCCGCGTATCGCGAGCTCGTCGACGACCCGCGCCTCGTCTCGTTCTTTCGCGCGTTCACGCCGGTGGACGAGCTTGCGCTGCTCAACATCGGCTCGCGGCCGTCACGGCGGCCGGAGGGCGCGGAGTACCTCGCCTCGCTACGCGCGATCCCGTGGGTGTTCGCGTGGACGCAGAACCGCTGCCTGCTCCCGGCCTGGTACGGGTGCGGCACGGCGTTCGCGTCAGCGGATGTCGGGGAGCTGCGCGCGCTCTACGGCGCGTGGCCGTTCTTCCGCACGCTCGTGCAGAACCTCGAGATGACGCTGGCGAAGTCGAGCATGGAGATCGCCGCCGAGTACCTCGAGCTGGTCGACGAGCCCAGCTTGTGGGAGCCGATCGCCTTCGAGCACGCGCGCACGGTCGCCGCCGTGCTCGAGATCGTGGAGGCCGACGAGTTGCTTGCGCGGCATCCGGTCGTCCAGCGCTCGATCGGGCTGCGGAACCCCTACGTCGACCCGATCAACGCCATCCAGGTCTCGCTTCTCCGCCGGTATCGCGCCGGTGACGAGGGGGCGATACCGCCGCTCCTCCGGTCGATCGCGGGGATAGCGGCCGGGTTGCGCAACACCGGGTAACCGAACAACCTCTCGACCGACGCTTTACTTTCGATAGTAACGTCGCGGAATGGACTGGCCGACCGTGTACGAGCGCAACTCGGTCGAGCGGATCAAGCGCGACAAGCCGCCCCTCGGCATCCGCGAGGAGCTGCCCGCGCTCGTCGCTCAGGGCTACGAGGCGATGCCCGAAGAGGACGTCGTCCGCCTCCAGTGGTGGGGCCTCTACCACGACAAGCCGAAGATCGGGACGTTCATGCTGCGCGTCAAGATCCCGGCCGGGATCCTGTCGCCCGCGAAGTTGCGCCGCATCGGCGAGGTGGCTAACCGCTACGGGCGCGGCGACGCCGAGTTGACGACGCGGCAATGCGTTCAGATCCACTGGCTCGAGCTGAGCGCGCTCGCGGACGTCTTCGCCGACCTCGAGGACGCCGGCATCACGAGCGCCGGCGGCTGCGGCGACACGGTGCGCAACATCACCGGCTGCCCCGTCTCCGGCCTCCTCGCCGACGAGCTGTTCGACTCGACGCCCGTCATCGACGCGGCCACGGACGAGTTCTACGGCAACCCGACGTGGGCGAACCTGCCGCGCAAGCACAAGTACTCGATCGCGAGCTGCCCCGACCGCTGCAACGCGCCCGAGATCAACTGCGTCTCGCTCGTCGGCGTCGTGCACGAGGGACGCGAGGGCTACGGCGTGCTCGTCGGTGGCGGGCTCGCATCGGTACCGCGCATCGCGCGCGACCTCGGCGTCTTCGTCCCGAAGGAGGACGCGATCGAGATCCTCGGCGCCGTCACCTCCGTGTGGAGCGAGGACCTGAAGTACCGCATGTCGCGTGTGAAGGCGCGCCTGAAGTTCATGGTCGACGACCTCGGGCCCGACGGCGTCCTCGAGCGCGTCGAGGCGAAGCTCGGCCGCACGCTCGAACGCTTCACCTTGCCGCCGATCACAGCGCAGCCCTCCGCGCACATTGGCGCGCATGCCCAGCGCCAGGACGGGCTCTCCACCATCGGAGTGCCCGTCCGCCTGGGTCTCACCTCCGGCGACCAGTTCATCGCCGTCGCAGACCTCGCCGACGATCTCGGCGGCGACGTCCGCCTCACGCGGCAGCAGAACCTCATCGTCGCCGGCGTCCCGAACGAGCGCATCGGCGAGGCTCTTACGCGCCTCGCCGAGCTCGGCCTGCCGCTCGAGACGAACGAGATCTGGGCCAACTCGATCGCCTGCACCGGCGAGCCGCACTGCAACTTCTCCGTCGGCGAGACGAAGACACGCCTCGAGACGCTCGTCGAGCACCTGGAATCGACGTTCGGCCCGCAGGTCGGCGACCTGCGCCTGCACCTCGATGGCTGCCCGCACGCGTGCGCGCAACACTGGGTCGGCGATCTCGGCTTCCAGGCGACGACAGGCAAGGACGAGGACGGCAACCGCGTCTCGGCGTACGACATCTTCGTGCGCGGCTCGCTCGGCCCGCAGCCCGCGATCGGCGGCTCGCTCTTCCGGCGCATCCCGAGCGAACGGCTCGAGCCCGCGGTCGAGGGACTCGTGCGCGGCTGGATAGACGGCCGCGGCGACGGCGAGACGTTCACCGACTTTCAGCGGCGCCTGTCCGACGACGAGCTCGGCGCGCTCGCGGGCCTCGAGCCGGCGAAGAAGCGGGTGGCGGCGTGACGATCCTCCTCGACGAGCTGGACGCAGGCGAGCTCGCGATCCGCTTCGAGGGCGAGGAGCCGCAGGCGCTGCTCGAGTGGGCGCTCCGAGAGTTCGGCTCCGACATCGCCATCTCCACCGCATTCCAGATCGACGGCTCTGTGCTCATCGACATGGCGTATGCGATCGACCCCAGCGTGCGCGTGTTCTCCGTCGACACGGGGCGGCTACCGGTGGAGACGCTCGAGTTCGCCGACACGCTGCGCCTTCGCTACCCCGGCCTGCAGCTCGAGATCCTCGAGCCCGACCCGGAGCACGTGGAGCGGCTCGTCCAGCTGAAAGGCCCCGACCTCTTCCGCGACTCGGTCGTGAACCGGCTGCTGTGCTGCAACGTGCGCAAGGTCATCCCGCTGACGAAGCACCTCGACGGCCTCGACGCGTGGATCACCGGCCTGCGCCGCGACCAGTGGGCGACGCGCACGAACATCCGCAAGGTCGAGATCGACCACGATCACGGCGCGATCGTGAAGCTCAACCCGCTGGCCGAATGGAGCGGCCGCGACGTCTGGACGTACCTGCGCGAGAACGACGTCCCGATACACCCGCTGTACACGCGCGGATTCACCTCGATCGGCTGCGCTCCCTGCACGCGCGCGACCGAGCCGGGTGAGGACGAGCGCGCCGGCCGCTGGTGGTGGGAGAAGAACGCGCCCAAGGAGTGCGGCATGCACTGCTCGATCGAGCACGGCGGCTTCGAGCACGAGCTGCACGCGATCGTCGGGAAGCACGCATGATCGCGCTACGCGGAGAGGCGGCCGAGGTCGCACTCGGCGAGGCGCAGGCGGTACTCGCCTTCGTGCAGGACGACGAGCGGCGCGGGCGTCTTGCCGACCTCGTCGCGGCCGTGCAGGAAGGCGAGCTCGGGGACGACGAGGCGCAGGCACTCGAGGAGCTGATCGAGCTCGGCCTCACCACCGGGCGTATCCGCAGCGTGTACGGGCCCGAGGGCGAGCAGGCAGCGCTGAAGACGTACCGCAGACTACCCGGCGGCCGCGAGCTCACGGACGGCGCGCGCGAGGTGAGCTCGGCACTCGAAGCGCTCGAAGGGAAGACGGTCGAGCGCGTGTCCGTGCAGTCCTCTGGCCCGGGCGCGTTCCTCGTCTCGATTGCCGTCGACGGGCTCGAGCTGTCGGTGAAGCTCGACCGCGCCGGCGCGCGGATCCACTCCGTCGGCGTATGACGCAGCACTACGTCGCCTGTCTCGACCTGACCGGGCGCCGGTGCCTCGTTGTCGGCCAATCGGAGGGCAAGGTCCGTGCGCTGGAAGCAGCCGGCGCGGAGGTCGTCTCCGTCGATCGCTACGAGCCGGAGCTGCTCGACGACGTCTGGCTCGTCGTGGTGGTCGACGTCGAGCAGGGCGAGCGCGTCTTCGCGGACGCGGTCGCCCGGCAGATCTTCTGCAACGTCGAGGACGTCCCCGAGCTGTGCACGTTCATCCTTCCGGCGCTGCACCGGCGCGGTGACATCACCGTCGCAGTCTCGACCGCGGGCGCGTCGCCGGCGCTCGCGCAATGGCTACGCGACCGCTTCGCCGCGCAGATCGGCTTCGAGCATGAGCAGCTCGCGCGTGAGCTGCGCCGCGTGCGGCCGTGGGTGAAGCAGACGTTCGATTCGTACGAGGAGCGGCGCGACTTCTTCCGCAAGGCCGTGGCGAAGGCGCTCGGATGACCGTCTGGCTCGTCGGCGCAGGGCCGGGCGACCCCGGGCTGATCACGGTGAAGGGTCTCGAGCGAGTGCGCGCGTGCGACGTGATCGTCTACGACCGGCTCGTCGCGCCCGAGCTCGTCGACGAAGCGCCGGAGGACGCGCTCCGGATTGAGCGCGACCGGCTCGAACAGGACGAGGTGAACGAGTTGCTCGTCGCGCTCGGCCGTCGCGGCGACGATGTCGTGCGCCTCAAGGGCGGCGACCCGTTCCTCTTCGGCCGCGGCGGCGAGGAGGCGCTCGCGCTCGCCGACGCCGGCGTGCCCTTCGAGGTCATCCCTGGCGTCTCGTCGCTTGCATCCGTCCCGGCCTCGGCCGGCATTCCCGTCACACACCGCGGCGTCGCCTCGGCCGTGACGGCGTTCGCCGCTCACGACGTCGAGGGCCTCGACGCGGAGGCGCTGGCGCACACGCCGGGGACACTCGTCGGGTTCATGGGCCTCGCCGGCCTGGAGCGGCTTGCGGAGCGGCTCATCGAGCACGGCCGGCCCGCGGGCACGCCCGCCGCCGTCGTCTCTGCCGGCACGACGCCCGACGAGCGGGTCGTCACGGCACCCCTTGGCGCGATCGCCCGCGCGGCGGAGGGACTGCCGACCCCTGCCCTCGTCGTGATCGGCGAGGTGGTTGCGCTCCGCGCGTCGCTGCGCGCGGTGCGACGATCCGCGGCGTGACCGAGTTCCGCCGCGTCGACGCCCTCCCGCCGTACGCCTTCGCCGAGGTCGAGCGGCTCAAGCTCGAGCTGCGCCGCGCAGGGGAGGACGTCATCGACCTCGGCTTCGGCAATCCCGACGTGCCGCCGCCGGAGATCGCGGTCGACAAGCTGCGCGAGGCCGCGCTCATCCCGCGCAACCACCGGTACTCGTCGAGCCGTGGACTGCCGAACCTACGCGCGGCGATCTGCGAGCTCTACCGCGACCGCTACGGGGTCGAGCTCGACCCCGAGACCGAGGCGACGATGGCGCTGGGGGCGAAAGAAGGGCTCGTCCACCTGCTCTGGGTGCTACTCGGGCCGGGCGACGCGGCGCTCGTGCCGAGTCCGAGTTACCCGATCCACCTGTTCGCGCCAGGATTTGCGGGCGCAACCGTCCATCGTGTTCCCGCGCTCGACTACGTCGCCGGCGTCCAGGAAGCGTGGGAGGCGGCGGAGCCGCGTCCGCGTGTGCTGCTCGCCTCGTTCCCGCACAACCCGACCACCGCGTGCGTCGAGCTAGCCGAGATGCAGCGGCTCGTCGATTTCGCCCGCGAGCACGAGCTCGTGCTCGTGCACGACTTCGCGTACGCCGACCTCGCCTTCGACAGGTACCGCCCGCCGTCGATCTTCGAGGCGGAGGGCGCGCGCGAGGTCGCTGTCGAGCTGTATTCGCTCACGAAAGGCTTCTCGCTCGCAGGCTGGCGCATCGCGTTCGTGCTCGGCCGCGCCGACGTCGTCGGCGCACTCGCACGGCTGAAGTCGTACCTCGACTACGGAAGCTTCCAGCCGCTGCAGATCGCTGCGACCGTTGCGCTCCGCGAGGCGCGGGACCAGCCGGCCGAGGCGGCGGCGGTGTACGAGGGGCGCCGCAATGCGCTGTGCGACGGCCTCACTCGTATGGGCTGGGAGGTCGAGCGGCCGCGCGCCACGATGTTCGTGTGGGCGCCGATCCCGACCGGCGAGTCCTCGCAGGCATTCGCGCTGCGCCTGCTCCGGGAGGCCCACGTCGCTGTCAGCCCCGGCAGCGGCTTCGGCGCCGACGGTGAAGGTTTCGTGCGGTTTGCGCTCGTCGAGAACCAGCAGCGCATCGCGCAGGCCGTGCGTGGCATCCGCCGCGCGATTTGCTAGCGTCATAGGTGTTCGAGGCGACGCTGCCTTCGTGAGTCTTTCGACCGAAGGAGGCGTACATGAAAATCCTCATTGCAGAAGACGAGACGCTCATCCGTCTCGACCTGCGCGCGATCCTCGAGCGGCACGGCTTCACCGTGTGTGCGGAGGCGCGCGACGGGATCGAGGCGGTGGAGCTGGCGCGGTCGACGCAGCCCGACGCCGCGCTGCTCGACGTCCGCATGCCGAACCTCGACGGGATCGAGGCCGCGCGACGTATCTACGCGGAGCGTCCGCTCCCGATCGTCATGCTGACCGCGTTCCGCGATCGCGCCACGGTCGACAAGGCGGTCGCGGCGGGCGTCTTCGGGTACCTCCTGAAGCCGTTCCGCGAGGGAGACGTTGCGCCCGCTTTGTACGCCGCCGCCGCCCGGCACGCGGAGCTGCTCGCGGCGCGCCGGCGGCTCGGCACCGAGCAGCCGAAGCGCATTGACATGGAGCTGCCATCGTCGAGCGGCCACGCGTGGCCCGTGCGCATCGAGCGCGCGGAGGACGGTTCGCTCGACGTCCGCGTGGTGCAGCCATGAGGGTGCTCATCGCCGAGGATGAGACGGTCATCCGCCTCGACCTGAAGGGGATGCTCGAGGGCGCCGGCCTCGAGGTGTGCGCGGAGGCGCGCGACGGCGTCGAGGCGGTCGAGCTGGCCGACTCGGCGGAGCCGGATCTCGCCGTCCTCGACGTGAAGATGCCGCGTCTCGACGGGATCGAGGCAGCACGCCGCATCCTCGACGAGCGGCCGATGCCGATCGTGATCGTGAGCGCCTTCACAGAGGAGAGCCTCGTGCGTCGCGCGGCCGAGGCGGGCGTCTACGGCTACCTGGCGAAGCCCTTCCGCGAGGAGGATCTGCTGCCCGCGATCGCAACCGCACGGGCGCGCTTCGACCAGCTCTCGGCGGTGCGCGAGCAGGTCGACTCGCTCGCCGAGGCGCTCGCCGCCCGTAAGGCGATCGAGCGCGCGAAGGGCCTGCTCATGCAGAACCAGAGGCTGACCGAGCAGGACGCGTTCGCGCGGCTCCGGCGTGCCAGCCAGACGTCCGGCCGCCCGATGCGCGTCATCGCCGAGGCGATCATCCAGACGCTGGGTTAGTAGAGAACGAGCCGGTCCCGGTGCACGGCTTCGACGCCGCGCGGCCGGCCGCGCAGCTCCGCGGCGCCCGCGCCGGCAATGCCTTTGCCGAGCACCGTGCCGTCGGCTGAGACGAGCTCGACCGCATCGCCCTCGTCGAACGTGCCCTCGCACGCGACCACGCCGACGGCGAGGAGGCTGCGGCCGCCGGTGAGGATCGCGTCACGGGCGCCGTCGTCCAGCACGAGCTTCCCGGCCGCCGGCTTCGCGTGCCGCAGCCACAGCTTGAACGCGCTCGCCTGCCTCGACGCTGCCGCGAATGCAGTTCCGCGGGCTTCGCCGGCCGCGATCGCGCGCACGACGCCTGGGCCGCGTCCCGATGCGATCACCGTCGGGATGCCTGCAGCGGCTGCGAGTCGCGCCGCCGTCACCTTGCTCGCCATGCCGCCGCGGCCGAGCGCACTACCCGGGCCGAGTGACGCGTCATCGACGGCGTCGCCGCTCGTAAGTAGCTCCGCGCTCGCGCTGTAGACGCCGTCCACCTCCGTGAGCAGCACGAGCAGCCGCGCGCCGAGCAGCACGGCCACCTGCGCGGCGAGCGCGTCGTTGTCGCCGAACGTGATCTCGTCGGTCGCCGTCGCGTCGTTCTCGTTCACGACCGGGACGGCCCGGAGCTTCAAAAGCGCGTTGAGAGCGTTGCGCACGTTCAGGTACGTCGCGCGCTCGGCGAGGTCGCCTGCGGAGAGAAGGATCTGGGCGACGCGCAGCCCGTGCTTGCGGAACGCGGCCTCCCACGCGAGCTGCAGCCGCACCTGGCCTGCAGCCGACGCCGCCTGGAGCTGCGGTGTCGAGCGCGGACGCTGCGCCATGCCGAGCAGCGGCAGGCCGAGCGCGATCGCGCCGGACGAGACGATGCACACCGGTTCGGAGATCTCGGCCACGTCGGCCGCGCGCGCTGCGAGAACGGACCGGCGGATGCGGCCCGCACCATCGGTGACGAGCGACGACCCGAGCTTGACGACGACGGTCACCGGCGCTGCGAGCCGTCGCCGACGACGCGGTACTGGCGCAGGCACAGGTCGCGGTACGTCACCGGACCGCGCGGGCCCGGGAACCGGTCGACGCTGATGCCGGTCTCCGGGGTGCCGAGCAGCTCGAAGCCGTCCGCGAACCGCGTCGGCGCGTTCCAGAACGCGGCCGTCCCGCGGTAGCCGTCGAGGAATCGCTCCGCGGCCACGCCGTCCTCGGTCACGATCGCCGCGGCGAGGCCGGACGTCTGCTCGTTCGCGACGCGCACCGCTTCGTCCACGCCGCCCACTCGGCGCAGCGTGATCGTCTTTACGCGGCCGGGCTCGGATGCCCATTCCCGGCTCGGCGGGAGCTGGTCCTCGACGGCGATGCCGAGCTCGGCACAGAGAGACGCGATCGCCTCCGCGAGCTCCGCCGTGTCGGCGAGCGCAAGATTGAGGCGATTGCATACGCCGAGCCGGTCGAGGCTCGCCTGCACGAGCTGTTCGAGCTTCACCGGGTCGGCGGCGGCGTGCGCGTACAGAACGCCGCCTCCCTCGGCGTGCGCGAGCGCACGCACCCCATGCTCGGCAGCGCGTCGCGCGAGCGCCGCTGTCGAGGCGCCGCTGCCGCGGAGGATGACGAGCGGGATCAGCTCCGGCAGCGACACGAGCGCCTCCGCGCCGTCGTGGCCGGGCGTGCGCACGAGCCCGACCGCATCGCCGAGCGCCGGACGCAGCACGGTGTCGACGAGCTCCGTCACGGTGCGGAGCGCGGCGGATCCGGTACGCAGGACGACGGCGTTCCCGCTCTTCAGCACCTGCGTCGCGATGTCGACGGCGACGTTCGGCCGCGCCTCGAAGTTCGCGCCGACGACGCCGACGGGGATGAGCCGCTCCGACACGACGAGCCCGTTCTCGAGCGTCCACGTGCGCACGTCGCGCTCGAGCGGCGGGAGCGCGCGCGTCGCGCGCACGCCGTCCGCGATCGCATTCAGCCGTCCCTCGTCCAGCCGTAGCCGGTCGCGTGCGCCCTCGTCGACGTCGGCGGCTTCGAGGTCCGCGGCGTTCGCGACGAGGATCCCTTGAGCGCGCTCGGACAGGAGCTCGACGACGCGGTCGAGCCCCGCGTCGACGCGTGCGTCCGTCAACTGCGCGAGTGCCTCGCGGGTCGACCGCGCCTCGCGCTCGACGATCTCCATCGCGCAACTGTACGTCTGTCCGTCGCCGAGGTTGACCGGTTTTCAGTGTCGATCCGGCCGGGGGCCCGTGTATCGTCCCGCGCACGCGGTCGGCAAAGAAGCCCCGCGGAGGCAGTGTCGCCTCAGGTCTCTCTTGGAGACCTGAGGCTTTTTTTGTTGGCGCAACGAGGGGAGAGGCGAATGCTGTACCCGACATGGCTGAACCCGGGCGACAACGCCTGGCAGCTCACGGCAGCGACGTTCGTGGGCCTGATGAGCATTCCCGGCCTCGTCGTCCTCTACGGCGGCGTGATGCAGAAGCGGTGGTCCGTGAACGCGATGATGCTGACCTTCATTGCCTTCGCGCTCATCCTCGTCGAGTGGGTGCTGTACGGGTACAAGATGGGCTTCGGCAACCCGTGGCACGGCCTGTCGCACTCGGGCTTCTTCGGGAACTTCATCGGCCAGCCGGGGAACGTGCTCGGGCACAAGTCGCTGCAGGGACAGGGGAACATCCCCCTCGTCGGGAAGACCGACTTCCCGCAGTCGTCGCTCGTGTACTTCCAGTTCGTCTTTGCGGCGATCACGCCGATCCTCATGCTCGGCTCCGTGCTCGGCCGCGTGAACTTCAAGGCGTGGATCCCGTTCGTCGTGTTGTGGGGGTCGTGCGTCTACACGATCAATGCGTTCCTGCTGTGGGGCGGCGGCTACTTCGCGCACAAGGGCGCGGTGGACTTCAGCGGCGGCTATGTCATCCACCTGTCGGCCGGCGTCTCTGGCTTCGTCGCCGCCTGGGTGATCGGCCCGCGCCTCGCACGCGACCGCGAGATCGACGCGCCGAACAACCTCGCCATGGTCGCCGTCGGTGCCGGCCTCCTGTGGCTGGGCTGGAACGGCTTCAACGGCGGCGACCCGTACAACGCCGGGGCGGACGCCGCGTCCGCCGTGCTGAACACGAACCTCGCGACTGCGGTCGCGTTCCTCGTGTGGGTCGGCTGCGACTACGCGACGAAGCGCAAGCCGTCGCTCATCGGCAGTGTGAACGGCATGATCGTCGGCCTCGTCGCGATCACGCCGGCGGCCGGCTTCGTCAACGGATGGGGCGCGATGATCATCGGCGCGTCTGCGGCCGTCCTCGTCTACGTCGCGTACAACTACCTCGCGCTGCTCCGGCCGTTCCGCAGCGTCGACGATACGCTCGGCGTCGTGTACACGCACGGGTTCGCCGGCCTCTTCGGCGGTCTGCTCACCGGCCTCCTCGCCGATTCGGCGATCCAGATCGTTCCGGGCGTTTCGGTGACCGGCGGCCTGCACCTGCTCAAATGGCAGGCGTTGGCCGCGATCTGGGTGATCATCTTCTCGGGCGTGGCCACGTTCATCCTCCTGAAGTTCGTCGGCTTCTTCGTGCCCTTGCGCATGAGCGACGAGGACATGGAGATGGGTGATCTCGCCGTCCACGGCCACGAGGTCTATCCCTCGGACATCCCGTCGCTCGCGTACCCGTCCGGCATTCCGGCGGGCGCGCTGGCCAACGCCATCGCGGCCCAGGCGACCGAGGTTGCGCCGGCAACGTGACGACGATCATCGTCTCGTACGACGGGACCGACAACGACCGCGACGCGCTCGCCCTCGGCCGGGTTCTGGCCGGGGCGGGCGCGTCGCTCGAGCTCGCGTACGTCAGCCACCGGCGCGAGCCGGAGCCGGACTCGCCGACCGACGTCCCGTTCCACGTCGTCGACAATCCGTCGACGGCTGAGGGACTGCGCGAGCTCGTGCTCGCGCGTGGGGCGGAGATGATCGTCTTCGGCTCGGAATACCGCACCGCGCCCGGCCACGTCGACCCGCAGGCGACGGCCAAGCGGCTGCTCGAGGGCGGCCCGGTCGCCCTCGCGTTCGCGCCCTCGGGCTACGCCGACGCGAGCCACAAGGCGATCGCGACGATCCGAGCGGTTAGCGAAGACGGCGATCCGACGACGCGCGAGACCGCGGAGGCGCTCGCGCAGAAGCTCGGAGCGGAGGTCGTCGACGGTCCGGGAGACAGTCCGGACCTCGTCGTCGTCGGCTCGAAGCCGGGAACGGTGAACGGCCGTGTCACCGTGAGCGCGGCCGCTGAGTACCTCATCGAGCTCGCCGGCTGTCCCGTCGTCGTCCTTCCCCGCGGCGTGGTGGTTCGCTTCTAGACATGCCTGCAGAGAGTGAGCGCCTCCGGCGGCGCATCCGGCGCCGTGACGTGTGGTTCATCGGTGCCGTGGTGTTGCTGGCGGTGGTGCTCACTCCTGTCGCGGTGCTGATGAGCGGAGGCCGCCACGCGCCGCCCGCGGGATGCAAGACGGTGATCCGCGCCGGCTTCATGGGCGGCGAGACGCACGTCGTGTGCGCTTCCGCGCCCTAGACGCCGAGCGCGTACGCGGACTCGCCGTGCATCGAGGCGTCGAGCCCTTCCTCCGCCTCGGTCCCGACGCGGACGGGTGTGATGAAGTCGATCACCCGCAGCATCGCGTAGGTGAAGAGGAACGCGTACGCGGAGCACCCGGCGCCCGCAGCGAGTTGCTTGAGGAAGAAGGTGGCCGATCCGTGCACCAGGCCTTGGGCACCCGCGGGATTGATCGCGGTCCCCGCGAAGACGCCGAGCAGGACGATGCCGAGCAGCCCGCCCATCCCATGCACGCCCCACACGTCGAGCGCGTCGTCCCAGTGGAAGTGGTTCTTGAGTTGGATCGCGTAGTAGCAGACGACTCCGGCTGCGATCCCGATCACGACCGAGGCGTAGATCGGCACGTAGCCTGCTGCCGGCGTGATCGTCGCAAGGCCCGCCACCGCACCCGTGAGCAGTCCGACGAAGTGCGGCTTCTTCGCGTACCACCACTCGACGAACAGCCACGTGATCGCGGCGAACGAGGCGGCGATGTCGGTGTTGAGGAACGCGGTCGCGGTGATGTCGTCGACCTTGAGCTCGCTGCCGGCGTTGAAGCCGTACCACCCGAACCAGAGCAGGCCGGTGCCGAGCGCGATGAAGGGGATGTTGTGCGCCGAGTCGGCGAACTTGCGCTTGCCGACGTACAGCACGGACGCGAGCGCGGCCCAGCCGGCGCTGGCGTGCACGACGATGCCGCCGGCGAAGTCGCGCGCACCCCAGTGCGCGAGCAGGCCGTTGCCCCAGAACATGTGCACGAACGGGTAGTAGACGGCGATCTGCCAGACGACGAGGAACAGCAGATACGCCTTGAAGGTCACGCGGTTCGTGAACGCGCCGGTGATGAGCGCCGGCGTGATGATCGCGAACATCATCTGATACGCGATCAGCACGGTGAGCGGGATGCCGGACGGCTTGTAGATCGTGTTCACGCCGACATGGCGCAAAAACGCGAGGTGGAAGTTCCCGTAAATGCCGTTCGAGCCGCCGTTGAAGCACAGCGAATACCCGATTGCCCACCAGAGGATCGTCGTGATCCCCATCGAGGCGAAGCTCTGGATCATGATCGTCAGCGTGTTCGAGCGGCCGACGAGCCCGCCATAGAAGAACGCGAGCCCGGGAGTCATCAACATCACCAGGCTGGCGGCGAGCAGCATGAACCCGGTGTTCGCGCCGTTGAACATGGCCTCGCGGAGGGTTCGCCGCGGCGGCCCGACCTCCTGCGAGGCGGCGCTAGATGTGCTTGGCGACGGCCTTCGCGAGCACGATGACGTCGGCCTTCATCTTGGCGGCGTTCGGCTGCGGGCCGTCGGCGTTGTAGAAGAGGCCCTGCGCGTTCGCGACGACGTTGCCCTTCAGGAGCTCGATCGCCGTCGTGTGCGGGTTGTAGAACGCCTCGGTCCCGACGCCCTTCACGGTGACCGCGCCCGGGACGTACTTCTTCGCGAGCTTGAACGTCGCCGCGCTCTGTCCCGGCGTGATGAAGACGACGGCCTCGCCGTTGATGCCGAGGTTCGAGTGCTTGACGGAGAAGTGGCAGGTGGGAGCGCCGGGAATGCTGTTGTCGACCTTGCCGGCGCCGACCGTTCCGCCGAATGCGGTCTTGACCTGAGCCGTGGTCGCCAGCTTGCACGGCGACTGTGGCGCTGCGGCGTTCGCGGCGCCGACGAAGGAAAGTGCCAAGACGAGTCCCCCGACCCGGACGAGCATCGGCCGGAGGATACCGCGGCCGGTTAGAGAGAGCTACCC
>Ga0193751_1000246_pt1 | contig 47522 bp, 41 predicted proteins | sample L1c2metaG_FD_143050 | JGI IMG/M metagenome (GOLD analysis project Ga0193751, IMG submission 143050) | Soil microbial communities from a riparian zone of the East river system, Colorado, United States - L1c2 | ecosystem: Environmental > Terrestrial > Soil > Riparian zone | place: USA: East River...
GCGAGCTTCGGAATCTCGATCGGTGCCCTGTCAGGTTTCTACGGTGGGCGCCTGGACACGCTGGTCATGCGTTTCGTCGATGTCGTCTACACGATTCCGTCGCTGCTACTGGCGATCCTGCTGATGGAGTCGCTCGGCCGCAGCCTTTGGCACCTCTGCATCGCGATCGGGATCGTGAGCTGGCCCACGATCGCGAGGCTCGTACGTGCCCAATTCCTGTCGTTGCGCGAACGCGATTTCGTCAAGGCCGCGCGGGTCGCCGGCACGAGTGATTTCAAGATCATCCTCCGCCACATGTTGCCGAACGCGCTGACGCCGATTATCGTCGCCGTCACATTCGCGATACCCCAGGCGATCTTTACGGAAGCCGCCCTCAGCTTCGCCGGCATCGGCATCAATCCACCAACGCCAAGCTGGGGGCAGATGGTCGGCCAGTATGAGGTCTACATTCAGAGCTCACCCTGGATGTCCGTTCCGCCCGCCGCGGCGATCGCGGTGACGATGCTCGCGTTCACCTTCTTCGGCGATGGACTCCGCGATGCGCTCGACCCACGTATGAACAAGTAGTAGGGGGTAAGCATGACAACGAACCAGGATTGGCAGACCGACCCGGAGCAGATGCGGCTGTTCGCGGAGCGCCTTCGGGGATTGCGCCTCCCGCGGCGCGACTTGCTTCGAATCGTTGCCGCGGCGGGCGGCGCCGCGATGCTCGCGGCCTGTGGCGGCGGCGCTGCGCCCTCAGGTGGCGGCAGCGGCGCCTCCACCAACAGCGCATCTGGCGGCAAGCCTGCGGCGGCAGACCTCGCCAAGGACCAGACCTACACAACGACGCGAATTGTCACTGACCCATCGAGCTGGGACTACAACAAGAACCTCTACAACGGCTCCAACGCGTCGGTCTGGGCCTGGTTGCTGCAGTACGATCCCGACTTCAACGTCGTCCCCGACATCGCCGAAAAATATGATGTCTCGGCCGACGGCACCGTCTACACCTTCCATCTGCGTGACTCCAAATGGAGCAACGGCGAGCCGGTCACGGCCGCTGATTTCGAGTACTCGTACAAGCGCCAGCTCGATCCTGCGACCGGCGCAGCGTACGCGGGCTTTCTCTACGACATCAAGAACGGGCAGGCGTTCAACCAGAAGAAGATCACCGACGCCGGTCAGGTCGGGGTCAAGGCGCTCGACCCCAAGACGGTCCAGATCACTCTCGAGGGCCCACGCGGTTTCTTCCCGGCCTTGATGGCATTTTTCTCAGCGGCGCCTTCGTACCGGCCTGCCGTGGAGAAGTTCGGCGATAAGTGGACCGAGGCGGCGAACATCGTTTGTAACGGCCCGTTCAAGCTGACCAAGTGGGAGCACAGCCAGCAGGCCGTGCTCGAGAAGAACCCGGGCTACTGGAACGCTGGTAACATCACGCTCACCAAGGTCGTTCTGCCGATCATCCCCTATGAGCAGATGCAGGCGGCATACGAGAACAACGAGGTCGACAACATCAACCAGGTTCAGGTCGGCAACCTGAAGCGCATCCAGGCCGACCCCAAAATGAGCAAGGAGCTGTTCAAGTATCCCTCGGTCGGCACCTGGTACGTGGTGCCGTCCGTAACGATTCCGCCATTTGACAACCTCAATGCGCGGCTCGCGGTCGCCCACGCCATCGACCGCGATAAGATCGTCAACAGCGTCATCCAGGGCACAGGCGAGGTCACCTACACCTTTAACCCCAAGGGCACACCGTTTTTCAACCCGAACACCTACGACCAGTACACGAAGTACGACCCGAAGATGGCGATGGACCTGCTCAAGGGAACGCCGTACGAGGGCGGAAAGAACTGGCCCAAGATCACGCTGACGAACATCAACGCTGGCGATGCGCCAAACGCCGCTGCCGACGCCATCATCCAGATGCTGAAAGACAATCTTGGGATGACCATCGATCACGAGACCGGAGATCGCCAGCCAATTAACCAGAAAATGTACAACGGGCAGGTGCAGCTGATGTGGATCAGTTGGCTGCTCGACTATCCCGACGCAAACGACACCAACTTCCTCGTTTTCTATGGCAAGACGGCCACTGGTCATCGCCAAACCTGGAAGGACGACCAGTACGACGCGCTTGTGACCAAGGCTGCTGGTGAGCTCGATCCGCAGAAACGGATCCAGATGTACCAGCAAGCGGACGAGATGATCGCCAAGCAGGGCGTGGCAACCTTTGTCTACAACAGCTATTACTGGGACCTGCGCAAGCCGTGGGTTGTGGGGCTGCCGAAGAACAAGGCGGGACAGCCGGTCCCGTACGGGAACATGTTCCTACGCGAGTTCGACCGCCTCAGCATTCTCAAGCACGACTAGGGCCGGGATGGAAGAGCGACCTATTCGAGCTTTGTGTTTTATCGCGGGGCTGGCCGCCCCGCGCCCTGCCGCCATCCGCCCGGTTCCCGCGCGGAGCCCGCGAGCCCGGCTGGGAGGGCGAGGGGTGCCAAACCCCGCGGCCCCCTATCTTAGCTCCGCGAATCTGGACCGTTAGCATGGGAGGGATCCTTCAGGTCCGGGGGCTCACGACCCAGTTCTTCACGCGCACGGGTGTCGTCCAGGCCGTCAGCGACGTCTCCTTCGACGTCAGCCAGGGCGAGACCCTTGGCATCGTCGGAGAGAGCGGTTGCGGCAAGTCCGTCACGGCTATGTCGCTGATGCGAATCATCCCCACGCCCCCGGGCAGAATCGTGGCGGGGTCGGCGGTCCTCCAGACAGACGGCGGCCCAATAGACCTGACGACCGCCGGCGAATCCGAGCTACGTCGCGTCCGTGGCCGAGAGATCAGCATGATCTTTCAGGATCCGATGAGCTCTCTAAATCCAGTACTGACCGTCGGATACCAACTGCTCGAACCGCTGAAGCGGCACTTTCGACTGTCGGAGGAGGAGGCGCGGCGTCGTGCCATCGCGCTGCTGACCGCCGTGGGTATTCCCTCGGCCGCCTCCCGCCTCGGCGACTACCCGCACCAGTTTTCGGGAGGCATGCGACAGCGGGTGATGGTCGCGATGGCGCTCATCTGCGAGCCGAAGCTCGTGATCGCGGATGAGCCCACGACGGCGCTGGACGTCACGATCCAGGCGCAACTGCTGGATCTGATCGGCGCCCTTACCCGCGAGATGGGCACAGCGGTAATCCTCATCAGCCATGACCTCGGCGTGGTGGCGCAGACCTGTCGGCGCATCATCGTTATGTACGGCGGGAGAGTTGTGGAAAGCGCCGCCGCTGACGACCTGTTCGACCGGCCGAGCCATCCCTACACTCGCGGATTGCTCAGTTCTGTGCCGCGGCTCGGCCGGGCGGTCCGCGAGCGACTCGTGCCGATTGAAGGCGCGCCACCCGACCTGATCTCGCCGCCTGCCGGCTGCCGCTTCCGCCCGCGCTGCCCGCTGGCGATGACACGCTGCCTCGAGGAGCCCCCGCTGATTCCGGTCGCGGCCGGCCACCAGTCGCGTTGTTGGCTTGCCGCCTCGTAGAGAGGGTGTGCGGGAATGATCGACGCGACGGGGAACGGGGCTGCGACCGAGTCCCGAGGGTCAACAGAGGCGCTGCTTGCGGTCGATAACCTGCGCAAATATTTCCCCGTTGGCGGCAGCCTGCTGCGTAGCCCCACGATGCTCAAGGCAGTTGACGGCGTCACTCTGTCCGTCCGTAGAGGCGAGACGCTCGGACTTGTGGGCGAGAGCGGCTGCGGGAAAACGACGCTGGCTCAGACCGTGATCCGGCTGCTGGAGCCCACCAGCGGCCGCATCATCTTCGACGGCGCCGACATCTCTCATCTCTCATCGGGCAAGCTGAAGCCGCTCCGGCGACAAATGCAGATGATCTTCCAGGACCCCTACTCCTCGCTCGATCCGAGGATGACCGTTCGAGCGATCATCGAGGAGCCGCTCAAGAACTTCGATGGCGCCGCGGGTCGCGATCGGTCGGCGCGGGTCCAGGATCTTCTTCGGCGGGTCGGGCTTAACGCCTACTTCGCCAATCGCTATCCACATGAGTTCAGCGGTGGCCAGCGTCAGCGAATCGGCATCGCCCGCGCGCTGGCGTTACAACCGAAGCTGGTGCTTTGCGACGAACCCGTGTCAGCGCTGGATGTCTCCATCCAGGCGCAGGTGCTCAACCTGCTGCAGGATCTTCAGGACGAATTCAACCTCACCTACCTATTCATCGCCCACAACCTGGCGGTTGTCGCGCACATCTCCAACCGAATCGGCGTGATGTACCTCGGCAAGCTCGTGGAGATCGGGTCAACCGATGACGTAATCGAGCGGCCCGCGCATCCTTACACCAAGGCGCTGCTGTCGGCGATTCCAGTCGCGGACCGCGTGCACCGCCGCGAGCGAATCATCCTGCGCGGCGAGGTCCCAAGCCCGCTGGATCCGCCCTCGGGCTGCCGATTCCGGACCCGCTGCCCAATTGCGGTCGAACGCTGCGCCGAGGACGAGCCGGAGCTGCGCGAGATAGCCAGCGGCCATTGGGCTGCCTGCCACTACGTCTGAAGCTCAGGATTGCCGCTGGCATGGGTGACCGTCTACGATCCGGATACGCTTGCGCATATCCGAAGCTATGCCCCGGGCAGGGACGAGGAGAAACTATGGCACGGGAAGTTCAACCCGTTATGCTCCCATCAGGATGGAATGGGTTTGATCTGCGGACATTCCTGAGTACTTCCGCACAGTCGATCGGGATCGGCTCAGCGACCGACCAGGGTTGGGTACCGCAGGTCGATAGTGCCATCCCGCCGATCGGCATGACCGGCGGCATCCCAGATCCACACACCCTCCCAACTGAAGCATTGCTCGCATGCATCCGCTCCGCCACCGAGGAAGCCCCTCCCGATGCCCTGCGTTACGGCGGAACGATCGGCTATGAGGGGCTGCGCCAGTGCCTGGCGGAGAAATCACAGAGGGAGGATGGACTGGCCCAGGGTCCCGAAAACTTCACCATTACCAACGGCAGCTCCGCCGCTATCGACCTCGTCTGCCGGACCTTCCTCAACCCGGGTGACGTAGTCGTGGCGGAATCGCCGAGCTTCTCAGGCTCACTACGCACCGTCCGCGGAAACCAGGGACGGCTCGTGCCCGTGCCCATGGACTCGCACGGCCTGGACGTCGACAGACTCGACGACATCCTGACCTCCCTTGAGGCCGAAGGAACTCCAGCCAAGCTCGTCTACACGGTCCCCGACTTCCATAACCCGACCGGCACGAACCTTAGCGTCGAACGCCGCCGCCGCTTCGTCGAGATCGCCGCCCGTCATCGGGCCCTCATCCTCGAGGATGACGCCTACATCGACCTCTACTTCGATGAGGCGCCACTCCCAAGCCTGTATGAGCTGGCCGGCGGCGAGGGCGTCCTGCGGGCGGGTTCATTCAGTAAGACGATCGCGACCGGACTGCGCACCGGATGGCTGCAGGGCAGCGCTGACGTCGTCGCGCTCTGCAATCAGATGCGCTTCGACATGGGGGGCAGCCCCCTCATTCACCGAGCGCTCGCCAAGTACGCCGAGTCCGGCAGGTGGGATGAGCACGCGGACTCGATGCGCCGTCTCTACGCAGCCAAGTGCTCGGCAGTCTGTGAGGGCCTCGTCGACGAGTGCGAGTCCTACGTGCGCTTTCAGAGGCCGGCAGGTGGCTTCTTTGTTTGGCTCGAGTGCGCAAAGGGAATCTCGGCCCGGCAGGTTGTCGCCCTCGCTGCCCAGGAAGGCCTCCTCTGCGTCCCTGGCGACCACTTCTTCATGAACCGTGAGGAGGATCGCTTCATCCGCATCGCCTTCAGCACCGCGCCCATGTCGTCGATGCATGAGGCGGCGAAGCGCTTGCGCACCGCCTTCGAGCGCTTGGCGGGGTAGCCCAGGTCCGGCAGCGCCGAACGGCGCTGGTGTGTTGGAGGCGCGGGGGCCAAGCCCCCGATCGTAATATTCGTTGAGGGCAACCGAACGACCGTGCAATGCGCCAAATATCCCCGACGCACCCGAGCCGGCAACCGCCCGGTTCGCTTCGGCAAGGTCTCACGTAGGGACGGCGGCGCTGTAACCCGTGGGAGCTATAAATGACCGAGATGACCGGCGGACAGGCGCTGATCCAATCGCTGCGTGTTGAAGGCGTCGAAGTCATCTTCGGACTCCCGGGCGTACAGCTCGACTGGGCATTCGACGCCCTCTACGAAGAGCGCGACCGCATACGCTTCATCCAGACGCGCCACGAGCAGGCCGCCGCCTACATGGCGGACGGATATGCTCGGGCGACCGGCAGGCCTGGGACATGCCTGGTCGTACCGGGTCCCGGCGTTCTCAACACGACCGCCGCGCTGTCGACCGCGTACGCCTGCTCGTCCCCAGTTCTCTGCCTCACCGGCCAGATCCAGTCCGACCTTATCGGAAAGAACCGTGGCGTCCTGCACGAGATTCCAGAGCAACTGCGCGTGATGGCGTCGGTCACAAAGTGGGCGCGTCTCGCCCAGAGCCCGGCGGAGATTCCCGGGCTGGTCCACGAGGCGTTTCGCCAGATGGGCACCGGCCGCGCCCGGCCGGTCGAAGTCGAGATCCCGCCGGACATCCTCGCCGCACGGGGAGAGGTGCACCTGGCTGAACCTGAGCCTTTCAGCCGCGGCGCGGCCGGCAACCCCGATCGGCTCGAAGAAGCAGCGCGTCTGCTCGGCGAGGCGGAGCGGCCGCTCATCTGCGCCGGCGGCGGAATCCTCGGGGCAGATGCATCGGCGGAGCTGTTGCGGCTCGCAGAGCTGCTGGAGGCGCCCGTGGCGATGACCAACAACGGCCGCGGCGCGATCTCCGACCGCAGCTATCTGGCGCAGCCGCCACTGGCAGGGCGCCAGCTTGTGCCCGACGCCGACGTGATCCTCGCGGTCGGCACCCGCTTCGTCCTGCCGGCCACGCAGTGGGGTATCAAGCCCGAGCAGAAGGTAATTCACATCGATATCGACCCCGAGGAGCTCGGCCGCAATCACGCTCCTGATATCGCAATCGAAGCCGATGCCAAGCTCGCACTGGCCGAGCTCGCGGCGCTCGTCGAGCGTCATAACCGTAAGCGGCCCTCGCGCCGAGACGAGCTGACTGCGGTCAAGTCCAAGGTTCTGGAGCAGCTCAACGGCATCCAGCCGCAGGCCGGCCTCGCCGGCGCCATTCGCGATGAGCTGCCCGACGACGGCGTCGTGATCTGCGGCATGACGCAGGTCGGATACTGGTCGCGGCTGGCATTCCCGGTTTACGAGCCACGGACATTCCTCACTTCGGGCTATCAGGGCACGCTCGGATTCGAGTTTCCGACTGCCCTTGGCGCACAGGTCGGCTGCCCCGACAAGAAGGTCGTGTCGATCGCCGGCGACGGCGGCTTCATGTACAACGTCCAAGAGCTGTCAACGATGGCCCAGCAGGGCATCAATGCTGTCGGGATCGTCTTCAACGACAACGCCTATGGCAATGTCCGTCGCACCCAGCGGGTCCAGTTCCACGACAAGATCATCGGCTCCGACCTTCACAACCCCGACTTCGTCCGTCTGGCCGAGACCTTCGGCGTCGCCGGCATGCGTGCGAAGAACGCCGCCGAGCTCCGCCTCGCGCTCCGCGAGGCGCTTAGCAATGGCCACCCCACGCTGATCGAGGTGCCGGTGGAGGAGATGCCAACCCCCTGGGCGCTGTGAGAATGACGGTCGCCGCCGTCCGGTCGTAGGGCGGGGTCTTGCGCCCCGCCCCAGACGTCAGCTTGTAACGTTGACCGCGCGCGGCCGGATCGATCGCTCGCGCGCGCCCTCACCCTGACCCTCTTCCGCAGGGGATCCCTCCGCGCGGCCAAGACGGCCGACAAAAACGCACGAGCGTCTCGGCAGGCCGAACGCAGACGGAAAGGCGCGGATTGCGGCTGAGTCACTGCGCCACAACTGTCCAGGTTCCACTGGACCTAACCACGATCGCGAAGGTGCCGCCCTTCCCGCTGATCGACTGAGCGACGGTGCCGTCGTAGCCCCCAATTTCATTAACGAGCAGTTTGCGCTCGCCCGCACCGTTGTAGATGTAGGCGATAAAGTTGGAGCGACCGGCGTTCGTTAAATGCAGACGGCGGAGCCCTGATGGCAGCGAAAGATAGACAATTCCATCCCCCGTGCCATTCGCAGACTTCGCCCCCGGTTGCGAGTCTATGATCGGCTGCGCAACCTCCGCCGCCCACGGGGCGCGGGCCTCGACTGATAGGACATAGGGACCGCTCTTATCCATCGATATGGCGGTGACACCCTCATATGCCCCGATGGTGTTGACCAGCAGTTCCAGATCGCTCCCTTGGCTGTCCAGCAGCTTGACGATGAAGTTGCTGCCTCCCTGGTAGCTGAAGTGGAACGTTGTGAATCCCTTATCGAGTGCCAGCGACTGGGAAACGAACGTGCCGGGAGCCCGAAGCGTGTAGCTGGTCACTGGCTTGGCGGTGGGCGCAGGTCTCGGCGGCTGGGGAGCGGTGGTGACAACTGGAGTCGCCACTTGAGTAGGCAGCGCGCTGGGGCTGCTCTCAACCGCCGCCGCCGGCGGAGTCGGATATTGCTTGGCCTGCGGGGCCTGTATCGCCGCGGTCGACGCCGCCGGCGTGGCAGTATCGTTTCCCTTTGACGCAGCCCCTCGGATGGCAAGCAGCACAAGTAGCAGCGCCACGACAGCCCATAGCCACGGAGATCGACGCAGCGACGCCTTAAAGTTCCCGATCAGCTTCTCGACGAACTGGTTGAATCGTTGCTCCATCATTTCGACCCCTGCGTAGGTGCTTCTCCGTAGCATCATATTAGTAACTATCCGGTCACGATGTAGTCTGACCCCTGTCAATCAAACAAATGGCCTGAAGCGCTGCACGAGGTGCGGCGAGACGAAGGAGAGGGTGCATGTAGACGCGGCACATGCCGTGTCTGCTACTGCGCCCAAATCAAACGCGACAGTGAAATCCGCAAGAGGAGGGGGAATGGCCCCCTAGTTGAAGCTGGGCATCACCTCTCGGCAGAGGAGCTGCAGGCAATTCCGCACTCGTTCGTGCGGGATCTGGCCGCCGCAGTTTAGCTCGGCGAGTATGCCGCTCAGCCCCAGCTCCTGACGCAGCCCCTCGAGCCGCTTCACCACCATGTCCGGCGTTCCAACGACGATCTTGTCCCGCAGCGCTTCTTCGTAGGTGGTCTCCTGAAGGCGGCGACCGCCCGCCGCGCGCTCGTCGCGGTCTCCCGTGCCGGCCGCCCCAGCCGATTCTTCGATTCGGCTGCCCAGGTTCTGGTAGAACCCCATGACGCTCGACTCCGGCTCGCTGATCGCCTCCGCGGCGCTGTCGCCGACGTAGACCGGCAGGCGCACATAGACCTCGCCGTCGCCGGGGTGCCCGGCCTCGTGCCAGGCTGCGCGGTAGCGCTCCAGATTCGGCGCAAGGGCCGACAGCGTACCGCGGCGGACCGCGACGAGAATACCGTAGCCGTCGCGGCCGGCAGAGGGAAAGGTGTCGGGTGAGCTGGCTGCGATACACACCGGTGGATGCGGCTGCTGCAAAGGCAGCGGCGACAGACTGACGTTGTGGTAGCTGTGGTAGGTCCCTTCATAGGAAAAAACGGGCTCGGTCCAGGCTCTGATGATCACCTTCAGCGCTTCGTTGAAGCGGTCCTTGCTCTCCTCATAGGGGACGCCGTACGCCTGATACGACCGCGGGAGGCCGCTGCGGCCGACGCCAAAAACCAGCCGGCCGTGGCTGATCTGGTCGACCGTCGCGGCTTCCTCAGCTATGCGCAGCGGGTTGACGAGCGGCAGCACCTGCACACCGGTCGCGATCTTGATGCGCTCGGTGCGGGCCGCGATCGCGCTGGCAATCGTCAGCGGCGCCGCAAGCACCGTTCGCTTCGGTTGTACGTGTAGCTCGGCGAGCCAGACTGCGTCGAGTCCCCAGTCCTCGGCTGCGTCGACCAGCTCAAAGCTCTCGGCAAATGTGTCCGCCTGGCTCTGTCCGGGCCGGCAGGCGAACTCGTGAAACAGGCCGAAGTTCATGCGCGATGCCGTCCGCGCGCTCTCCGCAACTCGGCTTTCGACGGTCATTCAGGGTGCCTCCCTCCGGCGATCGCCCCACCCGTTATCTGGAGCGGAACAAAGCGGAGCATACACCCTTGCCCTCGACTAGATCGCCACGTTTACGGCCGGGTTCGCCGCCTGCTGGGCGTTACCGTAGAGCGCGTCAATGTAGCCGCTGTCATCGATTGAGCGCAACAGGCTCGTGTCCCAGATCTCGAATGGACCGATGAAATTGACGTCGGGGTCGTGCGCGACGTCCAAGTTGTAAACGTTCCACACCGCCAGCGGGTGCGGATACGGTTTGGGGCTGAGCAACTCGGCCCACGACGCCTGTAGATGGTCGATCTCGTCGTCGCCATCGATGCCGATCAGCGGCGCCAGCCGGCGATCCAGGATCTCACAGACGCGATCCTTCTCCGTCTTGAAGAAGTGGATCACGTCAATCATCGATTTCAGGAAGGCGACCGCCGTCTCCTCGTTCTCCTGCACCCAATCGCGGTTGGCGCACATCGTGGCGTTGTGAATCACCGGCACGCTGGGGATGTCCAGGCGATGCAACCCGCGCTTCTCCGCCTGCTTGTCAAACGGCAGATCCACCCCGGCCGCCGCCGCCTCGCCCTCAGCGACGGAGATCACCGCCGCGTGACAGGCCATCGCGCCGCGGCTCTGTGTCTGGACGAACTCGATCTGGTCGAGGTCCGCGCCCGCAATCTGCAATGAGTGCTTGAGGTTGCCGAAAACACACGGCGCGGTGCCGGTGATGAGCACCCGCTTGCCCTCCAGATCCCTGGCCGACTCGATACCCTGAGCCGCGATGACCCGGTCGTCCCAGTCGTTCTGCACCTGGGCAAGATAGACGAAGCGCTTGTCGCCGCGGGCGCGATAAATATAGGTCTCGTGATGAAGGCCGCTGAGAAAGTCATAGGCGCCATCGAGGACTCCAGGCGCGCGGGCCGACATCGGAATGGCCGGTTGCCCGTCGATCTCCACTCCGCAGCAGGTGACGGACAAGTCGAAGCCGTGCTTCTGCGTCACGCCGCTGTCCCGCCAGACGAAGTGCAGCGCCATATGCGAAATGTGGCTCGAGAGCATGCTGACGATCGGCTTGATCATGGCTACTTCTCCAGCCAGATATTGGGGGCGTTGAAGTTATTCTGCTGCCAGTGGGACGCATAGCCCTTAAGGTAAGGCTGCCAGAACTCGTACTGTGCCCGCCGCCAGAGCGCCAGGCTCAGCGCGTTGTCCGCTATGTAGCGCGAGGCGGCGCGCACGGCTTCGCGCCGCTTCCCAGCATCCGCCTCGCGACGCTGGGTGTCGATGAGCTGGTCGAGCTTCGGATCGGTCACGCCGATCCAGTCGGCGGAGGACGTCGAGTAGTTCTGACCGTACAGCACCGAGTCGGGATCGGCGTACGTGTTCTCGTATAGCTCGATCATGCTGAAATCACCCTTATACAGCCGCTCCGCGCCGGCCGCCTTGTCGACAGGCTTGATCGAGACGTTGATCCCGACCTTTTTGAGCTGAGCCTGCAGGAGCTGTGCTGCGGTTTGATTCGCGCCGGCACGGAACATGAAATCGACCGCGAGCCCGTTGGGGAAACCGGCATCAGCGACCAGGCGGGATGCCTGCTGCGGGTCGTACTTGAGAATCTGCTTGACCTCGGCCTGAGTCCATGAGTCGGGGAAGGCAAACGACAACGCCCAGCCCCCCTTGCCGTCGGCGAGAACCTTGTCGAACTCATCCCGATCGATGCCGAGCGACACGGCCCGTCGCAGCCGCTCATCGTTGAAGGGCGGGCGTCTGACACTCATGTAGAGGTTGTCCGGCACGGGGTCGACTGAGGCCTGCGTAACCGCCTCGGGATTATTCCGCTGGATGTCCTGCGCCGCCTTCGGATCGATCAGGCTGATGAGGTCGAGTTGCTTCGCCTGGAAAGCGGTGTACGCCGCGGAGTCATCGGAGACGACGAGATAGCGGATCTCGTCCAGGTAGGGCTTACCTGCCTCCCAGTAGTCGGGATTCTTCTTGAACACCCACCTGGTGCCCTTCTGGCTGCTGGCACTTTCGAGCTGGTAGGGCCCTGTTCCCACCATGTGGTCTTTGAGATTACCGTACTGGTCCACGATCTCGTGTGGCGCCATCACCAGGGCATAGGTATAGGTGTAGTTGAGAAATGGGGCGAAGGGCTTCGCGAAGCGCACGACCGCGGTGTAGGGGTCCGGCGTCTGAATCGAGTCCAGACCCTCCAGCATCCAGCCAAAATTCGGCTCGGGGAGCTTCTTATCCTTGAATTGCCCGCTGCGGGAATTGTACTCGAGGTTCCACTTGACGTCGGCCGAGGTGAACTCGCGCCCGCTGACCGGCGGCAGATTGGCGACTTTGACGCCCTTGCGGAGATGGAACGTAAACGTCGTCGCGTCGGGCGAGACCTCCCAGCGCTCTGCCAGCCGGGGCGTCAACACCATCTGGTCGTAAGCCTGTCCCGGACCCTGTTGAAATCCAAGCAGCGTGTCATAGGCGAGCGTCGCGGCATTGGCGTTGGGCGTTGACTTGCCCGAGTAGCTCATGTCGAAGTCGAAGAAGTCGGTAAAGATCCGCAGGTTGAGCACGCCCCCCGGCTTGGGCTTTGCTTGGCTGCCTGAGTCGCTGGTCTTGGCAGCGGGTGAACCGCCGCGACCGCGTCCGCAGCCGGCAAGCAGCAGCCCGCCGGCCGCAGCACCCACGGTTGCGCCTCGCAGTAGCCGCCGGCGAGTGAGCGGCACCCCAGATCCGGCGCCCAAATAGCGGCTCTTGATATTTGTCATTCTGTTCTCCCGTCTATGTCAGCGCCTTATGGGCAGGTCGGATTGAGGTCCGCGTACACCCTGCGTCGCGGTTCTGTGGCCTCGATCCAGGATTCGCCGGAGGGAATGAGGATGGCATCGGCTCGCACGCTGTACGCGTCCGGGTTTCGCAACTCTGACGGGAGTTCACCTTGCTCAACCAGTTCGATTGCTTCGCGTAACAGCCGCTTTCGGACCGTGATGATCGCAAGGTCCGAGGTCCCCAAGTGCTCCTCACTTCGCTCACAGATCTGCCCCATAGTGAGTTGAGGCGCCGCGTCCTGCGCCCAGAATTCGGAGATGCCCGAGTACGTCTTCGTCCGCTGCTGCTCGCGGTCTTGGAAAAAGTCGTTCTCCACACTGGGGACCGGGCGCCAGGCGCCAAACGGAGCGCTGGTGCGCGGCGCTCGCATCTCGGGGGAGATGTTCCACACGCTGGAGCGATTTGCGTAGCGGTCGCGCTCCTCATCCGTCAGCGGTCGCAACGGATGGAAGTTGACCCCAATGACGACGACGTTCGTGTCGTCGATTGGCACCCACGCCCGCCAGTTGCGCATGGGATTTTCGCCATAGGGGCCCGTGATGGTGTGAAACGGCATCATGTGCTGCGTGATACGCCAGTACTTCATGCCCTCGGGGGCGTCCCGCCCGGCACCGATCAGGACGCCATAATCTGTCTCCAGCACCTCGAAGCGAGGGTGGGTGTCGGCTTTGCGGATTTGGTCGACCAACGTGCTCGGTCTGTCCAGGATTGGGCCCGGCTCGTCGAGGTGGAGACGGCTGTGCACAAATGAGACATGACTCTGGTCGATGTCGCCCTCCATCGCCTGGACCCAATTTGAGTACTGGACCCGCTTGGAGGCGATCACCTGGTCTGCCGGCAACGGCAGCCACTCGAGCGCGGGCATCGGCGGCGGCTCGGTCGCCGGCCCCATGTAGGTCCAGATCACACCGCCCGCCTCGACGCAAGGATATGAAGGGAGCCGGATCCGGTCTTTGAAGTTGCTCTCGGGTGGCTCACTGGGCATGTCGATGCACTGTCCCGTGGTATCGAACTTCCAACCGTGGTAGATGCAGCGCAGCCCACCTTCCTCATTGCGCCCGAAATAGAGCGACGCCCTGCGGTGGGGACAGTTCTCCGCGATCAGACCCACGTTGCCATCGCTATCGCGAAATGCCAGCAGGTTCTCCCCCAGAAGCCGCACCCGCTCCGGCGAGCCATCGCTCGCGACCTCCCAGCCGAACAGGCACGGAATCCAGAAGTTCCGAAGCAGGTCGCCCATGGGCGTCCCCTTGCTGACTCGGGTTAGAAGCTCGTTCTCTTGCTCGCTTAGCATTCGATTCCTCTCCCTGGATGGATGGCGAGGTCCGAGTCCAGTGAACTGCGGGCCGCCTAAACGATGGCAACTCCACGATCGGAGTTGTGTGCTTCGAGCAGTGCGTCGAAGTCCTCGATTGGGCTCACAACATCGATGGCACGTAGGCGGTACGCATCCACGTTCCGCACGATCTCCGGCTCGATGCCTTGCTGGAGGGCCCGGGCCATGTTAATCAGCAGGCGGCGCGCTGCAATCGTCGCGACGTCGGCGCTTCCCAGGTGTTCCCGACTCCGGTCCACGATGTGACCCATGCCCTCCTGGATGCTGCGGTCCTGTTCGTTAATGCCCCAGATGCCTGTGAAGTTGACGTCGCGCTGCATAGCCCGGTCGATCAGATAGTCATTCTCGCGGTTGGCTACCGGCAGCCAGGTGTCAATGATGTATCCGTCCTTCAGCACATAGGTGCCGCGCGTGATCCGCGGCGGGAAGGCGCCTCCCTCCATAATTTGTGCCCGCTCCTCATCGCTGTAGGCACGGTCGTTGCGGCACTGGTAGGCGAAGGTCCAGGTGTGCTCGTCGTCGATCGGGATCCAGCAGCGTCCGCCCGTACCAGGACCGCCGGGGATAAGGCTGTAGAAGGGATACATCCAGCGCGTAACGCGCCAGTAGAAATCGCCTTCACCGGTGCTCCGCCGTGCGCCGTAGGTAAATCCGTACGGCGTCTCCCGCAGTGTGAGTCGTGGTGATCCGTCCCTACGAGCCCTGTCGCGTGCTTCGTCGCTTGGCCGGTGCAGCGAGTCTCGGACCTGGTAGGGCTTCATCGCCCGATGCAGGAAGGAGATGTGGCTGGTATCAATCTCGCCTTCCATGCCCTGAGTCCAGTTGGTGCGTTGGAGCCACTTGCTCACGTGTTGATGGCCCTCGGGCACCCGCACCCATTCCAGCTGCGGCAGCTCGGATGGCCGCCGGCCGGGAGGACCCATATAAATCCAGACGACGCCACCTGCCTCCGTCGTGGGGTAGGACCGCAGCTTGATCTTGGCCTTGAGGCTGCTTTCCGGCGGCTCATTGGGCACGTCGACGCAGTTTCCGTTAACGTCGTACTTCCATCCGTGATACGTACAGCGAAGACCGCACTCCTCGTTTCGGCCCCAAAACAGGCTGGCCAATTTGTGGGCGCAGTAGGGCTCCAGAATGCCGACCCGGCCACGGCTGTCCCGAAATCCCAAAAGATTCTCGCCGAGCAATCGCATGCGAACTGGCGGCGAGTCCGGTAACGGCATCTCGCTTGACAGCAGCGCCGGAAGCCAAAATCTTCGGAACAGATCGCCCATTGGCGTCCCCGGCCCGACCCGACAGAGGAGCTCGTTTTCTTCCTTCGAGAGCATCTCTCCGCTCCTTTCGCCACGCCTGCTCGACCAGCCCGCGTAGCGCGATCGCGCTATTTCTTGAGCCACAAGCCGGCGTACGACTCCGTGAAGACGCCATACGATGTGGTGGAGTTGAAGTTGTGTACCCAGGGCTGCACCATCGAATATCCGTAGGGCGTCGGCAGCCCACCGACCAGATAGGCCTTGTCCGCAAGATATCGCTGGATGTCCAGGACGGCCTTTTGTCGCTCGTTCTCATCGAGCGTTGTGCGCTCTTTGTCGATCATTCCGTCAAGCGTCGGGTCCTTGACGCTCGTGTTCCTCAGGGCGCTCTTGGAGTGAAAGTAGTTGAACAGGACCTCGTCGGGCTCATCGAAGCCAGAGGTCAGGCCGTAGACCATGGCGTCGGGTGGAGCGGAGCCGTAACGGACGCCCTTGCCACCGCCGACGTACTCCCGCTGGTAATCGATCGTCACCAGCTTCGTCTTGAAACCCGCGGTCGAGAGCATTCCGTTGATCGTCTCGGCGGTCGTGTTGAATCTCGCGCCATAGCCGTTGTTTGTGTATATGAAACTGAATTCGAAGTTCTGCCTTCCCGCTGCCTCAAGCTGCTTCCGCGCGCCCGCCGGATCGTACTTGTAGTAGGGCGCGATGTCGGCGGGAAGATCGGCGGGCTTGAGCGCCCACTTGCCAAACGACGTCCCAACCACCAGCTGTAACTCACCGCCGCGGGGAGCGACGATCTTCGCGAGGGCTTCCCGGTCGATGGCCATCGACACGGCGCGACGCACGCGAACGTCCGCCCACACGGATGATGGGTCGCCCAACTGGCCAAAGACCCAACCGGGGACACCAGGTGGAGCGGTGATGAGCGTAGCCTGCGGCCTGTTGCGCTTGAGCGCATCCAAATCGTTGTCCTCTATCTGAGTGATCAGATCGAGATTGCCGCTGCTGAATTGTGCGTTCTGCTGTGAGGTGTCGGGGATGATGGCGTAGCGTGCGCCGTCCACGTAGGGACGGCCCTGCTCAAACCAGGAGGGGTTCCTCTTGTACAAGACGGCGACATCAGGGGTAAAGCTGTCGAACAGGAAGGGGCCGCTGCCGATCAGTTGCTTCTCCGGGTCGTACCCGCCGCTAAACGCCTCCCTCGGGAAGACCCAGGAATAGGTAGGCGATGCGAGCGTCTTCTTGAAGGGCGCATACGGGAATTTGAGGTGAAAGACGACGGTGTCCTTCGATGGGGTTTCGATCTTTGTCTCGTCAATCATGCCGAGTGATTCTCGATTGGCGTTCTTGGGGTTGGTCAGCGCGGCGATGAACGTTGCCTTGACATCCTCTGCCTCAACGGCACGTCCGTTCACAGGGGCTACGTTTTGAAACTTTGCGTCTGGCCTCAGCCTTGCGGTCCAGGTGATCCCGTCCGGCGATTCCAGAGTTACCGCAAGGTCACTTTCAACCTCACGATTGGCGGAGACCTTCGGGTCCGGTGACGCCTTATAGCGGACGACGCGACTCATGACCGCGCCCGCGGCACGCTGCGTCCAATAGCGCGCATTCGTGTGCGGATTCAGGGTTGGATTGCCGATCTCGTACCAATTGAAGGTCCCGCCCAACAGCGGAGTCCCCGCCCCGGATTGTCCGCCGGTCACACCGCTCGAGGGACTGCCCGACTGACTCGCGCTTCGATTCGTTCCGCAGGCGGCGAGCGCCATGCCGCCTATGCCGGCCGCGCCTGATAAAAGCACCTGTCGCCGAGACGGCCGTCTGCTCGGCAGGCTACGCCAGTAATTTCGATCCTCAGTCATCGCACCCTCCGTCACGCCTCGCCCGCCGTTGCGCATCCATCAGTAGCCCGCCATCGCAGGCTCGGGCTCAGTGTCACGGTAGGTGCCCAAGACCTGTTCGATCTCGGCGACAGCCGTGCTCGGTTCGCCCTCAGGCGAGTTGTATTGAAAGAAGCGCGATGGCCGTTGAGCGCCGAACTTGATTCGCTCGAGTGGAACCTCCGTGATGACGTCGCTGCCCGGCTCGCGAAACACGTTCATGGGCTCGCCACCGTCTGCAACCAGTTCCACCTGCTGCTTGAGCAGTTTGCGAAACAGAATAATGCCCGCGTCCGACTCGCCCAGTTTCTCCTGATCGCGGAGCGCGATAGGTCCCTGGGTGGACCAGGCCATGTAGTCCTGGTTAAAGACCGCCGTCTGATAAGTGAACTCGCCGCGGTCGTCGGTCACCGGTACGTAGCGGTAGGGCACCTGCGTTTGAGGCGGCGCCTCCCTGCCGGGCGCCGCCTGCCAGGTGTACAGAGAGACGTGGTACGTGTGCTCGTCGTCGATCGGGACCCGAAACTGCAGGGTGGCGTGCTCGGGGGAGCCAACGAGCAATATGTTCGGGAAGAGGATCGGGTGACCGATCTGCCAGTCGTCATGCTCCTCCGTTGCCCCTGCGACGAGACGGCGCTTGATGATGCCGTAGTCGAATGTGTCGAACGCAATCTTCACGTGGCTCATCGGCGGAGCGCCGTTCGCCCCGCGCCGTAATGGAGCTCCTGCCCGCTGCCTCGCATAGTCGCCGTAGTAGCTGTGCAGCCACTCGACGTGGACAGGATCGAGAGAGTTCTCCTGGCACTGCAGCCAGTTGCATGGCAGGACCGTGATCGCAATGTCGTGGATCGAGTTGTCCCAGGTCAGCGGGGCCCAGCGCGGGATCAGCGGCGCCGGCTGCGGCCCCAAGTAGGCGAAGATCAGGCCGCCCAGCTCCTGGACGGGATAGCCTGGCAGGCGAATCCGGTCCTTGAAATGCGCCTCCGGGTTCACCGTGTCCTCAAACGGGGCCTCAATGCATTGGCCGGTCTGGTCGTACTTCCAGCCGTGATACTGACAGCGCAGGCCATCACTCTCAGGGACGCCGTAGACGAGTGACACGCGGCGGTGCGGACAGCGACGCCCGATGAGGCCGAGGGTGCCCGAGCGGTCACGGTAGAGCACCAGCTCTTCGCCCAAGGCCGTGACTTCCTTTGTCGGCTTACGGTCGAGCTCGCCGGCTGCGGCAACGGGATGCCAGTAGCGGCGGAGAAGTTCCCCCATGGGGGTTCCGGGCCCTACGCGGGTCAGCAATTGGTTGTCTTCTCTGCTGAGCATCGTTGGTACTCCTGTAGCGAGGCATATAGTCGGCGTACCCCGATTATCGAGGGAGTGCTAATCGAATGTCTAATACATAATTGGCGCAACTCTAGTACCTATCAGGTCATAATGAACTTGGGGAAGGTGAGAATGGAACTGCGGCACCTCCGGTACTTCGTCGCGGTTGGTGAGGAGCTGCACTTCGCTCGTGCTGCCGTGCGCCTCAAGCTTGCCCAACCGCCGCTCAGCAAGCAGATTCGCCAGCTCGAACAGGAGCTTGGCGTGCGACTGCTGGAGCGGACCACCCGCTCAGTCAGCCTGACGAGCGCCGGCAAGGTCTTCCTCGACGAGGCGCGCCGGGTACTGGCTCAAGCCGAGCGCGCCCGCTCGATGGCCATGCAAGCCCAACTCGGCGCGGTGGGCGAGCTGCAGATCGGATTCGTGACCTCGGTCGGCTACGAGCTCCTACCGGACATGCTCCGGGCCTATCGCGCTCGATTTCCTCGCGTCCAGATCCGCCCGTATCACATGACCGTCGGCGAACAGATCAAGGCGCTTGAGGAGCGTCGCCTGCACATCGGTGTTGTCCGCCGGCCGTTCGAGAGCGAGATGCTCGCCTTTGAGGTCATTCGGCAGGAACCGGTGCTCCTCTCGCTTCCGGAGGGTCACCCGCTTGCGCAACACGAAGTCGTGGAGATGCGGGAGCTGGCCGGCGAATCGTTCATCGCTGCGACCGCCGACCAGCGAACGAGTGCTGACGAGGCGCTCGATCGCGTCTTTCACGAGACCGGATTCCGTTCACGGGTTGTCCAGGAAGCGCCGGATATCCTAACGATCCTCGGACTGGTTGCCGCCGGCATTGGCGTCTCACTCGTTCCGGCCGCTGCATCCCGCCTTCGGACCAGTGGAGTCGTGTATCGCCCGCTCGCCGGAGACGTACCGCTTCACGTCACGGCGCTCGCCTGGCGCCGCGATGAGGGCTCTGCGGCAGTGGCCGGATTCCTTGAGGCGGCGAGGGCATACCTCCGCGGTGAGAACGAGCTCGACGTAACGCGGAACGGTACCATCATGAGCGAAAACTCGGGAACGGAGTCTCACCATGCAAGCTGACACACTCACGCTCGCCGGCCGCTACTACGACGGGACCGCCGCCATCTTCCGGGGCATCGCCGGCCTGCCTGGTCTCCACCTGCAGGTAAAGGAGGAAACCAGCGTCCCGAAGATGTTCACAGGTTTCTTCAGGGGCGACTACGACGCCTCCGAGATGTCGCTGGCGGAGTTGGTCTTCTACCTGACGCGCGACCGCAACGACTTCATCGCTATCCCTGTATTCCCTTCGCGCGTGTTCCGCCACAGCTTTCTGTTCTGCAATGCCGCGGCTGCCATCGACGGTCCAGAATCGCTCAGCGGCCGCAAGATCGCATTCCAGCGCTGGGTGCAGACCGCGGGCGTGTGGATGCGGGGGATGCTGGTCGACGAGTACGGCGTGTCGCCCACGCAGACCGAGTGGTACGTCAGCTCTCTGCACCACTGGCGCGAAGAGGATGGCGCGGTCGCCCCGCGGGACGGCTCCAGCATCCGTTGGCTCGGGAAAGGCGACGAGCCTCAAGAGACGGAGGACGCCTACCGCGCCGTGTTGGAGGGGAGAGTCGACGTCATGGGCGTCACCGAAGGACAGATCGCCCACCTCGAGCAGGACAGCAGGGTCAGACGCCTATTCCCCGAATACGTGCAGGCAGAAGCGGATTATTACCGCAAAACGCAAATCTTCCCGATCATGCACGTCATTGCCATCCGGAGAGAGGTGGTGGACCGCCACCCCGAGTTGCCGGTCGACCTGTTCCAGCTCTTCGCCAACTCCAAGCGACTGGCGCGCGCCCACGTACACAGCACACCGACCATGACGCTCGCTTGGAAGGATTCCTACCTGGATCGGGAGGCCGCGGTGTTCGGCGGCGATGCGTGGCCCTTTGGCTTGGCGGCGAACCAGCACACGCTGGAGAAGTTCCTCGAGTACTGCTACCAGCAGGGAATTGCAGCCCGCGCGGCCGCCCCGCGCGACCTGTTCGCACCCGACACCTGGGACCTCGGGGAGAGATGACGGCGCCTGCAAGGACCTCGGCCCAGACCATTTCGAGACTATCGAGCGTGAGGCCGTGCAGCGCCGGTTTGTCCGGCATCTGACGCCACCCTTCTCGTCCGCGCTACCTGCTCCACCAATCGCTTCAGAACCGTAGCTGGTACCCCCGTGTATCCACCAAGCACAGTCTGGTCTCCCGTGGCGATCAAGACTTCCAGGGCATGATAGAACTCGAGTACTCGGCTCTAATCTCCGGGCTCGGTCGGTAGCTTCTCGCAGTCACCGGCAAATAACCGCTCCAACAACTGGCGTTCTTGTTGCATGCAGCGCTCAATGAACGCTCGCTCGGCACGCTTCTCGACCCGAAGTCCTATCTGGTCCAACGGTCTGCCGGAGCGTTCGTAAAGCCGGATGGTGGCCTGCCATTCCCCACACGTGCGCTTCACGATACCAAGCTCGGTGAGCTTTTGAGCACAGGACAGTTGCACCCATTCGCAAAGCGTGACGGGTCGCCCAATGCCTTCCTCCGTCAAAAGCTCGTTCACCGCCAGCCGGTGACGAACGATTCCCAGCAAGGCCCGCCAGCTCCGTCGCTTGTCACGCTGGGCCTCACCCGTTAATTCCGCGACCGGTCGCTGCAGATGGTTGCGATGCCGTTCGCGCTGATAGGCACTCGCTATCTGGGATAAGCTAAGCCGGCGCCCGTGATAGTACTTGACGGCGACTTGGGTCTGGCGCGCGGTCAGGCACAAGGGCGCATAATCCCGAATGACAAGCCAGACGCCTCCCTTGCCGGCGCTCGTGTTCGAGCGCAACCGTTGGCGGCGCTCCGCAAGCGACGGCGTTGGCAGATACCCAAGGCGATAATTAGCCCGGATGGCATAGGTTAGGCGCATTCCAGCGAGACCCGTCTCGCGCTCGATGATCGGACGAGGAATGCCGTCCTTGAGGTACGGGTAGACCCGACCGGTAGCGGTGGTGGGCCGCGGTGTGGCGACGGTGGTCATAGCACCAGGTAGAACGGGCAGGCGGTGTCTCGTTCCGGATTCCGTTTGTCAGTTCAGCCACGGTGGTTGGCTGAGACCACGCGGGCGATCGACCTGCTCGGGCCCGAGTTGCTGGCCGGACTGGAGCGGCGGCGGCGCTGATTCGGTTGGACCAAGCAGCCGTTCGATCACATTCGCGCGCAAGCCGTCCACTGCTTGCGGCGTGAATTCCTTGCCGCAACTATCGCAGCGGTAGCTCGTTGCTTTGTCTTCCTGCCCCATGTCGGCCAGCTTGTCCCATCGTGGCACGAGTGCGCCGTGGATGCACTCCGCCGCATCGGCGGTTGGGGCTGGCTTTACGGTCGGTACTCGATGCAACAACTTGCCAAAGAATCCCATGTCGCCCTCCGGCCGGCAGGCCATTCGCCATAGCCGTAGCCAACTTGCTGGTTCCGGCGCGCGGATCTACGCCGATACCGGCAATTTCAGTCGTGCGTCAATACCTCGAGGATGTGCCCATTCGGGTCGTCGAAATAGAAGCCGCGACCGCCGCGCCGGTGATTGAGTTGCCTATCCTCGCGCGAGGCCGGCCCGCTACCGTACGAGATGCCCTCTCCCTGCACGCGCGCCAAGACGGCGTCGAGCTGCTCATCGCTGACCTTGAAGGCGTAATGATGCCAGTCGAACTGCTCGCGATTGTCGAAGTCGAGGGTCAGCGTGTCGTTGATCCGTACGGGGGCGAAATGTCCCGCAGGACCGGCATATTCGAGACCAAATACCTTGGCAAAGAAGCGGGCGGAGGTTTCCTTGTCGTGGGCCGGCACGATGGTGTGGTTCAGGGTCATTGCCATGGTTTCTCTCTCCTCAGACTCGCTGCTGTGTCGCTGCGCGAGACCGGCATCGGGTGAACCGCACCGACGCTACGTCTGGGTGCTCCGGTGCCGCTTTCTACTCGCGTTATCCCTGCTCGGCCGGCGTCAGCACCTGAAGGCGATGCCCATCGGGATCGCTGAAGTAGAGGCAATGCGGATCGCCCGTGCGCCCGCTCACCTGGGCGCCGGCGGCCTCGAGCTTGGCCTTGACCTCCTCATACTCACCCGATTCCAGCCGCAGCGCCATGTGATTCATCTCGCGCCCTGGCGCGACATCGCTGCCGTCGCGAATCTGGAAAAGGGCCACCTGTTGCTGCCCGCATCTTAGAAACGACTGCCAGTCGCTTTCGTGAGCAACGTGCATGCCCAATAAGCCGATGTAGAATTCCTTCGAGCGCTTGAGGTCGCTGACCCAAAGCACAACGTGGTCGATGCCAGTTACTTTCAGGGCCGTATCGATCATGGCATTTTCCCCTCGTCCCCTCTGTTAGCGGGGAGCGACAGACTGAAAAGAAGTGCAGCGCCGGCGAACGAGCACCTGCTCCCATTCCCCCTCGTAGGCCACGTCTCACGCATGGACGCAGCGCGAGCTCCGTCTAACTCAGCCTAAGCACCACCTGCATGATAAGTAAACTACCCAAGAACTTATCATGGTGATAAGCTCTGGTTGTCATGAACCTGTGTCAGCTCGAGTACTTCGCCACTGTTGCCGAGGTAGGTAGTTTCCGGCGGGCGGCGGCTAGACTCTACGTCTCGCAAGCGGCGTTATCCCAGCAGATAAAGCAACTGGAACACGAGCTAGGCGTGCCGCTTCTTGAGCGATCGAAACCGCAAATCAGGCTAACCCCGCCCGGACAAGTGTTTCTGGACCGAGTAAAGCGCATCCAGACGGAGATCGATGCCGCACGCGCAGAAATGAGTGGGTTCGCCGGCGTCCAACACGGGCGCCTTACGGTGGGGACGACGACAGCCACCACGGGGGAATTCCAGGTGCCCTCCCTGATCGCTGCCTTCGCCAAACGTCACTCGCAAGTGGAGCTAATGGTGCGGCAGCAAACGAGCAGTGATCTGTTCAAGCTGATCGCCGAGGGCGCAGTCGATGTTGGACTGGTGATTGTCCAGGCACAGGATGCGCGGATTCCTCCTGACATTCGGGTCGAGCCGCTCTATACCTTCGGTCTGGGCGTCGTTATCTCATCGGAGCATCGTTTGGCCGGCCGCGAGCGGATAGGCCTACGGGAATTGGAGGGAGAGCGTCTCATCCTCTCGTCCTCAGGCTCCGCACCCCGTGCGGCGATCGACCGAGCGCTGAAAGACGCTGACTTCGCCCCGAGCCTGGCGCCGTTCGAAACGACGGATCCTGCCATGATGCTGGCTCTCGTAGCTGAGGGATTGGGGGCTGGATTCGCGCACTCGGGAACGGTAAAGAGCGCCTTCCCGCGCCTCAAGGTGCTGGAGATTGCCGACGCAGATCTCACGTGCACAGCGGCGTTGGCGTGGGCCGAACGCGGTCCGCGGACCGCCGCGATCGCGGCCTTCGTGGATCTGGCCCGCGAATGGACCCGGGACTACCCCTGATCCGCGCCGTGATAAGTACGGGAAGGGAACGGTAGGATCAGACGCGTGCCGCGCCGAGCTCGGCGTCGTGCGCCAGCAGTAGCTCATCGAAGTTGTCAATGGGCGTGACCACCTCCATGGCGTGCACCCTGTAGGCATCGACATCGCCCAAGATCTCCGGCTCGACCCCGTGCTGCAGATTCTGCGCCATGTTGATAAGCAGCCGGCGCGCCGCAATCGTCGCGACGTCGGTGGTGCCAAGATGCTCGCGAGCGCGATCCACGATCTGGCCCATCGACTCCTGAATGCTGCGGTCCTGCTCGTTAATACCCCATATCCCGGTGTAATTGACGGTCCGCTTCATCTCCTGATCGATAAGGTAGTCATTGTCCCGATTGGCCACCGGCAGCCAGGTATCGATGATGTACCCGTCCTTGAGCTGGTAGGTTCCTCGAGTGATCCGCGGCGGGAACGTCGCTCCCTCCACGATCTCGGCGCATTCCTCGTCGTTGAAGCGGCGATCGACGAGGTTGTCATAGGCGAATGTCCACGTGTGCTCGTCGTCGATCGGAACCCACGCACGGCCGCCCGCCGCCGGGATGAGGCTGTAGAACGGGTACAGCCAGCGGGTGACACGCCAGTAGTACTCGCCCTCGCCCGACCGTCGCCGGGCCCCATAGGTGAAGCCGTAGGATGTCTCCCGCAAGCTGAACAGCGGTGCTCCGTCCTGCCGCGCGCGCTGGAAGACCGTGTTCTTGACAGTCGGGTTGACCAGGCGATTGTATCTGGGTGCCAAGCCCGTCTGGCCGGCTCCTCGGCCAAAGTGGAGGAAGGAGGTGTGACTGCTGTCGATCTCTCCCTCCATCCCCTGGGCCCAGTTGGTTCGCTGCAGCCATCTTGTCACGTGCTGGTATCCCGCCGGCGCCCGCACCCACTCCATCTGAGGCAGCTCCGCCGGTTGCTTGGCCGCCGGACCCATATAGACCCAGACCACGCCGGCCTGCTCCCGTGTTGGATAGGCCCTGAGCTTGATCTTGTCCTTAAACCTGCTCTCCTCCGGCTCATTGGGCATGTCCACGCAGTTGCCGTGGACGTCGTACTTCCAGCCGTGGTAGGCGCAGCGCAGGCCGCACTCCTCATTGCGGCCCCAGAACAACTGCGCCAGTTTGTGGGCACAGTACGCCTCGAGGATGCCAACCCGGCCGGTTGTGTCGCGGAATCCGACCAGGTCCTCGCCGAGCAGTCGCATTCGGACCGGAGGACTCTCCGGCACGGGTACCTCATTCGACAGCAACGCCGGCAGCCAGAAACGGCGAAAAAGCTCTCCCATGGGCGTTCCCTGACTCACCCGGCAGAGCAGCTCATTCTCTTCCTTGGAAAGCATCGATTCTCTCCCTTCGCCGGACCCCTACTCTCTGCTGTGCCGCTACCCAAACCGATCTTGACGTCGACGACCCTGCTCGACTTTTGCGCGGCTTCGGGATGTCACGATACCCGACGAGATCATGCGCTCTCAAGATGATGCCCTCACGTTCCTGGCACGCCACCACCGGTCAGGTCAGTGCTGGATGGGTGTTCCCACGCCAGCGTACAACCGATCAGCCTCTGATTTTGCCGCCAGGTGCCTTGGCGGTGCCGCTTTTCGTAGGAACGCCACAGACCAACGCGCACTAGGACGGGTGAATCTTGTGGTGATCGTGGTGATGACCAGTGCTAGACTGCCGACAGGCTGGCCGCAATCGGATATCGAGGGGTTGTTCATCAAGGGAGGCGAAGGTGCGGAACGGGAGCGTGCTAGGCAGGTTTTCGAGCGGGGAGCTGAATAGGCGCAGGCTGCTTGGCGCGGCTGCGGCGATGGCTGGAACAACACTGGCGGCCTGCGGGCGCAGTGGTCCAGGCCCGCAAGGCGGAGCGAGCCCAGCGGCCGGGGGCGCGCAGGCGAGCAAGCCCCGCTCAGGCGGCATCTACAACAGCTACAGCCAGTACAACGCACCGCTCGACGCCCACCATGTCTCCGCTGCGACGACCCAAACCCTGGCCAGCGGCACAATGAGCCGCCTGTTTCGATTCAAGACGAGTGCCGACCCGAACCTGATCGCCGACCACACGGTTGAAAGCGACCTGGCCATCAGCGCCGAGTCACCCGACGCTGTCAGTTGGACGGTAAAGCTGGGGCCCAACGCACGATTCCAAAATGTGCCGCCGCTCAACGGCCGGCCCGTCGATCCAGGGGACGTGAAGGCCACCCTGAACCGCTTTCTCACGGACCCCCAGAATCCGAACCGCAGCGCGCTAAGCATGATCGATCCCGCCCAGATCGAGAGCCCTTCTACTGACACGCTCGTCTTTAAGCTCAAATACCCCTATGCGCCGTTTCAGCGGCTGCTAGCCTCCGGCGCTTATGGCTGGATCTTCCCGCGTGAGGCAACCAACGGTGGCTACGACCCGGCCAAGCAGATGCTCGGCAGTGGACCGTTCATGCTCGACAGCTACGCGCCGGATGTCGCCTACGTCTTCAAAAAGAACCCCGACTGGTTCGAGTCGGGGCGTCCGTACCTCGATGGCATCCGTTATGCGATTATCCCCGACGACGCCCAGCGCCTCGCCCAGTTCGCCGCCGGCAACCTGGCCGATCTCGACTTCGAGATCCCAGATCTCGATGCGATCAAGCGGGACAATCCCAGAGCGTCGATCATCAAGAAGCCGCCCAGCAACTCCAACTCCATCTACCTGCAGCTCGGCGACCAGTCCTCACCTTTCGTCGATATCCGCATACGGCGTGCGTTCTCAATGGCGCTCGATCGCGACGCGATCGGCAAGGTGACCTTCAGCGGGCAGTCCAGGGTGATGGTGTTTGTGCCGCTGACGTTGGGGAAATGGTCGGTCGCCGTCGAGGAGCTCGATCCCAGTACGGCGCAGTACTTCAAATACAATCTACCTGAAGCGAAGAAGCTGCTCGATGCCGCGGGCGCGACAAACCTCAGCATCAAGTTTGCATATATAGCGAACGGACCCTTCTCCAGCCCTGCCTATCGCGGGCTATTTGAAACGGTCGGACATATGCTTAGCGACCTCGGCGTGAAGATCACCCTCATCGACCACGATTACAACAAGGACTTCGTCGGCGGCGGCCATGGCAGCCGCCAGGGGTACTTTGACAAGGACGTCATCGTCTTTGGCGGCATCGCTCAGTACACGGAGGCCGATGAGTATCTGTACAGCTACTTCCACTCAAAGAGCGCGTCAAACAGTGAGCACCTCAACGATCCGGCGCTCGACGGGATGATCGACAAGGGTCGCGGCATCGTCAATGAAGACGAGCGGCTGAAGGCGTACCGAGACGCACAGAAGTACATCGCGGACAAGATGTACGTCATCCCGACCTGCGGCGGGGTCTCCTACGCCGCAGCTCAGGCGTGGGTATCGAACTACAACTTCGGCAGCATGAGCGGGCGGTTCGCGGAGACCTACTCCAAACTCTGGTTGGACAAGTAGACTGGCAGGACGGAGGAAGACGATGTTATCTGCAGAAGAGAACGAGCTGTTGACCCGAGTCGGGCCTGGCACCCTCATGGGGGATCTACTTCGGCAGTATTGGGTACCGGTCATGCGCGCCACCGACCTCGAGGAAACCGACGGACGGTCCGAGCGCGTGCGGCTGCTCGGCGAGAATCTCGTGATCTTCCGTGACACGGAGTCTCGAGTCGGTCTCTTGGCCGAGAACTGCTGCCACCGCGGCGCCTCGCTGTTCTTCGGCCGCAATGAGGAGTGCGGGCTGCGCTGTGTCTATCACGGCTGGAAGTACAACGTCTCCGGACAGTGCGTCGACATGCCGAACGAGCCGCCGGAGAGCAACTTCAAGGACAAGGTGCGTCAGGCCGCCTATCCATGTCGCGAGTACGGCGGAATGATCTGGGCCTACATGGGACCGCGCGCGGATTTGCCGCCCATGCCCAAGCTAGAGTGGGCCTCCGTGCCGGAAGCGCAGCGCGACCTAAAGCCATTTCTGCGGGAGTGCAACTGGGTCCAGGCGCTCGAGGGCGACATCGACACCAGTCACCTGTACTTCCTCCATGCCCGCCTCAATGAAGACGATTCGCCTGCGCTCGGCGTCTTCCATCCTGACAAGCATCCGCGGTTGGAGCTGATTGAGACAGATTACGGCGTGATGTATGGCGCGCGGCGTAAGGCCAGTGAGGACACGTGTTACTGGCGGATCACACAGTTCATGTTCCCATTCCACACCTTTTTCCCGCCTGGCGGCGCGCTCGGCGTGCCAGGGCACATCTGGGTCCCGTTGGATGACGAGAACACAATGGTCTGGAGCCTGATCTGGAGCCCCGACGAAGAGCCACCCTCATTCCGGCCCCGAGGCGCGACCGGGGACGTCTATCCGGTAGGCGAGTGCCTGCCGGTGATCTCCGACGGGTTGGGCCGCTGGCGCGCCAAGGCCAATAAGACCAATGACTATCTACTTGATCCCGTGAAGCAAAAGACGCAGACCTTCACGGGACTTCCGACGATCACACTCCAGGATCAGGCCGTGACGGAGAGCATGGGTCCCATCTGTGACCGCACGCGCGAGCACCTCGGGACGACCGACGCCATGATCATTCAGGTACGCAAGCGCCTGGTCAGCGCCGCCAAGGCGCTGAGGGAGCAGGGCGTAGCCCCACCGGGCGTGGACGAACCGGAGTATTATGCCGTTCGCTCGGCCTCGGTTCTCCTGCCGAGCAGCGCCGACTGGGTGGAGGCCACAAAAGAGACCGTCAAGGCGTTCTCGGGGATTCCGGTCGCGTCCGAATAACGCTCACACATCGACGCTTGCAAAATGAGTAACTGAATAGTTGGGAGGAACTGCCTTATGGAACGACCCCCGGTTAATGTCAAGGGTCGCGTGGTGGTCATAACCGGCGCCGCGCGTGGGCTGGGCCGCGCGTACGCGGAAGGCTTCCTTAAGGAAGGCGCACGAGTCGTCGCCACGGACCTCTCCTGGAATGGTGCCGAGGACTTTGAGAGGGAGCTGAACGCGTCCAAGGACGCCCTGACGGGCGTCATGGACGTCCGCAACGACTCCCAGGTCGAGGCTCTCTACAAGGACACGATCGATAAATTCGGGACGGTTGACGCCCTCATCAATAACGCGGGCATGCGCCAGCGGGACCTCTACCCACCGGCGGGACGGGTCACGACACTCGAGGCCAAACCAGCAGATTTCGAGCGCATGTACGCCGTCAACGTCTTCGGCACGCTCAGGGTCACACAGCAGTTCATCAAGCCAATGATCGAGAAGCGGCGCGGGAGCATTGTCAGTGTCGCCTCGAGCGGCAGCGCGATCGACTCGGGCGGCAGCGGAGTTTGGACCGCATTGCGGCCGAACTCCAGAGAGCAGCCGTACATGTCGTCAAAGTCGGCGCTTATGAACTGGGCCCTCTATCTCGCCGACGAGGTCAAGGAGCTCAATATCGCCGTCAACGTGATCTTCCCCGGCCACACGCGAACCACCGGCTCAGCGGAGCAGGAGCTCGCTCGCCGGGCGATGGGCCAGCGCGGCGGTCCCATACCCCTCGACCCTGAGCACGCCGTGCCGCTGGTCATATATCTGGCACAGCAGGACGCGAGCGGCGAGACCGGCAAGGTGTTCGACACGACTCGCTGGCTTCAGGACCACGGCTACGACGTCGAGCAGTGGAGGCACCCGCTCCCCGATTAGGAAGCACTCACGCCTGAGCTACGCGCTGGATGCGGCGGCGTCGAGCACCACAGTGAGGATGCCGATGCTCCTGCATGATTCATTGCCTCCCACTGGGCAGTGCGACCCGCTATGAGCCTGTGGATCATAATGAGCCTGCGATTGTGTATTAGACATCGTGAGCACACTCCTCGATAATCGGGACGAAGCCACCAAGCAGGCATGATTGCTGCGTGAAGCCGTCACAAGGAGCGACAGCCATGCGAGGGGAAAACGATCGGCGGCGATTGATCCAAAGGCAATGGGGCCGGCGGCAGGCGCTGGGACTGTCGGCGGCTGGAATGGCAGCGCTCGGTGCGGCCTGCGGCGGGCGTAGGCCACAGAGCGGCTCTCCCGCGTCATCGAGCGCCCAAGGGCCCTCGGGAAGCCCTGTCCGCGGCGGGACCTTTACCGCCTTCTGGAATGCCAATCCACCCTCGCTGGACCCCCAGTTCTTCACCACCGGCGCCACGACCTCCTTCGCCTGCGCCGCCATGAGCAGTCTGCTCCGCTTCAAACTCGGCGCCGATCCTCAGGTCGGCCTCAACCACGACTTGGAGAACGACCTCGCAGTCAGCGTGGAATCGCCCGACGCCGCAACCTGGAGCATCAAGCTGCGCCCGGACGCCAAGTTCCACAACATCCCGCCCGTCAACGGCCATGCGATCGAGGCGGAGGATGCCAAGGCCACCTATATACGTGCCGTCACCTCGCCGCAGAACCCCAATCGCGGCGGCCTCAACATGGTCGACCCCGACAAGATTGAGACGCCAACCCGCGACACGATCGTCTTCAAGCTCAACTTCCCGTACGCCCCGTTCCCCAACCTGCTCGCCTCAGTGCAGTACGGTCTCACCTATCCGCGAGAGGTCCTCACCGGCGGCTACGACCCATCGAAGCAGGTCATCGGCAGCGGGCCGTTCGTCTTCGACAGCTACACGCCCGACGTGGCCGTGGCGCTGAAGCGCAACCCCGACTACTACGAGAAGGGGCTGCCCTACGCCGACGGCGTACGCCACGCGGTTATCACAACCACAGCCCAGCAGATAGCCCAGTTCACCGGCGGAAACCTCGATACCGTGCGCGTGCCGCAGAACGACCTGGAAAGCACGAAGAGCTCCAACCCCAAGGCGCGCGAGATAACCGTCACCAGTGGAGGTATCGGCGCCCTCTATTTCCAGTTGGGCGATCCTGCCTCACCCTTCCAGGACGTTCGGCTGCGGCGGGCGGTGTCGATGGCAATCGACCGCGCCGCGATCGGCAAGGCGGTGTACGACAACAAGTACGACCTCAATTTCTCCGTGCTGCTGTCGATGGGGAAGTGGGCGCTCAAGCTCGACCAGCTCGACCCAAGCGTGCAGGAGTACTACAAGTTCAACCTGCCCGAGGCGAAGCGGTTGGTCCAGGAGGCCGGGGGGGCCAATCTCAACGTGAAGTTCGCCTATCCCATTGGCGCCTTTAGTCCCGAAGGCGATACGTTCGCCCAGACTATCTACAGCATGCTGTCGGCGCTGCCCTGGAAGATCACGCTCGTGCAGCTCGACTACAACAAGGACTTCCTCGCCGGTGGCAAGGGCTATAACGCTGGATTCTTCCCCGCGGACACCATCCTTTGGGGCGGGGTGAATCCCTTCGGGGAGGCCGACCAATACCTGTTCGGTTACTACCACTCCAAGAGCGCGACCAACAAGGAGCACCTGAACGACCCGGCCTTCGACGCCCTTGTGGACAAAGCCCGCGGCACGGTCGATATCGAGGCGCGCCGCCAAGCGTACCTCGCGGCACAGAAGTACCTCGCTGACAAGATGTTAAGCGTGATGGGCCTGCCGGCCGGGTTCAGTCACACATTGGTGCAATCCGGGGTCCAGGACTTCAAGTATGTGCCCGAAACGAACAGCAGCGGGCGGGCATGGTCGAGCGTCTGGTTGAGGAACCAGCGCTGAGCAGGTCCGCAGACCGAGCCAGGCTTCTGAATAGTCATTCCGGGGAGGCCACGTTCATGTCCATAACGAACAGCCCGCCAACACTGGAGGGGACTGATGCAGTCGCGTTCGTGCAAGAGGTCGAGTCGGTCTTTCAACTGTTCTGGGGCGGCCACTACGAGGTCGTGAAGACGTTCTTCAGCAAGCCACGGCCGCGAGAGCAACTAATAGCGTGGCTGGAGCTGCAGCTCTACAAAGAGATCCATATCGTGCCGGGGAAAGCTCGAGAAATTATCGAGCTGTATGAAAAGTTGGATGTCGAGGTAGAGCGCGGAGAATTCGAAGCAGAAGTCTACGAGCTGGCGGACGAGGTGCAACACTACCGGCGGCTGGCGGATGTCCTGGAGCTCATCACCGCCCAGCGACGCCCAGCGCTCGACTACAAAGCGACGCCGGAGCAAAAGGATCTGGAGGGGGTACGGCGGAAGTACGCGCAGAGCAATCCGCTTGTGCGATCGATCGGCGGCTTCGCGCCGGGCGGCGGCACGGCTTTCGCAGCAGCAGGCGCGATGATCGGCGGCGGGTCGGTCGAGCGGCAGCTTGCAGAGGCATTTCAGGTGATCTACCGGCAGGAGCTGGAGCACTACAACAAGAACCGGTTCGTCTTCGACCGCCTTGCCCGCGAGACGGACGCCGGTTGCTACGGGGAGGCGCTGCAGTATGCGGGGGAGCTGGCGCGCCAGCATTTCCTCCTGCGAAACGCGTCTTTCAGCTATCCGTTGTCACCCCAGCGCGTGGCCGAGATTGAGGCCGGCCAGGTGGACCCCTACGTCCCCCCGCGGTTGTATTGAGGCACATCCGCATGATTCGAGGGACTACTAATGGATGGTATTCAGTTGGTCTACCGCGATGTTGACCGAACCCCGCTCTTGTACGTCATCCGCGCGATGGCAATGCAGCGCGAGAACCTGGAGGTCGATATCCGGAAGGTTTCGGATGGAGAGGACTACGAGCAGGGCTTTCTCCGGGGCGAGTTCGATCTCATCTGCGAGCACCTGCGGTTTCTCTTCCCGGCGCGCCTCGCCGGTCATCCAGTTCGCTGCCTGGCCGCCTGCCAGAACCGGTCCAGCCAAAAGCTCCTGGCGTGCGATGGAATCAACTCACTTGAAGACCTGATCGGAAAAACGGTGGCGATTCGCGCTGCGCCATCGTCACGAATCTCGGCAACGTACTGGCTGAGGCACCTGGGTTTGGAGGGCCGCGTCCAGACGCTAAACATTGACGACGCCGCGGTGGGACGCTGGCAGCAGTGGCGGAAGGTCGCGAGCGGCGAAGCCAGCGCCGTCGTCTGCTCTCCGCTTTACCAGGACGCGGCGCTCAACGCCGGTCTCCATGACCTGGACGCTCCACCATTGCCGGAGATCGGTTCGATCTTTTTCGCCGCGCTCGGCCCATTCATTGACCAACATGAGGACACGCTGCGACGCTTCCTTCGGGCCTTGTATCGCGCGGTCCATACGTTCCATCACGACCGCAAGACGGCGATGGCAATTGTGTCGGGCGAACCGGCCCGGCTGATGGGATTGCGCGATCTCGTGGAGATCGAACGCCAGTACGAACGGCTGCGTGAGAACCTGGACGAGCGCCCGATCCCGCGCTTAGACGCCCTGACCACAACCTACGCCATGCTCGACGATGGCTACATGCCGCTCGGGGGCATGAATCCGTTGACCCTGTGGGACCTTCATTACGTGCTCGAGCTGGATGAAGAGCGGTTCATGGAGCAACTGGCCGGAGACAAGGAGTAGATCGTGAGCGAGCCACGTTACCTTGAGAGACTCCGGCGACTGCGGTTAACCCGGCGATCCTTGACCGTTGCGAGCGGGACGGCGCTGCTGCTCGCCGCGTGTGGTCGGGGGAAGCGGCAATCCACGGCGACGCTGCCGGCCGGCCAGGGCGCTGATGGAGCGCCGGAGCGCGGTGGCACCTTCTCCACCTACTGGAACGCCAACCCGCCCTCTCTCGACCCCCAGTTCTTCGCAACCGGCGCCACCACATCCTTCGCGTGTGCTGCCATGAGCGGCCTGTTCCGCTTCAAGCTCGGCCCCGACCCGCAGATCGGCCTCAACCACGAGCTCGAGAAGGAGCTCGCCCTCAGCGCTGAGTCCCCCGACGCCGCAACCTGGACCATAAAACTGCGCACCGACGCGAATTTTCACAATCTGCCGCCCGTCAACGGCCATCCGCTTCAGGCCGAGGACGTCAAGGCCACCTTCACCCGCGCGGTCACCTCGCCCCAGAACCCCAATCGTGGCGTGCTGGGCATGGTGGACCCGGACAGGATCGAGACGCCGGCTCCGGACACGGTCGTCTTCAAGCTGAAGTATCCCTACGCGCCGTTTGCCAATTTGCTGGGCTCCGTTCAGTACGGCCTAATCTTCCCGAGGGAGGTGCTGAGCGGCGGCTACGACCCTTCCAAGCAGATCATCGGCAGCGGGCCGTTCGTCTTCGACAGCTACACGCCCGATGTGGCGCTGGTGCTGAAGCGCAATCCGGACTACTTCGAGAAGGGCCTGCCTTACGTCGATGGCGTTCGGCACGCCATCATTCCCAACACCGCCCAGCAAGCGGCCCAGTTCACGGGCGGCAACCTCGATACGGTGATAACGGCGCAAAACGACCTCGACACGGCCACGAAGAGCAATCCCAATGCGCGCCTAATAAAAGCACTGGCGAGTGGAAGTGGAAAGGCGGTCTATTTCCAGCTCGGGGAGCCGGGGTCGCCGTTTCAGGATGTCCGGATGCGGCGGGCAGTGTCGATGGCCATTGACCGCGACGCTATTGGCAAGTCCATCTACGCGAACCAATACGAGCTCGGCTTCTCCGTACAACTGTTGATGGGAAAGTGGGGACTGCGCCAGAGTCAACTTGACGCGAGCGCGCAGCAGTACTACAAGTTCAACCTGCCGGAGGCCAAGAAGCTTGTCGAGCAGGCGGGAGGGTCCGGTCTCAATCTTCGATTCGCCTATCCTGCGGGCGCCTTCACCCCTGATTTTGAGACCCTGGCGCAGACCGTTTTCAGCATGCTCTCGGCACTCCCTTGGAAAATGACACTGGTCGCCATCGATTACAACAAGGACTATCTGGCCGGCGGCAAAGGCTACCTCTACGGCTACTTTCCGACCGACACCGTGGTCTTCGGTGGCATCAACACCTTCACTGAGACCGACCAATACCTGTACGGCTACTATCACTCTCAAAGTCTGACCAATCAGGAGCACGTGCACGATCCATCGCTCGATGCACTGATCGACAAGGCACGCAGCACCATCGATGTCGAGGCCCGCCGCCAGGCGTATCTGGAGGCACAGAAATATATTGCGGAGAAGATGTATGAGGTGTCCGGCCTGCCGGCTGGGTACACCTATACTCTGGTCCAGCCGCATGTGCGGAACTTCAGCTATGTGCCGGAGACGAACTCCAATGGGCGGACATGGTCGACCCTATGGCTGAAGAAATAGGCGGGGTTGTGATGCACCGGGTGCAGTGCGGAAAGCAAGCAGAAACGGAAGGAGACGGTCGATGAGCACGGTGCTGTATCTGGGAACAGGCGAGGGCGTAGTAACACTCGTTCGCGATCGCGCAGGGTCTTGGGAGCTCAAGAACCAAGGGCTGAAGGGCTGGGCGGTCCAGGAGGTCGCGGTGGTGCCCGGCGCACCGAACAAGCTCCTCGCCGCAACGAGAGGTGACGGCGTCTGGTCGAGTGAGAACTTTGGGGCGACATGGAAAAAGCCCTGCTACGGGAGCCGTGGACCTGGCAAGGTTCAGTGTCTGGCCTTCGACCCAGAAACGCCCGATCGAGTCTACGCCGGCTGCGAGCCCATCGACATCTTCGTAAGTGACGATCTCGGTGCACACTGGGAGAGGCTCGATTCGGTGTGGGATATTCCCTCGGTCGCCTCGATCGACTACCCGTTGCCGACCGTGGAGCCCCACGTTCGTGATATCACGATCGATCCGAAGGATCCGAGCACCATCTATGCGGCGCTCCAGGTCGGTTCCATCCTGAAGAGCACGGACCGAGGGGCGAGTTGGAAGCTCATCGAAAAGGGGTTCGACTCGGACGTCCATACCATCGTCGTAGACCCGACACGAACTGACACTGTCCTGATCGCCACCGGCGGGCACGAGGCCAGGCGGGAGCGATCGCCTGGCCGGGCTCTGTACAAGAGCGACGACGGGGGCGGGAGCTGGATGGCGGTGGGCATGGAATTCTCGCAGGAATATTCGGTTCCTCTCGCCATGCACCCACGCAACCCCAAGGTGCTCTTCTCCGCTCTTGCCGATGGCAATCCTGGCCAGTGGCGACGGCCGAGCGGAGCCGACTCCGTCATGATCCGGACGATCGACGGAGGGAGCTCGTGGCAGCGGCTCACAAAGGGATTGGATGGCTTGGGCGCTTACTTCCCTGCGGCCTTCGCATTTGATGAGGCCCATCCTGATCACCTCTATTCCGCACTCAACACCGGCAAGCTGCTCGCCAGCAAGGACAATGGCGACTCGTGGACTGCGGTAAACGTCAACCTGCCGGGAGTCTCGGATATGAAGTGCGTCTGCACCTAGTTTGCGGTGCAGCCCGCGCGCACGGAGGGATCATCGCATGCTGAGCGAACAGGAGAACGAGCTACTGACGCACGTGGGACCCGGGACGCCGATGGGCGAGCTCCTGCGCCAATATTGGCTGCCGCTGCTCCTCTCGACCGAGCTCCGCGAGCGGGACGGCCGTCCCAAACGTGTCCGGTTGCTCGGCGAGGACCTGATCGCGTTCCGAGACAGCGAAGGCAACGCCGGCCTGCTCGCCAACAACTGCCCGCATCGCGGCGCCTCGCTCTTTTTCGGCCGCAACGAGGAGCGCGGCCTTCGCTGCGTGTATCACGGCTGGAAATTCGACGTCAGCGGCAGCTGCGTCGATATGCCGAATGAGCCGCCCGAATCCAATTTCAAGGACAAGGTCCGAGCCCGCGCCTATCCTTGTCGCGAGCGAAACGGCATCATCTGGACCTACATGGGACCTCGGGACGAGCCGCCTCAACTCCCCGAATTGGAGCTGGCCACGGTGCCCGAGACGCACCGCTGGATCCGGCCGTCGGTACGCGAGTGCAACTGGGTGCAGGCGCTGGAGGGCGATCTCGACTCGGCCCACAGCTCCTTTCTGCACAGCGTTCTCCGCACCGAAGATCTTGGTACGCACCATACCGATCGTTACACCGGCGACAAGCCACGCTTTGACGTGGTGGAGACCGACTACGGCGTCATGATCGGCGTGCGCCGAACGCCCGACGCAGAGCACTTTCATTGGCGCATCTCCCAATTCGTGGCGCCAATATTCACCATGTTTCCGCCGACGGGCCAGGGCACGGAGACGATCCCAGGCCATATTTGGATTCCAATTGACGACGAGACCACGCTTGTCTGGAGCTTCGCGTGGCACCCCTCGCGCCCGATCGGCGAAGATGAGCCGTTCCGGCGAAACAGCGCCGGCCGGCGCGACGGGCGCGTCTTCGGGGACGCCGAGGGATACCTACCGGCGACAACTGCCGCCGCGGGTGAGTGGCGCTTCGCGGCGAATCGAAGCAACGACTTTATGCTGGACTACGATGCGCAGAAGCAGAGCCGTTTCTCCGGCGTCCCGACCGTGACGCTCCAGGACTCGGCTATGACGACCAGCATGGGGGCGGTCACCAATCGCCCAAATGAACACCTGGGGTCCACCGACGCCGGCATCATTCGCATGCGCCGCTTCCTGCTGCGTGCAATGCGCGCCCTTCAGGAGCAGGGCGCGACACCGGCCGCGGTGGACGACCCATCGCTGTTTCGCGTCCGCTCCGCATCCGGATTGCTGCCGCGGAATGTGCCCTGGCTCGAGGGCTCCAAAGATTGGGTCGTCGCACGCCCCGACCTCCCGGTGGTTTCGGTTTGATGTACGACTATCGACGGTTCTCACGCGCCGAGCGCGACCGGCGCTGGAAGGCCGTCCGCGAGCTGATGGCGCGCGACGGCATCGACGTCATCATCGCGCCACCCAACAACGGCAATTCCACCGACTGGCAGGCCGATGCGCGCTACCTTTCGCATTGCGGCGGAGGCGCCGACGCGAGCATCGGCTGCGTCTTCCCGCTGGAAGATGAGCCGACGGTCGTCGCGACCTCGATCATCCGCTGGGGTCCGCTCGTCCAGGACTGGGTCGCCGATGTTCGCGAGGCGAACCGAAACTACGGCCGCGCCATAGGCGAGCGTCTGCGCGAGCTCCATGCCGACGGCAAGCGCATCGGCATCTGCGGACTCTCCGGCGGGACTCGCACGCCGGAGGGCCTGATCGTCCACGGTACCTACGAGGAGATCGTGCGCGCTGCGCCCAACGCCGAGATCGTCAATACAACGGCCCTGCTGCAGGAAGTGCGATGCGTCAAGAGCCAGGAGGAACTGGACGCCCTCCAGGACTCCGTAGACATCGTCGAGCGGGCAGTCGAAGCGGAGGTCGAATGGGCCGGCCGGCCGGGCGTCCGTGATTACGAGGTCTGGGCCGCGGCGATGAACGCTATCTTCAGCCGTGGCAGCGAGCTGTCGGTGCACTTCAACTGGCTCGCGGCCTATCCTCCCAGTCGCACGCTCACCCGGCCGCAACAGAAGGTGCTGCTAGATGGCGACATCATCGTCAACGAGCTCGAGTCGTCGATCATCGGCTATCGCGCGCAACAGGTGCGCCCCGTCGCGGTACGCACCTGCGACCCCACATACGTCCAGCTTGTCGATTTCCATCGCGAGCTCTACGCGTCGCTACTGGAATTCATCAAGCCCGCGGTGACGCTTGCCGCAGTGATGCAGAAGACACGGCAACTTGGAGAGGAGCTCTGCCCAAAGACCGGGCCGCTTGCGGGCGGCGGCGCCCGGTTCGTCTGCCACGGGCGAGGGCTCGGCGACGACTTTCCGCTGGCGACGAGCGACAGTGCGCTGAAGCAGTTTGGCGACTGGCGCTTCCCCGAAAACGGTGTCTTCATCATCAAGCCGAACGTATTCACCGGTAGTGGCGCCGCCATCGCCTGGGGCGATACCTGCCGCGTCACCGCGACCGGCACCGTCCGCATGGGCAAGGGCCCGCACGAGATGATCATCGCGCGGTAGGCGCTCAGTCTTTTGACATTCGAGGGCTCGGAGGGATTCCGTAGGGGCGGGTTTGAAACCCGCCCGCCGTGGCAGGGAGGTCGGATGATGGCGCAACAGTTTCGACAGGCAGCGGTTTGGCGCGCGCCGATCACACGGCGCAAATTGCTGGCCACCGGGGCGGTCGCCGCCGGCGGCGCACTTGCGGCCTGCGGCGGGCGCGGTAGCGGCAACCCCACCACGTCATCCTCCGGCGCACAGGCGGGGAAACCGCGCCCAGGCGGCCAGATCGCCCTCGCCGACTCCTACGACGCCTCGACTCTCGACCCCGCCACGAAGCTGTCCGAAGTCGGCCGCGTCATGGCCTGGACCAACGAGAGCCTTCTCGGCTACAAGTCCGGATCCGAGGTTCCCTACGACCAGATGACGATCGTTACGGCGCTGGCCGAGCGCTGGGAACAGCCCGATCCGCAGACATTCACGATGCATCTCCAGCCCAACGTCTCCTTCGCCGCCCTTCCGCCCGTAAACGGGCGGCCGCTCACCGCGGACGATGTCAAGTGGACGTACGAATACCTGGGTCGCACCGGCAGATTCAAGGACACGAAGCTGCCCCCGTCGAGCGCCGCCCCGATGCTCAGCGGGCTCGACCGGATCGATACCCCAGACCCAGCGACTGTGGTATTACATTTTGCTCAGCCCTACGCCCCATTCATGAGCTATGCCGCCTCGCAATGGCTTCCAGTCCTCGCACATGAGATCTTCGATGCGGACGGCGACTTCTCTCAGCGCGCCGTTGGCACCGGCCCTTTCCAGCCGGATGTCGCCGCCTCGCAGCGCGGGTCGCGCTGGGTCTACAAGAAGAACCCGACCTATTTCCGCAAGGGCCTGCCCTACGCGGATCAGGTGGTGGATCTGACGATCGCGCAGAACGCCGGGCAGGATGCCGCCTTCCTGACGAAACAACTGGACATTCTCGATTACAGCGGCTTGGCGCTCGATCGTGTTCAGCAGATGAAGAAGAGTCTTCCGGCTGCCGTGCAGAGTACGCACCTCGACGCCCAGAGTTATGTCCTATACATGAACGTCAGCAAGCCGCCACTCAACGACGCCCGCATCCGGCAGGCGCTCGGACTGAGCATCGATCGCGACGAATTCGTCAAGACGTTCGCCGAAGGGAAGGGAGAATGGGCGCTGGCGGCAGCGAATCCAGGCATGTTCACCCACGATGAAACCGTTGCGATCCTCAAGCGCGATCCTGCGCAGGCGCAACAGCTCGTACGAGCTGCCGGCTTCACGAACGGAGTGGAGATCGAGTTTATCTACGCTACGTCCTACGGCGACCAGTTCGTTTCGATTCTGCAACTGCTGCAATCGCAGTGGAAGAAGGGCGGGCTCAACGTAGCGCTCAAGGGTCTCGAGCATGCGTCGGAGAGCGGTCGCAGGCGTTCGGGTGACTATCAGCTTGGCATGACCCCGCGCGGGCAGGGCGTGCCGATCGAACCGGACAGCTCTGTCTACGGCATGTTCTATCCCGGCTCGACCGACAACCAGGGCCGGATTAACGACCCCGACCTGACCCCGCTGCTGGAGGCGCAGCGGCGCGAGCTGGATCCGGCGAAGCGTCGCGACCTGCTGCGGCAGGCGATCAAGCGCATCAACGAGGTTCCCTGGTGTCTGGCCCTGTTCTACGGCACCAGCTACGACCTGCGGCAGTCCTACGTCAAGAACTTCGCCCGCAATATCTCTGACGTGAGCAGCGCCCGGTATCTCACCAACGTTTGGCTGGAGAAATAGCGCCCCGTGGGCGAGGAATCAGAGCAGCCCCAGCACTGCGCTCGCGGCGTCCTCTCCGGAGCGGACGCCGCCATCGAAGTAACCGCTCCAGCGGGTGGCTGCTGCGGCGGCATCGGCGGATCGTAGGAGATGCCCCCGGCCAGCGTTGGCGGGATCGCCATAATGGCGAACTGCGCGTGGCAGCTGCCGAGATGGGTGCGCAACGTGACGCCTAAATCGTCCTGTTCGATGCCCCAGAACTGCGCGCCGGTGACGACGCTGTCGCCGAGCTCTGCGACCAACAGGAGCGGAATTTGTCCGGCTCCGCCTGTGGGCTGGTGGACTGTGTATAGGCCATGTGTAGCATTGAGACTTCGTCCGGCTCGAACGCGCCGTTGCCACCGATTCGCGCTGCCTGCGCGAAAACGAAGCGAGCGAGGTCGGTGTGAGTCGTCCGATCGAGCCAGTCGGTCAGCGTCTCCCGATCGAGGCTCAGCGCGTTAGGAGCGGTCCAGGGCGCATCCGGTGGCACCGTAGCCGCGATCGACTCGAGCAGCGTCCAGGCGTTGTCGGCGTCACTGACATCTTCGGGCGGCAGCGGTGGAGGATCGCCCGTAAACGGGGGAAAGTCGCCGTGGAACCTGGCCACGATCTCGCGATAGACAAGTAGCGTGTCGCCATTGTGGTACCAGGGGAAGCGCTCGACGCCGAGCTCGTCCGCGAGCGCCAGGATGCGGTCCTGCGTCGGGCCGACCCACTGTCCACCGAGGTCCACGTAGGCGCCATCGCGCAATTTGCTGGCGCAACATACGACCACCTACCCGGTCACTTGCCTCGAGTACCACGACCGATAGGCCGGCCTGCTCGAGCCGACGCGCCGCGGTCAGGCCGGAGATCCCGGCCCCGACGATGGCTACCTCGACTTGGCGGCTGTATCGCCCTCGGGCCGCATAGACTGCTGCGCGGACCGGAACCTGGGCCACAACCGCCGCTGCGGCGATTCCGGCCGCCCCCTTGAGGAGTGCTCTTCGAGAGAGCCCGCAGCCGGAAAGCTCACGTCGATGACTCATCGCTCACGCTCGTCTTTGCGGTGTTCATTGGTTGGGCGAGGCACCCACCTCCACAAGCGCAGGGCTTGCCAGCCTGGCGTGACCGGGAGTGTATGCGCCGTTGTCCATCGACAGCGAGCAAAAGCCTTGCAGTTGCGCCTCGGGCGTACGATTGGATCAGGAGGGTCCAAATCGTGGTTACCATTGGGGTTCTGAAGGAGACAAAGATTGCCGAGCGGCGTGTGGCGCTCACGCCCGGCGACGCCATGCGGCTGCACGAGGCCGGGGCGAGGATCGTGGTTGAGGGGTCCGCCGGCGAACGAGCCGGCTTCTCCGACGCTCGCTATGTCGCCGCCGGTGCCGAGATCGCCGCCTCGCCAGCGGACGCGGTCCGCGGCAGCGACGCCGTCATCAAGGTCAAGGAACCGACCCTGTCCGAGATCCGGGCGCTTAGGCACGGGCAGCTGTTCATGAGCTTTCTGCACCTGGCGGCCTTCCCCGACCTCGTCGGACCGCTGCTGCGCTCCGGGGCAACCGCCCTCGGCTATGAGACGATCGCCGAGGACGGGGAGCACCCCGTACTGCGGCCGATGAGCGAGATCGCCGGGGCGCTATCGCTGCAGGTCGGCGAGCACTACCTCGAGGCCACCAGTGGAGGACGAGGCGTGCTCCTGCCCGGCATCGAGGGCAAGGAGCCGGGCAAGGTCGTCATTGTCGGCAGCGGCACCGTCGGAGAAGCCTGCGGCCGGCTCGCTTATGCCGAGGGAATGCGCGTCGTCTTCGTCGATGCGAATCCCGGCCGCCTCAAGGCGCTCCCTCGAATATCCGCGGGCCACGTTTCTTGAACCGGATCCGGACAAGCTCGGCGCGGAGCTCGAGGATACCGCCCACTCGTCGGCGCGGTCTACGTCACGGGCGCTCGGGCGCCGCGCGTAGTCAGCCGTGCCCAGATCGCCCGCATGCCCAGGGGCTCTGTGGCCGTGGACGTCGCTATCGACCAGGGTGGTTGCTTCGAGACCTCACGCCCGACGACGCACCAGCACCCGGTCTTCACGGAGGCCGGCGTCGTCCATTACTGCGTGACGAATATTCCGGCGATGGTTCCGCACTCGGCGAGCCTCGCGCTGAGCGCCGCGCTGCTCCGCTACCTCATGCGGATGGCACGCCTGGGAGTCGAGACGTCTCTCCGTGACGATCCGGCGCTGGCTGGGGCAGTGAACATCCGAGACGGGCAGATAGCACTCCCTTCGCTACGCAACGCTCCCGCCGCGGCGTGATCCAAGCGCAACCGCAGGACTGGTCAAGGACGGAGCAGGTCGGCGGGAACATTACGGTCATCGGGCGGGGCAATGCCGGCGGCAACACCAATTTCGCGGCGCTGTATGACCAGATCGGCGTGGAGACGGTGCGACCGGTACCCTCTACGCCACTCACCCCAAGGCTGCGACATGACCACACAGTTGATTCGCGACGCCGGCTTCCATCCGATATAGGTCGGAGATCTCAGCCAGGCACAATTGCTGGAGAGCCTAATCGGCTTGACGATGGGGGGCGGGCTTGGGCCATTCTTCTACCGCTTCACTTAACGCTTCCCTCGGCCCGGCGAGCTCTCAACCAGGTGATTCGGCTGGAGTAGATACGTTCCTCGATACGTCATAGGACGGCTACCCCTCGATTGCAGCGAGCGCACGGAATCGTAGCGATCCGGGTTCGAGCTCTCCAGCCGAACGTGCGGCGACGGTTGCATCTGTCCACCACGCCAAGTCTTCAAGCAGGATGGCGAGGGCGACGTCGGACTGCGGGTTCGTGGGCTGACCATCGACGTCGAACGCCGAGTGGACGGCGCCGACGAGCACCGTGTTGCGCAGCGGGACCATCTCGGCCTCGATCGTCACCAGCGCAAGCTGCTCCACCGCGCGCGCACCACCGACAAGGCCGGCGCTGTAGCCCACGAAAGCAGCCGGCTTGTTGCGGAGTCCCCAACTCACGAAGACGCTGTCAATCGCATTCTTCAGGACGCCGGAGAAGCTGTGGTTGTACTCGGGCGTGATGAAGATGAAGGCGTCACCCTCGGCGATGGTTCGATTCCACTCACGGACGATCGGCTCGGAGTAGGTGGGGTCGCTGAAGTCGCCAATGGTGGCCAGGGTTTCAGCAAACATGGGGAGCCGCCACTCGCGGAGGTCGAGGAGCGAGACCTCGAAGCCGCCGTGCTCGATTGCGCGGCGGTGGACCCACTGCGCAACCGGTTCGGCCGCCCGCCCTTCTCTGGTGCTCCCGATGATGATGTGAAGCTTCTTCATAGCGGACCTTCCTCCAGTTCCTTGTTGTGTGTGATATCATTCTTTGTGATCAACCAACGAAAGAGAAGTAGGCACAACTCCGTGCCGCAGTCACATCGAGGTAACAGGCATGGCTGACCCCTTACGAACAGAGTCCCCTCGATCGCCGAGCGAGCCGGGCTGTACGACCACCCGCGAAATCCTCGCCCGCGTCGGCGACAAATGGAGCGTCTTCGTCATCGTTTTGCTGGGCGAACGCACGATGCGCTTTACTGAGCTCCAGCGGTCTATTGACGGGATATCGCAGCGGATGCTGACCCTGACGGTGCGTCAGCTGGAGCGCGACGGGTTGGTGGAACGCGTGGTGTACCCGGTTGTTCCACCACGCGTTGAGTACTCACTGACGGCGCTTGGCACGACGTTGCTCGATCCGCTGGTAGCAATAGCGCGATGGGCCGACGGCCACCGAGTCGATATCGAGGCGGCGCGCGCTGAGTACGACGCGAGGCCAGAATCAAGCCCGACGCCGTGGCTGGTGCCCGCCGGGTAGCCTGACGCACGCTACCGCACCGCGGGCGCCGAAATCGCCCCTTCGCCGGCAGACACGATCCGCGGCAGCATGCCCAAGCGCTTTGTTGCTGTCGATGTTGTGATTGACCAGGGCGGCTGCTTCGAGGCGTCGGGCCCGACGACGCACCAGCATCCGGTCTTTACTGAGGCCGGCGTCGTCCACTACTGCGTCACGAACATCCGGCGATGGTTCCGCATCCGGCGAGTCTCGCCCTGAGCGCGGCGCTGCTCCGATACCTCCTGATGATCGTCCTGGCCGGCAATGACCCCGACGCAGCGTTGCGCGATGCGCCCGTCCTGTCAGCCGCGGTAAATATCCGTGACGGCCGCGTGAGCGATTTTCCGAAGCGGGAATAGTTTGAGCCCTGTACGATTACGGCGACTGAAGAAGCCCGATGATGTTACCGTCTCTGTCTCTCACAGACGCGATCAGCCTACCGCCATCGACATCTTGACGTCTTGCAATGCTTGCGCGCCGTTGTCCCGTAGTACTGCAGGCTCTCCAGAAGGTCGTCAACGTGCCAGTAGCACGTCATGCCTTGGTTGTGGCCGTTGGGATCGAGACCTATGTCTTGGTCTCCAACCCGAAAGCCAACATAGTACGCCTCATCCCTAAGGGGGCTCTACACCAGCAGCTTGCTGTACAGCGTCTTGGATCGAGCCAGGTCTTTGACGTGGTAGATTACTGTTCTAATACCGTGATTCATGAGGACATCGATCTCCTTGTCGCATCAGTTGGTTTTTACAGATATTTGCGTTCAAGCTCGTCAAAGAAGGCCTTGGAGATGAGCAGGAAGTCTGATTCATTCAGCCTGATTTCATCTCCGACTTGATATTTCAAGACTGACTTTTCTGGAGATAGTTTGATTGCCTTATTGAAGCGCATTTGGGATGCTTTGCTTACGGTTCCCGAAGTCATTATGTTGTTGTTATTCAACAATGAGTCGCACATTACCCTTACTTCGTTCAGTGGATTGCCGTCTTTCCCGTCAGATGACGCAAGTCTATGAACAAAAAGGTAATCGAGAATGAGCAGTATGTTATTGAAGAAGGTAGATTCGAAACTACTGAGCGCTTTATCGCTCGTAGGTTTCGCTGCTGCGACCAGGTTCCGGTAAGCAGAGAGATCTGAGTCCACTCTTGAGCGACAGGCGTCGATATATTCATGCGTGTAGTTTCTCATACCAAGCATTATCTATCTCCTTCTTTTATGCTGAGTTCACGGAACCATGGCCAAAATCGCGTAGCGATGTTCCGCGCACCTACAAACCCTAACTCCAAGGCGACTAACAGGGTGGTTCATCGGAACGATTCTGCCTGTCACATCGGCAGGGTTCCCTTCGTCAGTACTATGACGGAACGCGACGAGGGGATGTGACGATGAACGAGCTCGGCTCGCTGGGCGAGGCGGACGGCGCCGTGCCCCGAGCCGACCTCGCGGCGGTGCAAATGGGAGCATCAACAGAGATCCGCAGTGCCGCGGCCGTCAACATTCGCGCAGGCAAGATCGTACGCAACCAAGGATTGCTGAGGCCAGGCGCCGCTTCGGTCCCATTGCTGCGCGGGCGCGATCAATCGCGCCCCTACGGAGAACGGCCACCCGCGAACCAAGCAGGGCGCGTGCCGGGCGATTGTCGTCGGCGGCGAGGCAGCGAGGCCGCATGTGATTGGGCCGATCATGGCCCGAGCTTGAGCGCGTAGTAATACCAGTCAGGCCCTACCGGCATCCCGCCGCCCGCTACGGTGGGCGGGGGCGGATTCGGCATCTCGCTCCACACAAACCAATTGCCAAACACGCTGGTCGTAAAGGGCATGCTTCCACTCCGACGTTGGACCAGGCGCAGTTCACGCCGCTTTAGGTCGTAGAAGCCGGCGACATGCTGGTCCTGTTCGACTTCCCAGATAACGTATGAGCCACGTATCCATAGGTCGCCGGTACGGGTATCCAGTAGCCGGGTCGTCTTTTGGGTGGTCGAGTCAAACACAAACACGCCCGGCGTGCGGTCGTGCTTATCAGTGGCGCCGTAACGCCCGTCGCCCGACACTGCGAAGAGCCCATGTACGGATGCAGGAAGCGGCACCCCAGTTGTCGCGCCGCTCGCAAGGTCAAGGGTGACGATGCGACCCGGCTCGCCGTCCTTGACTTCGAACCACGCCAAGCGGTTGCCGCTGATTCCAACGCCGAAGGCATTAAACTCCGGGGCCAGGCGTATCGTCTCCTCCCCACCTGTCGCCAGGCTGTAAACGTGGATCTCCTGCGCGGCTGCCGCGTCCGAGATCCATACCACCCGGCCATCGGCGATTTGCGGGGGTTCCGGGTTGGCGCCCATCTTGACGTTCCGGATCTCGCCGGTTCCAAGGTTGCGCAGCGCAAACGAGAATTGCTCGGAGCTCGAGGACAGATAGAGCTCGACAAGAACCCAGTCGTCCCAGGAGCCGATGATCCGCTCCCTGCCGCCGGGTGCCGTCTGCCAGCCGGGGATAGCGGTCAGCGTGCCGCTCGCCGGATCCCAAAGATCATAGGTGGTCGGGGAATCCGGCACGCCCGCAGTGTTCGAGGAGACGATGATTGCATCGTGGAAGCCGGCGACGGGCCAGCGCACCTTACCGTTTCCGGCTTCTTGCAGACGTGGCGTCTTGGCCGTAACTGTGATCGGCGGACCCGTGGTTGGACTGTTCGGTCCCTTCTGGCAACCGGTGGCGCCAGTCAGCAAGAGGAGCACGAGCCCAAGCAGGCGATAAGCCAAAGCGAGCCGCGACATTTGCGCCACCTTTGCGACGCCGCCTCCGCCTGAGGTGAACTCGCCCACTGAGCAGAGCGTCGCCTACGTATC
>Ga0193751_1000247_pt1 | contig 47457 bp, 51 predicted proteins | sample L1c2metaG_FD_143050 | JGI IMG/M metagenome (GOLD analysis project Ga0193751, IMG submission 143050) | Soil microbial communities from a riparian zone of the East river system, Colorado, United States - L1c2 | ecosystem: Environmental > Terrestrial > Soil > Riparian zone | place: USA: East River...
CGAGATCTTTTCGCCGGGCGGAATGTTCTCGATGATGTCCATCTTGAATTTGCTCGGCTGAGACCGATCGCTCAGCGCGGCGAGCCGTCCTTTTTTGCCCAGCTCGAGCGCTTCGTCGCGCGACACCTCCGTCTTTTCGAACGGATGGTTGGCTTTGATCTCCTTTTTCATCTCGGCTTCGATCTTCCCGAAATCGTCGGGCGAAATGCGGTGCTGAAGATCGACATCGTAATAAAAACCGTTCTCGACCGGCGGACCGGCAGCGAACTGCGCTTCCGGCCAGATTTTCAAGATAGCCGTCGCCAGGACATGCGATGCGGAATGGCGGAGACGTTCGATGTCCGTCATCTGCGCGCGCATTTCCGGTGTTTTACGATCCTCGTTCACAGAAATAGTAAGAGATTCCTCGACTTCGCTCGGAATGACAAAGGTTCGTTCATGAAAGGCCGGTGAAATTAACCATGAAGAAGCGGAAGGACACCAAGAAATTGTGACGACAGGTTTACACGGCTCGTGCGTTATATTGGTTGAGATGAGACGAGTTTCGCAATTGCTATTGGTCGTCGCTCTGGGGACGACCGGCTGTCATAGAAAACCCGCTTCGAGTTCTGAGTTTGCGACTGAGCGCCAAAAGATGGTGCAGGAGCAGCTCAAGCCGCGCGATATTCACGACGAGCGCGTCCTGGCTGCCATGTCGAAAGTGCCGCGGGAAGTATTTGTGCCCGAAAACATGCGGGCCCAGAGTTACGCCGATAGCGCGCTTCCGATCGGCCACGACCAAACGATCTCGCAACCATTCATCGTCGCGTACATGACCGAGCAATTGCGCTTGCAACCGACCGATCGGGTCCTGGAAATTGGGACTGGCTCAGGGTACCAGGCCGCGGTCCTAGCGGAATTGGCCAAAGAGGTTTACACGATTGAGATCGTCGAGCCGCTCGCGAAAGAAGCTTCGGCCAGACTCGCGCGACTCGATTACAACAACGCGCATGTAAAAATCGGCGACGGTTACCAGGGCTGGCCGGAGGTTGCTCCGTTCGATGCCATCATCGTCACCTGCGCGCCGGATAAAGTTCCACAGCCCTTGACGCAACAACTCAAAGAAGGCGGCCGCATGATTATTCCCGTGGGCACGGGAATTATGGATCAGCAACTCTATCTTCTGGAAAAGAAGGACGGCGAACTGGCGCAGCGCGCGATTTTGCCGGTGCGTTTCGTCCTGATGGCGGGCGAAGCAGCCAAGAAGTAATTATTTCTTAATTTCCGCCAGTTTTTTCAGGTCGACGCGCTTGATCCACTCCTGCAATTCTTTCGGGTCCAGATTTTGCAATTCGATCTGGACGAAGTAGCGCTTGGCGACCATGACCCAGAGCGAGGCTTGTTTTCGTTCCTTGTCGTAATCCTCGCGGCCCGGATTTCCATCAATGGTCACCGATTTGCCGTAACCTTCGGGCGTTTCGCTACTCTGTTTCCAGGCTCCGCTGGTTGCTTCCACATAATCGGGATTCGCGACTGAATCGAGAATGCTGATCGCAGCTGTCGGCGCGTCGACCGCGTTGCCTTTTCGATAATCACGATGAACGTTCGTGATCTTGAATCCGCCTACGTCGTCGCTCGAGCCCTCAGCCTTCTCCGCCGTCCAACCCGCAGGCGCTTCCGGTAAAATGGGAATCAACTTGGCCGGATCGACCACATCCGGAATCAGGTTCGGTTCATTTTGTCCGCGCAATTCAACAGCGGCAAAACCGAGGGCGAGCACAAAAGCAGCAACGAGCGTTTTCATTCAGGGCCAGCTACTCGATTGACTTTGTCCCGATGCTTTGTCAAGAGGCGATCCATGACACAAGGGGTGCGACTGGCGATTCTGATGTCGATCCTGGCGGTCATCGTCCGTTTGATCGGCATCAATCAACCGTACATCGACAACTGGAGTTGGCGACAAAGTGACGTGGCCGCGATTGCGAGAAATTATTTCCAGGGCGGTTTTCATTTTGCCCGGCCGCAAATCGATTGGGCGGGAGGCCAACCGGGTTACGTCGGGACGGAATTTCCGGTTCTGCCGTTTCTGGCCGCGATCTGTTATAAGATAGTTGGCGTCCACGAATGGGTTGGACGCGTCCAAGCGGTCATATTATTCGCGATTTCGCTGCCGTTCTTCTTTTTGTTGGTCCGCAACGTTTTCGGAGAAACCGCTGCGAGTTGGGCGCTTTTCTTTTACAGCTTTGCGCCACTCGGAATCATGGCCAGCCGATGTTTTATGCCGGACGTGCCATCGCTTGCGCTCTCCATCATCGGTTTGTATTTCTTCCAGCGCTGGGTCGGCCAATCCGAGCGTGCAAGATCGACATCATTAACCGCGAGCGCGTTTTGCATCTCGTTGTCGATCTTGATTAAATTGCCAAGCGTTTTAATCGGCGCGCCGCTGGCCTGTCTGGCATTTCAGCGCTTCAGAATAATGCCGCTCCGGCTCGGAGCAGCATTTCGAAATATTCTTCTCTGGATCTTCGCGGCGATTGCGCTTTTGCCGGCCGCACTTTGGTACGGACATGCCTACCAAATCGCGTTGCAGTTTTATCCGCATCACTTCTTCGGAGCCGGGGGAGTTCAAATCATGTCACTGGCGTGGTATCTGAAAATCGTGAAGGAAATCGTGACCTCGACGCTCACGCCTTTTCTTTTTGTTCTGGGTTGTGCCGGCGTGCTGGTCACAAGAACCTGCCCTGAGCGTCAGTCGAATGGGTCGATCCCGCGGCCGCGGGACGCTGGGCGAATGTTCCACTGGTGGCTCGCGGCAATGATTTTGTTCATCGTCATCGTTGGTTACGGAAATCGACACCAGTGGTATCAACTACCGCTCATCCCGATTGCCGCCGTGCTCGCGGGCGGCACGTGCGTTTTTGTTGGCTCGAAAATCTCCAGCCGGGTCGTGAAAAGGTCTCTTTCGATTTTGTTGGCTGCGCTCTTCAGCTGTTTCGCATTCGTCTATGCGCGGGGCTTTTATCGACCGAGTGCGGCCCCGTTGCGCGACGCCGGATTGAAATTAAAAGCCGTGACGCCGTCAAACGCATTGGTTGCCGCCGCCGATAACGGCGACCCGACAGTTTTGTATTATGCCGAACGCAAAGGCTGGCATTTTCTGGAGAAGAACGGGATCTACGATGGCGAGCCGAGAGACAGCGCGCAGGCAATCATCGATCTTGAAGAGTTGAGAAACCGCGGCGCAGGTTATCTTGTGTTGACTTCAAACACTTCATGGTGGCTCGATGACTACGATCAATTCCGACAACATGTGGAGGCCACCTCATCGTTCGTGAGTGCGACCCCGGAGTTTAAAATCTACCAGCTCAACCCCGTGTCGAAATGAAAACGGAGAATTTCGCGATCCGCCCGGCCACGGCCGCTGATGTTCCGATTATTCTTGAGTTGATCCGGGCTCTCGCGACTTACGAACGTGCGCCGAACGACGTCACTGCCACCGAAGACGGTCTGAGCAAAGTTTTGTTCGGTGAAAAACCGGCGGCGGAAGTTTTGCTCGCGTTTGAAAATGAAACGGCAGTCGGCTTTGCGGTTTTCTTTCACAATTTTTCGACCTGGCTCGGCCGGCCGGGACTTTATCTCGAGGACCTATTCGTTAGACCGGAAGATCGCGGCAAAGGGTACGGACGCGCTTTATTGATTCATCTGGCGAGAATCGCGCGTGACCGCGGCTGCGGCCGAATGGAATGGGCGGTCCTCGATTGGAACGAGCCCGCAATCCAATTTTATCGCAAGCTCGGAGCTAAATCGATGGATGAATGGACTGTGTTCCGATTAACGCGCGACGGAATCGCGAAACTTGCGGACGCAGCTTCGGGCTAACAATGATTCACGCGCGCACCAATCGCGCGATCAGGTCCTCACTCGTGACGACACCGATCAAATTTCTCTTTTGATCGACGACCGCGGCCAGGCCAAGCCGCGCAGCCCGCAATCGCTGAACGGCGCGCGCAGCCGGTTCGCTTTCCTGGACCGTGACCATTCGCCGGATATAGCGGCTGATCGACTGCGGGTGATCTCTATCGAGCAAAATATCGAGCACATCCACCAGACCGACCGCATCGCCGTTGGCGCCAATCACGAGTAAGCGGTCGAACCCGGTCGAACGGCTGACGCTGAATACATCTTCGATCGGTGAGTCCGGCTTCAAGCTGGCGACTCTCGACAATGGCTTCATCACCTCGCGCGCAGTCACGTTTTGAAAATCGACCACGTTATGGATCATCGCGCGTTCGGTCGCGGTGAGGGAACCTTCGCGTTCGCTTTGTGTCGTGATCTGTTTCAATTCCTCGCGGGCAGCGAAAAGACGAGCGCGTTTCTTTTGCGCCGGCAAAAACAGGCGGCCAATGAGCGTACCTGTTGCCAGGATTGGCCAGAGCGCTGTCATGCTTATTTCAAGGAGACGGGCGAGCAGCGAAAGTGCGCGAAAAGGAAACCGACGGAAGAGTGACTTCGGCAAAACGCTAAGGACGAAAAGATAGACAGGTAATGCGATGACTACCGCCAGGAAAAAGCCCGTCGCAGCAAATCTGGAAACGAGAAATCGCGTCATCACAAGCAACGCGAGGATGTCGGCGAGATTTGTGATCAGCAAAACCGTGACTAGCAACCGCTCAGGTGTCTTCAACAACCGATCAAGTCGGACCGCCGCCGGCCGGTTCAATTTTACGTGATGACGCAATCGGACTGGATCGATTGAGGTCAGTCCCGCTTCGATTCCGTTGAAGAGAAACGAAATCGCCCAGCAACCTCCGATGATAAAAAAATCTTTCATGCGGCGGCGGTGCTAGCGTCCGGTTGATCTTCGAGGCAGGTTGTTTTTTCGAGGAGTAATTCTTCGATTCGTTTTCGACTCGTGCGCCTGACCGTGACCGCCAGTCGCGGCAATTCGATCTTGGCCCCGGCCTGTGGCAAATAGCCGAGCCGGTTGAAGACCAGACCGCCGATGGTGTCGATTCCGTCCGCTTCCAATTCAAAGCCGAGATGGTCATGCAAATCGTCGAGTCGCGCGTGACCGCTGACCAGAAACTTTCCATCTTCGAGCGGCTCAATGTAAAGATCGACTTCTCCTCGGGGCGGCGCCGCGCCACTGAGAATTTCCTCAACGATGTCCGACATGGTGATAATTCCTTCGGTGCCGCCAAATTCGTCGACCACAATTGCGAGCGATTGCGGATGGGTCAGGAAAAGTTTGAGCAGATCGAGCGCGCGCATCGTCTCCGACACGAACGACGGGGCCAGCAAGGACTCGGTGTAATGTTCGGACGAATCGAGCAGGAACAGTTTGACGTCGATGATGCCAACGACGTTGTCCGGCGTGTCGGCATAAACCGGAACGCGGCGGTAGCGTTTCTCTTTTAACTGCGCGATTGCCTGTTCATTTGTGAGATCGTCCGCCAGAGCAAACGTTTCGACTCGCGGCGTCATGCAATCCTTCGCTGTTTTGTCGCCCATCTTAATGATCTCCTGGATCATATCGCCCTCGGCTTGGTGCAGCGTCCCTTCTTCCTCTCCAATCTCGACAAGCGTCTCGAGTTCTTCGTCGCTCAAGCGCGCACGCGTGCGAAGACGCTGCGGTGTGAGTAGATCAACGATCGCCGTGCTAACGCTCTCGAGTGTCCGCCCGACGCGATCGAGAAAGCCGACGGACGCCTGGAGCACGAAAGCGCCGACGGTGGAAAGTCGGTAGGGCGCTGCGAGCGCGATCAGTTTTGGGACCAGATCGCAGAGCAAGACGACGATTGCGAAAATCAGAATCGCGGCGACCCATTGCGGCAGATGTCCGGCGAGCGGCCCGCGCCAAAGTAAAAAAAGGCAAAGCACGACCAGCGGCACTTTGACGAGCCCATCGCCGAGCAGGAGCACGTTCAGGACGCACCTGGGGTTATCTCGAAAAAGTTGGACGAAATTGACGAGCGGAGGGTGATTTTGCTCCAACCGACGTAATTGGTGCGGCCGGAGCGAAAAAAGCGCGGTCTCCAGTCCAGAAAAAAGCGCGGAGACAAAAATCAGCGCGGCGATGGCGACGAGAACGATTCCTAGCGCAACCGGTGTCATTCTTGGCCGCGGTCCCGAACGTCCGCCAACGGACGGACTCGCCGTGGCGAGCTTTCGTGACCCTCCGGAAAAGTCGGTTTGCCCATCATCTGAGGCATGCTGAAATTAAGCCCTCCATGAGCAAAGGCGAGAGGATTTCGCAGTTTGTCCGCGAGCTCGAAGGCGACGAGGTCGATCCTTCCGGCGATGTAGCGACCCATCCATTTTATCGTGCGTTTTTTCGCTGCTGGAACGAGCAACGTTACTACGAAGCGCACGATGTGCTGGAACAGCTTTGGCTGAATAGCGACACCGAGGACGACAATTTCTTCAAAGGACTGATTCAGGCGGCAGGCGCTTTCGTCCATCTCCAGAAGAACTTCGAACACCCAACGCACGCCAAGCACAGCCGGCGTTTGCGCCCGGCCGTTAAACTCTTCGAGTTGGCGGAAAAAAACTTGTCGAAATTCGGTCCGCGACATCACGCGCTCGATGTTTTGGCGTTGGTCGATCTTTTACGGGCCACGCGAGAGAAAATCACCGACTCCGGTTTGAAAGTGAATCCGTGGTCGCCCAAGAACGCCCCGAAGGTAGAATTGTCATCTCGTAAAAATTAGTTTGGTTCCAGCAATCGCGAGGACGATCGCGAGGAGAATTGAAATCGCGCGGACGGGTAAACGTCGGCTGCCTAAATGTGATCCGATAGTTCCACCAATGACAGCTGGGATAGCCAGATAAAGTCCGAGCACTGGTAGGGAGCGAACTGCCGTGAAATATCCGACCAGTCCGCCGATTGAATTCACCAAAATGAACACGGCCGACACCGCCGCCGCCTGACGAATATGCGCCCATCGGCAGAATAAAAGGAGCGGCGTGAGAAAAATTCCGCCACCGGTCCCGGTCAGACCGGAAAGAAGTCCCAAGCCTGCTCCAACTCCGACCGCCGTTGGTTTCGATGGAGCGACCGTCTCGGCGGGATCACCACGTCGAAAGATCAATCGCGCAGCCGAGAAAAGCAGCACCAGTCCGATTAAGATTCTTAGAATTGAAGCCGAGGGTTGGATATAACCGCCGAGATATGCGGCCGGAACCGAGAGCAGCGCGAATGGCCAAAATAATTTCCAAGAGAAATGACCGGCCCGCCAAAATTGAAATGAACCGATTGTTGCCACGAGAATGTTCAGGACCAGCGCCGTCGGTCGAATGACGGTCGCGGCAAGTCCAAACAAGGTCATGGTCGCGATATAACCCGACGCGCCCGCGTGCCCGACGGATGAATAAAGGAACGCGATCACGGCGATGGCGAGACAAAGGAAAGCGAGCTGGGCGGTATCCATTGTTGATTGAGAATATAGAGGCGTTCGCAGCGGCGACCGCTTGTTTTATTGGATTCGGCGCTCGCCGCAGCGAGCGCCGCTACAACTGCTTCCGCTTTCGTGTTCTCACGTTAAGCTGATCGGTGACACCAACTCCCATGGCCGCGGAAATTCAACCGGCTAACCCGGCGCACACGAACCGACTCGCGCGCGAGAAGTCGCCTTATCTTCTTCAGCACGCCCATAATCCGGTCGATTGGTATCCGTGGGGGGAAGAAGCATTCGCCAAAGCCCGTCGCGAGAACAAGCCGATCTTTCTCTCGATCGGTTATTCGACCTGTCACTGGTGCCATGTGATGGCACACGAGTCGTTCGAGAACGAAGAGACGGCCGCGATCATGAATCGCGAGTTTGTGAACATCAAAGTCGATCGTGAAGAACGGCCCGATGTCGATCGCGTTTACATGACCTTCGTCCAAGCGACAACCGGGGGCGGTGGTTGGCCCATGAGTGTCTGGCTCACGCCCGATTTAAAACCGTTTGTCGGTGGAACTTATTTTCCGCCGGTAGATCGATACGGCCAGCCCGGTTTTACGAAGGTATTGGAACGAATCGCGGCGGCGTGGAAGCAAGACCACGAAAAAATTGCCGAGCAGGGATCCAAAATTGTGGAAGCCCTTCGCGAATCGCAGAACGCCCAGCCGGAAGCGGCTGCCAAGATCGACTATCAACTTTTTCAAACCGCCTACGAACAGTTTTCTCGGAGTTTCGACGACAAAGAAGGCGGGTTCGGCACTGCGCCGAAGTTCCCGCGTCCAGTCTCGTTGAATTTTCTAACGCGATTTTACAACCGCGACCCGAAGAGCGAGTCCGGCAAACATGGGTTGGAGATGGATTTGGTCACGCTTCGTAAAATGGCGGCTGGCGGAATGCATGATCATCTCGGCGGCGGATTCCACCGCTATTCGGTCGATCGTTACTGGCACGTTCCGCACTTTGAAAAGATGCTCTACGATCAGGCGCAGCTCGCGAGTGCCTACGTCGACGCATTTCAAATCACTCGAGATCCACAATACGCCGACGTCGCGCGCGATATTTTGGATTACGTCGCGCGCGACATGACCTCAAAGGACGGCGGATTCTTTTCCGCCGAAGATGCGGACAGCCTTTTCGAACACGGAAAGCCCGAGCACGGCGAAGGCGCATTCTATGTTTGGACCGAGAAACAAGTCGACGCCGCGCTCGGCGACGATTCCTCCGCATTTAAGTTTCACTACGGAATTCAACTGCAGGGCAACGCGCCCGAAGGCAGCGATCCGCAAGATGAATTTCGCGGTAAGAATATTTTGATCGGGCGTCACACGATTGCGGAGACCGCGAAGCATTTCAAAAAAAGCGAAGACGAAGCGCGACAGTCGCTCGCCCGCAGCGGCGAAAAGTTATTGTCGATTCGAAACAAGCGGCCGCGTCCGCATCTGGACGACAAAATCATCGCGGCATGGAACGGCTTGATGATTTCAGCTTACGCCCGGGCGGCGCAAATTTTGGATGAGCCGCGTTATCTTGAGAGTGCGACGCGAGCAGCAAAATTCCTGCGCTCAAATCTTTACGACGAAAAAAGCAAACTGCTTTTTCGAAATTACCGCGAAAGTCGAAGCGATATCGAAGGCTTTGCCGACGATTACGCCTTCGTTATCCAAGGAGCTCTAGATCTTTATGAAGCATCGTTCGAGATCGAATGGCTCAAGTTTGCGATCGAGCTGCAAGAAACGCAGGACCGATTGTTTTTCGATGAAAAGGCTGGGGGCTATTTCTCTACCAGCGGGAAAGACAAGAGTGTGGTCCTGCGAATGAAGGATGATAACGACAGCGCTGAACCGGCGGCGAGTTCCATCGCGGCGTTAAATCTCTTGCGACTCGCCCAATTTCGGGACGACAAGAAACTGGACGAACGCGCGCGGAAAACCATCGACGCATTTGCGCCAACGCTTTCGCATTTCGCGAGTGCCATGCCGCAAATGCTGGTTGCGGTCGATTACTCTTTAAGCAAACCACGCCAAATCGTTATTGCCGGAAAGATCGACAATGACGTCACAAAAGCCCTGCTGGCGGAAGTGCGTCGACATTTTTTGCCAAAGAAAATTCTGATCCTAGCCGATGGTGGCGAAGGCCAGAAATTCTTTTCCGAAAAGAACGAGGCGATTCCTGCCATGTCGCTCATCGACGGCAAATCCGCGGCCTACGTCTGTGAAAATTTCACCTGCAAAGCGCCGGTGACCGATCCGAAAGCGTTGGGCAATCTCCTATCAGTTCCCTAAACGCCTTCGACCAGGATCATGTTCGTCTTGGCGGTGCGGTGGCGCATTTTGCGCGGCTCGCGGTATTCTTCGCAATTCAGCCACTCTTTGGCGCGATCCATCGATTCGAACTGAAGCACGACAATGCGCTTCGGGTTCCAATCGCCTTCGAGCACTTCGGTTTTGCCGCCGCGGGCAATATATTTACCGCCGTATTTGTAAACGGTCGCCGCAGCTTGCTTCTTGTATTCTTCGTAGCCGACGGGATCGACAATCTCGATTTCGATAACGACGTAAGCGGACATCTTAAAAGAAGTAGGAAGTAGAAAGTAGAAACAAAATTAGAAACGCGGGCCGCCATTACCGCTATCTTTAGCCGCAAGCTCTGGAATTTTTTTGCGGCGACGAAGACGCAACCAGTTGTTCCAGGTTTTGCGCAGACTGTCGCGCGGTGTGAGATATCGCTGGTTGAGTTCGTTGCTCTTAAGGATCTGGGCGAGAATTCCTTTCACTGAAAAATCGTCCGTATTCAAAATAGTGTAAGCTGTGCCGACAGCCGCGGCGTGATGGGCGTCGCTGGCAGCGACCATGGGCAGATTCCGGACTTGTGCGTACTTGAACGCGTAGCGGTTGTAGCGGCGCAACGTCGTCGCGGCGTTGAAAACTTCGATCGCATCAACCGGGAGCGTCTCTAGAACTGAAAAACGGATTCCGGCCCGAAAGAGATCGTAGGGATGCGGCGGAATCGCGAGGCCGCCGCGTTGATGAATGATCTCGCAAACCTCGCGCGCCGGTTTTCCTTTCAAGTAGGGCAGCTGCGCGCCGATGCAAAGGAGGTGACCATCTGCGGTCGTGACTTCGACTCCCGGCAAAACGAGAAAGCCGTCGACCGGTTGGCCGTCGGCACGCATCAGACCCTTTTCAAGCATGTAGGTCACCGCGTCGCAAGTGTTGTGATCGGTCATGGCGATGCCGTGCAAGCCTTTCGCGCGCCCGGCCGCGATCAACTCCTCCGGAGTGGAAACGCCGTCACCGGAAAAAAGCGAATGAGTGTGAAGATCGAAATTGAAGGGCATTGGTGGGGTTGGATGTCGATCTTACATTCTTGGCGGCGGCAAATTAAACGAGCTCCTCGGCGAGCACGTCCGGCTCGGATGCGGCTTCTGATCGCATTTCGGTCGGTTGATTAAACTGCAGGTCATAGAGGCGACGATAGTACCCCGATTTTTCGAGCAGCTCAGCGTGGGTGCCGATTTCTTTAATGCTGCCGTGATCAAGCACGACAATTTTGTCGGCCGACAGAATCGTGGAAAGCCGATGCGCGATCGCGATGACCGTTCGCCCGGCTGCGAGTTTCTCCAGCGCTTTCTGGATTTGTTTTTCCGATTCGGTATCGAGTGATGAAGTCGCTTCGTCGAGTAAGAGAATAGGCGCGTTTTTCAAAAGCGCGCGCGCGATGGCCAGACGTTGTTGCTGGCCGCCGGAGATGAGGCAGCCTTTATCGCCAATAACGGTGTCGTAGCCGTCGGGCTGCGCTAGAATAAATTCGTGAGCGAACGCGGTCTGCGCGGCCGCGTAAACTTCTTCCGAGGTGGCATTGGGGCGACCGAACTGAATGTTTTTGAAAATCGTGTCGTGAAATAAAAATGTTTCCTGGGTGACGAGGCCGATTTGCTCGCGCAAGGATTTTTGGGTCAACGTGCGCAAATTGTGGCCATCAATTTTCACCGCGCCTGAGGTTGGATCGTAGAGCCGCAGAATGAGCGACAAAATAGTGCTCTTGCCGGCGCCGCTCGCGCCAACGAGCGCATAAGTTTTACCGGGCTCGATGTGCAGATTGATATCGCGCACCGCGTCAGTGACGCCCGTCGAGTAGCGAAAAGTTACGTTTTCAAACTCGATTCGGCCCTTGGAAGAAACCAATTCAACCGCATTTGGCGCGTCTTGCACTGCCGGCTTTGAGTCGAGGATCGAAAAGATTTGGGTCGTCGCACCGAGCGAGCGCTGCATCACGATGTGAAGCTTGCTCAACGTTTTGATCGGCTCATAGATGATGAAAATTCCGGAGATCAGCCCGAAGAAGCGGCCAGCGGTGAGGTTAGCGGCGTAAACATACAACAGCGCCAACCCGACGCCGATCGACGCGATGATTTCGACGAGCGGTCCGACCGCTTCTGTCGCTTTGACCGTTCGCATCGTATTCGAGAAGGAGAGCTGAGCGCTCCGTCGAAATGATTTCTCCTGCTGATCTTCCCGCGCGAACGATTTGATCACTCGAATGCCGGCGAAACTCTCCTGCATCGTGACCGACATCAGGGCTGCGCCGCGTTGATCAAGCTGAACGGCCTGGCGCGCGCGGCGCCCAAAAATTCGAATCGGCACAATGCAAATCGGAAATAGCACTAAACTAACGACGGTGAATTTCCAATCGATCAGAAGAAGCACGATCACCGCACCAACGATCGTGACCGGCTGCTTGAACACGTCGCTGCTCACGCTGGACAGCGCTTGTTGCAGGCTCCGCGTATCATTTGCGATCCGCGACATCAGAAAACCGGTTTGCATCCGGTTAAAGAAGTCCATCGAGTGCCGCACGACCTTCGCAAAAAGCTGATTACGCACGTCGTTCACCACTTTGTTGCTGACCCAGTTCATGTAATAAGCGTTGCCGTAGGAGCAAAGACTTCGGATCGTCATGACCAGTGGAATAAGCAGACAAATCCAAAGGATCGAATCGATCTTCGGACCGATGTTCAGCATTTCGCGATGGGCCATGACCATGCGCGGATTCGGTGCGCCACCGCGAAAAATGAAGTTTGAGACCTGAAGAACGGTCAGTGGCAGAACTGACGTGAGGATGCCGTAAGCGATGCCGAAGGCGAGACCAAGAGCAAAGCGCGATTTGTAGGGACCAGCATAGCTGTAGAGACGCCGGTACGGTTTCCATGCCGTCCGGATGGTTTCCCAGAACGAGAGTTTTACTTTGGCGCCTTCTGCCTTGCTCATAACGGTGGCGACGTTGCCGGAGCCGACAACAGCGTCTCCATAGCATCGATCACCCCCTGCGTCGAGATTTGGTTCATCGGCAACCGGGGCTGCTTGGGCACGAATTCAGTAAAAGGCGAGGTCGATGTTCCCTGTAAAATCAACGCCGGATTTTCCCGCGGCCGCCAGTGAAATGGATTCGTCGGGCCGAACAAGACCACCTGCGGTGTGCGCGATGCCGACGCCAGATGCATCGGCGCGGAATCCACCGTGATCAACAAGCGCGCTCTAGCGATCAGCGCCGCCAGCGTCAGCAAGTCGGTTTTGCCGGAAAGGTCTACAATTTCGTGGTGTACTTTCGATTTAATGTCGCTGATGTGCGTCTGCTCCAGCGGCGACGACCCGCCGGTCAACACAAGATCGACATCATGATTGCCGGGGGCGTGATTGATCACCTCCGCCCATCGTTGCGCGTTCCAAAATTTTTCAGCTCGTGCCGAACCGGGATGAAAAATGATGAAGTCTCTTCTGATGTTGTGCGCGCTCAACAATTCGTCGGCGGTCTCGCGCATGCTTTTCGGGAGTTCCAACCGGACCGCGCGTGAAACGTTGGAAATTCCAAGTGGCTCGAGCAGCGCGAGATGATAATCGACCGTGTGCATATCGCGCATCCGATGCAGAACGAATTCGTTGTAGAAGCGCGTTCGAAATTTCGAACGCTGTTTGATCCGAAACGAAACGATCCGCTTTTTTGCGCGCGACAGAAAGACAAGCAGCGCGGAGCGATCGTTCCGGGTGAAGTCGACGCAGTAGTCGAATTTGCCGCCGGCAATTGCCGCGGCCGCTCCAAATCCGGCAATTCCCCGCGGCATTACGAGGATTTTGTTCACTCTGGCAATCGCTGGCGCGAGTGCCTTGCACTCCGGCGCAATCACCAGCGTTATCTTGGCGTCCGGAAATTTCTCGCGCACAGCCGCAATCGCCGGCGTGGTCAAAATCAGATCGCCGATGCGCTTGAGCTGAATGAGCAGAATCTTCATTTTTTGCAGCGGCGGTCTGCGACCGTCGCATTATTTCTCACGTTGCCCCTCGGCCGTCGCTACAGATTTGGATCGCTCTTTCGTACGCGCCTAACAAACGTGTTCGATAATGGTCCCAGGTAAAATTTTCGACCACGCGTTGTCGCGCTGCGCTGCCCATGCTCGCGACAATCTCAGGATGTCGATACAAATGCTCGATTGCGGCAGCGATGGCATCGACATCTCCCGGTTGAACGATGACTCCCTCCACGCCGTCGCGTACCACGTCCCCCGCTTCGCGGGTGGTGATCATGGGCATGCCGGATGCGGCCGCTTCGTAAATCGTTTTGGCGCTGCCTTCCAGCCGCGATGGAAAAACGTAAACTGAACCTTGATTGAGATAATTCTCGAGATCGCGTTTGAAACCGAGAACGCGAACATTTTCGCGCCCGAATTGCTTCAGATATGGTTTCGCTTCGTCATGAATGCTGCCGAGCAACCAAAGTTCGGCGTCGCGCAGATTCAGCCGGTGCCACGCTTCGAGCAGATGATGAATCCCTTTGCGCTTGATCAGCGCGCCCGAAAACATTGCGCGGAAAATTGGCGGCCGAATTCCCGGTTTGAATCGCTCCACGTCAACGCCGCGCGGCAGATAGAATAATTTTTCATCCGGAAAACCTGCGACGCGAAAAGATTCGGCCGCCTTTTCGGAAAGAACCACGACCAGCGTGGCGAGCTCATATTCTTCCAGAAATCTCTCCCGCTCGAGCAAGAAGCGCGACTTCCACGATCTTGATCTAACCTCTGACTTCTGACCGCTGATCTCTGCCCGCTGGCTTCCCCGATGCCACGTCGGGATTTCGATCAGCGACGGAATCTTCCTCTTTTTTGCGACCCGCAGAGTCTCCAGGCAATCGCCCGACCAACTGTGAAAGAAATCGTAGCGGCGACGGTCGAGATGACGCGACGCGATCCAATCGAGATATTTTTTCTTGGCCCCATAATAGTAAGGGCGATCGAGAAACGAAATCAGCCGGACCGGATGCCAGCGAAGTGATTGGATGAAACGCGAAGGGATCTCGCGTTGGCGGTTGTCGTAGGCGATCGCTTTGCCGAGAAAATTTCCGCGATACGACGCGCGTAAAGCTTCAAACGAGTCGGTATCGAGCCCCGGCCCGCCGATTCGCGCGAAAATGGAGTAGAGCAAACTCTTGGGTAGGACCTGCGGGGCTGCGCGGCCTGCTTGCGGCGTTAGTGCTTCTGTCATGTCGAGCGGAGCCGAGACATCTCTAAATATTTCTGAAACAATAAGAGATTCCTCGACTTCGCTCGGAATGACAAGATTGGTAAGACTCAAATGTCGAACGGCAAACTCACCATCGCTTTCGCCCGTCGCGGCTATTCGCCGAGCGGCGGCGCCGAAGCCTATTTAAAAAGGCTGGCGCACGGTGTGGTCGATCTCGGCCACGAGGCGCAACTCGTCGCGACCGATGATTGGCCGACTAACGAGTGGAGTTTCGGTTCGATTACGCGATTGAAGGCAAACTCGGCGATCGGCTTTGCCGATGAGCTGAAGACAACTCGTCCGCAACTTGACTGCGATGTCTTGATGAGTCTCGAGCGCGTTTGGTGCTGCGATGTTTATCGCGCGGGTGACGGCGTGCATCAGGCATGGCTGAATCGCCGAAGAAGATTTGAAATGCCGCTGCAGCGATTTGTTCGCGGCCTCAATCGGAAGCATCGCGACATCTTGCAGCTCGAGGAATCGCTCTTCGCAAAAGGCGGCGCCGGCCACGTCATCGCGAATTCTGAAATGGTGCAGGACGAGATTGTCGATCTTTATCGTTATCCCGCGGACAAGATCGACATCGTTCGTAACGGTGTGCCGCTGGATCGATTTCGATCTGATCCGGCGCTGCGGGAAAAATCGCGGATTGACCTGAAAGTGAAGCCCGACGAAGTCGCGTTGCTCTTCGCCGGCTCCGGTTGGGAACGTAAAGGTTTGCGGTTCGCAATTGAAGCGATGGAACTCTGTCGCGATCGCAAACTTCGTTTGCTTGTCACTGGTCGCGGCAATGAGCGCGATTACAAACCAAGACGCTTTTTTACGGAAGAGCCGGTCCGTTTTCTCGGCGAAGTTGGCGATCTTCGACCAATCTACGCTGCGGCCGACATTTTCATTTTGCCGAGCATTTACGATCCGTTCTCAAACGCTTGTCTGGAAGCACTTGCGTCGGGATTGCCGGTTATCACCACGCGCGACAATGGCTTCAGCGAAATCATCGAAAACGGCGTTCACGGCTCGATTGTCGATCGTTCCAGCGATAGCGCTGCGTTGCGCGACGCAATTCAGTTCTGGTCTGACGAATCGCGTCGCGCTTCTGCAAGATCGATAACTACTGAGCGCGCGTCGCAGTTCGACATCGCCATCAATGTCGCGGCGACGCTGAAGATCTTGTTTCAGTCGGCCGCGAGCAGTTCATCGTCGCCAGGGTCAATCAGGAAGAACTGATCGAGCCGTGCTATTTCGAAGATTGATCGCACGTTATTATTGATTCCGGCTAGAGTGAGCTTCCCGCCATATTCTTTGATGTCTTGCACTGCGTTGATCAAGACGGCCAGCCCTGAGCTGTCTATGAACGTGACTCCGGAAAGGTCGACCACGACCTGCTCGGGACGCTTGGCAATGATCGAAGCGAGCGACCTCTCGACGCGTGAAGAACCATGAAGATCGATTTCTCCTTCAAGGGGGAGAACATTTACCGCATCTGACGACGCCATTTTTGGGCACAAATTGCGGCAAATCTTGTTCCGAAAGGGCGACGGTTTGCTGACGCACGTGCTTTTGGTTCACCTCGCCGCAAGCGCGGAATCGACGTCGGGAAAAATTTGGAAGACCTGGTCGAGGCGGGCGATCTCGAAAATGTGTTGGACGCTTTCCTGAGCACCGGCGAGTGCGAATTTGCCGCCGTACTCCTGGACCTTTTGCATGCCTTCGATAAGCACGGCCAAGCCGGAGCTGTCCATATAAGTGACCCTGGAAAGATCGACCACAAGGTGCTTCGGCTTTTTCGCGATCATGGTACGCACCGATGCCGCGACCTCCGGCGAAACGTGAAGGTCGATCTCGCCCTCAAGCGGCAAAACGTTAGGTTGTTCTTTTAGTGGCATAGTAAAAGGGAGTGGAGGGGGTTTTGTTATTTCTCCCAAGCATCGCTGGTCGATCACCAACCGAGCGTATTAATGAGACGGTCAACATCGGAAAGATCATCGATTAAAATGTCGGGATGATGGTCCGCCAGTTTTTCGCGGCTCCAAGTACCGGTCGCGACGGCAATTGTGCGTGCGCCGAGCGCTTTTCCGCAGGCGATATCGCGCGGCGTGTCGCCGATGACATCGATCTCGTCCGCGGAAAATTCGCGACCGTGCTTTTCTTTCGCGCGGGCGCGGGCAAACGCACCGAGTTCATCGCGATTGTGGTGGTCGTCGGCGAAGGCGCCGAATTCAAAGAAGTGCCAGACGCCATAATGGCCGAGTTTGAGTTGTGCGCCGCGTGAGACGTTGCCGGTAAGAAGTCCGAGGACGAGGTGTTTTCGCGTTTTCAGCTTTTCAAGCAGCTCGAGCACGCCGGGCAATAGTTTGCCTTTGCGGCGCGGCAATTCGAGCGAGAGAAAGTGGACGTAACTATCGAGAAATGCGGCAATGTTGTCGGCGGTTTTCGGGATTTGGTGCTTTTTCAGGATGCTGATCACGATTCCGGAATCGGTCATGCCGGCGATTTCGATATCGTGGAGGTCGTCCTTGATGCCAAAGCGTTCGGTCAGCGCGCGCTTGAGCGCTTCAACGCCGGCGCCCCCGGAATGAATCAGGGTGCCGTCGATGTCGAAAAGCAACAAACGTTTCTGCATTCATCCACAGATTACGCAGATTTTTGCAGATGGTAGGACAAATCACGGCGCGCGCATCACGAGCACGGCAATCATGCTGCCGAGAAATGTGAGAGCCGCCACGGCGGCGATTCCGAAGACGATTAGACGCGCCGAATCGCGAGATGTCGATCTTTGCCGGAAGGGTGAGGCATTGCCAAAACCGGAGGGCGCTGCGCTCGATTCGGCTAGCTTGGCTTCGATTGTTTCCCGCTGCGGGAGCGGTTGCGATCCGCGGACGTCCGGCTCGAAACGGGCTTCGATTGCGCCGAAACGAATCCGGTCCTCGAAACGCAGCGCCGTCTGGGTGATGGGAACGCCGTTGACCTTGGTGCCGTTGGTCGAATCGAGATCCTTGAGGCGATAAGTCTCACCGCTTAGCTCCAATTGCGCATGGCGGTTCGAAACCGACGGATCGTCGATCACGATCGTGTTGTCGGGCGCGCGGCCGATGGTGATCGAGCGCTCGGCAAATTCGTAAGCGACTTTGCCTTGGGCTTCGGTCGTGAGAATCAGCTTTGGCATGATGTCGATGTTACGTTACCGACAAATTTCCTGTCATGTCGAGCGATATGCCAGTCCGGCTCGAAATGACAACGGGGTACGATTGACCGAGCATCCGCCGCCCAGCATAGTGCGACTTTCATGGCAATCGAACTGACGCGCAATTTCTGCATCATCGCGCACATCGATCACGGCAAAACCACTTTGTCCGATCGATTGCTCGAGACGACCGGGACGATCCACGAACGCGACAAGCAAGATCAACTTCTTGATTCGATGGATTTGGAGCGCGAGCGCGGGATCACGATCAAAGCGCATCCGGTGACGATGCATTATCGCGCAAAAGACGGGCAGAGGTATCTTTTGAACCTTCTCGACACGCCGGGGCACGTCGATTTTGCCTACGAGGTTTCACGAAGCCTCGCCGCGTGCGAAGGCGCGCTTTTGATTGTCGATGCTGCCCAAGGCGTGGAAGCGCAAACAGTGGCGAACGTCCATCTCGCGCATAAACAAGGCCTGACGATTGTGCCGGTCATTAACAAAATCGATTTGCCGAACGCGGATGTGCCGTCGGTGAAGCGTCAACTGGAGGAAATTCTCGCGATTCCAGCCGAGGAGGCGATCGAAGCGAGCGCGAAGATGGGAATCGGGATCGACGAAATTCTGGAGGCGATCGTGCACCGGATTCCAGCTCCGGAGAAACCGAATGACGAAACATTGCGTGCGCTGGTGTTCGATTCCGTCTTCGACGTTTATCGCGGCGTTATCGGACACGTCCGGGTGGTGTCGGGAAAAATGGAGTCAGATCGGGCGATCAGGATGATGAGCAACGACGGCCGCTACGAAATCAAAGAAGTGGGCATATTCACGCCGAAAATGTTTACCCAGCAGCGGCTGCAAGCGGGCGACGTTGGTTATTTTATCGCCAACATCAAAACGATCGCCGACATGAAAATCGGCGACACGATCACCGATCAGCGCAATCCGGCGCGCGAACCGCTGCCTGGGTTTCAAGAAATTCACCCAATGGTGTTCAGCGGGATTTATCCGATCAACACCGGCGACTTTGAGCATTTGAAAACCGCGATTGGGAAACTGCGCTTGAACGATTCCGCGTTTATTTACACACCGGAGAGTTCGGTTGCGCTCGGATTTGGTTTTCGCTGCGGATTTCTCGGACTGCTCCACATGGAAATCATCCAGGAGCGATTGCGACGCGAATACGATATGGACATCATCGCGACGAGCCCGAGCGTGGTTTACGAAGTGGTGACGACGCGTGGCGAAACGCTCTTAATCGACAATCCGGCGCATTTGCCGGATCCGAGCCAGATTAAGGAAATCCGGGAGCCGATCGTGAAAGCCTACGTGCTTTGCCCGAACGAGAATATTGGCGACCTGTTGCAATTGATTTTGGAAAAGCGCGGACAAATGGACCACACCGAGACGCTGGATTCGCGGCGGGTGATGTTGCATTGCGAACTGCCGTTGAACGAGATCCTGGTTGATTTTAACGACAAGATTAAGTCGATCACGCGGGGCTATGGGTCGATGGATTACGAACACGCCGGTTATCGCGCTGCGAAACTGGTGAAACTCGATCTGCTGGTAAATGGCGAGCCGGTGGACGCGTTTTCGACCATTGTTCACAAGGACCGGGCAGAGGGAAGGGGACGTCAGCTGGCGTCGAAGCTAAAGGAAGTGATTCCGAGGCAGCTTTATCAGGTGGCGATTCAGGCAGCGATCGGTGGGAAAATTATTGCGCGCGAGAGTGTTTCGGCCTTGCGAAAAAACGTGACCGCGAAATGCTACGGCGGCGACATCACCCGGAAGCGCAAACTGCTGGAGAAACAGAAAGAAGGAAAAAAACGAATGAAGAGCATCGGGAAGATCAACATTCCGCAGGAAGCATTTATTGAGGTGCTCAAAGCGCAGTAAGAGGAAGAGAAAGATTTTAAATGTTCACGTCGCGCTACGTTAAACACAGCAAACTGTTGCTCCGCCACGCCCAGAAATATTTGCGCTACAAGCGCGATGTTTTGGACACCGAGACCTATGATGCGGTCGCGACGGACATTCGGCGACTTCACGCCGCGTTACGCCAACACGACCGAAAACAGATTGAAGGTCGCGCTGAAGAGCTAGATGCGAAACTCCACCAGCTCACCCCGGTGACGTGGGAATCGCATTGGCGGGAGAATTGCGAAGTAATCCTGGTCGCGATCGTCGTGGCGATCGGTATTCGCTCCTACTTTCTGCAGCCGTTCAAAATCCCGACCGGTTCGATGCAGCCGACGCTCAACGGCATCATTGGGCATCCGATGACGAAGGAACCGCCGAGTATTTTCCAGCAGGTCGCTGAGTTTATTCTTCGCGGTCGTAATTACATCAATGTCGTCTCAGAGCAGGACGACGAAATTCTGCAAGTCGAGCCGAAGAAGTTTTTATTTTTCTTCACCTGGTCCCGCATCATTTTTCAGCATCAAGAGAGTCGGCGGGTCTATTGTCCGCCCGATCAAATGCGAGCAGATTTCAGGGTCACGGCCGGAATGAAGTATCGAAAAGGAGACGTGATTGCCCGCGGCGCGGTCGACACGGGCGACCAGGTATTCGTCGACAAATTTAGTTACAACTTTGTCAAACCGCATCGTGGCGATGTATTTGTTTTTCGGACGAAAAACATTCCCGACATTGGCGATCAAACTCAGTTCTACATTAAGCGGTTGGCCGGTTTACCCGGGGACAGTTTGCGAATCGAGCCTCCGAAGTTGTATGTCAACGGGAAGGTCGCGGAAGGTTTTGGTTTCCAACGAGTGATGGAAGCGCGAGATGGATACCGGGGATATGGTCCGGGGCATCTGGCGCTGTCCGATCCGGTGAGAGCGTTTGAAGTGCCGAGGCACACCTATTTCGCGATGGGCGACAACAGCTACAACAGTTTTGACAGCCGCTGGTGGGGGCCGGTGCCGGAAAGAAACTTGGTCGGACGCGGATTGTTAGTCTACTGGCCATTCATTCCGCACTGGGGCTTAATTCGTTAGGCCAAAAGATGTCCACGGGTTTGTCCCGCGTCTACCCACTGATCGGGTTGTTCAGCGGCTATGTCATCGTGCTGCTCTTTAATCCCGTCCGCGTGCCACTGCGTGACGGCTTTCGTTGCGTGCTTCGTTACAAGCGTGTCTGGCTCACGTTCGTGCTCCTCGGGTCCGCTTATTTTGTCTTTCAGTTTTCCACCTTCACTCCGATTCAAAGCACGGCCGATGTCGATCTCACCCAGATCACATCGATGGCAAACTGGCATTGGCCGACCTTCATGGAGATCTGGCGGGAAGCGCCGTTGCCGGCTTTGGAAGGTGTTGCTGGAATTTTCGATGACGCAACAACCACTTATCCATTGTCAGCGGTCGCCGCCGTGCTGATCCTGATCAACTGGCGCGGTTTGCACGGCGCGCTCGTGGGGGCGTTGCAGAAGCGATTTCGTTTTTGGGGTTATCTGGTTTATCTGATCTTGTTGCTGAGCGCAGTCGCGGCACTGCTCAAGCCGGTTGTCTTCGCTTTGCCATTATGGGGCGGACTTCTTCCAGGCGCCGAGCTCTTGCAAATCTCCGCGAGTGTTGATGCAGTGGCATTTATCTTTGAATATCTCTTCGGCGTTTACATCCAAGTTTATTTAATAGCGGTTTGCTTCGCCTGGATCCGCGGTTTGAGTTTTGAGGAAGGCGAGCTTTTCCGCTTTGGCATGCGCCGGTTCAGTTACGTTTTGGAATGGGCCGGCATCGTCGTGCTGGTGAGCTTTTTGATTGTGCGACTCCCGCTCTTGCTCGCTTACTTCATGAACATTCCCGACGTCCTTGATTATCTCCCGGTCGAGCGCGTGCTGATGTGCGGATTGATCATCGCTTTCAGTTCAGTCCAAATTTCGCTCGCGCTCCATAATGAGACCTTGCGCGAAGCTATCCGGGCGCATCGCGAATTCATTCGGAATAACCTCAGCCGATTCGGCTGGTTCCTGCTCATTTGCGCGATCCACTTTTTCTTTCTCACAACTGCGGATGCCATCATGCGCGGCGCCATCGCCGATCGTCTGGTCGCGATGATCATCTGGAAATCGATTTTTGTTTTCTTGCGCGGGTTTATCACAGGTTGGCTGCTTGCGTCATGGGTGTGCTTGTTCCGGCGCGGCGAAACCGGCCATGTCTATCAACAGGCGTGGATTGAATATTAAAAAGCCCAAACTCTGGTCGTGAATGCGGCGAAAATTACCCGAACCAGCAAATCAAACCTCGCGCTCGCTTTTGTTTCGCTCGGACGGGAACGCCGGCAAGATATCACAACTTTCTATGCCTTTTGCCGCGTGATTGATGACGTCGCGGACGATGTCGATCTTAGGACGGAGGAGAAAAGGCGCCGGTTGAACGGGTGGCGGGAATGGTTGCGGAAGGCTCGGCCTGACGAATCCTCATTCGCAGCTGACGTCCGCCAGCTGATGGAGAAGTACGCGCTTACTCCGGAAATGCTCGAGGAGATCATCGCCGGCGTCGAAATGGACCTGAGCATCAAGCGGTACCAGACGTTCGATGAATTGCGGGTCTATTGTTATCGGGTGGCCAGCGCCGTCGGACTGGTCAGCATTGAAATTTTTGGTTACCGCAATCCAGCTTGTAAGGAATACGCCATCCAGCTCGGTCTGGCATTGCAGGTGACTAATATTATCCGCGACGTCGGCAAAGACCTGCGCGCTGACCGGATTTATTTGCCACAGGAGGATTTGGCGCGTTTCAATTATTTGGAGAAGGAACTTCAAGATCGACAATACAACGATCGCTTTGTGCGACTCATGCAATTTGAAGCGGAGCGCGCGCGTCACTTCTTTGCTCGCGCGGCCGAAATCTTACCGCGCGAAGATCAACGATCGATGGTGGCGGCGGAGATTATGGCTTCGATTTACCGGGGGCTATTGCGCCGAATGGAGCTGGACAAGTTCCGCGTCTTCGAAAGAGAATATGGCCTAAACAAATTGGAAAAGGCCGCCCGGATTGCAACCCAACTGCTCAAACTTGTTTGAATGAGCAGAAGGCGCCATCCGTCTGAGCCATCGAAATCGTAATTATTATTATGAAGAAATACTTAGCATTAGTTTCAGCCCTGTTGGTCACATCCGTAACGTTTGCTCCACTTACCAAGCTCTACGCACTCGGCGAGGAACCCAAGGCGGTTGTGGTATCGCCCGAAGACGCCGCGAAGAAATACCCAATGCCCAAGGGAAAGGATTATCCGGTGGGTATAAACGCGAACAAAGGCTCCGCTACGGCTTCGGGCTTCGTGCAAAGCCCGTACTCCGCCCGGATCTACGATGCCCGAAAATTGGGACACGGGACGTTGATTCTGGACGAGGGTGTGAACAAGCTTTTCCGCAAGCCGTAGTTATTTTCGCGGGGAATAGTTCGTTTTTGGAGCGCAACATTCGTTTTACTTGCGCGTTCAATGGGCTAACCGAGAGATCATTATGAACAAGAAGCTTTTCACACTGATGGGCGGCGTTTTGCTCGTTGCGTTCGGTCTCGACTCGTGCGATACGCCAACCGGCCAGGGAGCTGCGGCCGGCGCCGGTGCCGGTGCTCTCATCGGCGGTCTCGCCAGCGGTGGTCCGCGCGGCGCTCTAATCGGCGCAGCTGCTGGAGCCGCGACAGGCGCCTTGATTGGCCACGCGATCCAGGAAGATCGGGCTCGCGAATACGGTCCGCCACCGTCGGGAGGTTATCCGTTTGCGACCCGCGCCGGTGGACCGGGAATGTATCGCAGTCCTTACACCGGACGCGTTTATGATTTGCGCGGGGTTCCGCCGGGTGGATTGACGCGCGATGTCGACACCGGCCAGTTATTCCGCAGACCGTAATTTAGGAATTGATTACTTCAGAGACGCGCTGATCCCGCGGTCGCGGGATCAGCGCGTTTTCTTTTGCAGCGCATCCACCAGCGCTTTGGCTTCATCGGTCATTTTTAATAACTCCGGCCATTGCCGGTGATAATTTTCACCTGGCAATTTGCGTGTTGCGTCAAACCCCATGTGAGAACCGATATTTTGCTCGCTCGGCGCGTGATCGAGTGAATCATTCGGATTTTTGATGACGGTTGTGTCGCGCGCAGGATCGGTGTTGGCGCAGAGGCGGAACAAGACGTCGCTGGTGTTGTGGACGTCGCAGTCTTCGTCCACGACCACGATGTACTTGCTGAACATCATCTGGCCCATGCCCCAGAGTCCGTGCATTACCTTGAACGCCTGATAGGGATATTGTTTCCGAATGCTGACAAAGACGAGATTGTGAAAAACACCTTCAGCCGGCAGCGTCATGTCCACCAATTCCGGAAAATTCATCTTGAACACCGGCAAAAAAATCCGCACCACCGCGTCGCCAATGTAAAAATCCTCCATCGGCGGAATTCCGACGATCGTGGTTGGATAAACGGCGTCCCGCCGATGGGTGATCGTATTCAAATGAAAAACCGGATAGTCCTCGACCGCGGTGTAGTAGCCGGTGTGGTCGCCAAATGGTCCTTCCGGTCGCATCTCCCCTGGTTGGACGTAGCCTTCTAAAACAAAATCGACATCGGCCGGGACTTCGAGGTCGATCGTTTTGCATTGCACCATTTCGATCGATTTGCGCCGCAAAAATCCGGCGAACAAGATTTCATCCAAGCCATCCGGCAACGGCGCAGTCGCCGCGAAAGATAGTGCCGGATCGCCGCCGAGCGTGACTGCGACCGGCATTCGTTCGTTGCGCTCGTAATAACGTTTGCCGTGGCGAGCGCCTACTTTGTGAACCTGCCAATGCATCGCTGTCGTTCGTTCATCGAAAATTTGCATCCGATACACCCCAACGTTGCGCGCGCCAGTTTCCGGATCGCGCGTGTGCACGTTCGGCAGGGTGACGAAACGGCCGCCATCATTCGGCCAGCATTTCAAAATGGGCAGGTCGCGCAGCGAAAGATCATCCGCCGGTCCGGCGCCGGACTTGATGTTGTGGACCACTTCCTGACATGCGGCTTCGCGCACACTCTTCGGTCGCGCGTGCAGAAGATGAATTCCCTGTTTGAGCAAACTCCAACCTTCGCGCAGATCGGTCGGCGGTTTTGCTTTGAGAATCAGCTGAATCTCCTGCGAGATCTCGTCGATACTTTCCCGGCCAAGCGCCATCGCGATCCGCTTGCGCGAGCCCATCGTGTTAATCGCGACCGTAAATTTCGAAATTTTCCCATCAACGACAGGCTGCTCGAACAGCAAGGCCTTTCCGCCGCCGGGGGATTTCATCTCGCGGTCGGCCCATTCCGCAATGAGCAGATTGGTGTCGACCGGACCGGCGACGCGCGTCAGCTCGCCCGCTTGCTCGAGCGTTTCGAGAAAATGCCGAAATGAGCGATAAGCCATGTGTGCTCTGGCACTACACTGGCGCGCTCCGTGTTATTACGCGACCAGAATTTATCGATATGGTGGCGCCAAATACTGGAACGACATCACGCGCCCGTTTGAAAACGTGACGGTTCGGTACGGCACCGAAATCGTCGGCGGAATGTAAGAGTAATAGAACGGGTCGTAGAACGGATCGCCGAAGAAAACGAAACGACCACGACCATGCGTTCGAAACACGCCAACACCCCCGAAGCCGCCGCCAAACCCGCCATAAAATCCCGGACCGTAACCGTAGTACGGATAGTAAGCAGAGCCATACGGCGCGTATCGATTTTCCACGTAAATCCAGGTCTCGCTAGGATGGCCGCGCATTTCGCCGACGGTCTTTTGCTCGGGGGAACCCCAGGCGAGCCAGACCGCATTCGTCGACATCCCCGAGCGAATCTGGCCTTGTCGCACCAGCGCCTGGTCGCGTGGCGAAAGAGAATTGAAGATATCGGGGTGCTCGGAAATCCGGTTCTCCAGCGTCTCGCAACTTGTTAGGCACAGCCCGACGGCGGCCAAACCTAACAACCGCGTCTTGGAAATTGTTTTCATAAAAAATGATACAGCTGCGACATAGTCAGTCAATTAACCCAGCTTCTTGATTCAACACCCGGACAACCGTAACGTTGCGTCGCACATGGAAGATCGTTACGGCCATCGCATCTCCTACCTGCGCGTTTCAATCACCGATCGTTGTAACGAACGTTGCAACTATTGCATGCCGCGCGAGCTCCAGGAATGGCTGCCACGTGAGGAGGTTCTCAGTTACGAAGAAACCTTGCGTCTTATCCGGATCGCTTCCCATTTGGGCGTAACCAAAGTGCGCGTCACCGGCGGCGAACCGCTCACTCGTCGCAATGTCGTCGATTTCGTTCGGGAAATTCCAAAAATCTCCGCAATCGCCAGCCTGGGGATTTCAACGAACGGGACCTTACTCGCGCGTGAAATTGCGCCGGGACAAACAATGGCGGCAGCACTGCGCAGCGCAGGCGCGCAATCGATCAACGTCTCGCTCGACACGTTAGATCGACATCTTTACTCGCAGATTACCGGCCGTGATTTCCACGCGCAGGTTTTGGAAGGAATTGACGCGGCGATCGCGGCCGGATTCGACCAAATCAAACTGAACACGGTCCTGATGCGCGGTCGTAACGACGACCAATTGGTGCCGCTGATTGAATTCGCGGCTGCCCGCAATCTGATCCTTCGTTTCATCGAGATGATGCCGGTCAGCAGGACCGAAGTGTTGAGCGACGAAAATTTCCTTCCGATCGCGGAAGCAAAGCGGGCGATCGAGAAACGGTTCGGCAATCTGATTCCCGAAACATCATTTCGAACAAATGGCCCGGCCACCTATTACCAAATCCCCGGTCGCGAACAACGGATCGGATTCATCGGCGCGATGACGAACCTTCACTTCTGCGAAAGTTGCAACAAGCTCCGTCTCACTTGCGATGGCAAGCTGCGGCCGTGCCTTGGCAGTTATCTCGAGTTCGACGTCATGAAGCCGCTGCGCGCGGGCGCGAGCGATGACGAGTTGCGCCGGTTTTTCATCGATGTGGTCGACCGCAAGCCGGAGCAACACGATTTCCGGAATAATTATCAGCCGGACCGCAAGATGATCGCCATCGGCGGCTGATCGATGGACCGACTGTCTCACATCGGCGGCGACGGCCGCGCCCAAATGGTTGATGTCTCAGCGAAACCGCTGAGCACGCGTACCGCCATCGCGAAAGGAAAGATCAAGCTCCAGCGCAAGACGCTCGATCTGATCTCAAAAGATCGGATCGCAAAAGGAAACGTTTTTGCGACTGCGCGGCTCGCGGGAATTCAAGCGGCGAAACAGACTGCAAACCTCATTCCGCTTTGCCATTCGCTGCCGTTAAGCGATGTGAAGATCGACATCGTGGGGGCGCGCGACGGCGCCGGGGTCACCTGCACCGCGCGCACGGTTGCCCAGACCGGCGTTGAGATGGAAGCGCTCACCGGCGTCTCCATCGCGTTGCTCACCATTTACGACATGTGCAAAGCTGTCGATAAGAAGATGCAGATCGCAGACGTTCGATTAATTAGGAAAACAAAAGTCTAATGCAGATCGTTGTCGGGATTATCACCATTTCGGACCGGGCAAGCGCAGGCGATTACAAAGACCTTGGTGGACCCGCGCTCAAGGAAGTTGCGCAAAAGAACGGTTGGCAGGTCTTGTCTGAAGCGGTGATCCCGGATGATTCGGCGCGAATTCAGGAAACGATACGTTCGTTTTCGAAACAGGGTTGCGGGTTAATTCTGACCACTGGCGGCACCGGAATTGGACCGCGCGATGTTACACCGGAAGCCATTCGCGCGATTATGCGTGTCGAATTGCCCGGATTTGGCGAAGTGATGCGCGCTGAGTCGATGAAAATCACGCCCAACTCAATTCTCTCGCGCAATCTCGCCGCCGTGGTTGACGATTCTCTCGTCCTCGCGCTTCCAGGAAAACCGAGCGGCGCAGTTGAATGTCTCGGATTCGTTGCCGGCGCAATTCCGCACGGAGTTGCAGTCGCGCAGCGTCAGCCGACGTCATGTTGACCTGGAGGGACACGCGCCGTCGTGTCCCAAATATTAGGGCGCCGACAGCGCGGCGCCCTCCAATTTTCACTCAGGGAAAATCAGAAGCTGCATCAACTGTTTTCCATGTTCGGTGAGATGCGCATGAGTCGTCGGCCCGGTAGCGATGCCATCCGTTAGGTAAGACGCATTAAGCGAGCTTGGTTTCACGTAAACGATCTCCGGCTGTTTCACCTTCAGTTCGCTCGGCTCGATTTTGAGCGGCAACCCGCTCCGCGCAAAGCTAACGGTCCAGGATCGCGCCTCCCCGGTTCCGCTTACCAGCCAGGGGTAAAGTTTTGGAAGTTCGAAGTGACGCGATTTCGGCAGCGCTACTTTATAAAACATTTCTTCTTCGGTGAGAAATTGCGGAATCGTGAGCGATGGATTTTCGCGTAACTCCAAGTAGAGCCGCGCAATATTAAGCCCGACCAGATTGATCCCGTTGTAAATGCCGTGGTGGTTCGGATCGTTTTCGTGGAGGAACGAATTGTACCATTCCTGGAAGTTGTGGTTGAGCATCAGGTTCAACTCCAAGTGCAAATGCGCTCGCTCGCGATTGATTCCCGCTCCGGTGTAACCCATCACCGCGATCTGCTGCGCGCGATGCACCGCGTCTCCGGTTCGAACGTCAATTTTACTGAGATGCCCGTAGAGACTGAAATAAGGCGAGGCGCCCCATCGATGTTCGATCACGATGTAATTCCCGTAGTTTGAGTAACCGGGAACCGAATTCGTGTAGACCACTTTGCCGTCGGCGATCGCGCGCACTTCGTCCAATGGTTCGCCGCGCTCATCGCGATGCAGACAACGAATGTCGATGCCTTCATGAAAGCGGGTGTAAACAACGCCTGCGCGCGTCTGCTCCGGATCGCGGACGAAACCGTATTGGCCGCCTTCCCACGGCGTCGATTTTTCACCGCCGTAATCGCGCTCGACATATTGATAGAAGTCCGGCCCGCCACCGTGAAAAATCGCGTCATTGTCGGTCGGCAATGCCAGATCGACAGTCGCCGTTTCTGTTTGTGCCACAGCCATCACTTGAAATGAGCAGACCACGATCAGGATTACTAACAATGAACGCATCAGAATTAGCGCTTTCTTTTTTGTCCGATCAGCCGCCAGTCCTTTTTCATCAACTCGATGTCGGCTTTGGTCAGTCCGGACGCGATATAAATCCGCCCGTCGGAAACGCGACGGTCGATCTGCAATTCCGTGATCGAGCGGCCATTGATCAGGACAAAAAGCAAACTGCCACGTCGCTCGATGCTGAGCGCGTCGAGCGCGAGACGCCCGTGTTCATCCAGTTCAAAGAGCGCGCCGTAATTTCCATCGCCAGCCGAGTATGGATAAAAGGCGACCACGTCGCGTTCGGATAAGCGCGGCATGCGCTCGATCGCGACCTGTTTTCCGGAAATCGATGCCCGAACGGAGCTAGAAAAGACGGGGGTATCGTTTGGGTTCGCTTCCGCGTGGATACGAAATATACAATGTTGCTCTTTACCCGCGACGGAAACGGCGAAAAGTGCCAGAATCAGACTCGCGAAAATGGATTTCATGATTGATTGATAACGCTACCTTTTCGTGTTTAACCCGTCGATGATTCGTCTCGCCATCATTTTTTCGATCCTGCTCGCCTTGGCGGCTAGTCTGCCGGCGCAGGAAACCGCGCCAGAAACGAGACCGTCGGTAGCGACGACCCCGGTTCCGACGCCGACACCGATTACAACGACAACTCTGAAGAAGCGAGGCCTCTTCGGCCGCATCTTGCATCCGTTATCCTCGTCCGAAGTGCTGCCCAAATACAACGATCGCAAACTGCGCGGATTGATTCTCGACCTCCAGGTCTCACCCCAGCCAGTGCGGCTCTCGGAGGTTCGACAAATGGAAGTCAAAGTGACCGTGACCAACATGGGCAACCACATGATCCCACTCGATTTCCCGACTGATCAGCGAATTGAGATTCAATTGCTCAATGCCGCCGACGCCGTCCTGACCAAATGGTCTGAGAACCACGCAATTAAGGACAAGCCCGGGACCATTCTCATCAATCCGGGGGAGCACGTCGAATACAAGGAAAACATCGCGACCCGCGATCTGACCCCAAGCCGAGTCTTTACCGCCGACGTTTTTTTCCCGAAATATCCCGAGCTTCACGTCCGGCAGAAATTTCTGACCGAGCCGTAGGTGGAAAAGGTGGATCGAGCAGTCCCTCGTCCGCCGACGGATGGACTCGTCCCGTGGCGAGCTCGATGTTATAAATGTCGGCGAAGCCGAGTAGCGTTAGCATCGTCCGCGGAGCGGTCGATCCACCATGAAACTCTTCAGCGATTATCATTCCCATCCGCAAGGACATCGCGTTCAGCCGTATTCGTCAGAACTCTTGCTGCCATGGGTCGACAGCGCGCGCGCGCGCGGTTTGGACGATATTGCGTTTACCGATCACGATCGTTTCCATGGCGGAATCGATTTCGATGAAATCGATAAATTGCGCGCCGCAAATCCCGATCTGAAAATTCGTGCCGGCATCGAGCTCGATAACGATCCGCAAACTTCGGGTGCCGGACGAAAATGGGTCGAAAAGAATTGGGACAAACTCGATTTCGTGCTCGGCTCGGTCCACTACCTCGATGACCCGACCCAAATGTTCGATAGCGTGCCCGACGGCGCGGGACAGTTCGTCGGGCGGAGCATCGACGAGATTTATGAGGACTACTTTCAACGGGTGCGCGACATCGCAGCGACAGGTCTGGTCGATTGCTTATCGCATCTTGATCTAATCAAGATCCACGGACACCGGCCTTGCGGCGACGTTCGATCGATCATCAACGAGACTCTCGATTTCATTTGCTCGCGCGGTCTCGCGATCGAACTTTCCACCGCCGGCTGGCGCAAACCTGTTGACGAGCTTTATCCGAGCGATCGCATCATCAAGCTCGCGATCGAAAAAGGGATTTCGTTTACAACTGCGTCCGACGCGCATTCACATGTGCAGCTCGCGGAAAATTTTGACCGGCTGGCCGGGAAGATGTCGATCTTGGGAGTGCGCGAAGTCTGTGTTTACGACAAGCATAAGCGTGAGGTGCGAAAGCTGTAGCGCCGAGGCACGTCTTCATTCCTCTCCCTTGCTCGGGAGAGGAATGCTTATCACGCCGGAGCCTTGCGAAGGCGGAAGGTGAGGGGGAGCAATGAGAGGTTCTGGCCTGCAAATGTTTGTCATTCCGAGCGGAGCCGAGGCATCTCTAAATGTTTCTGACTGATATCGAGAAACTGAAATAGTAAGAGATGTCTCGACTTCGCTCGACATGACACAAGACCAAAGTCGTTGGTATTCGCGTCACGGGATTTGGTTTTGGATCGTTATCGCGCTGGGGGCCGCGCTGCGTTTTTATCTCGTCGTTTTTACTGAAGGGACCCAGGACGTCGCCATTTGGGAGCGCCACGCCCGTGATGTTCGCGACCATGGACTGATTGGCTATTACCATGGCGATCCTTCGGCGAATCATCCGCCATTTATCACCGAAGTGGAGGCCCTCTTTCTGCGCGCAGCAGAAAAAAGCGGTGTTCCGTTTTGAATTTTCCTGCGCGCGCCGTTCCCAATGCTGGATGCGGTGACGACTTTTCTCTTGCTCTTGTTGCTGGGCGCAAGCCAATGGCGCTTTCTTACTGCCGCGGTTTACTGGTTGGACCCGTTGTCGATCATTTTTTCCGCTTACCACGGCAACACCGATTCAGCGGTTGCTTTCTTTTTGGTGTTTTGCGTCTGGCTATTGTCGAAGGACAAATTGCTCGCGGCGGCGATTGCCCTCGGAGTGAGTTTGTGGATCAAACTACCGACGGCGCTGGCGATTCCGGCGTTGTTCTTTTTCATCTCTAATTGGCGTCGGCGATTTTTATTTTTAACCGTTGCCGCAATCGCCGCGCTCGCGGCCTACGTTCCGGCGCTGATTCAGGATCCAGCCATCGTTTGGCAAAACGTTTTCGGTTACCGCGCGCAAATTTTGCACACCACCGCTGGCGTCCCGGCGTGGGGGCCGCGCGTGCTTTTATTTTCGATCATCGCCGCGCCGCAACACTGGCCGGAGACGTTGCACGCGCCCATCTTATTTTTTCTGGCGAATAGTTGGCTAATTGCGGTGGCGCTTGCGCTCGTGATCACCTGGCTGCGCCGTTCCATGGGCAGCGTGACCGAACTTTGCGCCACGATTGCCGGCATTTACATCATCGTGCTCGCAGTGAGCGACGGCTTTTCTTTTCAATACTTTGCCTGGTGGTTGCCGTTCTGGTTCTTTTTCCCGCGCTGGTTTTTCATTCCGGCAATCGCCCTCGTGAGTGGATACATTTACTTTTTGTATGCCTCCCTCTGCGGCAATCCCTGGCTCTTGGGCGCTTGGGATTTCAATGGTCACCCTTACTGGCCTTGGCTAGTCATCGCCTTTCGCAACGCCGCGTATCTGCTTTTTTGCGCTGCCGCAGTCTGGTTCTTGAGCTCGACTACAGCCCAGGCATTCCAAGTCCGCCAGTGATCTTTTTCATTTCCGATTGAGCGAGTGCTTTGCCTTGCTCAATCGCCTGTTGGACGCCGCTCAAAACAGCTTCTTCCAGAAATTCGGCATCGCTTGGATCGATAACTGCCTGATCGATCTTGATCGAAAGAATTTCGCCGGCGCCGTTGGCAGTCACTTTTATTTTTCCGCCCGCTGCCGTTACTTCGACTGTTTTTTCTTCAAGCTCAGCCTGGGCTTTGGCCATTTGCGCCTGCATCTGCTGCGCCTGTTTCATCAATTTATTGAGATTCATCGTCGTGGATTCAGGATCTGATCTGGCCTTTAAACATCTGCAGCGCTTCGCGAATCAGCGGATCGTCCGCGTAGTTTTCAGATGCGCTCTCGCCCGCCCGTTGCACCTTTGATACGAGGTTGTCCCGGACGGTCAGTTTCAGCGTCCAATCTTTGCCGCTGACTTCGCTCAATAGCGTTTCGATCAGCTTGCGGTTGGTCGCTGTGCCCAAAATATCCATTGGCGATTTTTGATCAGGCGAAAATCCGAGGACGAAATGGCGGCCTTCGCTCGGTAGAACATGCGCGACTGCGGCTGAATTCCGGACGAACGCCTTCTGGTTTGGGATTTTCGAAAAAGCGCGTTGCCAGATTTCTTCCACATCGTTGTTACCGTCCGCTGATTCAGCGACTCGCGGCGCTCTTTGTTCGCCGTTCTCAGCAGGGGATGCAGCCGACGCAATGCCAGTCCGGCTCGGACCTGCCACTACAGAAGACTGCTTGGCGCTGCTCTCAGGCGCGGCGGCTAACGTTTTTTTTTCCGTAGACGTTTTCCCGTCGCGCAGCTCGCCCAGTCTTTCGATCACTTCATCAAGCGTGGCCTGGTTCAAACTTTGGATCGCTTTAATGATTGCCACTTCGAAATGCAGTTTCTTGTTCGGCGCCCATTTCATCCGCCCCTCGGCTTGGGCGAATTGGTCGATCAATTCCAACAACCGCTCGTTTTCGATCAATTCCGCCTGGGTCGCGAGCGCTTTCTGCGTTTCAGGATCGACATCTTCCTGGAGCGCGTCCGGCTTGGCCTTAAACACGAGCAGATCGCGAAGGTAGCTAATCAAATCCGACATCAGCCGCATCATGTCTTTGCCGGCTTCGCACTGCTGATAAAGAACATCGAGGGCGGGTGCGGTCTCGCTGCGGAGAATTTTATCCATTAGATCGACGACGGTTTGCTCGCTGGTGAACCCGAAAACGTTGAGCACGTCGCTCTCGGCAATCTTTTCACCGCAAAACGCGACCAGCTGGTCGAGCATTGATTCGGCGTCTCGTAATCCGCCTTCCGCGCCGCGGGCGATGGCATGCGCGGCCGCCGGCTCCAGCGTGATTTTTTCTTTTCCGGCGATGAACTGGAGGTGATCGGCAATTAATTTTGCCGGAATCCGATGGAGATCGAAGCGCTGGCAACGGCTCACGATCGTGGGCAGAACTTTTTGCGGTTCGGTCGTCGCAAAAATGAATTTCACATGCGGGGGCGGCTCCTCCAGCGTTTTCAAAAGCGCGTTGAACGCGGCCGCGGTGAGCATGTGCACTTCGTCGATGATATAAATTTTGTAGCGCGATTTGGCTGGCGCGTAGCGCACGTTTTCGCGCAGCTCGCGCACTTGCTCGACGCCATTGTTGCTTGCGCCGTCAATTTCGAGGACATCGAGGCTGTTGCCGGCTGCGATCTCGCGGCAGTTGTCGCACGTGCCGTCCGGGTTAACGGTTGGCCCTTTCACGCAGTTGAGCGCCTTTGCCAAAATGCGCGCGGTCGAAGTTTTGCCGATGCCGCGCGGCCCGACGAATAGATAAGCGTGTGCCAGGCGGTTCTGCGCGACGGCATTCTTGAGCGTGCGTGAGACGTGGGCTTGTCCCACCAGATCGTCAAATGTCTGTGGGCGATACTTTCTGGCGAAAACCTCGTAACTCACAAAATCAGTCTAAATGCGTTGCTTCGCGCGAGAAAACAAAATCCGAAAATTTCTTCGATTTTAATTGAGCGTTGGGCGTTGGACGTTCAGCGTTGAACGTTTGCTTCATGACTGTTAGATCGGCATCTTTCTTCACTGCCGTGTTGCTCGCCATCGCGCTGGCGCAGGCGCAGGGTCCGCCACCCGTCCTGCAAGATCGGTTTTTGGATAATTTTGCCGGCGATTGGCGGGTCGAACGGAAAATGGGCAACGGCCGCACCGCTGAGACAAGCGTCCGCGGTGAATGGACCTTAAAACATCAATTTATCGAGTTGCACTACGGTTATGCCGATGCGGCGCCAGAATACGAAGCGATTGTGTTCATCGGGTTTGACGAGGCCGATAAAACTTACGTCTGCCATTGGGTGGACGTTTTCGGCGGGTGCTACTCCGAGTACGGCCGCGGCAAGATCGGCAATGACCTGCGAGCAATCGAATTTCGCTTTGTTCCGAAAGACGGCGAGCTGACCAACAAGTTTTCGTTCGATTCGCAAACGAAAACGTGGACGTCACTTATTCGTCAGACAGAAAAGGGCGAATGGAAAACCTTCGCCGAAGAGAAGTGGACCAAGAAATGAAGCTTCGATTTCCCTTCTTACTCCTGCTCCTGCTCTTGCTCGATGTCGATGCGCGCGAACCGCAAACGTCGCCGCCCGCAAAATCCACAACGGAAAAGAAAATCGTTCGGGCTCGAAATCTCGGCGTTCCGTGCGATGGGACACCGGGTCCGTTGAACGCGATCACCGACGTCGCGGGCGTCGAAGTCGGTTACGCCACCATCATTCGTGGCGAAGGAAAACTTGTGGTCGGCAAAGGACCCGTGCGGACCGGCGTGACTGCGATTATTCCGCGCGGTCATGATTCGCTGAACGATCCGGTTTACGCGGCTGTGTTCAGTTTGAACGGCAACGGCGAGATGACCGGGACGCATTGGATCGAAGAGAGCGGATTTCTCGAAGGCCCGGTTGTCATTACCAACACCCACAGCGTTGGAGTCGCGCGCGACGCCGTGATTGCGTGGCGAATCCAGCACGGCGCGGCCGACGCCAGCGGATATTGGTGGAGTCTCCCGCTTGTGGCCGAAACATGGGACGGCTGGCTCAACGACACGAACGGTTTTCATGTAAAACCGGAAGACGTTTTTCACGCGCTCGATTCAGCGCACGGCGGCGCGATCGAGGAGGGGAGTGTCGGCGGCGGCACCGGGATGATTTGCTACGAATTCAAAGGAGGCAATGGAACCGCCTCCCGCAAGATCGAGATTAAGGAGCCTAAACCCAGTTCCGGCCAAAGCTCAGCCAGTGCGGCTCGCACTTACACCGTGGGCGTTTTCGTTCAGGCGAACTTTGGACGCCGTGCCCTTTTGATGATCGCCGGTGTGCCGGTCGGGAAAGAAATTCCCGGCTCAGTTTATAAAGAAGACACTGGTTCGTGTATTGCTGTCGTCGCAACCGACGCGCCGCTGCTTCCGAATCAATTGAAGCGACTTGCGCGGCGCGTTTCGATTGGGCTTGCCCGCACCGGGACGATTTCCGGGAACGGATCCGGCGATCTCTTCATTGCGTTTTCGACCGCGAATAAAAATGTTTGGGCCGCCGATCAAGTGACGCATTCGGTCCAAACCGTCCCGAACGATTTGATCGACCCGATTCTTGGTGCCGTCGTGGAAGCGACCGAAGAAGCGGTCGTGAATGCGCTGGTGGACAATCAAACCATGACGGGTGCCGGCAATCATCGGGTTGAAGCGCTTTCGCACGATCGATTGCACGAAATTTTGAAAAAATACAATCGTTTGAAAGAGTGATTAAGTTCGAAGTCGACGAACCGAAAAGGTTGCTCGTAATCCGCTACCGCGGAGTGGTGGAAGCAGAAGAGACCGAAAAAGGCTTGGAGCAAATCCGTAACGGGCTAGCGAAGTTGCAATCCGGATTTCGGCTTCTTGCCGATTTAACCGAACTGGAGTCGATGGATATGGCCTGCGCGCCTTTCATCGAGAAAGCGATGGATCTTTGTAACCAAAAGGGGGCGTCCATGGTCGTCCGCGTTATTCCCGACCCGCACCGCGATATCGGCATGCAGATCATGTCGGTCTTTCATTACGGCGGCGAGGTGAAGATCCTGACTTGTGAAACGTTGGCGCAGGCGGAAGAATTACTGCGCGGCTGAATAGCGGTGACTACGGATGCCTTGCTGTCGCCCTGACAGTATGGCAGATCATCGCTCAATGAATCCGAAGAATTTCTTCGGTGAACTGAAGCGGCGTAATGTTTACAAGGTCGCCGTCGCCTACATCCTGGCCGGTTGGGCCCTTGCCCAGGGTATCGCCCAGGTTTTTCCCGTCTTCGATATTCCGAATTGGGTGGTTCGTTTGATTGTGCTGCTCATTGTGATCGGTTTTCCGATTGCCCTGATTCTCGCGTGGGCATTTGAACTCACGCCGGAAGGCTTAAAGCGCACGGAAGATGTCGATCTTGTCGTGCAGGGCCGGTCGCGGAATCGCGCGTGGATTTATGTGGTCCTCATTGGCGGGGTAGTTTCGATTGGGCTCTTTTTTGTCGGGCGTTACACAGCGCCAAAAGCAAAGGAGAGCATCTCGGCTGAAAAATCGATCGCCGTTCTGCCATTCGAAAACCTTAGCGGCGATCCGAACAACGCCTACTTCACGGAAGGCATCCAGGACGAAATTCTGGCCCGGTTGTCGAAGATCGGAGAACTTAAAGTCATCTCCCGGACTTCTACTCAGAAGTACAAAAGCGCGCCGGACAATCTGCGCGAAATCGCACACCAACTTGGCGTGACTCACATACTCGAAGGCACGGTCCAAAAAGCTGCCGATCAGGTGCGCGTGAATATTCAATTGATTAATGCGACGACTGACGCGCATCTCTGGGCGGAGATTTACGATCGCAAGCTCACCGACATTTTTGACGTTGAAAGCGACATTGCTAAGACAATCGCGGAAACGCTCAAAGCCAAGCTGACCGGTTCGGAAAGTCACGCGGTCGCTGCGCATCCCACGGATAATGCCGCGGCTTACCAACTTTATTTACGCGGTCGCTACTTCTGGAGCAAGCGAACCGGCGATAATCTCCCGAAGTCGATCAAGTTCTTCGAGGAAGCTCTCGCCCTCGATGAACGTTACGCACTGGCTTATGCTGGCCTTGGCCAAGCATACCTTCTTCTGCCGAGCTATACCGGCGCGGCATGGAAGGATTCTTTCGTTAAAGCCAAAGCGAACGCACAAAAAGCACTCGAGCTTGATGGCAGCTTGGCTGAGCCGCACGCGGGTTTGGGCGAAGTTGCTTCCCAGTTCGATCTGAATTTAACTCAGTCAGCAAAAGAACTTCGCCGCGCCATTGAATTAAATCCGAATTACGCAACCGCACACTCTTGGCTCGGGCGCACTCTGTTGGCGGCAGGCCGTTTTGACGAAGCCATCTCGGAGATCAGGCGAGCGATCGAGCTTGATCCATTCTCAGTCGTTATCAATTCGCAATTGGCCTACGTTTACGTCGTTGCGCGCCACGCGGACGAAGCGATGGATCTAGCGCGCAAGATTATTGCCATGGAGCCAAGCTTCTATTGGGGGCACAGTCTTCTGGGCCGCGCGCTCCAGCAGAATGGCGATCTGGTTGAAGCGATTTCGGAAATGGAAAAAGCGCGCGAGTTAGATGAGGACCCTCAGACCAGAGCTTGGCTGGCCCATGCTTATGCAGCTGCCGGCCGGAAAGAGGACACGCTTAAGATGGTGCACGAATTGGAAGATTTATCGCATCTTCGACCTGCCGCGATTTATTACCTCGCGCTCGCTCACGTCGCCCTGGGCGAAAAAGAGGAAGCGCTCCAACTTCTCGAAAAAAGTTTTGCCGAGCCCGCAATCGATATGAGCGGATTGAAGGTCGATCCTCTGTTCGATGCGTTGCATCGCGACCCGCGTTACGAGCGACTCGCCGATAAAATTGTCTCTGCGGGTGTGAAGTGAACTCGTTACGTTACGCAGCTGATTGGAATTTCAGCCGCCTGTAATTGACCGGTAAACTAGAAGCGCGGCGGAAATATCTTCCACCGCCATGCCGAGCGACTTGAAGATCGTCGTTTCGCTCGCGCGATTGTCGATCTTGTCCGCAAGCGCTTCCCCGAGCTCAGCGTAAATTTTCGCGCCGGAAAGAATCACGTCGCCGGATTCTTTCATCGCCGCTTCGCGGGAATCGACAAAGACGACATTTCGCATCGCGTCGTCGTCGAGCTCGCGCCAATCGGGCCGGCATGCGCCAACGGCATTGACGTGACAACCGGGCTTCAACCAAGCGCCGCGCAAGATCGACACCTTCGAGCTCGTTGCGGTCACAATCACATCGACGTCGCGGACTGCGTCCTCTGCCAGCATCCTTTTCGCTCCAATTTCTTTCGCGAATTGCCCGGCATGCGCCTTGTTCGGGCTCCAAACCCGAATCTCCTCAAATTGCCGAACGAGTTGCAGCGCTTCAACGTGACTGCGCGCTTGCACGCCGCTGCCGAGGATCGCGAGCACTTTCGAAGCCTTTGGCGCGAGAAGTTTTGTCGCCGCTGCCGAAACCGCTGCCGTTCGCATTTCCGTAATTAATCTTCCATCCATCACTGCCAGCGGCGCGCCGGTTTGCGGATCGTTCAGAAGAATCGTCGCCATGTGCGTTGGGATTCCGCGTTCCGCGTTCGGGGGGTAGAAGGTTACGATTTTCTGACCGAGTCCTTCCGGAGTTAACGCCGGCATCATCCCATAAAATCCGCCCGGCGGATCGACCGGGATCACTTGCCGGACCGGCTGCGTCACTTTTCCGGCCGAGAAATCGATCAACGCTTTTTCCATGGCCGGAATTAAATCGGCCATGCGCAAATGTTTCCGCACTTGGTCCTCGTCGAGAAAAAGCACGAGATCGGTTTAACCGCGGATTACGCGAATTTCCACAGATTTTGAATCCGTTGAGGTGCGCGGAATAAGATTAGCTTTACACGAGGGCAGAATTGGAGGAATCGGAGGATCGATATGGCAATGTTTTCAACTCGAAAAGCTGAGCCGACGCCGCCACCAGTGCCAGCCACCCCACCGCAGCCGAACGGTTCATCCATCTCGGCGCAATCTCCCGACTTTCTCTCGAGTGGAGTTTCGATCAAAGGCACGGTCAGGTTTCGTAACGAACTGGTGATTGATGGCAACGTGGAAGGCTCGATCGACTCCACCGGAACCCTCACGATCGCTGAGAACGGATTCATCCGCGGCGAAGTCAGTGCGAAATCGGTGAAGTTGCGGGGAAGAGTCGAGGGCAATATTTTCGCGAGCGAGCGCTGCGAACTACTGGCTGGATGCACCTTGCACGGCGACGTCGAGGCGCCACGATTGGTGGTTGATGAAACTGCCACCCTTGTCGGCAGCGCAAAAGTCGGAACACCAAAGTAACCAACTCCAGGAAGATTTAACCGCGGATTGCCGATAGATGGATGACCGGGGAGCGCATGCGCCCTCGCGTGTCCTAATCGGTGCCTCGCCGATTAGTCCCGCGTTCCAATTCCTCAAGCATTTCCTTTTTTAACTGTCGCCGGGCCGCTTTCTTGATTGCACGGCGCTCGGCTGTGACGGCTTGCTTCTCGCCGTGGCGCTGATTGCGTGTCCTTCTATCGATCTCACTCGGCAAATGCGAAATCTTCGGCCGATTCGCGCCCACCTTACGCTCGTTCGGCTTTGCGTACGGGTCCATTGGTGCAATTTATCACTGGCCGGCCGCCGTCGAATTCATTTTCCCGACTGTAGATCGCCCAGGGAAGTGATAGTTTGCCCGGAGATCGCGATGAAAACTGCGCTGACAGGCTTGGCTCTCTGGCTGGTGTGCGAGGCCGCGAACGCTTTCGGCGCGGAAAAGGTCTCGCTCATTAAAATCGATGGCGCGATTGGTCCGGCGACGGCCAGCTATATTTCGCGAAGCATCGAGGAAGCCCGCGCGCAGAACGCACAATGTCTGATCATTCAACTCAACACGCCTGGGGGCTTGCTCGATTCGACGCAAACGATCGTGCAAAGTTTTTTGGGATCTCCGGTACCGATAGTGGTTTATGTCGCTCCGACCGGCGCGACCGCCACGAGTGCCGGTTGTTTTATTACCGTTGCCGCGAGCGTCGCGGCGATGGCGCCGGCCACGACCATTGGTGCGGCCCATCCGGTGACGCTCGGCGGTAATCCAACCGGCGGGGAACAGAAGCCCGACGACACAATGAAGCAGAAGCTCGAAAATTTTTCCGTGAGCTACATCGAAGCGATCGCGGCCAGGCGGCATCGCAATGTCGATTGGGCAAAATCTGCGGTGCGGGAAAGCGCGTCCATCAGCGCGGAGAAAGCGCTCGAGTTAAAAGTTGTCGATCTAATCGCTGTCGATCTAACGGAGTTGCTAAAGCAATTGAACGGACGCCAAGTGGATGGCAAGACGCTCAAGACCGCAGGCGCCGAGGTCTCCGAGATCAAGATGTCGGCGTCCGAACGCGTCTTCCAAAAACTTTGGCGGCCTGAGGTCATGTTCGTTCTCATGCTCATCGGGATCTACGGAATCATCGCCGAAGTAACTACGCCCGGCGCCATCCTGCCTGGGGTCGCCGGCGCGATCGCGTTGGTCCTTTTCCTTTACATGTCGGCGATCCTGCCGGTCAACGTGACCGGACTTGCGTTGATCGCGCTCGCGCTCATGCTTTTCATCTTCGATGTCTATGCGCCCACGCACGGCGTGTTGACTGTGGGCGGAATCATTTCGTTTCTGATCGGCTCGCTCATGCTCTTCAACCGCGCCGACCCGCTCTTTCGTTTATCGCTGAGCTACATCATTCCGGCGACGCTGGTGACCGCGGCATTCTTTGTTTTCGTCATCGGAAAAGGCTTGCGCGCGCAGCTCTTGCCGATCAAAGCAGGAGCTGAAACGTTAATTGGGAAAACCGTGACCGCATTGACTGCAATCGACTCGCACGGTGGCAGGACTTTCGTCGAAGGCGAGTATTGGAACGCGGTCAGCGATACACCTATCGAGAAAGACGAAGTGGTTGAGATCGCAGCGGTGCAAGGATTAACTTTAAAAGTAAAAACCAAAGGAGAATAAAGCGATGCCATTACTCGAAGGACTAGTGAGGTTAGCTGGTTGGGCCGCACCAATCATCATCCTGGCGGTGATCTTTTTGCCGCAGGCGATCCGCATCCTGCGCGAATACGAACGAGGAGTGATCTTTCGGCTCGGAAAATTACTCGGCGCGAAAGGACCGGGGTTGATTTTCCTTATCCCGATTGTCGATCGGATGGTGCGAATGGATTTGCGCGTCGTAACCATCAGCGTCGAGAAGCAGGAGGTGATGACGCGTGACAACGTCCCGGTCACGGTGGATGCGGTTGTTTATTTTCGCGTGGTCGATCCGGAAGCCGCCGTCGTGAAAGTGGTGAACTTTCTCCAAGCCACCTCGCTGATGTCGCAGACGACGCTGCGCAGCGTACTTGGCCAAGCCCCCTTGGATGACCTGCTTTCGCAGCGCGAGTCGATCAACCTGAAGTTGCAGGAGATCATCGACCGGCAAACCGAACCGTGGGGCGTCAAAGTCACGGCGGTCGAGGTAAAGGACGTGGCGCTGCCCGACACGATGAAGCGCGCCATGGCCAAACAGGCCGAAGCCGAGCGTGAGCGCCGCGCCAAGGTTGTGAATGCCGAGGGCGAATTTCAAGCCGCAGAAAAAATGGTGCAGGCCGCCGCGATGATGAGCAAGGAGCCGATCGCGCTGCAACTGCGCTTCCTGCAAACCATGCGCGAAATTTCCAGTGAACACAATACGACGACGTTTCTTCCGGTGCCGATCGATCTGTTCACCCCCTTCATGAACAAGACCGGACCACCCAAGCCGTAGGCTGTAGAGTTTTCTACTTTAGCCTTTCTATTTCCTACTTTCTTCCCACTTTACGCTCGTTCGGCTTTGCGTACGGGTCCATGACGGCGAATATAGCATCGCCGAATATGTCACTCGATCTCGATCGCATTCGCGCGGCGCATGAACGGATTCGACCGTACATCACGCGGACACCGGTGATGACGAGTTCGCGCTTGAATGATGCCAGCGGCGCGTCGCTATTTTTCAAGTGCGAAAATTTTCAGAAGATCGGCGCGTTCAAGGCGCGCGGCGCGACCAATGCTGTCTTCGCGCTCGATGACGCGACTGCGAAGCGCGGTGTGGCAACGCACTCGTCTGGAAATCATGGAACTGCGCTGGCGCGTGCGGCAAAACTGAGAAAAATTCCGGCGCACATCGTGATGCCGAAAAACTCGACCAAAGTTAAAGTGCGCGCGGTCGAAAGTTACGGTGGCCACGTTGTTTTTTGCGAGCCGACGCAAAGCGCACGCGAAGCTGCGTGTGCCGACGTGCTCGCGAAAACGGGTGCGACCCTGATCCATTCTTTCGAAAACGAAGATGTGATGGCGGGCCAGGGGACGGCGACGGTTGAATTGCTCGAGGAGGTAGACGTCGATCTTGTGATCTGTCCAATCGGCGGTGGCGGTCTGCTTTGCGGCACCGCGGTCGCAGCGAAGTCGATGCGGCCAACGATCAAGGTGATCGCAGCGGAGCCCGCAAATGCCGATGACGCGGCGCAATCGTTCCACGCCAAGAGAAGAATTGTCACCGAAAAGAAATTCACGATCGCCGATGGATTGCGAACAAATGTCGGTGAACGGAATTTTCCGATCATTCAACGTTACGTCGATGACGTCGCGACCGTCAGCGAAGAAGCCATCGTGGCGGCAATGCGCACGATTTGGGAGACGATGAAGATCGTCATCGAACCATCGGCCGCCGTTCCTTACGCGGCGATGGTTGAAGGTGAGATCGACCCGCCTTCGCCCGGCTACGGCGCGGCAGGCATTTCCGGCAAACGCGTCGGCATTATTCTGACCGGCGGCAACGTCGATCTCGACGCGCTTCCCTGGAAGTAAATGCGGACAAGCAAGTATCGCGCACTCAGTGCGTTCGAGTTTCTACTGGGAGCGTCCGTTGTCATCGGTCACAACGTCTTTCGCATATTGCCTAACGAAGTGCCGATTCTTTTCGTGCTCGGTTTGCTTTCAGTCCGGCTCCGTGACGCGCACTGGTCGGCGATCGGTTTTAAATGGCCGGAATCGTGGATGCGCGTGGTGTTGATCGCGCTCGGCGCGGCGGCGGTGCGGATTTGTCTCGGTGACTTTGTGATCGAACCGTTGACGGGAAAATTCTGGCCCGCGCCGGTCGCGCCCGCGATGGCAAATGAAATCGCCGGCAATCCGAAAGTCGCGGCGCTCGCTTTGCTGATCGTTTGGACATTCGCCGCGTTCGGCGAATAAATCAGTTATCGCGGATATCTGCTTAAGCGCGGAGCCGATGTTGGCGGCGGATCAACTGCGGCCGACTGGATCGCGATGTTGCTGGTTTCGATCTTGTTCGGTTACGGCCATTACTACAAAGGAACATCGGGAGTCATCGATTCCGGAGTGGCCGGATTGATCCTGGGAAGCGCCTACCTATTGAGCGGGAGGAATCTCTGGGTTCCAATCCTCGCCCATGGCTTTATTGATACGTTCGGAGTGATTGCCGCGTTTTTTGGTCTTGATCTATGACTATTTGAGCGTGATCTCGCGCATTGTCTTGGTGCCGAGAATTTCGCGGACATCAAGACGTTTGACGGCCAATTCCTTCCGCTGCTCTTCAGAGCCCATCACTTTCGCGACGACCGGATCCATTTTGTTGCGCAAAGTATCGAACGCCGCCCAGTTTGGATATTCCACCAGGATTAGAATGTTGAAATCGTGCGGATTGGACGCTTCACCATTCAGGATTTTGTAATCGAGAATGACCTTCTGCTTCTTCTCCTCGTCGTAGACCGGTTTCACCGTGCCGGTGATCTGCTTGATATACTCATCGGCCAGTCCGGTCTTGGTCTTGATCATGGTCAGAGTCCAAACAGGCCCGTCGTTGTAAGGAGCGCTGCTGCCTCCGCTGCTCGCGGGCGTGGTCGCAGTCGTCGGCGAACTTTGCGCCAGGCAAAGACCGGACAGACCGCAAGTTAATGCGATAATAGCAAGGATTCGTGTTCTCATGGCGGCGAAGCTTGAAGAATTCTCGACAGGATGAACAGGATTTAATTGAGTTTCAGGAGTTCACATTTTCCAAGCTATGAAGAACAAGCTTTTCCTTGCGATTGTCTTGATGGCAGCCAGTGGAGCGCTCGATATCGCCGGCGCGCAAACAAGCAAGTCCACGATGAAGGCTATCGTTGTGAATGAGTACGGCGGCCCCGAAATTCTGAAATACCAAGACGTTCCGCGACCGGAACCGAAAGACGATGAGATTCTGGTGCGCGTAATTGCTGCCGGAGTGAATCCCGTAGATGCGTACGTTCGTCAGGGAATGCTGGCCAAGCGCGGCTTGGACAATCGTCCGGCGATCATTGGTTATGACATCGCGGGCGTGGTTGAAAAGACCGGCGGCAATGCGAAGAAGTTCAAAACCGGCGACGCGGTCTACTCCTATTTGTCGATCATGCGCGGCGGCGGTTACGCTGAGTTTGCGATTGCAAAAGAATCGGAGACGGCACTCAAGCCCAGGAACATTAATTTCGTAGAAGCGGCCGCCGTTCCGCTGGCCGCAACGACGGCGTGGCAGGCGCTCGTTGATACGGCAAAAATTGAGAAGGGACAGACCGTGCTCATTCACGGCGGCTCGGGGGGCGTGGGTAGTTTTGCGATTCAGATTGCGAAGGCGCGTGGCGCGAAAGTCATCGCCACCGCCTCCACGGCGCATCAGGATTTGCTCAAGCAACTCGGAGTCGATCAAGCGATCGATTACACCACGAAAAAATTCGAAGACGCGGTGAAGGATGTCGATGTCGTCCTCAATTGTGTCCGTGCGGATGCGCTCGGTCGCTCCTACGGCGTGGTGAAAAAAGGCGGCATCATCGTTTCGATCACGGATGAGCCGGACCAAGCTGAGTGCGCACAGCACGGCATCCGCGGCACTCGATTGGGAGCGAATCCGGATGCAAAAGTGCTCGAAGAGCTCACCAAATTAATTGAGGTGAGAAAAATGAAGCCGATTGTGTCGCAGACATTGCCATTGTCGGAGGCGAATAAAGCGCATCAGCAAATCGAAACTCATCACACGCTCGGCAAAATCGTGCTCAAGGCTGCGGATGGGCCAAAGTGAAAGCGAATGAGGAATAAGGAGACGAGAAAATCATGAAAACAGAAATGGCAGTTGTCTTGACAGCTTTGATCGCGGCTCCGCTTTTTGCGCAATCGCCAAAGCCCGCCATGAAAGCGATCGTGGTTCATGAATACGGCGGTCTCGATGCTTTAAAGTACGAGGACACGCCGCGGCCGGAGCCGAAGGAGAATCAAGTGCTGGTGAAGGTGATCGCGGCGGGCGTGAACCCGGTTGATGGACTGATTCGCTCGGGCAAGTTCGCAAAATTTTTCGGGACAATGTTGCCGCTTGTTCCCGGGTACGACATTGCCGGGATCGTCGAGAAAACCGGCGCGAAGATCGAGAAGTTGAAAAAGGGCGACGCGGTTTACGCCTACATCGGATTGGAAGAGGGCGGCGGTTATGCGGAGTACGCGGTGGTGACGGAAAAGGAAGCCGCGCCGAAGCCGAAGGCGGCCAGTTTCGTTGAAGCGGCGGCGGTGCCGGTGGTGGCGTTGACGGCATGGCAGGCGCTGTTCGACACCGCGAAATTGAGCGCGGGACAAAGTGTTCTGGTTCACGGCGGATCAGGCGGCGTAGGAAGTTTCGCGATTCAGTTTGCGAAACTCCGCGGCGCGAAAGTCTTCGCAACCGCATCGACGCATAATCAAGATTTTCTCAAACAACTCGGAGCGGACGTGGCGATTGATTATACCACGCAAAAATTCGAAGACGTGGCGAAAGACGTCGATGTCGTGCTCGAGTCGGTGGGCAAAGACACCCTCGCGCGTTCCTATGGCGTCGTGAAAAAAGGCGGCATCCTTGTTTCACTCATCGGTCCACCGGACAAAACGGAGCTCGATAAGCATGGTATACGCGGTGCGGCCCTAGGGGTTGAGCCAAATTCAAGCGAGCTCGCCGAGATCGCGAACTTGATCGACCAAAAGAAAATCAAAGTGACGGTGTCGCAAACGTATCCGTTGGCCGAGGCGGCCAAGGCAGAGGAACAGGCCGACACCGGACACACGCGCGGTAAGATCGTGCTGAAGGTGGCGGAAGAACCGAAATAGCGAGAGGACAGAGAACAGCGTTTTTTGAGATCGAGATTGTATGAATTGGGAAGCGATCAACGCCATTGCGCAGCTTATTGGCTCGTTAGGCGTGGTCGCGTCGTTTTGGTATCTCGCGGTCCAAGTGCATCGCAGCACGCGCATCGCGAAGCTCGCCGCTCAGGACGCCGCGACCACGGCATTGCGCGAGGTCACGCGGCCCTTCGCAGAAAATCCGGAAGTCGGCCGAATCTGGCGGGTAGGCCTGGAAAATCTCGACGCGCTGTCACCGGATGAGAAGGCGCGGTTCTTTCACGTCGCATTCCAATTCCTCAAAGCGATGGAGACGATTCATTATCACTATATCTATGGTCTGATGGACGAATCGATTTGGCGGGGTTGGGCCAATCTTTACGAACATTATCTCGCGACTCCCGGATTGGAATTTTACTGGCAAACTCGCCACTATCTCTTCTCGGAGCGTTTCCAGGAATTTATCGCCGGACTCGAGCGACCAGCGCAACGGCTCACGGTCGC